>Ga0105046_10002710_pt1 | contig 27993 bp, 27 predicted proteins | sample MAT03_FD_78385 | JGI IMG/M metagenome (GOLD analysis project Ga0105046, IMG submission 78385) | Freshwater microbial communities from Lake Fryxell liftoff mats and glacier meltwater in Antarctica - MAT-03 (megahit assembly) | ecosystem: Environmental > Aquatic > Freshwater > Ice > Liftoff... | reverse complement strand
TCGGCGGGGCCTGCCCCGCGTCCGTCCGGCGGGAAGAAGTTCGGCAAGCGTCCGCAGCGTCGGGCATGACGCTCAGGGTTGCCCGAGCGGTAACAAATCCTCAACGCGCATCGCGCCGTCCCCGAAAATCGTGCTGAACGGTTCCGGCGGGGTGGCGCGTGTGCGCGCATCCATATAACACACGCTGAACGCCCGCCGGGGCGTGTCGGTGTGGTTTACGTCGCTCGCATGGAGCAGCCAGTTGTGCAGCAGCGCCACCTCGCCGGGCTCCAGTTCCAGATAGACAATTTTGTCCGGCGTGGCTTCGCGCTTGGCCTGCTCGAGTTCTAAAAAACCCGACGGGTGCGACGCGTTGATCAGCCCCTTCTTGTGCGAGCCCGGCACGATCTGCACGCAGCCGTTGGCTTTGGTGGCCGGGTCGAGCGCGGTCCAGGTGGTGACCAGCGGGTCGCGATCCAAATACACCCATCGATCCTGATGCCACGGCAGCCACGTCCCCTTGCGCGCCGGCTTGTTCATGAACATCGCCCGGAACGCTGCAATGGGTGTGTCCGGGCCGTACACGCGCGTGCAGATGTCCCGAAAAATCGGCCGCTGCATGTGCGCAAGAAAAAGGGGATCGAACTCCAGGTCCTGAATCTTTCGATAATTTTTGGTGGCCCCTTTATGTCCCCGGGACATCGCGCCGGCGTCTTCGTATTTGCCGGTTTCGCTGTCGAGTTGCATGAGGATCTTCGAATAATCGAGCCCGGCGTTGCCGAGCATGATCTGATCGATTCGCCCGCACAACTCCGTGAGTGCGTCGTCACTCAGCAGTTTGCCGAGCTTGAGATAACCTTGATCCTGGTACTGATTCCACTGGGCATTGGTGAGCTGCATAAAACCTCCGAATGTGACGACACATCATCTACGACGCACGCGGGGTTGTCGACGTTGTTCCGTTCAAGTGCTGGCCGGCCGAAGTCGTTCGGCGAGTTGAGAAAGGGTCGTCGACCACCGGAGCTGCTTTGCGGGCTTGATGGCGCAGAGGGCGGGCTTGTCCGGGAAGGCGATCAGAAACTCGCTACCGATCAGTTGTTCGAGCAGGCGCGTGACGAGCAGTTCGAATCGGTCGGACTCGTGCGCCGCGATTTCGATGGCGGCGGAGTTGCCGCGACCCACGAGCAGGCCGGCGTCGATGCCAATTCGTTCCAGCGTCGCGGGCAGCCAGTCGCGGCTGCCGTACTCCAGTTCGTACGTCCACTGCGCCACGGGCATGATCCATGCGGGCCCGGCGAGGTTTTTCCCCCAGAAGCTCGCCGCCCGCGCGGCGAGTGCGGGTTCGTCGGTGGTCATCTCCCAGGGAATCACAGCGGCGTTGCTGGCGGGTGGAAAGTCGAAAGCGCCGGCCCCGGCGGTGAGGCACACGAATCGTGCGGCGCGCATGCGATCCAGAACGGTGGGGTAGTCAATGATCCAGGGCATTGCGTAAGTATTGGGCCATCGCGAAAGAGATCAATGGTTCGCCGAAAAATTCGCTCGTGCCGACGAACCATTGATCGACAGAAACATTCGTCCTAGGCTGTCGGGAATGAAGCGAATTGCGTTGACCGGGGGCCCCGGTGCCGGCAAGACGGTGGTCGCGGGCGCGCTGGTCCGCCGGCACCCGCACCGCTTCGCGCTGGTGCCCGAGGCCGCGACGCAGATCTACGACAGACTTCAGACACGCTGGGACAAACTCGACGTGCCCGGCCGGCGCGACGTGCAGCGAATGATCTATGCGTTACAGATCGAACAGGAATCGCGCGTCGAACGAATGTTCCCAGAGAAAATTCTGCTGCTGGATCGCGGGACGATTGACGGCGCTGCTTACTGGCCGGACGGTCCCGACGCGTATTGGGTTGATTTGAACACGACACTCGGCGAAGAGTTGAATCGATACCAAGCCGTGATTTTTCTTGAAACGGCCGCCTCGCTGGGCATCTACGACGGCAACGAATCCAACGCGTGCCGGTTCGAAGACCGCGAAGGCGCGATCCGCTCCGGCCAGATCCTTATGCAATTGTGGGAGAAGCATTCACGCATCATCCACGTGCCGGCGTCGCGCGAGATTGTGGAAAAGGTGGATGCGGTGGAGCGGACAATCGAAGAATTGCGACGCGGTGCGCCCAGGTAGCAGCGACGCGGTGCGACGAACCGCGCCCTACGGTTCGGACGTGCGATTGCGGGAGAGCAGGTACGCGCGCGTCTCCTGGAGTCCCTGTGGCGATCCCATTTCGTAAAAGCGATTAAAGACTTCGTGGCCGACCATCTGCCCCGCTTCGACCAGATTTGTATAGATGCCCGCGAGGTCTGTCGGTTGATCGAGCGGCACGCCGTCGAGCACCGCGCGGCGCAGCAGGGCAACGCCGTAGTCGATGTGTTTCATCTCTGGAGATCGAATCTGTTTGTCATATCGAACCAGCCGGCCGTGCTCGAAGACGGCATTGCTCTTGTCCCAGCGGTCGCCGTTTTCGATAACGGTCATCAGGCCGAGCACGTTTCTGGCGAGGAAGAAATCCAGGATTGTGCGGTAGTCGATATCCATGTAGGAATCGCCGTACGTGACCCAGAAAACCTCGCCGAGCAGGTGGGCAGCGCGCTTCAGCGCGCCGGCGGTGCCGAGGAGTTTCTCGCCGTCGAAACTGTAATCGACCCGCAGATCGAACGCAGATCCATTGCCGACATGGTCGCGCAGCATCTCACCTTTGTAGCCGGCGCAGATGACGACTTGCCGGATGCCGTTCTCGCGCAGGAGCGACAGGTGGTGATCGATAAACGGTTTGCCCGCGACCTCGACGAGGGCTTTGGGGATTTTTTCCGTGATGGGTCGAAGACGCGTCGCCAGGCCACCCGCGAGAATGGCGGCGGGGACGGCTGCGATGTTCGGGGGGTTGGGCATGGGTGAGATCGAAAGGCAGAAATCAGAAGTTAGGAGTCAGAAGTCAGAAGTTGGAAGTCAGAAGTCAGTAGTCAGAATTCGGAATGCAAATTGGCAGGCGATGGATCGCTTATGAAATTTGCAACATCGAATTTCATTCTGCAGTCTGCAATCGTGTTCCCGGTTCGGCCGCCGCCAGTTCTTTTTCCGCGTCGCGCACGGGAATCCATGTTCCCGCCGCAACCTTTATCGCGAGCAACACTCCGCCGAGCAGCGCCTGGGATAAGGTGATCACCAAATACACCGCACCCAGCGCAATGCCTTCGCCTTTTGGAATGTTGAAGAGCAGGAAAAGCAGGCCTGCCAACGAGGCTTCGCCGAAGCCGAGTCCGCCGAAGATGCCCGCCATCCGCACGATCCAAACCAGCGGGACGATCAGCAAAAATCCGCCGAGCGGGACATCGATTTGCATCGTGCGGGCGAGGATCCAATAGACCGAGATGCTCATCGTCACGCCAACAGCAGTGACGAGCGACGCAAGCGCCAGGGTGAGCGGCGGGATGCGGGGGAGGCGCAGAATCGGGTCGATGATCTTTCTAACTTTCGCGCCGAGCTTGGCACCGGTGAGCTTGAGCACGGTGTCCACCCAGACGTGTGGGTAAAGCGCCACAAGCATGCCCAGCGGCGCGGCCGCCTGAGGTAGCAGAATCCAGATTCGCCAGGCCGGCGGGAGCGAGGCCCAATAGTAGATCGTTGCAAAGAGTCCGATGAACATCGCAATGCCCACGCCCAAAAATCTTTCCTGAAGTGTCGCCATGATCGCGCCGGCGATTCTTCCGGATCGTTTGGAAACATCGTAGATGCGCACGGCATCTCCGCCGGTGCCGCTGGGGAGCATCTGTGAGAAAAAAAAGCCGATGAAATACAGCACGGTCAGGCCGGGCAGCGATCGATCGATCTGCACGTTGTGCAGCAAAATTTTCCACCGCAGCGCGTTGACGGCCGAGGCGATGACCATCACCCCAAAACCCAGGAGCACGTATCGAAAATCGACCTTCTTAAGCGTGCCGGCGACGTCGTTTTGTATACCGACCCACACCAGCAGTGCGACGATCGTGAATGCAACCAGCGCCTGGATTGAGATCTTGAGGATGCGTTTTTGTTTGAGATTCATAGAGTCGATCGAAGCCAGGATAAGGCGTTGCCCGCGTCGCCGGGTCAGCAGGCAGTGCGCTACGTTCCCGCCGCGACGATTTTCGTGCCTTCGAAATCGAACCGGAATCGTACTTCGCGCAGCCCGGCGTGTCGCATGACCTGGCGGAGGCGCGGTTTGTCTTCGGTGTAGAACATCAGAAATCCCCCGCCGCCGGCGCCGATGAGCTTCCCGCCGAGCGCACCGTTTTCCATCGCCAGGTCGTACCAGCGGTCGATGTCGCCGTTGCTCATCCCGCCGCTGCGCTGTTTCTTGCGATCCCAATGAATTTTCATCAGCTCGGCGAACTGGTGCAGGTTGCCCGACTCCAGCGCGTCTTTGCTGCGGTAGCCGAGGTCTTTAACGAAGTGCAGATTATCGAGCATGCCTTGGGAGTTGCTGATGCTCTTGTCATTTTGTTCTTTAAGAATGCTCGAAGCGCTGCGCGAGTAGCCGGTGAAGAACAGCAGCAGATTGTCTTCGAGATTGTAAAGCGTCTCCTGATCACACTTCAGCTTGCACGCCTCGACGCGCCCGTCGGGAAGAAAGGTGAAACACGTAACACCCCCGAATGCGGCGATGTATTGATCCTGCTTGCCGACGGGTTCACGCAATTTGTCGATCTCAATCTGACACGCTTCCTCGGCCAACTCGCGCGGGTGGATGAGGTTTTGTTTGTACGTGTGCAGCGCCTTAAGCAGCGCGGTGGTGAACGACCCGGAAGACCCGAGCCCCGTGCCCGCGGGGATGTCGGCCATCGAAGCAATCTCGACGTGCCCGTCCACGCCGGTGAGCTTTAGCGCCTCGCGGATGATGGGGTGTTTGATTTCGTCGACGGTCTTCACGCGTTCCAGTTGCGAATATTTGAGGATCATCTCCTCCTGGAACGTCTGATGGACAGTGATTGACACGTACTTGTCGATCGCCGCGGCAACCAGGAATCCGCCGTGCTGCGTGTAGTAAGACGGAAGATCCGTCCCGCCGCCGCCGAGCGATATGCGAAGTGGGGAGCGGGTGATGATCATTGCGCACCTTGTGAGGCAAATGCGGAATGCGGAATGCGGAATGCGGAATGAAAGCCTGACGTCATTTTCTGGTCCGTCGTTTGGCGGTGTTTATCGACGCCACGAATATCGCCGCGAGTTCGTCGGGTTATTTTGTCAGCTCCGCCAGTTTTCCGGCGGGGACGATTCCCGCGCCGATAAGGAGTTCCAGCCAGTATTGCGTTTCGTCGATCTCCTGCAAAGCCGATTCCATCTTGCTGATAAATTCGGGTGTGGATCGCGCGCGATCCGCTTCTCGATATTGTGCACCGATGGATGTGCCGGATCTGAGGATCTGTTTGCCCATGACCTGCGCGGGCACGGTAGACGGCAACGCCGAGTACATGCGAACGATTCGCAAAGCAAAGCGTGTCGTCCGGTCCCGAAGATTTTCCACGGCGTCGCTCTTCATTCCGCATTCCGCATTCCACATTCCGCATTCGCGTAAAGCGCTTCCACCACCCTCATCGCCGCCACCGCATCAACGAGGTTTCCTTCCGGAGCGCGTGCGTGTTCAATGCAGTCGATGAAATACTTCATCTCCAGATCCCACGACGCGTCGGGGAACGGCCACTCCCAGCTTGTGGTTTCTGGCGGGCCGAGTTGGGGAAGCATTTTGTAAAGCGTGAGTTTTTCTGTGCCGTAGCTTCCGCCGAGGCCGTCGATTTGAAGCTTCGCGTCGCGGCAGAAGATCTCGAAGCTGAAGAGGTTCTTCCACTCGGTGCAGCTTGCGTGGAGCATCGCCGTGACCCCGGCGGGCGTGCGCAGGATCGCAAAGCCGTTGTCTTCAACCTGCCAGTTCCAGAAGTATCGCCAGACGTGCCCGGCGACGTCGGAAAAATCTCCCGCGAACCACCGGGCCAGATCGATCAGATGCACGCCCTGGTCGAGCATCTCCCCCCCGCCGGCGATGGCGGGGTTGCCGCGCCATTCGGTCTCCATGCCCAGCCGCCCGCCGTGGCCGTACCGGGCGCGGATGTACATCAGCGGGCCGCAGGTGTTGGAATCGAAGATCTCCTTTGCGCGGCAAAGTGCCGGATGGAATCGATGATTGAATCCGACCTTGACGAACTTGCCAGATTGCTTTGCGGCGCGAAGTGCGCTTTCCAGTTCGGCCACGTTTCGTCCCGCAGGCTTTTCTACGAGTACGTGCTTACCCGATTCAACCGACGCGATTGTTGCCGCCGAGAGGGTGTCGTTCGTGGTGGAAACGATGACGACGTCGATATCCGGATGTCGGGCAATGTCCTGCCAATCGAACGACACAGCGCAGCCGGGATGCCTGGCGGCGAGCTGTTGCGCGCGATCTATATTTGTGTCCGCGACGGCGAGCAGTTTGTGCTCGCCGAGCGACTTGGCCCGCTTGTTGCCGATCAATCCGCAGCCGATGATTCCGACGTTCATTCCGACCTCAATAGGGGCGACGCGTGCGTTGCCGGTTTCGCGCGGCAAGCGATCGAGGGGGCCGCAGGCGCTGCGCCGACAACAAGTTACGCGGGCTCCAGGTCCACGTCGCAGTTCAGCGCCGCGCACACTTTCTCAAGATCCGCGCGGAGTTCACGCATCGACAGCGCCGGCGGAACGGTGATCGTCATCTCGATCGTAAACAGCTCGCTCCCCGCGAACGCGGCCGACTCCTGGCGGGCGGCGAGGTCTTCGATGTTCACGCCTCTTTCGCGCAGCACAGCGCTGATCCGCGCGAGAATGCCCGGCTGATCGAGCGAATACGTTTTCAATCGATACGGCACCCCCGCCACCTTTTTCGCCGGCCGGGCTTGCGGCGAGACGACGACGCTCAGTCCCAGCGCCTGCCCCAACGCCGGCAACATGCCCGACAGTGTCGCGGCGGTGTCGGGCGGGGCATCGAGCAGCAAAATCAGGGCAAACTGCCCCTGAAGGTTGGCCATGCGCGAATCAACGATGTTCGCGCCGGCCTCGTAAAGTTTAGAGGTTAGATCCCCCACAAGTCCGGGACGATCAGGGCCGACGGCGGTGACGATGAGTTGCATGAATCAATGCGGAATGTGGAATGATGAATGTGGAATGGAATGCAGCCGATCACCCACGTTTCGCTCCTGTGAGAAGGAATTGCGACGCTCTTTAGTTGATACTTCGGCGCTTGGCCGTTTTCACGGATGCCACAAATATCGCGGCCAGTTCGTTGGCTTCCTGCAGGATCTCCGCCAGCTTCGATGCGGGCAGGATGTCGGCGCCAACGAGCAGTTCCAGCCAGTATTGCGTTTCGTCGATTTCCTGCAATGCCGATTCCATCTTGCTGATGAACTCCGCCGTCGATCACGTCCGATCCGCCTTGCGGTACTGCGCCCCAATGGAAGTCCCCGACCGAAGAATCTGTTTCCCCATCACCTGCGCCGCAGCCGTCGTTGGTAGAGCTGAATAGAGCCGAACGATCCGCAACGCAAACCGCTTCGTCCTCTCCCGCAAATCCTCCACATTCCCGTCTTTCATTCCACATTCCGCATTCATCATTCCGCATTGCTTCACGTTCCCACCGGGTGCCACGTCGTCTTCACTTCCTGCGTGTCGAGGATGAAGTAAGGAGACTGCGCGTCGTCGGCGAACCAATCTCGATTCTTGATATGCACGACGCGCTTCACGTTCGCGGCGGCGCGAGTGCGGAGCGTGGTGAGGATCTTGCGGTCGTTGCCGCAGTAGACGCAGGCGTTGATGTCCATGTGGCTGGCGAAGTGGTCGTGCAGCTCGTCGAGCTGGCCGGTAAGGAGGTTGACCACCCCGCCGGGCAGATCGCTCGTCGCCAGTACCTCCCCGAGCGTGACGCTGGGAATGGGCTGATCTGTCGACGCTAATACCACGGTAGAGTTTCCGCCGACGATCGCGGGAGCAATCACGCTGATGAGCCCCAGCAGCGGCGAATCCTGCGGCGCGAGAATCGACACCACGCCAGTGGGCTCGAGCACGCTGAAGTTAAAGTGCGATGACGCGACGGGGTTCACGCTCGAGAAAATCTGCTGATACTTATCTGCCCAGCCGGCGTAGTGGAGCAGGCGGTCGATGCTCGTGCGCACCTCCTTCGTGCCGACCGAATCGGGCACGCCGCCGGCGGATAGTTCTTCAACGAACTGCGCCGCGCGACCTTCCAGCATCTCCGCGATGCGGTAGAGGATCTGCCCGCGGTTGTAAGCACTTCGTGATGCCCAGGACGATTGTGCCGCACGCGCCGCGACGACTGCATCGCGGACGTCTTTCCGCGAGCACAGGCAGACATTGGCGATTGCCTTCCCCGCCGAATTCCGCGCGACGTATGCGCGCCCGCTCTCACTGCGCGGGAACTTTCCGCCGACGTAGACCTTGTAAGTTTTGAGGACGGGCAGCCGCGCGTCGCCCGGCGGGCTTTCCAGCGCCTCGCCGCGGGTCGCGCCCTCGCCGGCAGCAATGCCCCGCGAGCGCGCCCCCGCAATCTTCGCGTGCCCGTTCGACCGGCCATTCCGTTTCGTCTGATTCGCCATCGTGTTTACCCGAGTTAAGCGGTACAAGTTACCCCGCGCCATGAACGGGGACAAGACACGGCCCCAGGTCATGCCATTCTTTCGGGAAAGGCGGGTAGTTGGCATATTCCAGCGCCGACGCAGCAGGCGAATCCACGCCTGTCCCTTGTGCAATTGCGTACGCCTGTTTCCAGAAATACGCCGCGTTTTCGTCGTCTTCGTCGTCCTTGACGAAGCGCATGATCAGATCTTCCGGGCGCGTGGGCTCGCCGCGCGACCGCATCGCTTCAATCTCTCTTGCCAGGGCATAATTTGCGTACCCGCCCCACGCGAGGTGGAGGAGCAGCAGTGCAACGATAAGCCCCGCGCCGGCGAGGACGAGGCGCTTGAGCCGCCAGTATCGCGGAGGATAGATCTCGTCGGACATGGGTCTCTCCCGTGAAACGCGTCGCGCGCGACGCCGATAAAGTTTTCGCCGGGCGCGGCGAGTGCGTCAATCTAAATCCACATACGCCGCCAGCCCGTGCAGGCCGCCCTCTCGTCCTACGCCGGATTCCTTGTATCCACCGAAGGGTGAAGTCGGGTCGAACTTGTTGTACGTGTTCGCCCAGACCACGCCGGCGCGCAGCTTGCTGGTGATCTTGAAGATCTTGCTGCCTTTGTCTGTCCACACGCCGCCGCTTAAACCGAACGGGGTGTTGTTGGCTTTTTCCAGCGCTTCCTCGGGCGTGCGGAAGGTTTGCACGGCCAGCACCGGGCCGAAGATTTCTTCCTGCACGATGCGGTGACTTTGCGAGCAATTGAGGAAAAGTGTGGGCTTGCACCAGTAGCCGGCGCCGGTGGGCACGGCGGAGTCGGCCTGCCAGAAATCGGCGCCTTCTGCCTGGCCGAGCTTGAGATATTCTTCGATCTTCTGCAGCTGCGGGCGGCTGTTGATCGCGCCGATGTCGGTGTTTTTGTCCAGCGGATCGCCGACGATGAGCGTGCGCATGCGGTCCTTTAACTTGTGGATCAGTTTGTCGTGCACGCTCTCCTGCACGAACAATCGAGAGCCGGCACAGCAGACGTGTCCCTGATTGAAAAAGATGCCATTGACGATGCCTTCGACGGCCTGGTCGATCGTCGCATCTTCAAACACGATATTGGCAGCTTTTCCGCCGAGTTCCAGCGTGAAGTGCTTGTCGGTGCTCGCCAGTGATTTCTGGATGATCTTGCCGACGTCGGTGCTGCCGGTGAAAGCGATTTTGTCGACGTCGGGGTGATTGACGATCGCCGCGCCGGTTTCGCCGGCGCCGGTGATGATGTTGACCACGCCGGGCGGGAGGTCGCAGTCGGCGATGATCTCCGCGAGCAGCATCGCGGTCAGCGGCGTGGTTTCGGCGGGCTTGAGCACCACCGTATTTCCGCACGCAAGCGCCGGCGCGATTTTCCAGGAGGCCATCAGCAGCGGAAAATTCCACGGGATGATCTGCCCCGCCACGCCCAGTGGGGGCGGGGTTTTTCCGGGGAACGCGTACTGAAGTTTGTCCGCCCAGCCGGCGTAGTAAAAGAAGTGCGCCGCCGCGAGCGGCACATCAATGTCGCGCGATTCGCGGATGGGTTTTCCGCCGTCCATCGTCTCGACGATCGCCAATTCCCGAGCGCGTTCCTGCATCACGCGGGCGATGCGGTAGATGTATTTTGCCCGCTCGCGCGGCGGGAGCTTCGACCACACTTTGTCGTACGCCTGACGCGCTGCCTTGACCGCACGATCGACATCTTCCACGGTCGCCGAAGCGACCTCGCAAAGTTGTTTCTCGGTAGCCGGATTGATGGTGTCGAAATATCCACCCTTCGCCGGTGCGACTAATTTTCCGCCGATGAATAATTCGTACCGCGGCTTGATCGCCACCTTCGCCGTCTCGGGCGCGGGGGCGTATTGCCATTGGGTGGAAAAGTTGAGGGATACGCTTGCGGCCTTGCTCATGGTTAACCACAGATAAACACAGATGAACGCAGATAACTTTTAATGAAATTCATGGAACCTCAGATGAACTCGGATGGACTCAGATAATTAACAAAACGCGGATTAAGTCGTAAGTTTGATGCGCCACAATGCCGGCATCTTCAGACCTGCGTGTGTTTGTTCTATCTGAGTTCATCTGAGGTTCAATGTTTTTCATCTGTGTTTATCCGTGTTCATGTGTGGTTCATTCCTAATTTAGTCTTTCGAAAAATAATCCGCCGACTGATATACGCCCGTCTTCTGTGTCAGCAGTTGCATCAAGATATCATTCGCCAGTCGCGACGCGCCGAAGCGGAAGAGGTCGGGGGTCATCCAATCTTCGCCGAGGGTTTCTCTGAGTACTACGAGGTATTGCATCGCGACCTTGCTCGTGCTGATTCCGCCGGCGGGTTTCATGCCTACCTTTTTTCCGGTCGCGTAGTAGTGATCGCGAATCGCTTCGAGCATCACCAGCGTCACGGGAAGGGTGGCGGCGGGCTGGACTTTTCCGGTGCTGGTTTTGATGAAATCTCCGCCGGCCTGGATGGCGATGTCGGAGGCGAGTCGCACCTGATCGAGCGTGCCGAGTTCGCCGGTTTCGAGAATCACTTTCAGGTGCGCCTGGCCGCAGGCTTCTTTCACCTGCGCGATTTCGTCGAAGACGTAGTTGTAATCGCCGGCCAGAAAGTGGCCGCGCGAGATGACCATGTCGATCTCGTCGGCACCTTCGTTGACGGCGTAGCGGGTGTCGTCGAGTTTCACGCTTAGCGGATACTGCCCCGACGGGAAGCCCGTCGCGACGGCAGCGACTTTGATCGTCGTGCCCCTGAGCGATTCCTTCGCCAGCCGCACGAGCGTGGGGTACACGCACACCGCCGCGACGCTGGGCAGATCGGGATAGGCGTCGTGCGGGTGGGCGGCTTTGTAGCAAAGCTGTCGTACCTTGCCCGGCGAATCTGCACCTTCGAGCGTCGTTAGATCGCACATGCTTAGCGCGAGCTTGAGCGCGAAGATTTTCGATCCCTTCTTGATGCTGCGCTTGGTCAGCCGGTCGATGCGTTCTTCGACGCCGACTTTGTCAATCGTGGGGGAGGCGAGGTTCAGAGGCATCCACGCATTTTACCAAAAGGCAGGCGAGTGGCGAGGGGTGGTGTGTCGTAAGTGGCGCGTCGTGAGTGCCTGGGAATGCGAAGGTATTTTCTATCCACGAGCTGCGATCCACCCGCCACTCACTCGGTCGCGAAAAGCGAGGCGAGGCGATCGACGAGGCGGGGTTTTTGTTCCTGCGCTTCTTTGCGCGCCAGTTGCAGGCGAGCCTCGGCGGCCTCGCGCTGTTGTTGGTAAGCGTCGAGCCGGCCTTCGGCCATCGCCTGAGCTTTCATCGCGTCTTCGGCGCGTTGCTGTGCGACGGTGTATTGTTGTCGGGCGTGTCGGGCGTCTGTTTCTATGACTTCCAGCTCTTTGCTCATGCCCTGCACCTTGGCGCGCGAATCCGCCTGTACGCGCATGGCCCAGAATCCGATCATGCCCAACAGCGCCAGACACGTCGCCGCGATGCCCGACGAGCCGATCCAGGCGGTTCGACTTTGATTGCGGGCGACGTCGCGCTCCTGTCGGGTGATCGCAAGCTCGCGCGTCGCGCGATCGGTCGCCTCCTGCGCGAACTTCACGATCGTCGACGCGCTGCCCGCCGCGATATCGACTTGTCGGTCGGCAAGATCTCTGACGGTTTCGAAGGGATCAATCATCGGCGGCGGGTCGTCGGGAAGATCGAGTTTGATCTGCACCAGACCGTTATCGCCGCGGCGCGATTCCAGTTTTTGAGACGCGATGCGTCGTTCGATGGTACGGGGATGAACCTTCAATTGCGTCGCCGCCTCGGCGACGCTGAGCCATTGCTCGGGCATGTGCACTCCTTTGCGATTCGTCGCGGGCGATCCGTGCCCACGTGAAGAATGTCGGACAAACGTCGGACACTACTTTAGCATTTATCGGACGTGAGACAAGAACGACGGCGACTCACGCGCGTGCGCGTCGCCGACGGATAAGCAAAACCGCGCCCGCTGCGACGCCTGCAATACAGGCCGGTTCGGGAACGACGGTGTTGATTATCACGTCGTCGAGCACCAGTTCGGTGGTGAATGCCCCGCCAAACGGATTGAGATCGAAATGTCTGTAGCTGTTAAACTCAATCGACCCAACGGCACTGGCGAGGACGAAAAAAAAGCATGTCCGTTTTATGCAGAGAGTCTGCACAAAACGGACATGCCTATATTGGCTTGGAGCGAGCAACTCCTTGCCCGAACGGGGTTTTGCAGCCGGATTGCTAGCGGCGGAGGATTGGAGGCAGATCCGCGTGCCAGCTTGGGGAGGCGATGCACAAGGCGAGCAACCCGATGCATCTTTTATATCCGGCGTAGTCGCTCAATCCATAGCGAAGGGTGTGCCGGAAACGTAATTATTTTTTAGACTGTCCGCAAACTACTGATTTTAATGATCTTATAAAAAATATCCGCATTCTTTCGGGAGGGGCAGGTCAAAACACCCCGACCGTTCATTTTAACCTTACTTGTTCGGCCGAGTTGGACATAAGTCCATTTAAAATAAGTCGATACGGATAAAAAATAGCATTCTGGTTAAAATGAACATTCCGGGTGACTGTTTTGCTCGGGGTGTGCCCGTGCGGTCACACGACCCCGCTCGCGGGGGCCGTTTAGGCACATTTTAATGGATGGATTCATTCAGCGGGTGTTGCTACCCATCGGCGTGAGGACGTTCTTTCGCCCGCGCGAGACGGTCACGGGCACGACCGGGTCGTCGGGGCACTTGGCGGCGAACTCGCCGTAGAATTTGTTGATGAACGTTCGCGTCGCCCAGGCGGTCCCGTCGGCCAGGCCGCAGATCGTCGTGCCGGGCATGATGCCCATCGTCTTTTCCAATTCCAGGAGCATCTCCAGATCCTTCGCCCGGCCCATGCCGTTGCAGATTCGCTCCAGGATCTTGCTCATCCACCCGCTGCCTTCGCGGCAGGGGGTGCATTGGCCGCAGGATTCGTGCGCGTAAAACCGGACACAATTCCGAAGCGCCGCCACCATGTCGGTGTGTTCGTTCATCACGATCATCCCCGCGGTGCCCAGTCCCAGGCACCCGCCGCGGAAGCGCACGTCGTCAAAATCCAGCTTGATGTCCAATTGATTCGTGCCGAGCACGCCCATCGAAATCCCCCCGCAGATGCTGGCCTTGAACTTCCCGCCTTTCATTCCCCCGCCTAGCGTGTTGATCGCATAATCGAGCGTGATGCCCAGCTCATCTTCATAAACGCCCGGCCGATTCACGTGCCCGCTCATGCCGAACAGCTTCGGTCCGGGAGACGACGGCGTGCCCATCGACTTGAACCACTTCGGCCCTTCGACAGGCCCGCGATCGATGATGTGCGGCACGTTGCAAAGTGTCTCGACATTGTTGATGACGGTGGGCTTGGCGAACGCGCCTGCGATAGCCGGGAAAGGCGGCTTGTTGCGTGGCCAGCCGCGCTTGCCTTCCAACGCCTCGAGCAAGCCCGTCTCTTCGCCGCAGATGTACGCGCCGGCCCCGCGATGCAGATAGCATTCCACCTTCGCGCCGGAGCCGAGCATCCCGTTTTGCCCGAAAATCCCGTGCGAATACGCCTCTTCCAACGCCCGTTCGAGCACCTTTGCCTGGCGATGATATTCCCCGCGAATGAAGATGTAAGCGATGTCACACTGCGTCGCGTAGCAGCAGATGGCAATGCCTTCGAGCATCTGATGCGGGTCGTAATCGAGCAGATACCGATCCTTAAACGTCCCCGGCTCCGACTCGTCCGCATTCACCGCCAGATAGTGAGGCCCCTTCTTTTCCTTCGGAATAAACGACCACTTCTGCCCCGCCGAAAACCCCGCCCCCCCGCGCCCGCGCAGCCCCGAATCCGTCACCGTCTTAATGACCTCTTCAGGCTTCATCTCCAACGCCTTCTTTAACGCCGCATAGCCTCCCGTGGCGACGTAGTCGTCATACCAGTAGAGCTTGCGCTGCGAAGGATCGAGAGGAATACGCTTGGTGAGAACGGGTTCGGTGAAAGCCATGATTTAAACCTCAAACAACTCTCGGGGCAGCTGCGATTGCCGAATGATCGATGACAACGTACCTAAACGCAGCTCCTGATAGTCCGGCACGATCGCAGTAACCGTCGTCGCGGAAAATTTCCGCTGCATTACGATATGGCTGCCACGCTGCCAAACGCGAACAAATCCGTTGCTTTCTAGAATTTTCAAAACCTCGCGCGCCGACATCGGGCGGAGCTTAGCCAAGACTGACCTCCAGCGGCTCGATACTGATGTCCGACGGCAGCCGCGACTCAACTTCTGCGGCACTGGCGCTTTCAAGGAACAACTCGACCGCCTCACGAAGGTTTTGCCGCGCGGCCTCGCGCGTCGCACCTTGGCTGGCCACATCCACTTCCGGGCACAAAGCCACGTATGTGTCGCCGTCTTTTTCAATGATGGCAGTCATTGTCATCGCTATCGCTCCGGTCAATGAAGATGATATCGGAAGATTAGGATCCGCGGCAATTCCCCGGGCGGATTCGTTCACGAGGTTTTGTAACTGCAGACGGGCAGTCCGCTCGAACAAAGCTAAGCAGCGATTCGGCGTAAGCGGTTGTGCTTGGAATCGGGTAGGCGAATCGTCATTTTTGCCATAAACCTGTCTCCTTTAGCCGGTTTTTGTTCGCAGTTTCGTTGCTTTCCCCATGCCTGTTTTCCTTCACACTGCCTTCGGCGGGAGGGGCTCTTCGAACAGGGCTTTCGATGCGATTGGGGTGGTTTCGTCGGTCGCGGCGATGGGGGTGGCACAGGCGGTGATGCGCTCGATGGCTTCGTCCACGCTGTCGGTGACGGTGAACAGGCGGAGGTCATTGGGGCTGATGGTTTGCTCCTTGATGAATCTGTTTTCGATCAGTTCCACCAGCGGGGCCCAGTAGTGTTTGCCCATGAGGATGACGGGGAAATCGTCGATCTTGCCGGTTTGGATGAGCGTAAGGGCTTCGAACAGTTCGTCGAGCGTGCCGAACCCGCCGGGCAGCGCCACGAAGGCGTGGCTATATTTGACGAGCATCACTTTGCGGACAAAGAAGTATCTGAATTCTACGAAGCGGTCGACGTACGGATTGGGTTGTTGTTCGTGAGGCAGGACGATGTTGCAGCCGATGGATCGTCCGCCGGCCTCGTGGGCGCCGCGGTTGGCGGCTTCCATGATGCCGGGGCCGCCGCCGGTCATGACGGTATAGCCGAGCCGCGCGAGCCGGGCGCCGACCTCGCGCGCCACGGCGTAGTGGGGATGATCTTCCTTGAACCTCGCCGAGCCGAACACCGTCACGCAAGGCCCGACGAAGTGCAGCGCGCGGAATCCGCGGATCAATTCCAGGCTGATCCGAATCACGCGTTTGAACTCTTCCCACCGGGAACGCGGGCCGGCGAGGAAAGATTTTTCGTCACGCGAGGCGCTTCGTTTTCCCCATAGATTATTGCCATTGGCAGGTGCGCTGATGGGGCCAGATTCGTCGGTCATGCGGCGGATTGTACGCGATCGCGCGGGCCGGCAAAGACGCGCGACCTGCGAAACAGTACGGCGCACTTCAAGGCGGATCTGCAGACACGCAAACACGCGGAGAGGAGTACAGATGCCGGGGGTGACCCGACGCGCTGCGCCGCCGACGGCACGGCGGCAGACGCTAGATCGTTTTTGCGGTCGTGGGGTCGGTTGGGCTCAGGACTTGTACGTGGATTTCCGGAGGCAAAAGCGATTCGAGCTTTCGTTGGAAGGAGCCTTTGATCAGCTGATGCAACGCCCCTCGGCGGCTGGTGCCGATGAGGAGCTTCGCGACGCCGTTCATCGCGGCGTGTTCGGCGATGAGTTCGGCGGCGTTCGGGCCGGTGTCGTAGACGGGGATAATAGGCACGCCGTACTTGTGTCCGGCTTCGAGGAAATCGATGAACAGCGCCTGGGCGGCAGGGTCGGTGTCGATGGTGAGAATGTGGTCGGTCGCGAAGTAAGTCAGCGCCACTTCGCGGACGAAACAGACGACCAATGCCGCGCCGTCATTGCGGGCAAGTTCGGCGGCTGCCTCGGCGAGGTGGGCGCTGCCGGCGGTGGAGAGCAGAATCTTCGGGCCCGCCAGCGCGCCCGGCGGGAGCTGTTCGATGATTGCCTGGCGGAGCAGGCTCGGTTGCACGCGTCGCTTTTGCGCGTAGCGGGTGATTTGCCGTGCAATCAGGCCGACGGCAAGGATCACTGTCACGAAGATCAGCGCGTGCAATTTGGTGTAAGCGAGCGTGACCCAGATGCAGATCAGCAGCATGCCGACCATCGCCATCGGCACCTTTCGATACCAACGGTACAAGCGCGGATGGAAGACCGTGAGCGTGCAGTTGATGGCGACCGCGCCGACGATGCCGATTGCGTAGAGGTGGGCGAGTTTTTCGAAATCATGAACGAAGAAGAGCACGATCGCCGGCGCACTGGCCGCGATGATGCCCGCGATCCAAGGCGCGCCGAACCCGTTCAAACGCTGAAGCGCGCGGGGCAGCTCGCCGTCGCGGCTCATCACATAAAGTGTGCCCATCAGCGCGCCGATGGCGGTGTTGGCGGCGCTGAGCAGCAAAATTCCGCCGACGATGCGCACCGTCCACTCGCCCCACACCCCGACGTATTGCCCCGCGAGGTAGGCGAGCATGTCTTCCTTGTGGGCTTCGCGCCCCACGCCGCTGGTGGCGACCATGATCATCGCGATGATCAGGTTGAAGATCGCCACCTCCAGCGCCACCGCCCAGATCGCGCGGCTCGACGTGCGGGCGACGGGTTTGCGCATCACCCCGGTGAGGTTCGCGATCGCTTCCACCCCGCTCAGCGCCAGCACGATCGACACAAACGCTTCCCACCCGTCGCGCGGGCCGTGCAAAAGCCGACCGAAGTTGACGCTCGACCAATCGATCTGCGGCAAGGCAAAGATCACCACCATGAGGGTGATGCCCACCATCCCCACCGCCGCGACGATAGCCGGGCCGGCGGTGTGTTTCGGGCCCATCAGGTTCAGCGCCCCTATCACCAGCAGTGACAGGATCGCCCAGGTGCCCGGGCTGTTCCATTTGAATTGCTGATCGACATCGGCGGCCTGCGCTTTTTTGTCGCGCTCCAGGCGGATGTCGTCACCGGCGTCGGCCTCGGTGACGTGCGCGCTGTGCGTTTCGCCGAGCCCGAAGTAATGAAAAGCGTCGAGAGAAGACAGCGAGGCCGTCACCGTGTAATCCGCAAACAGGAGCAACGCGCCGATCACGCCGAGCACCTTGTGCCGGTGCCGTGCGGCGGTGTAAACGCCCCCGCCTTCGGTGTAGATTCGGCAGATCTGCGTGTACGCCCAGGCGACCACCAGAATCAGCACGCTCATGGCGGCGATGAGCCAGAAGCTCGACCGCCCTGCGACAAGAAACGCAAGCCCGAGCACGTAAAGCCGGCTGGTCCCCCAGTCGCCGAAAAGCAACCCGGCCGAGCCGAGCCACCCGAGATTGCGTGGCCGTTCGCTCGAGAGCAGCGACAAGGCAGGAGGCAAAGACTTAACCTGATCTTCCATGTAATGCAGCACGGGTCGACCCAATGGGTCGACCCGCGATGCCAATTACGCTACTCATCCGGTCGAGGCGACGCAAGCGAGCAAGATCTTGTTCTCCAGAAAAGTTGCTACTCGGACACCTGCAGGAATTGTTCGATTTCCGCAGCGTCCGCGCCGGTGACCGACGACAACCACCGCAGCGCTTTGTCCGCCGAGCGTTTCCAGAGCGCGGATTTGTCCCGGTGCGTTGTGTGCAGAAGGATCAGCGTGGCGACCGTCGGCGCGAGGCGCCCGCGGGCAACTTTGTCTTTCACCCGCGCCGCCCAGGCATCGACCTCCGCCGACCGGGGTGCGAGCGTCGATTTCATCTCCGGAGGCGCGTCGAACCACCCGTCCGCGGACTGAAGCGAGAGCAGCACCTGAAGCGGGTCCGCGGGCACCCCGGGTTGCGCTGCGCTTCCCGTTGGAGGTTGCCCCGGGGGTCGTTCGCTCGCTTTGACTGGTGGGGATTTCTTCCCAGGCTCCGCGCGCCGCAAGAACACCTTTCTTACCGCCTTGGCAAACCTCGATTCTCCGGAAGCACTCGATCCTTGAGGATCGAAATCCATCATTGCCGAACTTTCGGACATGACTTCCGACGCCATTCGCCGCGATTGCGACGGCGCGCGCTTCGCCATTCTCACCCTGCCCGCCCCCGCGCCGCCCCAGTCTTTGGCGAGCATCACCGGCACGCGGCGCGATTCGGGTTCGCCGGCCGTTCGATCGGCCGCGCTGCGGTGCTCCACCGCCACGAACGTCGTCAGGCTGCTCAGCAACCCAAATCGCTTCGACAGATCCACCAGTATCTGCCGCTCTTTCGATTCCGGTTGCCGGCGCGACGTGGAACTTTGGATCTTATTGACGTCCTCGATCGATTGAATCATCCGCCGTGCCCACATGAGCGCGATCGTGCCGTGTGCGTCCTCTCCGCCGCTGCGAGATATTTCCGACGGGCGCACGGCCCACGTCGCGCGCTCCCTGCCGAGCCTTCCGCCGAGCGTCACGCGCTCCGGCAGCGCGCCCAGAACGCGGCCGAAAATAGTCAGTACGTCCCCGTCGAAGACCGGCGGAATCTCCGCGAGCGTTTGCACGTCGGCACCGCCCCAGTCGATGGAAACATCCTCCATCATCGGCGAGGCGAGTCGCGAGAACGTCCGCAGAACTTTTTCTTCGATCCGCTCGCCCTCTGTGATGAACTCCGCCGCCCCGGCGGTGGCGCGGGCGAGCCCTTTGACCAGATGCGCACTGCATGCCGACCCGATGCCGAACGTGAACAACCGGTTCTTCGCGCGGTGCTGCCGCGCCAGTTCCAGCACCGCCGGCTCGTTGGAGATCTGTCCGTCGGTCAGCAGAATCACCTGCCGCAACGCGCCGGTGCGCACGGGCTGCGCGAACAGGTTCGCCAGCGGCGCGTACAGTTCCGTCCCGCCGAGGTCGCAGGGCGCGCGGACGTGAGCGATTGCGCGCTGGAGGGTGCTTTCGTCGTACCACAGTGGCTCGCTCGAAAGCGTGTCGAAGGTCGATCCGAAGCGGACGATGTTGAACGAATCTCCCGGATTGAGCGAGCGCAGACAAAGCTCCAGCGCCGCCGTCGCCTGGCGGATGGATTCGCCTTGCATCGAGCCGGAACAGTCGAGCACAAAAATCGTTTCGCTCGGCTGCGGATCGCCGAGGGTTGATTCATCAAACTCTGGCACGAAGGTCACCGCCAGATAGCTCGCGCCGTCCGCGCCGGCTTGGATTTGCACACTCGGCTCGTGTTCGGCGGGCAGATCGATCGTCAGCACGATGTCGCGATTCAGCTCGCTCGAGCCGCCCTCCAGTAACACCGCCGCTCCCGTGTTCGAACGCTCGATGCGGATGGAATGGCTGGGCGAATAAATACCGGTGAGCGGTCGACCGAGGTCGATCTTTACCTCCATACTCAGCCCGTACGGCACGCTATGCGCTTTCGGCGGATTGAGCGCGTCCCCGTCGACGGCGGCGTCGATCAGGTCCGTCCCGGCGATGCTCACGAATCGCGGCGCGATCGTCGTCGGAAACGCGATGCGGATCTGCTTGTCCACCCGATCCAACTGAGCGACGTAAGTAATGCGGATCGTCGCCGCCTGCTTCGGCTTGATGTTGCCGACGCGCACGGTGAAAACGTCGGGGCGATTCTGCTCGAGCAGGAACGCACCGTGGCCTTTGTCGATCGCGCTATCGTAGGTTTCGATCGCGGAGTCGTTTTCGTCGATCACGCCAGTGAGCGTGCGATCTGCCGTGACAACTTCAAACCCACACACGGCGGAATTTTCGGGAAGCGGGAAGGTGTAGATCGCCTCGATCGCGCGATCTTCAAGGTTCACAAACGCCTGGTCGACGGTCGTCTTCTGGCTCATTCCGCTGACGGTTGATTTCACCCGCAACCCGCGCAACGCAATGCGGTCTTCCGGACGCTCGGTCATCAATGCGATTTCTTTCATGGCTTCTCCTTCAAATAAATCAAACCCCGATCACTCCACCGCCCCGGTAACGGTCTGAGGTTCTCAAGAACGTCAGAACATCGCAGGGGAATTTTTTCTGACTTCCGCCGGATTTGCGCTATGCAGTTTCCTCCAAAATTGCCCGCAGCCCTTCGCGCAGGCGCAGCAGGGTGCGGGCGTCGAGCGGGCGCCGCGTTGTGTCGAAATGCAGTTCGACTCCCGTCGCGACGGTGAGCCGGGTCCATAACTGAGCCGACAGCCCCGGTCGGTCGCGCGCCGGCGACAGGGTGGCGGGTTTGCCCGCAAGGATCTGCCGAATCTCCTCGAGCGAATGCCCCACGCGTTGCAGCTCCACCACGCGCTTCAGACGCGTGAGGTGGTCAGAATTGTAGTAGCTCCCCCGCCCTGCCCCGGCGGGCGGCGGGAGCAGCTTCTGCTGCACGTAAAACCGCACAGCCCGACGCGTGAGCCCGAGAGAATCAGCGAGATCTTGAATCGTCATCGGCGACTGCATAGTGACAGTATATTATGGCAGTTAATGTCACGTTGCAACAACAATCTTTCACACTGCAGACACAGGCTGCGGGCAGGCAGGGTCTTTCAACGGAGGATCAGGGCAGGTTTCCGATGTATCGAATCGTCGGGGCGTTTGAATCGGCCCACGGCAATTCGTACGGGGTTCCGGGGAACACGTCGAAGAAGTTGTCGGCAAGGGCTTGTTCGCCGTCGAGGTCGATGCACACGCCCCACGCAAACACGTTCGATTCGAACACGGCTTTGCCGTTTTTTATCGTCACGCGCACGTCGGGCTTGCTCCAGATCATCTCTTTGAAAAGCGGTTGACAGAGTCGATTGCGGGCGAGCAATTCCGGGCCGCGCGAAAGGCTCGCGAACGCGAGCGACGATTTCGGATCGGCCCATTCACCCAGCGGGAACGACGCCACGCGGGTCGAGGCGTTGGGCTTGAGTTCGACCCGCATCTTTCGATCGACCGGATACGCGCCCGCCAGCGACACCACGCCGAACCGCAGCTCGGCGGTGAGGGTCTGTTGGGTTTCGTTAATGCCGTACACGTCTACCTGCGCGCCATCGATCGCGATGACCAGGCTCACCGGCTGCAACGCGCGTTTGACGGCCCAGAAAGACGGGGTGCGCCGCAAGTAATAATCGACGCTCGTCCAGCTCCTTACCGCCGGCCAGCAGTCGTTGTACATCCAGTAGATCGCGCTGCTGGTATCGAACATTCTGCGTCGGAAGTTGTCGATATATTCCTTCAGCCCCTCTCCCTGCACGAGGCCGGCCCAGTACACGTAATCTTCGATGCTCAGTTTGCGGATGTCTTTGCCGATCCAGTTGCTGACCATGGTGTCCGGGTAGCTCGGGTCGCCCCAGGAATCGACCGAGTTGTCGTGGATTTGCCACGCAAAGCTCTGCACGAACTGCTGACCTTCGGGTAAGCACGCGCGGACCGTGGGCAGCGCGCACGGGCCGAGAATGCCGCCTTCGTTGGGGAAGCGGCAGATCATCTGGCGATACTTGCGGAAGTCGGTGTCGGCGAAGCCGATCGACCACGGGTGCTGGTCGCCGACGTGGTCGGCGGTAGGGTCTTCGTGGTCGGGGGAGTACGGGCTGCTCGGCTGGTAATAGCGCGTGGGGTCTTCCTCTTTCATGATCCGCGGGAGCACGTAATGAAACAGCGCGTAGTCTGGCGCGGTTACCCCCGCGGTGCTGTAACCCCAGTGCCACGTGGCCTGTTCCATTTCGTTGTTGCCACACCAGATGATCAGGCTCGGGTGGCTCGCGAGTCGTCGGATGTTGTAGCGCGCTTCCTTGCGGACGTCCTCCAGGAACGCGGCGTCGGTGGCGGGGTATCGGCCGCAGGCGAAGATAAATTCCTGCCACACCAGCACGCCGCGCGCGTCGCAGATCTCGTAAAAATCGTCAGATTCATACAGTCCGCCGCCCCAGACGCGCAGCATGTTGAAGTTCGCTTCCAGCGCCCGATCCACCAGCGTCTCGTAGCGCGCCCGGTCCAGCCGCGCGAAAATCATGTCGCCGGGCACGAAGTTCCCGCCTTTCATGAAGATCTTTCGGCCGTTGACTTCGAAGATAAAGTATCGCCCTTTTTCCGGGTGCGGCTCCTGGTTGACGCGCACATGCCGGAAGCCGATTTTCGCCGTCCGCTCGGCGAGAATCTGCCCGCCGATTTCAAGGGAAATCTTCACCTCGTACCGATCTTGCGCTCCGTGCCCGACAGGCCACCAGAGTTTCGGGTTGTCGAGAAGAACCGTCGCCTCAATGAGGCTCGGCCCGGGTTTGATCTCCACATCAATAGATTGCTTTGCGGCGGTTCCGGGGATTTGAATTGTGATCTTCCCTGTCTGCGGATTCGCATCGAACGATTCCACGACAAGCCTGCCGCGCACGGATCCTTGCTTCAGGTCGGCCGACAGTTCCGTCAGCGGCACGAACTGATCCACGCGCACGGAATCGCCCGACCATTCAAGCCGAACCGGTCGATGAATGCCGACGTTGATTAAGCGCGTCGACCAGTCCCACGAAAACTGACATTGCGGCTTTCGCAGCCAATGGCGTTTGTGCAGGAACTGGTTGAGGTCCTGCTGCCAACCGGCCACGGGCTTGTCGGCGACGTCATAAAGCCCGCCGTCGAGATGAACCGCCAGAACGTTTTTGCCTTCGCGCAGTTTTCCGGTGACGTCGAGCCGGCAGGGGTAAAACGTGTTGCGATGCTTACCCACCTCCTGTCCATTCAGCACGATGGTTGCGATGCAGTCGAGCCCATCGAACACCAGCCAGGCGCGCGATTTCAGCGCCTCCGGCGGCGCGTCGAATTCGCGGCGGTAGCTCCAGATGCACTCTTCCACCCACCGGGCGGCCAGGCAGTTCGTGCCGACGTAGGGGTCTTGAATCCACCCGGCCTTCCAGGCGTCGAGGTGTACCTCGCCGGGGACTTGCGCGTCGATGAATCGCACTTCGTCGACGACGTCCCGGTTCGCATATTCGGCGCGACCTCGTTGCCCGTCCGACCACCGAACCCGCCACGTACCGGAAAGATCTTGTGCCTGCAGCATGGCCGCCGATCCTAATTGCTCGTGCAATCGAGTCCAACCGACGCGCACCGCGCGCTCACAGCAATCAGACAAATTCGTCACCGAATCAGCAGCGTTTTAGCCCTTGCACGAAGTATCGAATTCGATAAGTTAATGGGTTCGTTTGTCAGGTACGTCGCCCCTTGCTGCGGAAGCTTCATGGCCAGTCATTTCAACGATCTTCTCGAAGACCTCAAGACGCGCGTCGCCCGCATGAGTGGGCTGGTACAGCAGATCGTGGAACAAACGGTGGAATCGCTCGTCGAAGTCGACGCCGAGCTGGCGCAGCAGATCATCGAAATGGACCGGCGGATCGACGAAGAAGAAGTGAAAGTCGAGAAGGCGGCGATCGACCTGCTCGCACTGCATCAACCCGCGGCGAGCAACCTGCGGACGATCACCACGATCATTAAGGTCAACAGCGATTTCGAACGCATCGCCGACTGTGCCGTGAACTGCGCCCAGCGCGTGCTGCCGCTTTCCCGCATGGCCGACTACGACGTGCCGACCGACCTGAAGCTCATGGGCAACACGGTGGTCTCCACGCTCCGCGACACCATCAAAGCGTTTAACCTGCCCGACGAACAACTCGCCAGGCAGGTGCTGCGATCCGACGACGTGGTCGACGCGTTGTATCATCAAATTGTGCAGGACATGCTGGCGATGATGGAATCGGACGGGCAAAAGGCGAACATCGACCTGTCGAACATCATGATCGCCAAGAACTTCGAGCGCATCGCCGACCACTGCACGAACATCGCCGAAGACGTGATCTACATCTACACGGGGCGGATCATCCGGCATTTGCACGCGGGGTGAGCACACATTGAATCTTCAGTCGGCTCTTCTTGGGGGTTTTCATGCCCAGTCTTTCCGAATCCGAAGCTCTGAAAAAACGCCAGCAACTCGTCGAACTCGGCTTCTGTGTCTTTCCGGGAGTTCTGCAGGGCGATCTTCTAACGCGTTGGCGGGCATTTACGGATGGGCTTTTTGCGCGAAAGGCGGTTGACCCGAAGTACCGCTACCAGGGGAGCGATTTTCACATCGGGTCTGAGCGATTGAAGGCCAATTCCGACGCGTGGCAGCATAGTCCTTGCACCGAGCACTCGCCGCTGGTCGACGAGATTGTCGATCTCCCCGCCGCGCGCGAGGCCTGCCGCGCGATCGGGCTGGAGCATCAGCACGCCGATGACATCACCATCATCCTGAGCAAACCCCCGCACGCCCCGCCGTTGTATTGGCATCAGGATATGATGAACTGGAATCATCCCGAGTCCGCGTCGCCGTGGCCGACGCGGATTTTTCTGAGCTACTACATGACCGACACGACGCGCGAAAACGGCTGCCTCCGCGCGATCCCCGGCAGCCATCTCAAGCGCATCCCCCTGCACGACCTGCTCCCCGCCGCGCACGGCCCGGAGATCCAGGCGATCACCGACTACGCGAATCACCCCGCGTTCATGAATCATCCCGATGCGGTCGATCTCCCGTAAAAGCCGGCGATCTGGTGCTCAACGACGCCCGCCTGCTTCACAGCGCCTACGCGAACAACACCGACGAGCGCCGCACGCTGGTGCTGCAGTGGCACAACGTGTTCAAGTTCCCCAACCCGCCGAGCTGGTGGACTGGCCCCATCCCCGCCGCCATCCGCAACTTCGACCCGACGGCCAAATACGAGGGAACGCGGCTGCCGGGTGAGCATCTGAAGTAGCGAGTTGAATCTAGAAATCCGCCGGCGCGTCAAGCGACCGTCGACCCGCGGAATCGCCCGTTTCACGTTTCAGCGGCGGGCGCTAATCCACCCGTCCCTGCCGGCCGGCTTTGATCTCGCCGCGCTTTTTCTTTGAATCTAACCTTCGTCGTTTCGCGCCGGCGCTCGGGCGGGTTTTGCGGCGAACCTTGGGGACGTGTTGGGCCTGCAGGAGCAGTTCGCGCAGGCGTTCCAACGCGCCTTCCACGTTGCGCTGCTGCGAGCGGGTGGCCTGCTCGGCGAGGTGAATTTCACCCGCGCCGGTGAGCCGGTTGCCCGCGAGCTGCGTGAGGCGGGCGCGGCAAGGCGGGTCGAGGTTTTGGATCGAATCGATCCTCACCCAAAGTTCGGCGCGCGTCGAAAGTTTGTTGACGTTCTGCCCACCAGGCCCCGAGGATCGGCTGTACTGAATGCGAATGGCGTCGCCGGGCACGACGAGCCGCCCGACACGCAGCGCGTCGGCGGGTGAATCGGGTTGGGGCTCGGGATTCATGGGTCCGAGCATATCCGATACGAGTTCGGTTAAGCCATCTGATTCGATGGTCAAACCCACTTCCCCTCTCTATATTTCCGGTCGTGTCAGCAACCGATCCGCGCGCCTTCGATAAGATCGTAGACTTCGTCGACAGGCGGCGGGCGTGGTGCTTCGCGGGGGTGATCGGGCTGCTGGCGCTGGGTTTCAACGGGCAGTGGCGGATCGAGCCCGACGGGGCGCTTTACCTTTCGCTGGCGCGCAGCCTCGCCGAGGGGCTGGGTTATACCTACCACGGCGAGCCGCACGGGCTGGCGTTTCCGGGGCTGCCTTACCTCGTGGCGGGGACGTTTAAACTGTTCGGGGCTGGCGGGCTGATTCCGATTCATCTGATCATCTGGCTATGCGCCGCCGGCGCGCTGGGGCTGACGTACCGGCTCATGCGCCTGCACACCGACCGACCGACGGCGGTCATCGTCACGCTGCTGACGGGCATCAGTTACACGTTTTACGGCTTCGCGTTTCAACTGCGGAACGACATGCCGTTTCTGCTCGGCGTGCTCGGAGTTTTGTGCGGCTGGGAAGCGTTGTGCCGGCGGAGGATCAATTGGATCGATCTGACGCTGCTCGTCGCGGGGTTAACGCTGGCAATCGTGATGCGCCCGGCGATGTGGGCGCTGGTGGGGGCGGTGCTGATCGCCGTCATCGTGCGCGTCGCGGCGAAGCGCAACGCCATCCAGGCGATTTTACTCGGGACGGCGGTGGTGGGCGCGGCGGCGGTTTTTTTGTGGATCGACCCGCGCGCTTCGGCGCGCTTCGCCGGCGACTACGAAGTTCAAACCGTCGGAACGCTCGGCGAGGGCTTCGCGCCGACGTTCCAGCAGGTGGTGATGCAAAACCTCCCGCAGATGTTCGGGCCCATCGCCGCCGAAACACTCTTCGGTCACGAAGCCGGGCCGGTGCTCAACCAGCTCTTCGGCGTTTTCATCATCGCGGCGAGCCTCGCGCTTTTGTATCGCCGGGCACTTTGGGGTTTGCTGATGCTGCTGACCGTGCTGATGATGCTCCGCTTCCTGCCCCGCGACGCCATCCTCCCGCGCTACTTTCTGCCCGTCTTCCCGCTGATGGTGCTGGCGACCTGGAACGGACTGCGTTGGCTCAACGACCGCCTCCCGCGCCCGTGGGACTGGCTGGCGGTGGCGATCCTCGGATTTTGGATCACCACCAACGGCCTGAAGATCGGCGAGTTGATCATCGAACAGCGCCGCACGCCCTTCTACGCGCACTACAAAGAAGCCCGGTATGCGCCGCTCCTTCAAATTGCGCGGGAGATTGAGCTGAAGGTCGAACCCAACCAGATGGTGCTGGCCGAAGCGAAAGTCGGACGGATTCTCAGTTACTTCAGCCGCCGAACGGTGGTCGACACATGGGAGGTGCCCGAGCTGAATCCGTATCCGTTTATCTACGTGCTTAAGCCCATCGACCGCCCGCTGAAGAAGCTGATGGATCAGTACGACCTGGTTTTCTATCGCCCGCCGATCGCACGCGTGCCGATCCCGGGTGCAGGCAACGACGGCGCGTACGAACTTCGATACGCGGTCATCAAGCACGCGCAGAACCCGAATGACACCTGGGAATCGCCGTGAAGATCAGCATCGTCACACCCACGCTCAACCAGTCCGCGTACCTGCGCCAAACGCTGGCGAGCGTTCTTTCGCAGCGCGGAGATTTCGAGCTTGAATCAATCGTCATCGACGGCGGAAGCACCGACGGAACCATCGATCTGCTGAAATCGATCGACGACCCCCGGCTGCGCTGGATCAGCGAGAAAGACACCGGCCAGGCCAACGCAATCAATAAGGGCCTGACGATGTGTACCGGCGAGGTGCGGGCGTGGCTCAACAGCGACGACGTGTACGTGGATGGCGCGCTCGCTGCCGTGGCGCGG
>Ga0105046_10002709_pt1 | contig 27995 bp, 26 predicted proteins | sample MAT03_FD_78385 | JGI IMG/M metagenome (GOLD analysis project Ga0105046, IMG submission 78385) | Freshwater microbial communities from Lake Fryxell liftoff mats and glacier meltwater in Antarctica - MAT-03 (megahit assembly) | ecosystem: Environmental > Aquatic > Freshwater > Ice > Liftoff... | reverse complement strand
TGGGCCACCAATACCAGCCAGGCGGTGTTGCCGCCGACGGGAGCTGCGGGCATTGCGAAACCCTCCTTCGAAAAACCGTAACGAAATCCGCAACGCGCGCTGCGAAACCCGGTGCTATTTCAACTCAATGTTCTGCCGGGGCACCCACCAACCCGGGGGGCTCGGGTTAATGGGCGACTTGCGGTGGGCGACTTGCCGAAACGGTATTATGCCGCGTCCGCCAGTGCGATGAAACCGGCTTTTAGTTGCATGACACAAGGAAACGCTAAAATACTCCTGCACCTTTTTGCCATTCTGAACATCGAGAGCCTGCCATGAACTTTGACAAGGAAATCGACACCCGCGGCCTGAATTGCCCCTTGCCGATCCTGCGTGCCAAGAAGGCACTGACCGATCTTACAAGCGGGCAGGTACTCAAGGTCACGGCTACCGACCCCGGTTCGGTACGTGACTTCGCCGCCTTTTCCCGTCAGACCGGGCATCTATTGCTCGACAGCGGCGAAGCCGACCGCGAGTTTTTCTACTTTCTCAAGAAAAAGTAGGGCGCCGGCGCCGCGTCGGACACTGCCCGCGCCGGCTCCGCTTCATTGCAGTTGCGCCAGTTGCGCTAGTTGCTCGTCCAGCTTTCTCAGGGTGGCTTCGAATGCGTCAGCCCGTTCTTCTTCCTGCTTGACCACTGCTGCCGGCGCGCGCGCGGTGAAGCTTTGGTTCTCAAGCTTGGCACGGGCCTTGGACAGCTCGCCGCGAATCCGCGCGATTTCCTTGCAAAGGCGTCCCCGTTCGGCATCGAGATCGACCTTGATGTCGAGCATCAGTCGGGTCGCACCAATTATCGCCGCCGGTGCCGGGCCGGCTGGCAGGCTTGCCACCATGCGTATTTCGGACAGTCGCGCGACGGCCAGCAGGTAGGGGGTGTAGCGGGCCATCGCTGCCGCGTCACCCACCACGATCAGGGCCACTTTTTCCGCTGGCGACACAGCGGACTCGCCGCGCAGGTTGCGCGCGGTATTGATCAGCGCCTTGAGAGTGGCAATCTCGTCATCGGCGGCGGCGTCGATCCGCTCCGGCCGGGCACGCGGATACGGAGCGATGCAGATGCTGTCACCGGTCTTGCCCGCCAGCGCCTTCACCGAATGCCACAGCTCCTCGGTGATGAACGGAATCACCGGGTGCGCCAGGCGCAGGGTGGCCTCGAGCACGCGAATCAGGGTGCGGCGGGTGGCACGTTGCGCGGCGGCGTCGCCGTTGGCCAGCTGCGCCTTGGCCAGTTCCACGTACCAGTCGCAGTACTCATCCCAGACGAAGCGGTATAGCGCGCTCGCAACATTGTCGAGCCGGTACTCCGCGAAGCCGGCGGCGACCGCTTGCTCGGTGCGCTGCAGTTCTCCGATGATCCAGCGATCGGCAAAGCTTGGGCTGACGGGCCGCGAATCATCCAGCCCGGTGTCGTGGTCTGCGCAGTTCATCAGCACAAAGCGCGTGGCATTCCACAGTTTGTTGCAGAAATTGCGGTAGCCCTCGCAGCGCTTCAGGTCGAAGTTGATATTGCGCCCCAGGGTGGCATAGGCCGCCATCGTGAAGCGCAGTGCGTCGGCGCCGAAAGAGGGAATGCCTGCCGGGTACTCCTTGCGGGTTTTCTTGATGATCGACTCCGCCCGCCTGGGGTTCATCAATCCACTTACACGCTTGGCGACCAGAGCTTCAAGTGTGATGCCGTCGATCAGGTCGACCGGGTCCAGGGTATTGCCCTTGGACTTGCTCATCTTCTGCCCTTCGGCGTCGCGGATCAGGCCATGCACGTAAACATCCGTGAACGGCACCCGGCCGGTGAAGTGGGTGCTCATCATGATCATGCGCGCGACCCAGAAGAAAATGATGTCGAACCCGGTGACCAGCACGGACGACGGCAGATACAGGTCGTAGGCCGCCTTGTCAGCGGCTTCAGGTGCGGGCCAACCCAGGGTCGAAAACGGCACCAGGGCGGAAGAAAACCAGGTGTCGAGCACGTCTTGGTCGCGGCTCAGGGCCCCGAAATAGCCCGCCGCGGCGGCCTGCGCGCGCGCGGCTTTCGCATCGCGGGCGACAAAGATACGGCCAGCGTCGCCATACCAGGCCGGAATCCGGTGCCCCCACCACAATTGGCGCGAGATGCACCAATCCTGGATTTTCTCCAGCCACTGGTTATAGGTGGTGGTCCAGTTCTCCGGAACAAACCTGACCTGGCCGTCGGCCACCACGTCCAGTGAGGCTTGCGTGATGCTTCTGCCCGATGGTCCCGGCTTGGTCATCGCCACGAACCACTGGTCGGTGAGCATGGGTTCGATCACCGCATTGGTGCGATCGCCGCGTGGCACCATCAGCTTGTGCGCCGTGACCGATGCAAGAAAGCCCTGCGCCTCCAGGTCGGCTATCACCCGCTGGCGCGCCACGAAGCGGTCCAGTCCGTGGTAGGCGGCCGGTGCGTTGGCGCTGATTTTGGCGTCGAGGGTGAAGATCTCGATGTTCGGCAGGTCGTGACGCTGCCCGACCGCGTGGTCATTGAAATCATGTGCCGGCGTGACCTTGACGCAGCCGGTACCGAATTCGCGGTCGACGTAGTCGTCGGCGATTACCGGGATCTCGCGTTCGCACAGGGGCAGGCGAACCTTTCTTCCGACCAGATGGCGATAGCGCTCATCCTCGGGATGCACCATCACCGCGACGTCGCCCAGCATGGTTTCCGGCCGGGTGGTGGCAACGGTGAGGTGACCTGAACCGTCGGTAAGCGGGTAGTTGATATGCCACAGGCTGCCGTCTTCCTCCTCGCTCACCACTTCCAGGTCGGACACCGCGGTGCCCAGAACCGGGTCCCAGTTGACCAGGCGCTTGCCGCGATAGATCAGGCCCTCATCGAACAGGCGCACGAACACCTCGGTCACCACTTTGGACAGCTTGTCGTCCATGGTGAAGTATTCGCGCTCCCAGTCGCAGGAGTCACCGAGCCTGCGCATCTGGCGCGTGATCGCGCCGCCCGACTCCTCTTTCCAGGCCCAGACCTTTTCGATGAACTTGTCGCGACCCAGGTCGTGGCGCGAGATGTTCTGCGCCTCAAGTTGCCGCTCGACTACGATCTGTGTGGCGATGCCGGCATGGTCGGTGCCGGGCAACCACAGGGTGGCCGCCCCCAACATGCGGTGGTAGCGGGTCAGCGCATCCATCACGGTCTGGTTGAAGGCATGGCCCATATGCAGGGTGCCGGTCACATTCGGTGGCGGCAACTGGATCGAGAAGGCGCCAATATCCGCCGGCGCGCCGGGCACCTTGCTGCCGGCCTTGAAATAGCCCGCCTTTTCCCACAATGGGTACCACTTCGCCTCGATGGCGTGCGGATCGAAACTCTTGCTCAACTCGGCTGGTGACATGGTGTGATCGCTGGAATGGGTTCGGCACTGGTTGCGCCGCTGTGCGGCAAGCATTGCTGCACCGCAAAAACAAGGATTTTACCTGCTGTCGGCGCCACCGAACTCGTACTTGGTTGCAACCATGGTCAGCGCGCCGTCGCGGCCCAGCACGCGTATTTTCGCCGGCAGCCAGGCACGCTCCGGCGCCAGCCAGACCTGGATACCGCCGCTGCCGTCCGGACGCCTGAAATCGTAGAAGCGGGTGGTGAGATTGCCGGCCTCGCCGCTCAACACCTCTTCGCTCTTCGCGACCAGGCGGATCTCATCGACCGCATCGCGGTTCGACAACGTAAACGGCGCGCCCACATTGATATCCGGATTGAAGGCCAGATCGTAGGTCAGGCTCATGATGTCGGCCGCCTGGCCTGCCAGTGCGATGGTCTTGCGGTTGCCATTGGCCTCTTCTACAAGGGCACTTTTCTCGTTGGCGCTGAAACTGACGGTGGTGCGGCGCTTGTTGCGTTCATCGACATAGCGCTCCGGCCGCAGGCCATCCGCCGACACAACGCCCTGGCTTTCGAGCATGATCGAGCCCAGCGTGAAAAACAGCGCGCGCGCTTCGGCCGACAAGACGATGCGGTAGCGCCCGTCGCTCATGCTCCATTGCTGCGTGGCCCAGACCTTGTAGTTGTTGGATTCAAGCGTCAATTCCAGCGTGATGGTGGCCTGTGGCGGCAGGGGGGCGCGACGCGGCGGGCGTGGCAGCGGTGCGACCGGCTGCGGCGGCGCGCTGGGGGCGGTCTCGGCCATCGGCGCGGTCTCGGCGACCGGGCCTGCGACGGCAGGCGCGGCCATCGGCGCTGCGACGGCAGGCGCCGGCGCATCCAGCGCTGCGACAGCAGGCGCCGGCGCATCCGGCGCGGCAAGCGGCGCGGCGACCACCTGCGACAGCGGCGCGACGGGCGTGGCTGCCGCTGGCTTGCCCGGCTTCCTTTTGGCCGGCAGCGCGCGCGGCACGGTCGGCGCCACGGCGGGCTCGGCGGGCAGCGCCTTGATGCGCGCCGTTACTGTGAGCGGTGCGGGTTCGGTATTCGACCAGCGGAACACGTCGGCCAGGCCGCGCATGGCGCCGCTGATGAAAAGGGCATGCACCAGCAGCGAACCTGCGGCGGCAATCGCGAGGCGCACAGCGAGGCCAGGCAAGGTCGGTTCGAAAGGCCCCGGCTTCATGCGGGGCAGGCTTGCGCCGGCGGGCGCATTACGAGGCGGCGGAGTTCATTACAATTGCCATCATACCCACTCCGCATCGGCGCACTCGCATATGACCAGCATCTATGATCAGGGCCTTCCAAGAACGCCGGCCAACCACGTGGCGTTGACGCCGCTTTCATTCATCGCCCGTAGCGCTGCGGTTTATCCCGAACGCGTTGCCGTGATCCACGGCGACTTGAGGCGCACCTGGGCCCAGACTTATGCGCGCAGCCGTCGCCTGGCCTCGGCCCTGGTGGCGCGCGGCATCGGTGTCGGTGACACCGTGGCGGTGATGCTGCCCAACATCCCGCCCATGGTCGAAGCGCATTTCGGCATTCCGATGACCGGTGCGGTGATCAACGCCCTCAACACCCGCCTCGACGCCGCGGCGATTGCATTCATGCTCGACCATAGCGAGACCAAACTGGTATTGGTCGATCGCGAGTTCGCGGCCACCATGGCCCAGGCACTGGCAGAGGCCAAGGTGAAGCCGTTGGTGATCGATGTCGATGATCCTGAATACGATGGCCCGGGCGAACCCATCGGCGCCCTTGAATATGAATCCTTCATCGCCGCCGGCGATGCGCAGCATGCGCCGCGCCACCCGGCCGACGAATGGGATGCGATCGCGCTCGGCTACACCTCCGGCACCACCGGCAATCCCAAGGGCGTGGTGACCCATCATCGGGGCGCCTACCTGAACGCCACCTCGAACATCGTGGTCTGGGGCATGCCGCATTTCGCCACCTATCTCTGGACCCTGCCGATGTTTCATTGCAACGGCTGGTGTTTTCCGTGGACGCTGGCTGCGATCGCCGGTGTCAACGTGTGCTTGCGGCGGGTTGAACCGAAAGCGATTCTGCAGGCGATTCGCCAACACAAGGTCACGCACTACTGCGGCGCGCCGATCGTCCATTCGACCATCATCAACGCGCCAGCGGAGTTGCGCGCCGGCATCGAGCACAAGGTCTGCGCGATGGTTGCGGGCGCGGCGCCGCCAGCCTCGATGATCGAAGGCATGGAGCGCATGGGCTTCGACCTGACGCACGTGTACGGCCTGACCGAGGTTTATGGCCCGGCGGCGGTGTGCGCCAGGCAGCCTGAATGGGCGAGTTTGAGCATCAGCGAGCGGGCCCGGATGGTGGGGCGCCAGGGCGTGCCCTACACCCTGCAGGAAGCGCTGGCGGTACTCGACCCGGCGACCATGCAAGCGGTGCCGGCGGATGGCCAGACCATGGGCGAGATCATGTTTCGCGGCAATATCGCCATGAAGGGCTATCTGAAAAACGAGAAGGCCACACAGGAAGCCTTCGCCGGCGGCTGGTTCCATACCGGTGACCTGGGCGTGGCCTGTGCCGACGGCTACGTGAAGATTCGCGACCGCAGCAAGGACGTGATCATTTCCGGCGGCGAAAACATTTCCTCGATCGAAGTCGAGGACGTGATCTACGGCCATGCGGCGGTGCTGGCCTGCGCGGTGGTGGCCACCCCCGACCCGAAATGGGGCGAGACGCCCTGCGCCTTTGTCGAACTCAAGGGGGACGCGAGCGTAACCGAGGCCGAGATCATCGCCCATTGCCGTGCGTCGTTGGCGCATTTCAAGTCGCCGCGCAAGGTAGTGTTCGGCGTGTTGCCCAAGACCTCCACCGGCAAGATCCAGAAGTTTGTATTGCGCGAGCAGGCCAAGTCGGCGGCGGCGATCGAATAGTGCATTGATTGTGCGAGCGTTACAATTTAAACGTAATACTTTTTTCTGGTAAGGAATGCAGTCATGACAAGCCTTTCCCTGACCACGAAGGGGCAGGTCACGGTTCCTGTGAAGATCCGTCGCCGGCTCGGCCTGAACCCGGGCGACAGGGTGAAATTCGTCGAGCTGAACGGCCGGCTGTTCATCGAGCGCGACAATCAAGACATCGCCTCCATCTTCGGCATACTCAAGGCAAAAAAATCGGTGAGCCTCAAGCAGATGGACGAGGCCATCGCCAAGGGTTGGACCAGACGTGCGCGCGCTTGATACCAATGTCCTGGTCCGCGTGCTGGTCGACGATCCCTCCGAGCGAGCCGAGGTTGAATCCGCTCGCGCCCTGCTGCGAGCGGAGAAATCGGTCCTGGTCCAAGAGGTCGCATTGGCCGAACTTGTCCGGGTCCTGCGCACTTCTTATCGATTCGCCCGTGGCGAGATCGCGCAGGCATTGGCAACGGTCATCGGACATCAGCGCTATGTTCTGGAACGGCCGGCCGTAGCCGCTTCTGCATTGACGATGTTCAGCGCGACCAACGCCGATTTTGCGGATTGTCTGCTGCTGGCCGGAGCCGCGGAACGCAAGTGCGATCTGGTCACTTTCGACAGCAAACTCGCCCGCCTTGCGGGTGCACTTTCAATGGTTGCCGCGTTGAGAAAGGAAAATCCATGAGTTACGCCGTCGTTTCTGATGATGCCTTTGTTCGGGTGTCAGTTCTGGACAAGGTTGCCAGGCTCACACTCAATCGTGGCGACCGCTTGAATCCCTTGTCCTCGGCGATGATCGCGGCGCTGACCGGTGAACTGAAGGTCGTAGCAGTCGATCCCGCCATCAGAGTCGTGGTCATCGCCGGCGCCGGGCGCGGTTTTTGCGCCGGGCACGACATGAAGGAAATCCACGCCCATCCGGACGCTGCCTGGCAGCAGGGCCTGTTCGACGATTGCGCCGCAATGATGCAGGCCATCGTCGCCCTGCCGCAACCGGTGATCGCCCGCGTGCACGGTGTGGCTGCGGCAGCCGGCTGCCAGCTGGTGTCGATGTGCGACCTCGCGGTGGCGGTGCCGGAGGCGAAGTTCGCGCTGTCGGGCATCCACAACGGGCTGTTCTGCACGACACCCGCGGTCGGTGTGGCGCGCAACATCAACCGCAAGCGGGCGATGGAAATGCTGGTCACCGGCGACCTGATCGACGCGGACACTGCGCGCGCCTGGGGGCTCATCAACCGCGTGGTGCCGGCCGATGCGCTCGATGCGGAAGTCAAGAATCTGACCGACGCCATCTGCGCCAAGAGCGCTGCCGCCATCGCCATGGGCAAGGCGGCGTTTTACCGCCAGGTCGATCTCGGACTGGCCGAAGCCTACGACCTCGCCGGGCGCACCATGACCTGCAACCTGCAGTCACCGGACGGCATCGAGGGCGTCGACGCGTTCGTCAACAAGCGCAAGGCGGCGTGGAAATAGGACGAAAAGCAGTTCTTGTCAGGGATGCAAATTGGACAGGCTCGAATCGGACCTTCAAGGGCATTGGTTTCGCCCCGAATTTTTCCCCGCTGCGGCGAGACTGAGTAAGTCATGCCGGGTGTGTTCCGTTACAAAGGCATTCGTGTTTTCTTCTTTTCCAACGAAGGCCAGCCGCGCGAACCCGTACACGTCCATGCCCAACGCGCGCAGGATTTGGCGAAAAGTTGGTTGTATCCTGATATCGCGGTCGCGGAGTCGTACGGGTTTTCTTCAAGTGAATTGAAGGAACTGGTCGAAGTGATTCGACAGAACAAGGATGCGATAGAAAGGGGCTGGCATGAGCACTTTGGCTAAGTCTGTTGGGTTTGACGAAAGCATGATGTGGGTCGACATGACCGACGGCCGCAAACTCGGCGTACCCCTGGCATTTTTCCCCCGATTGCTGCGGGCCACCCCTGAGCAGCGTTCGAATGTCGTGATCAGCGGTGGCGGGCAAGGACTTCATTGGGACGAGCTGGATGAAGATATTTTGGTGATCAATCTGCTTGCCGGGATGGGTGATTTGGCTGTGTCGGGCAAGTTGGCGGCTTAGATCGCACGAGTGGAAGAAGGCAAAAGCGGCAAAAGTTTGCACCCATTGCGGTCAGGCCGAGTTTGTGAACTGGATGGGCCCCCTGTTGGAGGTGCTGCGCGAACTGGGCGGATCGGCTTCTTCGCGCGAAGCGTCCGACAGCATCGGCCGAAAGCTCAGTATCGGAGAAGAAATCGAAATGTGGTAACAAAGTCAGGTCAAGAAAGATTTCACAATCAGGTCCAATGGGCTCGTCAGTATTTGGCCTGGGAAGGCTTCATCGATTCCAGCAAGCGCGGTGTTTGGTCTCTGACGCCGATCGGACGGCTTAAGACACTTGACTATTTCGAGAGTCGAGCTGTGCCGCCTAAAGAAGTGCGGGATTTGCGCGGAGCGATGGATGGGCGTGCGGAAAAGGGCATCCTCTTGACTACTGGAACCTTCTCGGCTCAGGCGCGAATAGAGGCAGAGCGACCTGGCGCCACTCCGATCGAGTTGGTTGACGGGGAAAAGCTATATGAGATGTTCAAGCGATTTGAGTTGGGATTGAAGCCAACCACGGTCTACGAAATCGACTTGACTTTTTTCGATATTTTTAAGTAGAGCTGTTGGGTTCCCTCCATTATCCTTTCACGTCCGGCGATTCCACACGCAGACTGGCGTCGCACCCTTTTCCTGCTGCGATCCATCGTTTCGCCAGCACGGTGAAGCTCGGCGCAAGCCAGGCGAGTTTGCGCGGCAGAACGGCCTGCGGATTTACGATCGCTCCGCATGAATACCTGTTGTCTTCTTCGTCCCAGACGAGGGCATCGCAGGTGCCTGTCCGGCGACGCGAAATCACGACTCCCAGCGGACAAGGTTCGGTCGCGCAGCACACGCCGCAACCGTTACAAGGCGCGCCGAACGCCGGCTTGGCTGGCGCTTCGACGCGCAGAAGGATCACCTGCCGCGTCGACATCTCACGCTAACGCCGCACCAGCGGCGCGAGATAACCCATGAGCACCGCGGCGATCTCGTCCTCCAGCGGATAGCCCGGCAGGCGATGGGCGAACAGGATGGTTCGTTGCAGCAGGCCTTCGACCACGGTTTCGACGGTGAAGGCTGCGTGTTCCAGGCGCACCGGGTCTTCGATCAGGTGTGCCAGTGAATCGCGCAGCAACTCGGCCGCGGAGAACGACGCCTTCTCCAGGTGACGCCATTGCGAGACCCGGGTCATGCTGGCGATCAGGATGCGATTGAGGTCCAGCTCTTTGTAGTGCGCTTCGATCACAGTGCGGGCGATGGTACGCACCAGCGTGTCCAGGGATGCGCCGCGCACTGCCGTCAGGCGCTCCTGCATCAGCGCGAAGGTGGCCTGTACCTGACGCTGCAACAGCGCCAGCAGGATCGAGGCCTTGTTGGGGAAATACTCGTACAACGAGCCGACCGACACGCCGGCCAGCTCGGCAATGCGGTTGGTGGTGGTGTTGGGATAGCCGTCACGTACAAAAAGCCGAGCTGCCGCCTCGAGGATGGCATCCACCGTTACCCGTGATCGGCCTTGCACCGGCTTCTTGCGCGGCTTGAGACGGTTTTCACGCTCCGACGTGGCGGGCGGTACAGGGGGGCTTCTTGGTTGTATGGCCATGACGGCGCTCTGATCGGGCTAATCCGAGTCAGCAGTGGGAGAGGATGGCGCCTATCATAGCGGCGATTTTCACAACCTGAAACGGGAACAAGCATGTTCAAACAGGACTTACTCGCAGGACAGCGCATTCTGGTGACCGGCGGCGGCACCGGGCTTGGCCGCGCGATGACCGAGAAGTTTCTGGAGCTGGGCGCCGACGCGGTGATCTGCGGGCGGCGCGGCGCGGTGCTGGCCGAGACCGCGGCCGCGCTGGAGGCGCGTTTCGGGCGCAAGGTCGCCACTTACGCCATCGACATCCGCCAGGCGCCGGCCGTCGAGGAAATGGTGGAGGACATCTTCGCCCATGGCGGTCTCACCGGCCTGGTCAATAACGCGGCCGGCAACTTCATCAGCCGCACCGAAGACCTGAGCCCGCGCGGGTTCGACGCCGTGGCCAACATCGTCATGCACGGCACCTTCTACGTGACCCATGCGGTGGGCAAACGCTGGATTGCCGAAGTCAAGGCCGCCGGTGGCTGGAAGCCCGGCATGCCGATGAAGAGCGTGATGTCGATCATCGTCACCTGGGTGTTGAACGGCAGCCCGTTCGTGGTGCCCTCGGCGATGAGCAAGAGTGCCATCCACGGCATGACCATGTCGCTGGCGACCGAGTGGGGGCGCTACGGCATTCGCATCAACGCAGTGGGGCCGGGCGAGATTCCCACCGAAGGCATGAGCAAGCGCTTGAGTCCGGGCGAGCAGCCGGGCGCGCGCTCGGCGAAGGTCAATCCGCAGGCGCGTTGCGGCGAGATGGCGGAGTTGCAGAACCTCGCCGCTTTCCTCATGAGCGGCGGCTGCAACTGGCTCTCGGGCCAGTCGATCATGATGGACGGCGCGGCCCACATGGGCATGGGCGGCAATTTCTACGAGTTGCGCAACTGGCAGGACGCCGACTGGACCGAGGCCCGTGCCGCCATCGAGACGCAGAACGCCAAGGACCGCGCCGCGCGCGGCTGAAGCGACACGACAGCCGAAACGGAGAAAAGGAAACGCCATGGACTACGAGTGTTTCGAGGTGACGCGTGACGGCGCGGTGGCGCGGGTGCATTTGAACCATCCCGAGAGACAGAACAGCATGGTGCCCGCGTTCTGGGCCGAGATGCCGCGGGTGTTTGGCGAACTCGATGAGGTCGGTGGCACCCGGGTAGCGGTGATCAGCGCCGCCGGGCGGCATTTTTCGGCCGGCATGGACCTGTCGGTGTTCTCCTCGCCCGACGCGATGGGTACCGAGGATGTCGAGGCGCGCGAGCGCTTCCGTCAGCAATTGCGCAAACTGCAACAGTCCTTCAGCGCCATTGCCGAGGCCCGCTTTCCGGTCATCGCCGCCATCCAGGGCGGCTGCATCGGCGGCGCGGTCGATCTGGCGACGGCCTGCTGTCTGCGCTACTGCACCCGCGACGCGTTTTTTTGCATCCAGGAAATCAACCTCGGCATGATGGCCGACGTGAGCACCATGAACCGCATGCCGCGCCAGATACCGGAGGCGGTGATGCGCGAGCTGGCCTATACCGGCGATCGCCTGGGTGCAGAGCGCGCGGAGCGTTTAGGCTTTGTCAACGGCGTCTTCGACTCGCACGAGGCCCTGATCGAAGGCGCGCTGGCGGTGGCCGCGAAGATCGCCGCCAAGGCGCCATTGGCGATCGCCGCCACCAAGGAGATGATCGGCTATGCGCGCGACCATGCGCTGGCCGAGTCGTTCGCCTATCTCAACGCGCTGCAACCGGGGGTGTTCAATCCGGCCGATATCGCGCGAGCGCTGATGGCGCAAAAAAGCGGGCAGGCGGCGGAATTCGCCGATCTGGCACCTAAAAAGCCGGCACTGGGTTGATGCAAGCGATGTGTGCGCTGCAATCGGATTTCGATTTCTGGCAGCCGATCGTCAAGGCCACCGGCTTTACCGCAGACTCCTGATTGTTGCAGTGCCTGCGCGCAGTCGTTCGCCGGCCGCGCGCGGGGGTTCTGTCAGCCAGGTGGATTCGCGCGCTATATTGCGATCCAGGCAATTCAAACGGAAGTGAGAGATCCTCGATGGTTGCGCGAAAAATTGTGAGGTCTGAGGCAAAACCTGCCGGCGGCCGCCCGGTCACGGTGCGGCGCGACGGCGACATCGCGATCATCGAACTCAATCGTCCCGAGAAGCGCAACGCCCTGGCGGACGACATGGTGGGTTTGCTGGAGGCATTTTTCGCCAAGCCGCCTGACGGCGTGCGTGCGGCGGTGATTTGCGGCCGTGGCGACCATTTCAGTGCCGGCATCGACCTGTCCACGCTCAGGGACCGCGACGCCGTCGAAGGCGTGCATCATTCGCGCAGTTGGCACATGGCGTTCGAGAAAATCCAGTTCGGCCGGGTGCCGGTAGTCGCCGCACTGCATGGCGCGGTGATTGGTGGCGGCCTCGAGCTGGCCGCCGCCTGCCATGTGCGGGTGGCGGACGCCAGCGCGTTCTACGCGCTGCCGGAAGGCCAGCGCGGCATATTCGTCGGTGGTGGCGGTTCGGCCCGGCTGCCGCGCCTGATCGGCGTGGCGCGCATGACCGACATGATGCTTACCGGCCGCGTCTACCGGGCCGACGAGGGCGAGCGTCTCGGCTTCGCGCAGTACCTGGTCGGCGCCGGTGAAGCGCGGGCGAAAGCGCTGGAGCTGGCACGCAAGATGGCCGGCAATGCCGCGATGACCAATTTCGCGGTAATGCAGGCCTTGCCGCGGATTGCCGATTCGACCCAGGAGGTAGGCTTGTTCACCGAATCCCTGATTGCCGCGATTGCGCAAAGCGCGCCGGAAGCCAAGGCCCGGGTGCGGGCGTTTCTCGACGGCAAGGCCGCCCGGGTGCGGGCGCAATAGGATCAATCCGGGAGCGCCGCATGACCAACGGCTACAAGCAGGCCCCCTATCGCGCGGTGCGGTTCGGCCCGCGCGACACCACCATCGAACACCGCAGCGATGGCAGCATGCTGCTGCGGTCGCCGCACACCCTTGGGGCTTTTGAGCGGCGCGTTACCGATCCGCTCATCCGCTGGGCGGCGCAGCGCCCGCAGCAACCGTTTCTTGCCGAACGCGCCGCCGGCGGCGACTGGCGGCGCATCGGCTACGCCGCAGCCCTGGCCCAGGTGCGCTGTCTGGCACAGGCGTTGCTCGATCGCGGCCTGTCAGCCACACGGCCGCTGCTGATTCTTTCGGGCAATGATATCGAGCATGCACTGCTCGGCCTGGCTGCGCTGCATGTGGGCATTCCGTTTGCACCGGTGTCGGTACCGTACTCGCTTGTCTCGCAGGATTTCGACAAGCTCAAGCACATCGTCGCCCTGCTCGAGCCGGGCCTGGTGTTCGTTGCCAACGGACAGGTGTTTGAACGCGCGATCGCGGCGGCGATTCCGCCCGCCACCGAACTGGTGGTGACGCGTGCGCCGCCGGCCGGGCGCGGCGCACGACTGTTCGCCGAACTTTTGGCCACCAGTCCGAGCGTGGCGGTGGAGGCGGCGCATCAGGCCGTCGGGCCCGACAGCATGGCGAAATTCCTCTTCACTTCCGGTTCCACCGGCATGCCCAAGGCGGTCATCAACACCCATCGCATGCTGTGCAGCAACCAGCGCATGATAGCCACCATGCTGCCGTTTCTTGCCGATGAGCCGCCAGTGCTGCTGGACTGGCCGCCGTGGAACCACACCTTCGGCGGCAATCACGATTTCAACCTGGTGTTGTTCAACGGCGGTACGCTGTATATCGACGAAGGCAAGCCGGTGCCGGGGCAGATCGAGAAGACGGTGGCCAACTTGAGGGAAGTGGCGCCGACCATGTACCTGAACGTGCCCAGGGGTTTCGAGGCGCTGTTGCCGTTTTTCGAGGATGACGCGGCCTTGTGCAGAAGCTTCTTCAGCAAGCTGCGGGTATTGATGTACGCAGGGGCCGGCCTGTCGCAGCATGTGTGGGACAGCCTGGAGCGGCTGAGCCATCGAACCATAGGCGAACGCGTGCCAATGATCACAAGCCTGGGGTCGACCGAAACCGCGCCGGCGGCGCTGTTCGCCAATTGGCAGATGGCAAGTGCCGGCAACGTCGGGCTGCCGATGCCGGGTGTCGAACTCAAGCTGGTGCCCAATGGTGACAAGCTGGAAATGCGCTTGCGCGGCCCGAACATCACGCCAGGCTATTGGAAGCATGATGAACTTTCGCGCGCGGCATTTGATGCGGAGGGCTTCTACCTGATGGGCGACGCGCTGCGCCTGGCCGATCCGGCCGATCCTGCGCAAGGCCTGATGTTCGACGGCCGCGTGGCCGAGGACTTCAAGCTCGCCACCGGCACCTGGGTCAGCGTCGGCCCCTTGCGGCAGAGCGTGATCGCCGCCGGCGCGCCCTATGTGCAGGACGTGGTGATCGCAGGCCATGACCGCGACGTTATAGGGGTGCTGTTGTTTCCGGCGGTCGATGCGTGCCGCGCGCTGTGCCCGGAACTGGGCGCGGGCGCCACGGTTTGCGCGCTGCTGGCGCATGCCGCGGTGCGCGCGGTATTTCAGGTGGCGCTCGACCGCGTTGCCGGCTCTGCCAGCGGCAGCGCTACCCGCGTGGTGCGCGCGCTGCTGCTAGTGGAGGCCGCGTCACTCGATATTGGCGAGGCCACCGACAAGGGCTCGATCAACCAGCGCATGGTGCTCAACAACCGCGCCGCTCTGGTCGAGGAACTGTATCTTCCCAAGGCCAGCGCACGCACGCTGGTGGCCAATCCCGCTGTGCACGGCTGATCGCCGAGCGTCAACGCAAATGCAGCGTTGAAGGATAGTATTCGTTCTCGCCCGTCACCGGCAGCGCCAACATGCCCCGCATTGTCACCACCGATGTCTTGATCAATTTCGGCGATTGCGACCCCGCCGGGATCGTGTTCTTCCCCAATTTCTCGCGCTGGATGGACGCCTCATCGCTCAATTTTTTCGTCGCTTGCGGCATCCCGATCTGGAGCGAACTGGTCAAGACCACCGGCATCACCGGCACCCCGGTGCTGGAGATCAACGTCAAGTATTCGAACGCGGCGAAATACGGCGAAACCATTCGCATCGCCACCTCGATCGAGGAGTGGCGCAACAAGGTGTTCATCCAGAAGCATGTCATCACGCGTGGCGAGACCCTCATCTGCGAGGGGCGCGAGGTGCGCGCCTTCATTACCATGCATCCGGATGACCCGAACCGCATCAAGGCCATTCGCGTGCCTGATGAGATTCGCGTCAAGTGTGAATAGGGCGCTCGCCAAGCCTTCCTCCAACGCGTCACTCTGCCACCATCATTGAATCTGCGGGAGAACTTCACCATGTCCAGGATCGACGTAGACGCACTGGTTGCCATCGATATCCACACCCATGCCGAAACCTCGACACGCGTGCTGCCCGATGAGGCGGAGGCCGAGTCGCTCGAAGCACGCGGGCGCTATTTCCGTTACGAGGTGAAGCATCCGACCATCGCACAGATGGCCGCCTACTATCGCGAGCGAAAGATCGCCTTTGTCGTCTTCACCGTCGATCACGAGCGCGGTATGGGGATCCGGCGCATTTCCAACGAGGAGGTGGCGGAATCAGCCGCACAACATGCGGATATCGCGATTCCCTTCGCCAGCATCGACCCGGCGCGCGGCAAGATGGGTGTGCGCGAGGCGCGCCGCCTGATCAAGGATTTCGGCGTCAAGGGTTTCAAGTTCCACCCTATCATTCAGAGTTTCTTTCCCAACGATCACGATGCGTATCCGCTTTACGAAGTGATCGCCGAAGCGGGCTTGCCGGCGCTCTTCCATTCCGGCCAGACCGGCATCGGTGCGGGCATGGCGGGTGGCGCCGGCTTGCGCCTCAAGTACGGCAACCCCTTGTATCTCGACGACGTCGCGGCCGACTTTCCCGACATGCCCATCATCTCGGCGCATCCGGGCGTGCCCTGGCAGGACGAGCAGTTGTCGGTCGCGCTGCACAAGCCGAACGTCTACATCGATCTGTCGGGCTGGTCGCCCAAGTATTTCGAGCCCAAGCTGGTGCAATACGCCAATACCCTCCTCAAGCACAAGGTGCTCTTCGGCAGCGACAATCCGGTGATCCTGCCGGATCGCTGGCTGGCCGAGTTTGACAAACTGCCGATCAAGCCTGAGGCCAGGCCCCTGATCATCAAGGAAAACGCCGCGCGGCTCTTGAAGCTGCGGTAGTTTGGAAAACGCTGAACAAGTCCCTGGAATGCGGATTCTCGAACGGAGAACCTTTTCGATTCAATATCTTGCAAGAAAGACTTTCTCCACCTACGGACTGGTTCAGTGTTCCCTTGGCTGCCAGCCATGCGCCGCAACGGCGCTTGGCTGCCAGCCATGCGCCGCAACGGCGTGCGAATTCAGGTTACAACGCGCATCAACCATCCAGCTTCGCCGTGCGCGCCAGTTCGCGGAAGCTGCGATGCGCATGTCAACGCGCCCGCCGATCCGGCCCAGGAACGAGGTGCCCTTGAACGGTACATGCAGCATGTCGACTGCGGCGAATCCGGCTTGACCATGATCACGAACGGAAACTGGATCACGGCTCATGGTGCGCGCCACGGTATCGGGATTGGAACGCCTGTCGTAGCCGTGCGCGATACGCACCGGGCGGTTGGGCCAGGTCTGGGCACGCAAGCCTGGCAGACTAACCCGCCGCCGCCAGGGCGGCGCCTGCCTGAAGCGGGCGGCGGCGATCGAAGGCGATCATCGCGTCAGGCTTGCGGTCGCGCTGCGGGGCCTGGCTTCCTTGCGGCTTTGGGTTTGGCGTTCGTGGCTTTGCCCGCCGGCCTGGTTGCGGATTTGGCTTCGTTGATCACTTCGGTGGCAATTCTGAAGCCCTCGACCCCGGCCGGCACGCCGCAATAGACGGCTACCTGCAGCAACACTTCCTGAATCTCCCTGGGCGTGACGCCGTTGTTGAGCGCGCCGCGCAGGTGAATGCGCAATTCGTGCGGGCGATTGAGCGCGCACAGCATGGCGAGGTTCAGCATCGAGCGCGTCGCGCGAGGCAGGCCGGGGCGGGTCCAGACGTCGCCCCAGCACCATTCGGTCACCAGCTTTTGCAGCGGCGCATTGAATTGGTTCATCGAAGCCAGTGATTTCTCCACATAATCGGCGCCCACTACCGCGCGGCGCACGGCAAGTCCTTTTTTGAAAAGCGGAGTGTTCATGTCGGGCATTTTGGCCATGGTTTTTCATCTTTCATATAGTTGAAACTTCTTTGCAGCGGCCGTTGTAGTCGCTGCCGGCACGGCCTCGAATATCGCACATGTATGCATTGCCGGCAAACGCACGACGAAACGGGCTGAAGCTGGCATGCAATCTGCGTAAGGAGAGTATGTCTCCTCCACGGAAGTGGATTCTGCCCCGACCCGGGAAACCTGGTCGGGGCTTTTTTTGGGTGCATGGACACTTTGGCGCGTCGTGTGTGCCGTAGCCTGGATGATCGTTGCGTGTTGTGGGTTCTGCGCGGCGCACCGTTATCGGGCTTCGGGTGCCGTGCCATGGTGCGTGCTCCTGCCTGGGCTCACCCTGGGCTCACCCTGGGCTCACCCTGGGCTCACCCTGGTTTCAACGCAGGGCGGCGCTGAGCGCAAGCCGCCGCTGCGGCTTTTTTAGGCTAGGTCAGGACGAATCCTTCATAGCCATGGCGCGCCACTTTCGCGCAGCGCTCGGCATAGGCCGGAAACCCGACCAGCGGCATGAACATGCGCGGCTTGCCCGGTATGTTGGCGCCCAGATACCAGGAGTTGCAGGTGAGGAACAGGGTGCGTTGCGCCACGGCGTTGACATGCTCGATCCAGGCGGCTTCGGCTTGCGCGCTCGCCTCTATCGTCGTGTGCCCGCCCGCCTTAACGTGTGCGATGCAATCGGCGATCCAGTCGACATGGTGCTCGATCGAAAGGGTCAGGTTGGTGAAGGCCGAGGTGCTGCCCGGGCCGCCAATGTTGAACAGGTTGGGAAAACCGGCGATGGCAAGCCCAAGGTAGTTGAGTGGACCGGCGCGCCATTTTTCCTGGATGCAAAGGCCGCCGCGGCCGCGCAGGTCCATGCGCATCAGGGTGCCGGTCATGGCGTCGAAGCCGGTGGCCAGCACCAGTTCGTCAAACACATACTCGCGGCCGCAGGTGACAAGGCCGGTCGGTGTGATCTCGTCGATCGGGTGCTTGCTTACGTCGACCAGATGGACATTGGCGCGGTTGTAGGTCGCGTAATAGCCTGAGTCCACGCACAGGCGCTTGCAGCCCAGCGTGTGTTGTGGCGACAGCAATGCCGCCGTTGCCGGGTCGTGTACAACGGACCTGATCTTGTGGCGGATGAATTCGGCGGCCAGCGCGTTGGCGCGTGCATCAAGGAGGATGTCGTAAAACGCTCCCAGAAAGCTGAAGCCGCCGACCTGCCAGCGTGCCTCGAACCCGGCGTCGAGTTCTTCCGCGCTGGCCGTCAGTGCCGATTGCGGGTTGGGTGGCAACTCGCAACCGATGCCCGCCGGCATGCGGCTGTTGCGCGCGCGAAAGCCGTCGTAATCGGCCTTGATGCGTGCCTCGTAGGCCGGGTCCAGCGGGCCGTTGTGTGCCGGTACCGCATAGGCGGCGGTGCGCTGAAATATGGTGAGCTCGCATGCTTCGGCCGCGATCAGCGGAATGGCCTGCACCGCCGAGGAGCCGGTGCCGATGATGGCCACCCGTTTGCCCGCGAAATCCACCGGCCGGTGCGGCCATTGTGCGGTGTGATGGACGTTGCCGGCAAAGCGTTCCAGCCCCTTGAAGGCGGGCGTATTGGGCGACGAAAGCGGGCCGCTTGCCAGCACCAGGAAGCGCGCCTGCCAGTGTTTGCCGGCTGCGCCCTGGATGCGCCAGCGCCCGGCGTTTTCATCGAATGCGGCGCCGGTGATCCTGGTATCGAGTTCGATGCCGTCGCGCAAGGCGAAGTGGTCGGCAATATGGTTGGCATAGCGCAGCAGCTCCGGTTGCGCGGCGTAGCGCTCGGTCCAGTGCCATGCCTGCTGCAACCCGGGAAAGGCCTGGAATGAATACTCCATGCTCTGGATGTCGACGCGTGCACCGGGATAGCGGTTGTGGTGCCAGGTGCCGCCGACGCCGTTGGCAGCTTCGATCACGCGTGCCGACAGTCCCGTTTGGCGCGCCTTGTAGAGCATGTAGAGGCCGGCGAAACCGGCGCCGACGATCAGTATGTCGAGCACGCCGGCCCGATTTGTTGCGGTCATTCAGGTCTCGCCTGTTGGAAGAAACATATGCGCAATGTGCAGATTGCGTTGGCTCGAAACTGCCCGAGGCAAGGTTGGACGCGGGCACGGCAACCCGACCCCGCCCGAGTCTACGCCAGGGCTTTGGTCGCAGGCGCGCTGCCGTGCGGTGCACGCCGTGCATGCCGTGCGCGACTTGATTGCGATAGGCGCGGCGCTGCTGTCACGAAAAAAACCGGCTCCGCCCACCCGCGTCAAGGCCCGACGGCGCATCACCGGGTGTGTGATCAACCCTTGAACATGTTGCCAAAGCCGTTCCACACATTGTCGTAGTCGGCTTGTAGCTGGGGCGCTGCCAGCGCCTGCGCGGTCGGGCGGAACACATGGCGGCTTTCGAACATGAAGGCCATGGTGTTGTCGATCTTGTGCGGCTGCAGATCCGCCGCGCTGGCCTTCTCGAAAGTGGCGACATCCGGGCCATGCGGCAGCATGCTGTTGTGCAGGCTGATGCCACCGGGCAGGAAGCCTTCGGCCTTGGCGTCGTATACGCCCTTGATCAGGCCCATCAATTCACTCATCACGTTGCGGTGAAACCACGGCGGGCGGAAAGTGCCTTCGGCGACCAGCCAGCGCGGCGGGAAAATTACAAAATCGCAATTGGCCACGCCCGCAATTTCCGCGGGCGAAGTCAGCACGGTGAAGATCGAGGGGTCGGGGTGGTCGAAGGAAATGCTGCCGATCGCCATGAAACGCGCGAGGTCGTACTTGCACGGCGTGAGGTTGCCGTGCCAGGCCACCACGTCCAGCGGCGAGTGATCAAGTTGGCTGGTCCAGGCATGGCCCTGGAAACGGTTCACCACTTCGACCGGGCCGTCGCTGTTTTCGAACGCAGCGACCGGCGCTACGAAGTCGCGCGCATTGGCCAGGCCGTTGGAGCCGATCGGCCCGAGTTCGGGCAGGCGAAACGCCGCGCCGAAGTTCTCGCACACATAGCCGCGCGCCTCGGGCGCCGCCAATGCGACCCGGAAGCGCACGCCGCGCGGCAGCAGCGCGATCTCGCCCGGCGCCACATCGAGGCGCCCCATCTCGGTGTGCAGTTGCAGGCCGCCCTGCTGCGGCACCAGCAGCATTTCTGCGTCTGAATTGACCAGGTAGCGATGGTTCATCGAACGGTTGGCGCAGTAGACATGCGCGGCCACGCCGCTTTGCATGTGGACGTCGCCGTTGCCGGCGATGCTGACCATGCCGTCGATGAAATCGGTGGGAGTCGAAGGCAGCGGCCACGGGTTCCAGCGCAGCCGATTCGCCGGTGTCTCGACTTCGTTGAACGGCGGGCTTTGCCAGGTGCCGTCATTGCCGCGCCGGTAGGGGCGCTGCATGGCCGAGGGCCGCATGCGGTACATCCAGGTGCGCAGGTTTTGCGCGCGCGGTGCGGTGAAGGCGGTGCCGGAGATCAGTTCCGCATACAGGCCGTGGGGCGCGCGTTGCGGCGAGTTGCGGCCGTCGGGCAGGGCGCCGGCTACCGCCTCGGTGGCGAAGTGGTTGCCAAAGCCGCTCTGATATTGCAGTCCGGCTGCTGTGGGGGTGCCAGAAATGCTCATGCCGAATCTCCGTTTGTGTTCAGGTCGCTCAAGTAGTCAGTGCTTGCGCCGGTTCGTAGGCCATGTCCTCTAGCACCAGTTGGCCATAACCGGTGAGCGTTGCATGGTAGTAATTGCGGTGCACCCGGCGCACTTTCGGGGCCAGCGCGCCGCGCATGCACAACCACATGATTTCCTCGATGCCCTCGGTGCCGCCGCGTTCGATGAATTCACGGTGACTCATGGCCGCCAGCGATTCCGGCTCGGTTTCCAGGCGGTCGAGAAATTCCTCGTCCCACACAGGGTTGATGAAACCAAAGCGTTCGCCACCCAACTGGTGCGACAAGCCGCCGGTGCCGACGATGGCGACCTTGCAATCGACGGGGTATGCCAGTACCGCGCGGCGGATCGCCTGCCCCAGGCGAAAGCAGCGACGCGCGCTCGGCAGCGGAAACTGCAGCACGTTGATCTGGATCGGTACCACCCGGCCGGGCCAGCCGGCAGTCCAGTCCCACAGCGCCGACAGCGGTGTCAGGCAGCCGTGGTCGAGCGGCAGGTCGTGGCTGATCGACAGGTCGAATTCGTCGGCCACCAGCGCGTTGGCAAGATGCCAGGCCAGTTGCGCATCGCCTGGCACTGGCGGCAGCGGGCGCGGGCCAAAGCCTTCGTCGGCGATGCGGTGCACTGGCGCCACACTCAGGGCGAAGGTCGGCAGATTGTCCAGAAAAAGCGAGGTGAAATGATCGTTGTAGATCATGATCAGCACGTCCGGCCGCTTTTCGGCGAGCCACTGACGCATCGGCTGGTAACCATCGAACAGCGGTTTCCAGTCGGGTGCTTGGGTCAGTCCGCGATCGATCGCCGCGCCGATCGAAGGCGCGTGCGGGGATCCCAGACCACCGACGATGGTTGCCATCAGCGCGCGCCGGTGATCTTGCGGGTTTGCATGAATTCCTCCAGCGTCTGCCCGCGCATTTGCGCGCCCGTCGCAGCCAAACCCATGCCCAGGGCGCCGGACAGGCGAAACAGCAGGAACGGACTCACGCCATGGCGCACCAGCCCCAGCCAGTCGCGGGCGTTCACCATCGCGGTTTCCGCAGGCGACAGGCCCGCCGCCTGCATCGCGGCGGCCGGGTCGGCCTTGAAGGCGTCACGGTTAGCCGCCACCAGCAGGGCGTGGCAAAAGCGGTTCATGCCATAGGCAATCGATGCTGCGCTGCCGCCAAGCCGGTAGCAGCCTGCGGGCAGCGGGTCGGAGTTGATAGGCTTGCCCGCTTGGGGGATCATTGGCCTGGATTGAAGGTGGATGCGTCAGGGGAGTCAGTGGATTCGTGCCGGTGACATTCTTGCATGATCGGCTTTAAGGGGGGCGCTGCTGGTGACCAACAACCCCCGGCATTTTTCGCAAGTGCCCGGACTGCGCATTGAAAACCGGGTGCAAGGGAATCGGCGGGCTACTCGGATTTGCACACACTTGTCGTGCGGGCGATAGCGAACCGGGCCGCCAGTTCCCCTATAATTCCAAGGTTCGTTCAAGCACCTGTCAATCATTTACCAGCCGAGACAATATGAAAGTCCTTGTTCCTGTCAAGCGCGTTGTCGATTACAACGTGAAAGTACGCGTCAAGGCCGACCAGACCGGCGTCGAGACCGCGAATGTGAAGATGTCGATGAATCCCTTCGACGAAATCGCAGTCGAGGAGGCGATGCGCCTCAAGGAAGCCGGGGTCGTCACCGAAGTGATCGCGGTGTCCTGCGGCATCCTGGCCTGCCAGGAGACGCTGCGCACGGCGCTGGCGATCGGGGCCGACCGTGCGATTCTGGTCGAAACCGACGTCGAGCTGCAGCCGCTGGCGGTCGCCAAATTGCTCGCCGCGGTAGCCAGGAAGGAGGCGCCGGGCCTGATGATCCTGGGCAAGCAGGCGATCGACGACGACTCCAACCAGACCGGGCAGATGCTTGCGGCCCTGCTGGGCTGGCCGCAGGCCACCTTCGCCTCCAAGGTCGCAATCGCTGACGGCAAGGCGCAGGTCACGCGCGAGGTTGACGGTGGCTTGGAGACCATCAGGATCAACCTGCCGGCGGTGGTCACCACCGACCTGCGCCTGAATGAGCCGCGCTACGTGACCCTGCCCAACATCATGAAGGCGAAGAAAAAGCTGATGGAGAATTTCAAGCCGGCTGATCTGGGGGTGGATGTGGCGCCGCGCCTGAAAACCCTGAAGGTCACCGAGCCGCCCAAGCGCAGCGCCGGGATCAAGGTGCCGGACGTGGCCACCTTGGTCATGAAACTCAAGACTGAAGCAAAGGTGATTTGACCCTTCGCGTCAAATCAGCCCCGCGCGCGGGGATCGATCAAGACATTCCGGGAGTGATAGCAGCATGGCTTGCCTCGTAATCGCAGAACACGACAACGCGACCCTCAAGGGCGCAACCCTCAATACCGTTGCGGCCGCGGCCAGGATCGGTGGCGACATTCATGTGCTGGTGGCTGGCGCCAATTGCGGCGCGGTAGCGCAGGCCGCCGCGCAGATCGCCGGCGTGTCCAAGGTGCTGGTGGCCGATGCGCCGCATTTCGCCGATGCCCTGGCCGAAAACGTCGCCGCGCAAGTAGTGGCATTGGCCGGCGGCTATTCGCACATCCTGGCGCCGGCCACGCCCAACGGCAAGAACATCATGCCGCGCGTGGCGGCAGTCCTCGATTCGCAACAGATCTCCGAGATCGTAGCCGTCGAGGCGCCCGATACTTTCGTGCGTCCGATCTATGCCGGCAATGCGCTGGCGACCGTGCAATCACCCGATAGCATCAAGATCATCACGGTGCGCACCACCGGATTTGACGCGGTGGCCGCGACCGGCGGTTCGGCTGCGGTCGAGAACGTGGCCACCGTGGCCGATGCCGGCATCTCCGCCTTCATCTCGCGCGAAGTCGCGAAATCCGAGCGGCCCGAACTGGCAGGCGCCAAGGTGATCGTCTCCGGTGGTCGCGGCATGGGCTCGGGCGAGAATTTCAAGCTGCTCGAACCGCTGGCCGACAAGCTCGGTGCCGCCATGGGCGCCTCGCGCGCGGCGGTGGACGCGGGCTTTGTGCCCAACGACTGGCAGGTCGGGCAAACCGGCAAGATCGTCGCGCCCAACCTGTATATCGCCGTCGGCATTTCAGGTGCCATCCAGCACCTGGCCGGGATGAAGGATTCCAAGGTGATCGTGGCCATCAACAAGGACGCCGAAGCGCCGATCTTTTCGGTGGCCGACTACGGCATCGTCGGCGACCTTTTCACGATCGTGCCGGAATTGATCAAGGAACTGGGCTAGCCGAAAGCGGCTGGTGCCGACAAAGGGCGCACCGGGTGCGCCCTTTTTTCAATGCACAAGGAGATTTCCATGAGCTATGTCGCACCGGTCAAGGACATGAAGTTCGTCATGCGCGAGCTGGCCGGTTTGAACACCATCAACCAGTTGCCCGGTTGCACCGATGCCACCGAAGAAACGGTGGATGCGATTCTCGAGGAGAACGCGCGCTTTTGCAGCGAGGTCCTGAGCCCCTTGAACTGGAGCGGCGACGTCGAGCACAGCGTGCGCCATGCCGACGGCAGCGTGACCACGCCCAAGGGCTTCAAGGAGGCGTTTCGCCAGTTCGGCGAGGGTGGCTGGCAGGGGCTGCACTTTCCGGCCGATTACGGCGGTCAGGGCCTGCCGAAGCTCGTTGCCACCACCGGCATCGAGATGATCAACAGCGCCAACCTGGCGTTCGCCCTGTGCCCGCTTTTGTCCGATGGCGCCATCGAGGCGATCCTTCTGACCGGCACCGAGGCCCAGCGCGAAACCTACCTGCCCAAGCTGGTTTCGGCCAAATGGACCGGCACCATGAACCTGACCGAGTCGCAGGCCGGCTCCGACCTTTCATTGGTGCGTTCGCGCGCGGTGCCGCAGGGCGACGGCTCGTTCCGCGTGTTCGGCCAGAAGATATTCATCACCTATGGCGAGCACGACATGGCCGAGAACATCGTCCATCTGGTGCTGGCGCGCACGCCGGGCGCACCGGAAGGCGTCAAGGGCATCTCCCTATTCATAGTGCCCAAGTTCCTGCTCAATGCCGACGCCAGCCTGGGCGCGCGCAACGACGTGTTTTGCGCCTCGATCGAACACAAGCTGGGGATCCGCGCCAGCCCGACGGCGGTGCTGATCTTCGGCGACAACAAGGGTGCGGTCGGCGCCGGCGCGATCGGCCACCTGGTGGGTGAGGAAAATCGCGGCCTCGAATACATGTTCATCATGATGAACGCCGCGCGTTTCGCCGTTGGCATGCAGGGCGTGGCGGTGGCCGAACGCGCCTACCAGAAGGCGGTGACCTTCGCGCGTGACCGCGTGCAGGGGCGTGCCGTCGAAGGCTCGCCCGCGCCTGTCACCATCATTCACCACCCCGATGTGCGGCGCATGCTGATGACCATGCGCGCCCTGACCGAAGCCGCGCGTGCCACAGCCTATGTCGCGGCGGCTGCCGCCGACGCAGCGCAGCATCACCCGGATGCCGCGACGCGTGCCGACAACCAGGCCTTCTACGAATACATGGTGCCGATCGTCAAGGGCTTTTCCACCGAGATGAGCCTGGAGGTGACTTCCCTGGGCGTGCAGGTGCATGGCGGCATGGGCTTCATCGAGGAAACCGGTGCCGCGCAGTACTACCGCGATGCGCGCATCCTCACCATCTACGAAGGCACCACCGCGATCCAGGCCAACGACCTGGTCGGCCGCAAGACCTCGCGCGATGGCGGCAAGACCGCGAAGGCGATCATCGCGCAAATGCGCAAGACCGAAGCCGAACTGGCGGGCCACGGCGGTGGCGATCTGGCGGTGATCCGCAATCAGCTGGCATTGGCAATCAAGGCCTTCGAGGAAGTCGTCGATTACGTGGCGGCCAATGCGCGCACCGACATTCGCGCCGTGTTCGCCGGCAGCGTGCCCTACCTGATGTTAGCCGGCAGCGTGATCGGCGGCTGGAACATGGCGCGCGCGGCGCTCATCGCGCAGGCCAAGCTTGAAAGCGGCAGCGCCCACGAAAAGGGCGACCCTTTCCACAGCGCCAAGATCAAGACCGCGCGTTTCTACGCGGACCATATCCTCACGCGTGCCAGCGGCTTGCGGGCCTCGATTGTCGGCGGTGCCGAGGGCGTTCTGGCGTTGAGCGAAGAGCAGTTTTAGTGAGCAGGCTGAGCGGCCTGGCGCCGCTCGTCGGGCCCGACAGCCGCATTTTGATTCTGGGCAGTTTCCCCAGCGCCGCGTCGCTCAAGGCACGGCAGTATTACGCGCATCCGCAAAACCGCTTCTGGCCGATCATCGAACAGGTGACAGGCCTGCACTTGTGCGGCGAGCCATATGAAAAACGGGTGGCGCCAGTGGTGGCCGCCGGTATCGCGATCTGGGACGCGTATGGCGCCTGCGAGCGCGAAGGCAGCCTGGACAGCGCGATCCGCAATGCGGAGTTCAACGATTTCGCCAGCCTGCTCGCCGCCGCGCCGCGCATCCGGCGCGCCTGTTTCAATGGCGCCGCCGCTGCGCGCGCGGTGCGGCATTTGCGCGACCTCGGTCTGCAAACCTGCGTGCTGCCATCGACCAGCCCCGCCAACGCCTCGCAGAGCATGGCGCTCAAGCTCGCGCGCTGGCGCGCCGCGCTTACATAGCGTCGCGGTGTGGCGGCGCCGCGTTCGCGCTCAGTCGATTTTCATGCCCGAAGTCTTGACCACCCCGGCCCAGCGCTGATTCTCGTCGCGCACAAAGGCGGCGAATTGCTCCGGTGAACCGGCCATCGGGTCCGCGCCCAGAGTGGCCAGCCGTTCCCTGGTGTCGGGTTGCTGCAGCACGGCAGCCAAGTCGGCATTCAGGCGCGCCACCACCGCCGCTGGCGTGGCAGCAGGGGCGAACAGGCCGAACCACGCGCTGACCTCGAATCCGGCGACGCCGGCTTCGATCATGGTCGGCACATTGGGCAGGCCGGCCAGCCGTGTGCGCGAGGTCACTGCCAGGGCCTTGAGCGTGCCGGCGCGGATCAGGGGGGTGGAAGTGGTGACCAGGTCGAACATCAGCGGCACCTGGCCCGAGAGCACATCGGCCAAGGCCGGCGCCGAGCCCTTGTAGGGGATGTGAATGATGTCGATCGCGGCCATGGTCTTGAACAACTCGAGCGCCAGGTGATTCGAGGTGCCATTGCCGGCGGAGCCGGCGGCCAGCACTCCGGGCTTCGATTTCGCCAGAGCGATCAGTTCCCGCACATTGGCGGCCGCGATCGAAGGATGGGTTACCAGCGCAAACGGGGTTGCCGCAACCGGACCTACCGCGGCGAAATCGCGCATCGGGTTGTAGCCGATTTTCGGATTGAGAATCGGGTTGATCGCGTGCGAACTCACCGTGCCCAGCAGGATGGTGTAGCCATCCGGTGCCGCATCGGCCACCGCCTTGGTGCCGATCGCCGCGCCTGCGCCGCCACGATTCTCGATCACCACCGCCTGACCCAGCGCGTCCGCCAGCTTGCTGCCCAGGGTGCGTGCGAGGACGTCGGCCGGGCCGCCCGCAGGGAACGGCACCACCATGCGCAGCGGCCGGTTCGGATAAGCGCCCTGGGACCAGGCCATGCCGCTGGCAAAGAAGGCGGCCGCCAGCCAAGCGGCTCGCATCAGGAAGAGTGATCGCATATGCATGTCCTTTTAGCGCAGGGTGGCGAAGAAATCCAGCATCTCCCGACCCAGGGTTTCCTCGTCGGTATTGAAGTGCGCCATGATCGAGACGTGATTGTGGCGCGTCAGGCGCAGGTAGCGCGGTGCGCGGCGGCGCGCAAGGGCGATGCGATACGCAAGCTCCAGCCCGTAGATGTCGAGCAGCGGGTTCTCGAACTCGGCGTTGACGATCATCACCGGCAGGTCGGAAAAGGCCGCATGATTGACTGGCGAACGCTGTTCGTAACGTGCGGGGTCGTCACCGAAATAGACTTTGGTCGGCCCGGCATTCGGATTTTCCGGCAGCAGGTCGGCGCGCACCCGCGCCGAGACCAGCACCAGCCCCGCCAGATGGCGCCCGAACGCCCCGACCGCGGGATCATAGGCATACGACGCGGCATGGGTGCCGCCGGCGGAGTGGCCGATCAGGAACAG
>Ga0105046_10002707_pt1 | contig 27999 bp, 25 predicted proteins | sample MAT03_FD_78385 | JGI IMG/M metagenome (GOLD analysis project Ga0105046, IMG submission 78385) | Freshwater microbial communities from Lake Fryxell liftoff mats and glacier meltwater in Antarctica - MAT-03 (megahit assembly) | ecosystem: Environmental > Aquatic > Freshwater > Ice > Liftoff... | reverse complement strand
CCATGCGGTACGAGGAATCCACTCCGTCCATCCAGCACTGATTCGCGCAGGCCCGGGGAGTCGGACGCCACCACTGGCGTCCCGCACGCCGCCGCCTCCAGGTTCGTGATTCCCCATCCCTCCTTCGGGGATGTCAGACTCACGATCCACGCTCTCCGGAGCAAGGCAGTCTTCTCCGCCTCACTCACGAATCCAAGAAACCGCACGCGGCGACTCAGGTCAAGCGACGCCGCGAGCGCCTCAAGTCGGAGACGGTCGTCCCCGGTTCCGGCAATCTCGACCGCAACCTCGCGATTCTCCATCCGTGCCACCGCTTCGAGGATCAGCTCTACGCCCTTGTAGCGGCGCAGCCGACCCACGTAAGCGATGATGGGCGTTGGAGATCGGGCCTCTGGAGCGGGGGTGAACGCGGCGCTGTCGATCCCGCAGTAGATGACTCGGGTACGCTCCACCGGAACGCCGCGAGCCAGCAGATCGCTGCGCGTGCTCTCGCTGATCGCGGTAAAATCGCAGCGTCGGTAGACCAGCGGAATGGCGCGCTCAGCTCCCACGACGGTGCTGGCCACGGCCCAGCCTGCCTCCCGGAACGCGGTCCAGCCGAAGAGGTGCGGCACGACCACATCGACCGGCTCCTTCACCCAGAATGGCGTAAACAGCGGGAGTTTGTTGATGTCTTCGATGACCATGTCAAATCCGCCCGACCGGCGCAGTTTGCGATACGCGCCGATGACATGGAGCGCGAAGTTCCAGCGCCCGCCGACCCGAACGACCTGCATGCCATCGAGGACTGTCGTGGGCGCTCCTTCCGGCCAGCCGCTGCACAACAGCGTGACGTCGTGGCCGCGCTGCGCCAGCCGACCGTAGATCTCGTGCAGGTGCGTCTCCGCTCCACCAGCCTGCGGATTCTCACGATCGAGCCAGTTGATGACGAGCAGGCGCACGGATCAGAGCTTGTTGAGGCGTCGCGCCAGCGTGTCGAGCACGCCGTTGACGAACTTCGCACTCTGCTCCGATCCGAATCGTTCGGCGAGCCGCACCGCTTCCTGCAGCACCACCTTGGCCGGCGTCTCCATCTGCCGCAGTTCAGCGGCGGCGATGCGCAGGACACATCGCTCGACCGCCCCCAGACGATCGATCCGCCAGTTGGTGGTGACCGCCTCCAGCTCGACGTCGATCACCGCCAGATCCCGCTCGACAGCCGCAACGAGCTGCGACGCAAAGAGGCGCTCGTCGCGCGCGATGCCGATGTCATCCCACACCGTGCGTGCCACGCTGGTCAGCGGCGCAACCCGGCCGCGCATATCCCACGCATAGACTGCCTGCAAGGCGCGCGACCGCGCCCGTGTTTCAAGCCTTGGCTTCGCCATCGGGCTCCCCGGTATCGAGAGAGTCCAATCGCGAAAGAAGGTCAGCCATTTCGAGGGCGGCCAGCGCGGCGTCGCGCCCCTTGTTGCCATGTTCACCGCCGGCCCGAGCCTCTGCCTGCGCCATGGTATCCGTGGTCAGCAATCCAAAGCCGATCGGCACCTCGAAATCGGCACCGAGCTGCATGATCGCCCGCGACGTTTCACCGGCGACGAAGTCGAAGTGCGGCGTATCGCCACGGACCACCGCGCCGACGACCACGCAGGCGTCGTAACGCCCGGTACCGAGCAGCGCGCGGACGGCGGTGGGCAGTTCCCACGCCCCCGGCACAACGACCACATCGATGTCGTTGAAGTCCACTCCACAGTCCACCAACGTTTTCACGGCCCCTTCACCCAGCGACTGTGTGATCGTCTCGTTGAACCGACTCACGACAACCGCGACGTGACGACCCTTGCCATCCGGTGATCCGATGAACTCAGGCATTCGGCGTCGCTGTGAATGGCAGATGGCCCAGCTTGGAGCGTTTCACTTTCAGATATCCGGAGTTTTCAGTGTTCAGAGGCGCTTCGAGGCTCACCTTGCCGGCGACGCGGAGTCCGTAGCCTTCGAGGCCCACAATTTTTTTCGGGTTGTTCGTGATCACGCGAATCGACCTGATCCCGAGATCGAGCAGGATCTGCGCCCCCACCCCGTAATTGCGCAGATCAGGGCTGAATCCGAGGCGCTCGTTCGCTTCCACCGTATCGGCCCCTGCATCCTGCAATTCATAGGCGCGGAGCTTGTTCAACAACCCGATCCCGCGACCCTCCTGATCGAGATAGACGATCACGCCACGCCCTTCGTTGACGATCATCTCCATCGTCGTTTCGAGCTGCCACCCGCAATCGCAGCGCAGCGAGTGAAAGGTGTCGCCGGTGAGGCATTTGGAGTGCATCCGGACCAGTACATCCTCGCCATCGGAAATGTCACCGTATACCAGCGCGACATGTTCCGCCGTATCCAGATCATTGTGGAACCCGACGATGCGAAACTCCCCATACTCAGTGGGCATTCTCGCCGTCGCGACGCGATGTACCAGTCGTTCGGTCTGCAGGCGATGGGCGACCAGCTGCGCAACCGTGATGAACGTCAACCCATGCGTGGTGGCAAAAACATCCAGCTGATCGCGCTTCGCCGTGGTGCCGTCGTCGTTGAGAATTTCACAGATCACGCCGGCCGGTGTGAGTCCCGCCATCCGCGCCAGATCGACCGCCGCTTCCGTGTGCCCAACGCGCTTGAGCACACCACCCTGGCGGGCGCGCAGCGGATGGATGTGACCTGGGCGACGCAGGTCGGACGGTTGCGTCCGCGGATCGACGGCCACACGAATCGTCGTGGCCCGATCGCTGGCGCTGATCCCGGTCGAGACTCCAAAGCGCTCATCCGCATCGATGCTCACCGTGAACGCGGTGCGGAACGCATCGGTGTTCTCGCTGCCCTGCGGCCCCAGCTCGAGTTCCGCCACGCGCTCCGGCGTCAGCGCCAGACAGATCATGCCCTTCGCCCTGAGCATGAAGTTGATCACATCCGGCGTGACCTTCTCAGCGGCGCAGATCAGATCACCCTCGTTCTCGCGATCTTCATCGTCGGCCACCACGATGACCTTACCCAGACGCAGGTCTTCAACGGCTTGTGCAATTGTACCAAAAGGCATGTGAACTCTATGAACCCAGACTGCGGAACAGGCCGAGCGCCGTTCCGAGATTTTTTGGAGATGACGCACCGCCAGCGGCAACACCCTGCGGGCTGAGGTACGGCGCCAGCAGGTGCTGTACAAACTTTCCGATCACATCGCACTCGAGGTGCACCGCATCGCCGCGCACGCGCTCCGACAGCGTCGTGTGACGCCAGGTGTACTCGATGATCGAGAGCTCGAGCTTCCCGGTGCCGGGCAGTGCGTTGACGGTGAGGCTGATGCCGTCAACGGCGACGGACCCGTGGGGAACCAGCAGCGCTTCCACCTCGATGGGAACGCGGACGGTGATGATCCAGGCGTCGTCGCGCTGCACGACGGAGACGATCTTGCCGACGGCATCGACGTGGCCCTGCACGATGTGGCCGCCGAGTCGGTCCGTTGGGCGCATCGCGCGCTCGAGGTTCAGGCGGCGATCGACTGCCCAGCCAGCCATTGATGTGCGCTCGAGGGTGGTAACGACAGCTGCCGCTGTAAACCACCCCGCCCCGTGCTCACGCACAGTCAGACAGGCGCCGTCGAGGGCGATGCTTTCGCCATCCTGCAGATCGGTGTAACGACAGCGAACGCGAAACTCGCGGCCGGCCGGCGTGGCGGTGATCTGCTCGATGACACCGATGTCGTCAACGAGTCCGGTGAACACGTGAGGTGAGGTCGTAGATAGCCATGAGGTCGTCCCCCAGTCGCCGCTGCGACACCAGACGGAGTCGCGCGGCCGAATGAATCGACAGGGGAGCGCCGGCCTGAAGGGGGCGCACGGCATCGACGCCCAGCAGGACCGGAGCCGTGAAGATAACCAGTCGGTCCACGATGTCGGCCGCGAGCAGGGCGTCGGCCAGCGTCGGCCCCCCTTCACAATAGATCGAACCGACGCCCACCTCCCGAAGTGCCCGCAGTTGAGCGGTGAGGCCCTGCGCAACGATCACGCTGGCGCCGGCGACTTCGAGCAGGGCGCGTTTCGCCTCTGGAATCGCGTCACCGATGACGATCAACGGCGCCGCAGGCATCGATGTCACGAGCGCACTCAGCAGCGGCAGACGGCCGGTCCGATCGAACACAATGCGGGTTGGCGGCACCCGTGGCGCAGCGACCCCGCGCACGGTCAGCAGCGGATCGTCCGCGACCGCCGTTCCCACGCCGACCGCGACGGCGTCGTGTTCGCTGCGCTGGCGATGCACCTCACGCCGGGCGGACGGCCCCGTGAGCCACCCGCGGGCCCGGCTCGCATCGGTCGTGGCGCCGTCCAGCGATCTCGCCAACTTCAGCGTGACGAATGGGCGATCGCTCCCAAACCGGTGAAAGAACGCCGGGTTCTGATCGTGGGCTGCCTGCGCCTCCACGCCGCCGAGCACGGTGATACCGGCGGCGCGCAGCCGCTCGGCACCACCGCGCATCGCGGGGTTGGGGTCGGCAGCGGCGTACACGACGCGCGCGACGCCAGCTGCGATGAGTGCCTCGCTGCACGGTGGCGTGTGTCCCTGCGCGTTACACGGCTCGAGGGACACGTAGACCGTCGCACCACGTGCGGCGTCGCCCGCCGCGCGCAGCGCACACACCTCGGCGTGCGCGCCACCGAACGGTTGCGTAAAACCTTCGCCCACGATGCGACCGTCATGAACGACGACGGCGCCGACCATGGGGTTCGGCGCCGTGGTCCCACGGCCTCGGATTGCGATTGCCAACGCACGCCGCATGAAGCGGCGGTCTGTGATGCGATCAGTCACCGCGGGCGCATCCGAGTCAACTCAGAGGTGAATGCGCAGGCCGACTGATCCGAACAGGCGGTGTTCGTTGATCTTGCCGTTGGTAAAGCTGTTGAAGGTGGCGATGCTGTCGCCGCCGAAGATCGTCCCCGCCTCGGCGCCGATGCGCACCCGCAGGATGTTGAGCGCGACCGAGCCGTACGCCGCCCGGCGCTTGATCTCCTGCTGCAATACGAAGGTCCCGGTACTCGCAACACCGGCGACCGGCTGTACGCTCACACGCAGCTGCGAGAAGCCACGGTAACGATCCTCACCAACACCGCCACCGATTTCGAGGAATCCAAGCTTCTTGGATACCGCGAGACGAATGGCATCGTTGCGCAGACTGAATTCGTTCAGCGACAGGCTGTCCCGCGCACCGCCAGACGATGTATTGGGCGATGTCAGGCTCGTGCTGAACGACGCTGTGGGCAGCGATCGACGGAAGTAGCTCACCGAGACCGCGGGAACAATCAGCCGGTCCGAGAGCAGTCCGACGCGTGCGCCCCAGCCCAGCTTGAGCGACCCGTTGGTTGCCTTGACACGAAACTCGTCGAGGTCGGCATTGGGGATGTAGCCGACGTTGAGCAGCACATCGAGCGACAGGATCCGTTGCACACCGACGAAGAATCCCGGAAACACGCCCAGCGCAACGTCGAGAGTTGGTGCCGGTACCGGCACGCGCGAAGTCGGAATCGTCGATCGCACCGCACCCGCGGCCGACAGTCGAATCGCCGCCAGATCGGGGAGAGCGCCATCAACGGCGTTGACGCGCACACCGATCGATATTCCATTCACCGCGCGGGCGGACCCGAGCACCGGCCCACCGCCAGCGAGCGCACCGTTCACCTGCGGCGCCAGCATCGCGAAAATGTCTGTTCCTTTCTGGCAGGCATCACGCAACGCGAGTGGCTGCGTGAGGCACTGTGAGGACTGCGCCTGAAGGGGAAGCGCGAACGCACCGCCGAAAAGAGCCGCGGACGCAAAAGAACGTAGGGACATGATCACGAGTCGCGAGGGAGAAGTTGCACCGCGCCCGAGCCGGGCTGGATGGCACCAATGATCCATGACTGGGTGTCGGCGGCGGCAGCGGCAGCCTGCACTGCCGACACGGAATCGGGAGCGCAAGCGATCACCATACCGACGCCCATATTGAACGTTCGAAACATTTCACGCACGCCAACCTGCGCGGCAGCCTGCAGCTGCACGTAAACGTTTGGTATCGTCCATGAAGCGAGGTCGATGGCTGCATCCAGATCGGGGGGAAGCATACGATCGACGTTGCCAGGCAACCCTCCGCCAGTGATGTGCGCCATTCCGTGGATCTGAGTCAACACCGGGCGAAGTGCGGGCAGGTAGGTCACGTGTGGCCGCAGCAGCACTTGTGCAACGGTGTCGCCGCCCTCGCCGGGGAACGGATCGTGCACACCGAGCGACATCGCTTCGGCGACGATCTTGCGCGCCAGCGAGTAGCCGTTGGTGTGCAGGCCAGCGCTGGCGAGCGCAACGAGCGTATCACCGTTCTGCACACGACCGGCGCCGAGGACCGCATCCTCTTCCATGATTCCCGTGATGAATCCGGCGAGGTCGTAATCGGGCGGGGTGTAGACGCCCGGCATCTCAGCCGTCTCGCCGCCCAGCAGCGCGCAGCCGTTCTCGCGACAGCCGTGCGCGACACCGGCCACGATCCCCTCAGCCACGATCGGATCCAGCTTGCCGAACGCCACGTAGTCGAGGAAGTACAGCGGAATGGCGCCCATCACGAGGATGTCGTTCACGCAGTGATTGACGAGATCGCGCCCGACGGTGTCGTGTACCTCGGCTTCGATCGCGACTTTCAGTTTGGTGCCGACGCCATCGGCGCTCGATACCAGCACGGGCGCCCGATACCCGGTGGGGATGCGGAACATGCCGCCGAACCCGCCGAACACGCCGCGCGCACCCGGCGTAAGCGTAGACTCCACGAGCGCTTTGATGCGCCCCTTGGCGTCGTCGGCCTTGTCGAGATCGACCCCAGCGCTGCGATAGTCGAAGGGCGCGCTCACTCCGGCAGCGGCGCCTCGAACGCGACCAGGCGATGGAACTCGCGCACGCGCGCTTCGATCTCCGGTCGGGTGAGCTCGATCGTACGCTCGTTGGAGAACTTCTCGACGGCGAACGAGCCCATCGCCGACCCGTAGACCACCGCCTTCCGCATGTTCTCTTCACTGAGGTCGTTCGTCGCCGCCAACCAGCCGATGAATCCGCCGGCAAACGAATCACCAGCACCCGTCGGATCGAAGACCGATTCCAGCGGATAGGCCGGTGCGAAGAAGACCGTGCTGCCGGAGAACAGGAATGCGCCGTGCTCACCCTTCTTGATCACGACGTGCTTCGGACCGCGCGCCATGATCCACCGCGCAGCCTTGACCAGGTTGGCTTCCTCGGTGAGCTGTCGCGCTTCGGCGTCGTTGATGGTGATCATATCGACGTGCTTCAACAGTTCGAGAAGATCCGGGCGCCGACTCTCGATCCAGAAGTTCATCGTGTCACAGGCCACGAGCCGGGGACGCTTGACCTGATTGAGCACGTCCAGCTGCAGCCGTGGATCGATGTTGCCAAGGAAGACAAAGGGCGAATCGACGAACGCCGCGGGGATCTTCGGCCGGAAGTGCGAGAATACGCCGAGTCGCGTTTCAAGTGTTTCTGCGGAGTTGAGATCGTGGCGGTAACGCGCACGCCACCGGAAGCTCTCACCCTCGGCGACCTCGACCCCGCTCATGTCGACGCCCTTCGCCTTGAGCGGCTCGAGCTTGTCCATCGGGTAGTCGGTGCCGATCACACCCACCATCCGCACCGGGGCAAAGTGGCAGGCGGCCGACGCAAACATGTTGGCCGAACCACCGAGAACTTCTTCTGCTTTCCCGAACGGCGTCTCAACCGAATCGAGGGCAATTGAACCAACAACAAGGACTGTCATGACGAGAGATGCTCGAGGGGAGTGAGGGTGTCGCGTTTCGTGTCGTGCGTGCGCTACATGCGTTCAGGAGCAGACAACCCGAGCACCGCAAGGGCGTTGACGAGGACGACGCGCGTGGCGTTGGCCAGCACCAGCCTCGCCTGCATGATCGCGGGCGGCTCGTTCAACACGTGATGCTTGTGGTACCAGGTGTGCGTCAACCCAGCGGTTTTCTCCAGCCAGTTCGCCACGCGATGCGGCTCCATAGCGACGGCGGCGGCAGCCACCGCGGCGGGGAAGTCGGCGAGCGACTTGATCAGCTCGCGCTCTTCGGGCTCGACGAGAACGCCCAGGTCCACGTCGTGCCCGGTGATCGTCTGCGCATCGATCTCACCCACGCGGAAGATCCCGCACAGGCGTGCATGAGCCATCTGGACGTAATAGATCGGATTCTCCTCCGACTGCGACCGCGCGAGATCGATGTCGAAGACCAGCTGCGAGTCACCCTTCCGCATCACGAAGAAGTAGCGAACGGCGTCACGCCCCACCTCTTCGATCAGATCACGCACGGTGACGTAGCTCCCCGACCGCTTGGAGATCTTCACCTCGGCACCACCGCGCATCACCGTCACCAGCTGATGCAGCACGTAGTCAGGATACCCCTCGGGGATGCCCACGCCGAGCGCCTGCAGGCCCGCGCGCACGCGCGTCACCGTGGAGTGGTGATCGGCGCCCTGCACATTGATCGCACGCCGGAATCCGCGCTCCCATTTCGTCACGTGGTACGCCACATCCGGCACGAAGTAGGTGTACTCACCACCCTTCTCCTCCGACCGCTTCATCACGCGATCCTGATCGTCGCCGAAGTCGGTCGTGCGGAGCCAGAGAGCGCCGTCCTTCTCGTAGGTGAAGCCGCTCGCCACCAGCGCGGCCACGGTCGCCGCGACCTTGCCGTCAGTGTACAGCGAACTTTCGAGATAATATGTGTCGAACGCCACGCCGAACGCTTTCAGATCCAGATCCTGCTCGGCGCGGAGTGCCGCGACCGCGAAGCGGCGAATCGCATCGGTGTCCGCGAGCGCGACATCGTTCGCATGCTGCTCGCGGTACGCTGCGGCGATCTCACGGATATACTCGCCATGATACCCGTTCTCCGGAAACTCGATGGCGGTGCCCGACAACTCCTGTCCACGCAGCTGCACGCTCCGCTGCAGGTTGGCGATCTGGCCGCCGCCGTCGTTGTAGTAGAACTCGCGACTCACGGCCCAGCCCGTCCACGCCAGCAGCGTGCTGATCGCATCGCCGAGGGCGGCCTGCCGACCGTGGCCGACATGCAACGGCCCGGTTGGATTCGCTGAGACGAACTCCACCACGACGGGCATCCCTGCACCGGCGTCGCTGCGGCCATAGTGAGGACCGCGCCGAAGTATTTCTGGCAGAATCTTCGTCAGCGCCGATGTATCGACGCGGAAGTTGATGAACCCGGGGCCCGCGATCTCCGCCGCGCTGATGCCAACGGCGTCCAGGTGCATCGCCTCGACCAGCATGCTGGCGACGTCGCGCGGGGGGCGCTTGAGCGCCTTCGCGAGCGTCATCGCGGCGTTGGTGGCCCACTCGCCGAAGGCGGGGTCACGTGGCCGCTCCACGACGGGCGCGAAATCGTCAGGAGCCCCCAGCGCGATCGCGGCTCGGGTGATCTCACCGCGCAGCGCATCGGGAGAACTCACGGCGCCGCCGGCCCACTGCCAGACGGCTTGGACTCGGATTTCGGCGCCGTCACGGGCTTTGCCTCCGCCTTGGAAGCCGGAGCCGCCCCCTCGGACTTCGAAGACTCCGACTTGGACGACTCCGACTTGGACGACTCCGACTTGGACGACTCGGATTTCGTGGACTCCGACTTCCCTCCGCCTTCGGAGGCACTTTCCGACGTGCCGGATCCCTTCGGCGCGTCGCCTTGCGTGCGGTGCGCGTTGCGGCCGTAGTCGGTGAGATAGAAGCCGGAGCCCTTGAACAGCAGAGCTGCGCCACCCGAGATGATGCGGACAGCGGTTCCGTCTCCGGTGGGATTCGGGATCTCATCCGGGACTTCGGAGATCTTGAACATCCGCTCGATGATCGTGCCGTCGGGCAGGCGAAACTCGTAAGTGGGCATAGCTCCGATACTTGGAAGAGACAACAACCATTGAAGTTAGCCGCTGGCTGGCGGGCATTCAACGGCCTCGGCCTGTCCAGCGCGCGCACGATTTGCGTCTCTCGCGTGTACATCTCTCACAGGGACGCAGGTTCGGCACACACTCCGGGCGCGCCGCCCCTGCGTAAGCCGTTCGAACCGCCGTAATTCGTCATCGCATTGGCGGCCTCCCTCCTTCGCTCCCGTTCCAACGACATGACCAGTTCCGATCATCCCTCCGAAGCACCGCCGGTCTCGGCGACGCACCTCGCGACTTTTGCCGCCGGCTGTTTCTGGGGCGTCGAGCAGATCCTTTCACGTCAGCCGGGCGTCGTGGGCACAGCGGTGGGCTACATGGGCGGCCGGACCAGCCAGCCTACCTACGAACAGATCTGCACCGGTAACACGGAACACGCCGAGGTGGTGCAGGTGGAGTACGATCCATCGGTGATCAGCTATGCGGCGTTGATCGACGTGTTCTGGCATCTGCACGACCCAACGCAGGTGGATCGCCAGGGTCCCGACGTTGGCCGTCAGTACCGAAGCGTCGTGTTCACGCATGACGCCGAGCAGGCGACGGTCGCGCAGACCACGCGCGACGCGATCGATGCCAGCGGCGCGCTGCGCAAGCCAATCGCAACCGAAATCATACCAGCCGCGACGTTCTGGCGTGGTGAGAGCTACCATCAGGCCTATTTCGATCGTCGCGGTGTGGACGGATGCCATCTCTATCCGGCGTGGTAGTGCCGGCGTGACACCGTCAGGTGGGGCGGTATGCTCCCCACACCGACGCAAGGGTGTCTGAGATTTCGCCGACGCTGGCGCGGGCGCGCACCGCGTCGATGATCAGCGGCATGAGCGGTACACGCGCGGCGTCTGGTGTCGCATACGGAACGGCCGCGTCTCGGACGGCGGTCAACGCCGCCGCCAGACGCGCGCCGTCTCGTGATGCGCGCACCGCCGTGAGTTGTGCCACCTGCCCCGCTTCCAGCGCCGAAAAATCGGGCGCAGGGATGACGGGGGGATCCTGACCGTCGCCGAAGCGATTGACGCCCACGATCACCGTGTCACCGGACTCGACGCGCAGCTGATATTCATAAGCGGACCGTCCGATCTCGTCCTGGAAGAAGCCCTTCTCGATCGCCTTCGCGCTGCCGCCCAGCGCTTCGACCTGCTCCATCAATGCAAGTGCGCGTGTTTCCAGTTCGGTCGTCAACGCCTCGACGTAATAGCTGCCGGCGAGCGGATCCACCGTCTGCGCGACACCGCTCTCGTACGCCACGATCTGCTGCGTACGGAGTGCCAGCGTGGCGGCCGCCTCAGTCGGCAGTGCGAGCGCTTCGTCGTACCCGTTGGTGTGCAGCGACTGGGTTCCACCAAGCGCCGCCGCCAATGCCTGCACCGTCACCCGCACCACATTGTTCAGCGGCTGTTGCGCCGTCAGTGTCACGCCACCGGTCTGGGTGTGGAAGCGCAGCCGACTGCTCGCATCCGAGGCGTGGAAGCGTTCGCGCATCAGTCGCGCATAGATGCGACGTGCGGCGCGGAACTTGGCCACTTCCTCGAACAGATCGTTGTGGCAGGCGAAGAAGAACGACAGGCGCGGCGCAAAGACATCAACGGTCAGACCGGCATCGATCGCGCGCTGCACATACTCGATGGTATTGGCAAAGGTGAACGCCAGTTCCTGCACCGCCGTCGCCCCCGCCTCGCGAATGTGGTAGCCGCTGATGGAGATCGGGTTCCAGTTCGGTACGTCCTCAGCGCAGAAGCGAAATGTTTCCGCGACCAGACCCAGCGACGGTACCGGCGGATAGACGTAGGTGCCGCGGGCGATGTACTCCTTCAGGATGTCATTCTGCGTCGTGCCGCTGAGCGCGGCGCGGCTGATCCCGCGCTCCTCCGCGACAACGATGTACATCGCGAGCAGGGTGCTGGCGGTGGCATTGATCGTCATCGACGTCGACACCTTGTCGAGCGGAATCCCGTCGAGGAGCGTGTGCATGTCGTCCACCGTGTCGATCGCGACACCGACGCGCCCCACCTCGCCGAGCGCACGCGGCGCATCGGAGTCGATCCCCATCTGCGTGGGAAGATCGAAGGCAACCGACAACCCCGTCTGCCCGGCCGCGAGGAGCAGCTTGTAGCGGTGATTGGACTCTGCTGCCGTGCCGAAACCGGCATACTGTCGCATCGTCCACAGGCGGCCTCGGTACATGTTGGCCTGCACGCCACGAGTGTACGGGTACTGCCCCGGCTCTCCCAACCCGGCGCTTCCAACGTCGTCAGCGTGGTAAACCGCCTTGATTTCCACCCCCGACGGCGAAGTCTTCACGTCCGCAGAGCGGGACGCTGACTCGGCACCACTCACAAGGTGGCTCCTGCCGGCGCCAGCATTTCGATCGCGGTATCGACATCACCCTTGCTGCCCAGATAGAGCGGCGTACGCTGGTGCAGTTCAGTCGGCATCACGTCGAGGATGCGAATCCGGCCATCGGACGCTGCGCCACCCGCCTGCTCGCACATGAACGCCAGCGGATTTGCCTCGTACATCAGCCGCAGCTTGCCGCGCGGTGACATCGTGTTGGCCGGATACACGAAGATGCCGCCCGCCAGCAGGTTGCGATGGAAGTCGGCAACCAGCGAACCGACGTAGCGCACGTTGTGCGCATCCTGCACGCCGTCCAGACCACGATAGCGACGCATGAGCGCCTTCACGTTCTCGTCCCAGAACTGCTCGTACGAGTCATTCACGGACAGGAACTTGCCGCGGTGCGGCGTGCGAATGTTCGGGTGCGAGAGCAGAAATTCGCCGATCGATGGATCGAGCGTGAAGCCGTGCACGCCCTGCCCGGTGGTGTACACCATCATCGTGCTCGAGCCGTAGATGATGTAGCCCGCCGCGACCTGACGACGGCCCGGCTGCAGAAAGTCCTCGAGCTGGCCCGCCCGGCCGTTGGTGATCTTGCGCACGACGGAGAAGATCGTCCCCACCGGTACGTTCACGTCGATATTCGATGACCCGTCGAGCGGATCGAACATCAGGCAGTACTTACCGGTCCGGAATCGATCGGGGATCGGAATGATGTCCGGCTCCTCTTCCGATGCCATCGCGCACAGACGACCGCCGTGATCCATGGCCTTGATCATGATGTCATTCGACAACACGTCGAGCTTCTGCTGCGTCTCACCCTGCACGTTTTCGTTCTCGGTGGCGCCGATGATGTCCACGAGGCCCGCCATGCGCACCTTGTTGGAGATCATCTTCGCCGCCAGCGCGATGTCGTACAGAATGCCCGAGAGCTCGCCACTCGCTTCCGGGTACATGCGCTCCTGCTCGATGATGAAGCGCTCGATCGTGACGACAGAAACGGGGGTGTGGTTGACCACGGTTACGCGCCGAGAGAAGGGGTGATGTGCTGCACTTGACCGCATCGCGTTGCGGCCCAGGCGTTGGCATCCGCCTCGAACCGGTTCTGCGAATAGCCAACGCGCAACGACTCGTAGAGGTACAAAAAAGGGAAAACAGCCGAGCTCGCAAACTGCTCCACGTGTCGACGTTCGTGCAAGAGTAACCCGGGCTCCCACGGCGCGCCGGGGGCCAGGTAGACCGTTCCCCAGAGCGTGATACCGTCCACCGTGCTGCGGCCGAGGCACCAGCCGCCGATTCGCGGGGGGAGTCCGCCTCGACGCCAGCGAACCGTCGTCAGCTCCGGCCACCGCTCCCCAAGTGGCTGCGGCAGGCACGCCGGCGCGCCCATCACCGGACGGGCGATGGCAGACCAGATCTGGGCGAGGCGGCGGTAGATGGCAGAGTCCACTGGTGGGCGGCGGTCGTGACGGAAAGGGAGTAGCCATCGGTTCGAACCACCGCCGTACCGGCGACATCGGTTCGCACGATGGAAATCTGGCGTGCGGCGAGCGACTGGAGCACCTCAGGGGACGGATGACCGTAGCTGTTCCCTCGTCCCACCGAGATCAGCGCGAGGGTCGGCTGGACGGCGTCCAGAAAGGATGGGGTGCTGCTCGTCCGGCTGCCGTGGTGGCCCACCTTCAGCACATCGGCCCGCAGCAGCTCGGCGGGCGTCTCCCGCAGCAACCACTCCTCCTCCTCACGCTCCGCATCTCCCACCAGCAGCATCGCCACCCGCCCATACTCCACACGGACGATGGTACTGGCCAGGTTGGCGTCGGTGAGTCGCGCCGTCCACGCCGAATCGGGGGCGAGGAACCGGAGCAGCACACCGTCCACGCGCACCGTGTCGCGCGGGTGAACGCGCTGCCAGCGAACCCCACGCACCGCCGCGCTCTCCAAAGAGGCGCGATAGGCGTCTGTCGCGCCGGCGAAGGCGGCGTCGAAGTACCAGCGCGGTCGCGTTCCACCAATCAGCGCCGGTGCACCGCCGACGTGATCGAGGTGAGGATGCGAGAGGATGAATGCGTCCACCGGTCCGCCCAGTCGGCGCAGGTACGGCAGGACCGTTCGCCGCCCCCGATCCAGCCCCGGCGGCCCGCCCCCGGCATCCACCACGATCCAGTGGCCGTGCGGGGTGCGCAGCGCCACGGCGTCGCCCTGCCCGACATCCAGCAGGTGCAACTCCAATACCCCCGATCCGCGCCACGCGAACAGATCGTGCCAGGCGAGCACCATCAGACTCAGTGCCGTCACGAACAGCGGCGGCGCCACACGCCGCTGGATCATCGCCGTCAGCAATCCGCCAACCGCAACACCAACGATCACACACTGGAGCAGGGTCGGTGCAAGTTGCAGCGCAGCCCATGTCGGCCGTGCTCCCACCGTCGCCACACCGTCGAGGAGCGCGAGGACGGGGTGTGCGGCACCGGCAATGAATCGCGCAACGGGCAGACTTGGTGCCGCGGCGAGCGCGAGGAAAAGTGTCGGCTGCAGCACCGCCACCAACGGTGCGGCCAGCAGGTTCGTCACCGGTGCGACGAGGCTCACCGTGCCGAAGTACCACGCCACGATCGGTGCCGACGCCACGCTGGCCACAACACACGCCAGCGCTTCGCGCCGCAGCCCGCGCCACCAGCCATCGCCGGACCAACCGAGCTTTCGTACCAGCGCGCCGGTAGCGGCAAGCGCCGCGACGCCGAGCACGGACAGCTGCCAGCCAAGATCGAGCGGCGCTGCCGAGTCCACCAGCACTGGCAGGAGTGCACCAAGCATCAGCACCGACCATTCGGACGACGGTCGCTGCCGCAGCTTGGCAATGAGTACACAGCCGAACATCACACCGGCTCGCACTGCAGGAGGTGGCAAACCAAGGATCACGACGTACGCCGCTGTGGCGACGAGCGCGACAAGCGTCGCCGCGCGTGACGAGAGTCGCATGGCTGTCGCCAGCAGCAGCAGCGCCGCCGCCACAATCGCGACGTGCACCCCAGAGACCGACAACAGGTGCACCAGCCCCGCCCGCGACCACCGCTCTCGAATCTCCGGCGCGATCAGATGCATGTCGGCCAGCAGCAGCGCACGCGCCATGGGAGCATCGCGTACGAAGATCGAGTCCACTCGACGCACGCCCGCCGCCCGCAGTGCGGGGCGCCACTGTCGCTCGCCCGTCGCTCGAGCCGACGTGACGGTGACGATCACCGAGCGCCCCACCGGAGCCGCCCGGGACGTGGTGCGATACCACTGACCGCCAACCACCGCTGCCCGCGCGCGAATCACGCCTTTGGTGTTGCACCGTGCGTCGGTGGGACGCATCTGGGCAGGGCCGGCATCGCCGACGCGCAGATCGAAATCGGTGACGAACTCGATTGTGCCTGCGCGCACGAGCTCAGCGCGGCAGTGCGCGTCACGCCATCGGTCAGCCGCCGCGCGCAACGCCGATGCAGCCGACAGGGCCAACGCCGCGACGATGGCAAGCCGTCCGTGCCGACGCACGCGCCGCGCGACCGCGAGACCGATCGTCGCCGCGAACACGATACCGGCGGCGTCGCCAGTCGCACCGGCGGCGGAACCGGTGATGATGCACAGCAGAATCCACGAGGTGGGAGGCACGACGGAAGAATCCGGCTGCGCAGACCTCAGCGCACACCGGATTCACTCACTCATCGTCCTTCCCGCGCGACGAGCCGGGCACGACCAGCGCGCTGGAGTCAGACTGCCATCGGCAGCGCCGCCCGTGCCGCGACCGGGGCACCGGTGAAGGTATGGCCTGTCGTGCCGGTGATCTCGACATGCATGTACGTCCCGATCAGCGACGGATCGCCCGGAACGAGGATGGTGCGGTAGTCTCGCGTGCGGCCCTGCAACAGGTCGCCGCGTTTTGCCGTCTTCTCGATCAGAATCTCGTAACGCCGACCGAGCAGGCCGAGGTTCACATCGCGACTCATGGAGCGAACCGTGTCCACCAGACGTTGCAACCGCGCGCTCGCAATCTCGTCGGGCACCGTCTCGCTCTCCGGCATCCGGGTCGCCGGCGTGCCCTCGCGGGCGGAGAACTTGAAGGTGAACGCATCCATGAAACCGATCTCGCGGCAGGCGCTCAACGTCTCCTCGAAATCCTCGTCTGTTTCGCCGGGAAATCCGACGATGATATCCGTCGTGAGCACCACGCCCGGAATCGCCGCCCGCAGCTTCGCAACGCACTCCATGAACCCTTCGCGCGAGTAGCGACGCAGCATCCGCTTCAGCGTACGTGTCGAGCCACTCTGCATCGGCAGATGCACATGTTCACAGACGGTTGGCGTCTCCGCCATTGCGGCAATCACGCGATCGCTGAAGTCATTTGGGTGCGGACTCGTGTACCGCAGCCGCCGAATGCCCGGCACCGTGCCCACCGCGCGCAGCAGATCTGCAAAATCATGCGTCCCGTCGAAGTAACTGTTCACCGTCTGACCGAGGAGCACCACCTCGGTCATCCCTTCGGCGACCACCTGCTCGGTTTCGCGCACCACATCGGCCAGCTTGCGACTGCGCTCGCTGCCACGAGTCGTGGGGACGATGCAGTACGTGCACTTGTAGTCGCACCCACGCTGCACTGGGATCCACGCCTTCACCCGGTCAAAGCGGCGTGGCGTGAAGTCCTCGTAATGCTCTTCGAGGTCGAAGGTGGTGGCGGAGACCCGTTTCCCCAGACGTGCCCCTTCCACCAGCGAGGGCAGACTGCGGTAGCCATCAGGGCCGATCACCAGCGAGACGTGCTTCGCCTGCTCCAGCAGTCGCGGACCGAGTCGCTGCGCCATGCACCCGGTGACACCGATGACGCTGTCCGGCTTCATGTGCCGCTTCAATTCACCCAGGCGACCGATCACACGCTGTTCGGCATGGTCGCGAATCGCACAGGTGTTCAGCAGAATGACATCGGCGCCATCCGGGACATCGACCGAATCGTAGCCAGCGGCGACCAGCGAACCGAGCATCAGCTCAGTATCGCTGACGTTCATCTGGCAGCCGTAGGTCTCGATGAAAACGGTGGGGCGTGTCATGGCGTAGCTCACTCAGTGAAGCGGGAGGGCCAGCAGACCACGTCGAGTGGCAGCAACATGAAGCGTGGCCTGAAATCGCGTGCCGCGCGCGGGGGCGGGCTGGTCGAGATCCACCGCAAGATAGTCTTCCGTGAGGCCGTCACGCGCTCCATCCTCGTGGCCGATCACCACCACATCGGCGGCGCCCCCCACGCGTGCGGCGCGGTACGCGGCAGCTTTCCGCTCGGCGATGGCCCGCAGCTCGGCGGCCCGCGCGCGTCGAACGGCGTCCGGCACGTCGCCAGCCAATCGCAGCGCCGCCGTGCCCGGCCGCGGCGAGTAGGGGAAAACGTGAAGGCTGGTGAATGGCAGATCAACTACCAGCGCGACAGTCTCCGCGTGGTCGGCGTCCGTCTCACCAGGGAAGCCCGCAATCAGATCGGCCCCCAGTCCGAACACCGAGGTGCTCGCAGCCAGCGACCGCACGGCGTCGGCGTACTCACGCGCGGTGTACCAGTGGCGTCCCATTCGCCGTAACACCGCATCGCTGGCCGACTGCAGCGGCGCGTGGAGATACGGCGCCAGCCGCCCGCCAGAGTCGGTCAGCAGCTCGGCGAGTTGCGCATCGACTTCGGTCGCTTCGACGCTCGAGAGCCGAAAGCGCACCGTCGGCACTGCGACGAGGAGCGTCGCCACGAGCGCGCCGAGTGACGCGCCGATATCTGCGCCATACGTTCCGATGTGGATCCCGGTCAGCACGATCTCGGGATGATGCGGGGCGAGAGCGGCGGCCTCCTCCACCAGCGCCGACACCGCGCGCGAGCGATTTGCGCCGCGGGCCAGCGTCGTGGCGCAGAACGTACAGTGTTCGTCGCAGCCATCCTGAATTCGGAGCAGCCCACGCGTGCCGCGCTGACCGAACGTGGCTGGTGCGATCACCTGTGGATCGAGGCCCAGCGCGTCGGCGATCGCAAGCATGTCGGCGCCAGGCACCACCGCAGTCACCGACGGCAGGGCGGCGATCTGTTCGGTGGAACGCGCCGCCGCGCACCCCATCACCACCGTGCGCAGCGATGTGTGTGATCGCGACGCGCGACGCACCGCCTGCCGCAGATCCGCTTCGGCCGCCTGCGTCACGGCGCAGCTGTTGAACACCGCGACATCCGCGTCCGCCGGGGAGTGCACCAGCGACCCGCCGGCGGCAGCGACCATCGCCGCAACGGCCTCGGAATCGTATTGATTCGCGCGGCACCCAAAGGTCTGCAGGAAGACGCGCGGGCCCATGAGATCAGGTCCGCAGGCGGAAGCCGAATGACACGATGAGCCCGCGCTCGCTCACGTCCGACAGCCCCGGCACCGTGCGCGACGCATTCTCGACCCCGAGATCGATCTGTGCTCGCCCGAATCCGAGCGGCAGTCCAAGCCCGCCGCCGACGATGTTTTCCTTCGGCTGGCGCCCGCCAACGCCAAATGGCAGGTTCCGACTGCGCGCGCCGAAGCGCAGCAGCAGCTGGCCTCCCGGCAACTTCGGGCCGGGGATCTCCGCGCCGATTCCGTACTCATTCGTATTGAATACACCGTTCGATGACGCACCCAGGCTGCGCATCGACGACCACCCCTCCCAGTTGTACCGCGCCGCGATGTTCGTGCCGCCGACCTCCCAACGCACCGCGCCGCCGAGACGACTCGGCAGGTCCGACTGGATGCGACTGGAGTCGCCCAGTTCTGCACGCAAACCAAAGCCAAGGCGCGCCGACCCGGCGAAGCTCACATGCTTGAAGGGGGAGAGTTCAACACCAAACGAGATCGCGCTGCCGCCGAAGGTGGCGGCACTTCGCTCCGAGATCGTTCCATAGGAGACCGTATCGACGCGCGCACCGGTGTCGGGCGAAATGGTGCGCGTAGTCTGCACACGGTTCTCACCGGTGATCAGGTGCAACGCCGTTCCGACGCGCAGCCACGGGCGCACCTGCATCGCACCGCCGAGCTGCACATCGTTCATTGCACCACGCGCCGACGCGAACGTGGTGGTCGTCACCGAGTCGCTCCGGATCAGCTGGCGGGCGCTGGTTTGATTGTTGTAGTTGCGTTCGAGCAGCGTGGAACTGGAAATGCCGACGGTGTAGCGCGGCGAGATCGGCAATCCAATCGCAAACACCGGGAACCGCGACACGGTCGTCGATGTCACGGCGCCGGCAACGGTGGTCGAGCGGCGTTCGGGCGCGTACTGCATGTAGGCGCCGGGAACGCCCCAGTTCATGAGTGCCGCCGGGTTGAGCGGACCGGCCTGATCGAACTCGCCGAGCGCACCGCCGCTGGATGACGCGCGCACGGTCAACCCACCGGGGGGATATCCCCACCCCTGTGACGCCACTGTTCCCTGCGCATGGAGCTGACTCGCCGCTGCGACAGCGCCAATGCACAGCAATCGGCGAAAAGAGGGAGTTCTCACGGAATCGCTCCTTCGCGACGCAATGTGTATGTGACGCGAAGTCGCGGACGCACCGCAGGATTGCTGTTCCGCCGCGAGAAGAACGCCGGCCGCTGTTCCTGGAACGTCTCCCCCTCGGAGTAGAGGATGAAGCTGGTGGCGATCGTGCTGTCCTGCGTGAGCCACACTCGCAGCGCGCCGCCGACGTCAAACGACTTCACGCCGCTATCGGCGGGGAGGATGCGGAGGGAGGGCAGCTGCACGCCCTCGATCGTCGGATCGAGGAATTCGACGAGACGGCGCGGATCGCTGCCGAGCGCAGGTCCGGCGATGCCCACGCGCATCCGCAGTCGCACCCCATCGGTGGCTCCGGGAGTAAACCGCAACGGTCGCTGGGTGAGATCCAGCGATGCGCGCACGATGGTGACGGTATCCAGGAATCGACGGGGCACCTGCACCTTGAGCAGGCTTCGCACACCCACCATCCCACCAGCCTCCAACGAACCGTCGTTGAGGAGAACCGTCCGATCGCGAACCACCAGCGTCTGTGAGCGGAACTGCAACCCGCTCGCACTCCCGTCGCCGAACTGTGTTCCCACGACCCACGGCCGTACGGCAGTGTCGGGCGACGGGTCGTACGTCACACGCGGCGTCAGCTCAGGCGCGTTCCTGGTCGGCGCCACAAAACGCAGCGCCGCAGACGAACCCGATGTGATCCGCAAGCCGAGCCGAATGCGCTTGCGCTCCTTGACCAGTCGGAGCATCGAGGCGTTGGGGATCGAAATCGGGAATGCACGGCTGGACGACAGTGAGCCCAGACCAACGAGGGTGTCGGCGAGCACCTCGGCGCGGGTGAACGTGCGCGTCGTCAGGAGACGGGCCGGTGTGAACCGTGCCGCAATCGCCGACTGCACCGTATCCACGGTGAGTGTTGAATCATCCACGTCGTAGATGGAGACCGTGGTGCTCCCAGAGGGCAGGAGCGAACGCGCGGTGTCCAGCACCAGCAGCAGCTTGCTGTCGGTGACGGCGGTCACCTGCGTCGAGTCTGTGGGTGAGAGCGTACGTGGCAGCGTATCGAAGCGGAACACCTGCCTGATATCGACCGAGTCCGGCCGACTGACTACCGGAACGAAGGATTCGTTGAGAAAACCGAAGTCGTTGACCGTGGCGAGCGCTGGCGCCGGCCAGCGTTCACCGATGCCGGTGAAGCCGGGAAATGCCGAGTCGGAGACGACGATATCGAGGATGGTATCCTTGAACACGAGCGCGTTGTCGGTGCACAGCACCGGACAGTTGGCACTGGAGTCCAGGCGTTCCGAACACGCGGCCGCGAGTGCAATGGCGGCGAGCGGAAGACAGCGGAGAAACTGGCGAGAAGACACGGAAACGGGACGGAGAGAGGCGAGGGATCGCCGTTAGGAGACGGCCATCAGATTCGCCGCAAAGGCAGCAGGGAGCAGCGCATCGAGTCGCCACGTCTGTCGCGCGCCGGCGACGGTGACGCTGGTGACTTGAAGCAATGGGGCAAACTCGGACAACACCTGTCGGCAGATGCCGCATGGGGGTGTCGGAACCTCGGCTTCAGTACAGATCACAATCGAGGCGAACTCGCGAACCCCATCGGCCACCGCGCGCGAAAGCGCTGTGCGCTCAGCGCAGATGCCGGCCGGATAGCTCGCGTTCTCCACGTTGCAGCCGAGGTGCACGGACCCGTCGGCACCACGCAACGCGGCGCCAACGCGGAACTTCGAATAGGGAGCATAGGCACGGTGCATTGCGGTCACCGCGTCGAGCTCGAGCTGCTCCTGCAACGATGACGTCATGCGGCTCGTACCTGATTGAGAAAGCTCGCGCCGCGCCCGCGCCATGCGAGTCCAAAGGCATCGGCGACGGTGGCACCGAGATCAGCGAAGGTCGAACGCATCGGCAACACGCCGGGGATCACCGCCGGCCCCGCAATCAACAGTGGCACACGTTCCCGGGCATGATCGGTCGTCGGCGTGGTGGGGTCGTTCCCATGATCGGCGGTGATACACAGCAGATCATCGTCGCGCAGCGCCGCCAGCAGCTCCGGCAGCGCCGCGTCGAACTCGGCCAACGCACCGGCGAATCCCTGCACGTCGTTCCGGTGGCCAAACTGCTGATCGAAGTCCACCAGATTCGCAAACAGAAAGCCCTCCGAACCCGACGAGAGCCAGTCGCCGATGAGTTGAATGCCGTGCGCGTTGTTCGACGTGTGCGTGGCGGTGATCGATCGCGATGCGAACAGGTCGTCCACCTTGCCCACGCCGGTACGAGTGATGCCAGCCGACGCGAGCGCGTCCAGCAGCGTCTCGGCCACCGGCGCGATCGAGTAGTCGCGACGGTTCGTCGTCCGCGTGAACGCACCCGCATTTCCGATGAACGGACGGGCGATCACGCGCGACACATCGTTCGGCGACACGAGCAGGGCGCGCGCGAGCTCGCAGGCGCGGTACAGCTCTGCGAGTGGCACGACCCCTTCATGGGCAGCGATCTGGAAAACGGAATCGGCGGACGTGTAGACGATCCAGGCACCACTTTCCAGATGTTCGGCACCGAGCCGGCCGAGAATCTCCGTCCCGCTGGCGACGCAGTTCCCGATCACCGCCCGCCCCGTTCGCTGCGAAAACTCAGCGATCAAGGCGGCCGGAAACCCTCCGGGAAACGTCGGGAACGGCGCATCGAGCACGACCCCCGCGAGCTCCCAGTGCCCGGTGGTGGAATCCTTGCCGGGGCTGGCCGGTTCGAGGACCGTCACGACGCCTGACGGTGCAAGTGCGCTCGAAATACCGCGCAGCGCCCCAACGTGCCCGAGTCCGAGCCGTTCCAGCGCAGGGAGCGATAGCGAAGGCACCTGCTCCAACACATGTCCGAGTGTGTTGCTCGACGCATCGCCGTACCGCTCGGCGTCAGCAGCCGCCCCGCAGCCAACACCGTCCAGCACGATCACCGCCACGCGACCGCTCACGCCGCGACCTCGCGAATCGCGTCGTCGGGTGCCGAGCGGTGTGTGCGGAGCGCACGGGCGCGCAGGCCTGTGAGCACTTCGTACGGTGAGCGTTGCGCATGGGCCGCGATCGCCGCTATGCCGTGTTCGGCGTCACCGCCGATCAGCGTCACACGATCTCCGATTTCGCAGGGCACGTCTGTCACATCGCACATCGTCATGTCCATGGTGACCAGGCCAACCACCGGCACCCGGCGATCGTGGATCAGCGCCGTGGCCGCATTCCCCGCCCCGCGCGGATATCCGTCGGCATACCCGACCCCGAGCGTGGCGATCCGTCGGCGACCCTCGGCCCGCCAGGTCGCCCCGTAGCTCACGGTGTCTCCATCTTCAACGCTCCGGAGCTCCAGCACGGGCGCCGACAACGTGACGGCGGGGCGCGGACGCCACGTGGCGGGGCCCGGTGCCACGCCGTACAGCGCGATTCCGGGGCGAGCACAATCGAATCGCGACCCACTCCGCTGCAAGAGGGCGGCGCTGTTCTCCGTGTGGAGCGACGCCGGTCGTGTGGGCAGTGACGCGATCACCGTCTCAAAGCGCGCTTCCTGCTCCGTCATCGAGAGCGGGTCGGTGTCGGCCGAGTGAAAGTGGGTGAAGGCACCCACCGGCGGCACGCCTGCGGACAGGACGGCATTCAGCGCTGAAAAGTCGCGCCACGACACACCGGCGCGATTCATCCCGGTGTCGATCGGAAGCTGCCATCGGCCACCCATTTCGCCCCAAAGGGCCACCTGTGCGGGATCCGACAGGCAGAGGGTCAGATCCCCGGCTCCGGCGGCCGCGAAATCGGGAGTTGCCGTCGGGGTGAAGACGACGATGTCTCGCCGGATGCCGGCAGCCCTGAGCTCGAGGCCCTCGGCGACCGACGCGACTCCGAAGGCGACCGGATTCTCTCCGTTCAGCACTCTGGCGACCTCAACAGCACCGAGTCCGTACGCATCGCCTTTGACCATCGGCAGCAGCGGGACGGATGCGCGACGGGCCAGAATGCGATAATTCTCCCGAACCGCGGCAAGGTCCACGGTGAGCATGGCGCTCAGGGCGCGGGCGTTTGCGGGTGTGGCAGTCACAGCCTGAGAAGTTACCGGGAGCGGTCATTACGATGCAAGCGAAAGTCAGTCTTGAAGATACTGTGGCGCTGATGCGTGATCTGCGCGCCCGCTGCGATTGGGACGCTGCCCAGACGCATCAGTCTTTGCGTCCGTACCTGATCGAGGAGGCGCACGAGGTGGACGACGCCCTCCGCGCCGGACGTGACGACATGCTCCGCGACGAGCTTGGTGACCTGCTGTTTCAGGTACTGTTCCACAGCGTGATCGCCGAGGAACGGGGCGCGTTCGACATCAGCGACGTGGCCAGCGCCCTGATCGCGAAGATGAGGAAGCGTCATCCGCACCTCTATGGCGGCGGCGAGGCGATCCCCTGGGAGCGACAGAAGGCCAGTACGCGCGCATCGCTGGCTGATGGCCTGCCCGTAGACCTTCCCGGTCTGCATCGCGCCCATCGACTGCAGGACAGGGCCGCCGGCGTGGGCTTCGACTGGGACGACGTCGCCGGGCCGCTGGCCAAGGTTCGCGAAGAGGTCGATGAGGTGGCGGCCGAACTCTCGAATCCGCCGTCAGACTCGGCACTGGCCAAGGATGCGCTGGAGAGTGAACTGGGCGACCTGTTGTTTTCGGTGGTCAACCTGTGCCGCAAGGCGGAGGTCCATGCGGCAGTGGCGCTCGACCGTGCGAACGTGAAGTTCGTGCGACGATTCACCGCGGTGGAGCAACTGGCGGCGGAACGCGGCGTGCATGTGGGCACCGCCACGCTCGCCGAATTGGATCTGTTGTGGGACGAAGTCAAGCGGAGCGGCGGGTGACCGGCATCGCCCTCGTTCCGCCCCCGCGATCACTGACCACGATGCAACCGTTCTTTCGTGAGCTGGCAGTCAATCGTGAGACAGCGCTGGCATTGATGGACGGTCTGACGGACTCGCAGCTGGCGTGGCGGCCAACCCCGGCGCACTGGAGTCTCGCCGACATCTGCGGCCATCTTGCGACGGCGGCGGAGCTATACCTCACGGAACTCGACACGGCGATTTCGCGAGGGCACACCGATGCGGCGTACAGCGATCGCCCGTTCACGGGGACAATGCTGAGCCGATTGATCGTGTGGTCGATGGAGCCGCCGGTGCGCGTCCGGATGCGGTCGCCGAAGGACATGCGTCCGGACCCGGGCGAGCTTCCCGTTCATGCGCGGCAGCGGTATCGCACGGCGCAGCGGAACCTCGCGGTGCGCATGGAGCGCGCGGCTGGCCTCGATCTCGCACATGTGCGGGTTCGGCTACCGGAAATTCGGCAGATCCGGTTGTCTCTGGGCGGCGTGCTGGCGCTGCTCCTGGCGCACGAACGCCGTCACCTGTGGCAGGCGACGGTCGTGCGACAGGCATCGGCATTTCCCGACGCGATCGGTGGCCCGTGACCGTACGCCCTCTCAGGGCCGCAAGCGATTCATGAGGCGTGGGAACGGGATACACTCGCGGATGTGGGGCGTCCCGCACAACCACGCGACCGCCCGCTCGAGGCCCAACCCGAAGCCGCTGTGCACGAAGGTCCCGTATTTCCGCAGATCCAGATACCAGTTGTAGGCTTCCACGTCGAGCCCCTCTTCGACGATGCGATGCCGCAGCTTGTCGTGATCGTCTTCACGCTGTGAGCCACCGATGATTTCACCGTACCCTTCGGGCGCGAGGCAGTCCGCACAGAGTACAGTGCGCGGATCATCAGGGTTCTCCTTCATGTAGAAGGCCTTCGCTTCCTTCGGATAGTTGCAGATGAAGATCGGGGTGCGGTAATCCGCGACGAGCAGCGCTTCGTCTTCGGCGCCAAGATCTTCACCCCAGGTGATCGCACTCCCCTTCTGCTGGAGGGTCGCCACGGCATCGGTGTAGGAGATCCGCGGAAACGGTCCGACAATCGCTTCGAGGTGACTCGGATCACGCTCCAGCACGGCCAGCTCCGGGCGACGACGCTCGAGCACGCGCTGCGTGATGTAGAGCAGCAGATCTTCCTGCAGCTGGATGCTGTCGTGCAGGTCGTAGAAGGCCATCTCCGGCTCGATCATCCAGAACTCGGTGAGATGCCGGCGCGTCTTCGACTTCTCGGCGCGGAACGTCGGGCCAAAGGTGTAGATGCGGCCCATCGCCGCCGCCAGCGCTTCGCCGTAGAGTTGGCCCGTCTGCGCCAGATAGGCGCTGCCCTCGTCGAAGTACTCGGTGCTGAAGAGCCCCGATCGTTCGCCGATCGCGGCGGTCAGAATCGGCGTGTCGCAGTGGATGAAGTCGCGTGCGTAAAAGAAGTCGTGGATCGCCTGCTCGATTTCGTGCCGCACACGCATCACGGCGACCTGACGAGGCGCCCGGAGCCAGAGATGGCGATTGTCCATCAGGAAATCGACGCCGTGCTCCTTGGGCTGAATCGGGTAGTCGGCGGCGCTGGCCCCCAGCACGGTGAGCTCGACGGCGCCCAGTTCCGCGCCACCGGGGGCGCGAGGCTCCAGGCGAACGTCACCGGAGACCGCGACCGACGCCTCGAGAGTCAGGGTCGCGAATCGCTCCCAGATCTCGGGAGACACCTGGCTCTTGACGAAGACGCACTGGACCACGCCGGTCCCATCGCGCACCACCAAAAAGGCCACCTTGCCTTGCGTGCGCACATGCTGCACCCAGCCGCGCACGGTGACGGAGGTGCCGGCCGCTTCGGGCAGCGTGGAGATGTATCGGATCTGGCCTGTCATTGTTCTCAACTGCTCCGCTCGCAAGATTGCGGGCAACGTACCGAGCACCTTAAGGTGAGTCAACGCATTGCAGCACCGATGCCTACGCCACTTCCGTGAGTCCAGTCTACGACCCGCTTTCGCCCGCGCCACAGCGACCCGCACAGCGCCGCGGCGTTCCGCTCCGCGTGCGCCTCGTCATCGGCATGCTGATGGTGGCGGCGATTCTGGTTGCGCCGCTGGCACTCACGCGGCTCGCACTGCAGCGGTTGACAGCGGAGATCGAACAGCTCCAGAGCCAGGATTTCCGCGCATCGTTGCTGTTGGGACGCTTGCGCGCCGCCGCGGACCTCGTGCGCCGCGGCGACGACCAGATCGTCGGGCTGCGCGATAGCACCGGGGTTCCGACGCTTCGCACTGCGGTCGCGACGATGCGGGTCTTGACGGACTCACTGCGGCAGCTGTCGGCGAGCGACTCGTATGCCTCGGTGGATTCGGCCGTGACCGAGGTGCAACGGCTGGCAACCGTGAGCGTGGACGCGATGGCGCGGCGCGACTTCGACCGGGTTGACGCGCTGTCAACCGTGGCAGTGCGCCCAACGCTGCAACGGCTGGTCGCGACGATCGCCGTCGCGGAAGGGACGCTGCGTGTCGAGACGTCCGGTCGCGTGCGTGCGGCGCGGGACGAGACTGGCCGAGCCCTGCGCGTGTCGCTGCTCGCGCTGCTGCTCGCGCTGCTGCTGGCGGGCGTCGTCGCCGGATGGATCATCGTGAGCATCTCGCGCCCTGTGGCGGACCTGCAGAAGGGGATGGAGCGGGTGGCATCCGGGCAGTTTGACCACAAGCTGGAGGTCGCATCGCGTCGGTCCGACGAGTTTGGTCGGCTCGCGGAGAGCTACGCCGAGATGGCGCAGCGCCTCGGCGACCTCGATCGCCTCAAGGCCGAGTTCGTCTCGATGGCTTCGCACGAGCTCAAGACGCCGCTCAACGTGATTTTGGGCTACCTCACGTTACTGGACGACGGGGTCTATGGGTCGCTCACCGACAAGCAACGGGAGGTCGTGCACACTCTCGAGCGTCAGAGCCATTCGCTGAACCGGCTCGTGCGGCAGCTGCTGGACGTGTCGAGGTACGACGCCGGCGGCGCGACGCTGAACGTCCAACCGATAAATACGCAGGCGTTCTTCTCCGAACTGCAGGTGTCGCTGGTGGTGCTCGCGGAACAGCGCGGGCTGATCTTCAGCGTGACGACCGCTGCTGGCATGCCGTCGGAAGTCTGGTGGGATCGTGACAGGATGACCGAGGCGCTCGGTAATCTCGTCACCAACGCCTGCAAATTCACTGCGCGGGGTGGCGTCGTCGCCCTTCACGCCGAGGGGGAGCCCGGCGCGGTG
>Ga0105046_10002704_pt1 | contig 28001 bp, 21 predicted proteins | sample MAT03_FD_78385 | JGI IMG/M metagenome (GOLD analysis project Ga0105046, IMG submission 78385) | Freshwater microbial communities from Lake Fryxell liftoff mats and glacier meltwater in Antarctica - MAT-03 (megahit assembly) | ecosystem: Environmental > Aquatic > Freshwater > Ice > Liftoff... | reverse complement strand
TTGGGTACCGCGCGCAGCGATCCCAGATAGCTCAGGGTCAGCAGCGCGCCACTGGGCCGCAGGTAGGGCAGGGCGGCTTTGGCCAGGGCTGGGAAGCTGTAGGTGGAGATGTCGTGGGCGATGCGGAAGTTCTCACGCGTCATGCCGTCCAGAAAGCCACCCGCAATGGCCTCTCTGGGCGCGAAGCCGATTGAATGCACAAAGCCGTCAAACTGTGGCCAATGCGCTGACAGCTCGACGAAAACGCGGTCGATGTGTTCGTCTTGCGACACATCACATTCCAGCACGGTGGTCGAGCCGAAGTGGGCAGCGTACTCGATCACCCGGTCCTTGAAGCGCTCACCCACATAGCTGAAAGCCAACTCCGCGCCTTGTGCATGACAAGCTCGTGCAATGCCGTAGGCGATCGAACGGTTGGACAGCACGCCGGTGATCAAAAAGCGTTTGCCTGCAAGAAAGCCCATGGTGTCTCCGTCTGGTGGGCTGGCAATTCTGGCATGCGCTGGCTGGCTGGACGGCGCGGTCCGGTGTCAAGGTCCGCTGCTTGGCCGTGGCCTCGGCAAGCAAAGCGACAGGCAGCATTGATCGCCGCCGCAGCCGCAGCTATAATGCGTGGTTTCACGGAAGAGCTGCTCGGGCGGATGTTCTCTGCCCATTTTTTTTGGCTCTTCGGTTTTCAGGACTTTCCTGTTTTGCCTGGATTCGATTCAGAGCGAAGCTTGAAACGAAGTTTTTTGGGCTACTTGTGTGGGTTGGCAACTTGTGTGGGTAGGCACTTGTGGCGATGGATGCGACAACTGAGCGGCGTTTGAACCCTCAAGTGGCCGAGACAAGCCGTCTCGGGCGCACGCCAGCGCCGCTGTGCGGCGAACTGTGATGGTGACGATGGTTTTTCGGCGATGGTGAGCGCCTTGGGCATCGCCGGATCCGACGCAAGACAAGTGCAGGAGCGCCGAGAAGGGCGCATCAAAGGGCGTGGAGAAATTGGGCAACAGCGGGACGCAGCGCAACAGCCACCGAGGACCGAAAGCGGCCCGCGGGGTGGGCGCACGGCCATCTGTCGGCGCCGCGCCTGCCGGTCCTGCCGCATTTGCGCCAGCCGCCTCAGCCACTCCTGCACCTGCAATGCCTGGGCGTCAAGGTTGGTACGCAGCAATTTCCAACACCGTTACCGGCCTGAACTATGAACTGATCGAGATCGAGCGTGCACAACGCGGTTTGCTGCGCGTCACCATCGATCGAGTGCCGGGCAAAATCTACGCTGTCGACGCGGTGCCTGCTGTCTTGACGACACAGGCCGCAGCCCTCCCGCATGGCAACGTTGCCGAAGCCGAAGCCGAAGCCGAAGCCGCCGTCGGCAGCGCTGCCCACGCCAGCGGATTCATCACGGTCGAAGACTGTGAAAAGGTCACCCGCCAGTTGCAGTACGTGCTGGAAGTCGAGGGGCTTGACTATGCGCGGCTGGAAGTCTCCTCACCCGGACTGGACCGTCTGCTGCGCCACGAAGCCGATTTCCGGCGCTTTTCAGGCGAGTTGGTAGACATCGTCCTGAAGGTGGCGTTTCAGAAGCGCAAATCGTGGCGGGGTGTGCTGCAGCCTGCGGCTGCCGACGCAGCCGCAGGCGCAGCCTCGACCCCAGGCCCCAGCTGGCAATTGGTGATCAAGGAAGGCACGACCGAACAAGTCTTTGCCTTCAGCATGGATGAGGTCCGCGAGGCGCGTTTGCACCCCGTGGTGAATTTCAAGGGACGCGGATCCGGCAAAGCAAGCGGGGCCGACGAGGGCGCTGGTCGCATTGCCGGAGCAGAGTCCCGGTCGGTCCGGCAGCAGCCGGGCGTTGCACATGGCAGTGTTGAGGCGCAAGACGCGCCCACACCAGATGGAGGCTGAGAGACAGATGAACCGCGAAATGCTGATGCTGATAGACGCTATCTCGCGTGAGAAGACGGTCGAGCTCGACGTGGTGTTTGGTGCCGTCGAAGCGGCGTTAGCCTCGGCCACCAAGAAATTGCACGGTGGCGAGGTCGACATCCGGGTCACGGTGGACCGCGACACTGGCGAGTACGAGACCTTCAGGCGCTGGTTGGTGGTGCCCGACGAAGCCGGCCTGCAAAATCCCGATGCCGAAGAGATGCTGTCGGACGCGCTGGACCGTATCCCTGACATCGAAGAAGGCGACTTCATCGAAGAAGCCATCGATTCCGTGCCGGTGGGCCGGATCGGTGCGCAGGCGGCCAAGCAGGTCATCCTGCAAAAAATTCGAGACGCAGAGCGTGAGCAACTGATCAGCGATTTCTTGTCGCGCGGTGAAAAAATCTTCAGCGGCACCGTCAAGCGGCTCGACAAGGGCGACATGATCGTCGAGAGTGGTCGCGTTGAGGGCCGCCTGAAACGCAGCGAGATGATCCCGAAGGAAAACCTGCGCACGGGCGACCGCGTGCGGGCCGTGTTGCTGGGCATCGACAACACCGTGCGTGGGCCTCAGATCATGCTCTCGCGCGGCTCGCCAGCCTTCATGATCGAGCTGTTTGCACAAGAAGTACCAGAAATCGAACAGCGTCTGCTGGAAATCAAGAGTTGCGCCCGTGACGCAGGCTCACGCGCCAAGATTGCCGTGGTGTCGCATGATCGTCGGGTAGATCCCATCGGCACCTGTGTGGGTGTGCGTGGCTCGCGGGTCACCGCTGTCACCAACGAGTTGGCAGGCGAGCGGGTGGACATCGTGTTGTGGTCTGAAGATCCGGCACAGTTCGTGATCGGCGCGCTGGCGCCGGCCAACGTGCAGAGCATCGTGGTGGACGAAGAGCGGCACGCGATGGATGTGGTGGTCGATGAAGAAAACCTGGCCATCGCCATTGGTCGCGGCGGACAGAATGTGCGCTTGGCTTCCGAGCTGACCGGCTGGCGCATCAACATCATGACTGCCGAAGAGTCACAGGCCAAGCAGGACACCGAGTCGGATTCGGCGCGCAAGATCTTCGTCGACAAGCTGGACGTCGATGAAGAGGTGGCCGACATCCTGATCGCCGAAGGCTTCACCAGCATCGAAGAGGTGGCCTATGTGCCGCTGCAGGAGATGTTGGAAATCGAGAGCTTTGACGAAGACACGATCAATGAGCTGCGCGCTCGGGCCAAGAACGCGCTGCTGACGATGGAGATCGAGAAGGAAGAGCAGGTCGAACATGTTTCGCAAGACTTGAAGGACCTGGACGGCCTGACGCCCGAGCTGATCATGAAGCTGGCAGGCAGCGGCATCCACAGCCGCGACGATTTGGCCGACCTGGCCGTAGACGAGCTGACAGAGTTGACCGACATCGACGAAGAGAGTGCGAAGGTGCTGATCATGAAAGCGCGTGAGCACTGGTTCACCACTTGAACCCTGTCGCATTCGCACCCCCAAATTCGAGGAAAAACCATCCATGGCCGTGACAACCGTTGCCCAGTTTGCAGCCCAGCTCGGCCGCCCCACGGCGGTCGTGCTGGAGCAACTGCAATCGGCCGGTGTGACCAAGAAGTCGCCCGACGAAGCTCTGAACGAAGCCGACAAAGAGCGTCTGCTTGAATTCTTGCGCAGTGCCCACGGCACTGCAGGCATCGCCGAGCGCAAGAAAATCACCATCATGCGCAAGACCTCGACCGAGATCAAGCAGGCCGACAGCAGCGGGCGTGCACGCACGATCCAGGTTGAGGTGCGCAAGAAGCGCACTTTTATCAAACGCGACGATCTGCCGGCGGTGGAAGTGCCTGCAGGGCCCAGCCAGGAAGAGTTGGACCTGCGCCGACGCGAAGAAGAAGCCAACGCCAAAGCCGAAGCGATCCGCGGACAGGAAGAAGAGCTGGCCAAGGCACGCGCTGCGCGCGAAGAGCAAGAGCGCCAGTCCCGTGAGGCCGCCGAAGCCGCTGCTGCCGAAGCTGCAGCAAAGGCTGCTGCTGCCGCAGCAGCCGAGAAAGCGGCTGCAGCCAGTCAGGCCGCAGCCGCGGCCAAGCCCGGCGCAGGCAAGAAGAAAGAAGAAACCAAGGCTGACAGTGCGCCCGCCGAGCAGCCCGAAGCCGTTGCTGAAGTCGCTGCGCCAGCCGCCGAGGATGTGCCCGCCAAGCCCGCGCTGCGGGTGGTCAAGGCGGCGGACAAGGCGGCCGGCGAAAAAGCCAAGGCCGCCGACCTGGCCAAGCGCCGCACGGCCGCCGAATCAGAAGCTGCAGCGATCCGCGCGATGATGAACGCGCCCAAGAAGGTGATGGTCGCCAAGAAGCCCGAAGAGGCCAAGCCGGCCGAAGCCAAAGAGGCGATCAAGGGCACCATTCACAAGCCCAAAGGCGCTCCGGGAGTGACCACAGCGGCAGCCAAACCAGGGGACAAGAAGCAAGTCAAGAGCGAGAAGTTGTCTTCGAGCTGGGCTGACGATGCGGCCAAACGTCGTGCGGCGCTGAAGCCCCGGAGTGACGGCGGTGGCGGTCGGCCGGGTTGGCGTGCTCCACGCGGCGGCTCACGCCGGGGTGGTGGGCGAGACGATGGATCCAACTACGCGCCGCAACAAGTCGAGTTCCAGGCACAGGAAGTGCACGTGCCCGAAACCATCTCGGTGGCCGATCTGGCGCACAAGATGAGTGTCAAGGCCAGCGAAGTGATCAAACAGCTGATGAAGCTGGGCCAGATGGTCACGATCAACCAGCAGCTCGACCAAGAGACGGCGATGATCGTGGTCGAAGAAATGGGCCACAAGGCGCTGACCGCGCAGCTGGATGACCCGGAAGCCTTTACCGAAGAAGAGACCTCCGGGCACGAGGGCAAGCGCTTGCCACGCGCGCCAGTGGTCACGGTGATGGGCCACGTCGACCACGGCAAGACCTCTTTGCTGGACTACCTGCGCCGCTCACGGGTCGCAGCAGGCGAGGCCGGCGGGATTACCCAGCACATCGGTGCTTATCACGTCGAGACGCCGCGCGGCTCGATCACTTTCCTCGATACCCCCGGTCACGCGGCCTTCACGGCGATGCGTGCTCGCGGCGCCAAGGCCACCGACATCGTGATCCTGGTGGTGGCTGCCGACGACGGCGTGATGCCGCAGACCAAAGAGGCGATTGCCCACGCCAAAGCAGCCAAAGTGCCGATCGTGGTGGCGATCAACAAGATCGACAAGCCTGACGCCAACCTGGAGCGTGTCAAGAACGAGTTGGTGGCTGAAGGTGTGTTGCCTGAAGAGTTTGGTGGCGATTCACCCTTTGTGCCGGTCTCGGCCAAGGTCGGCACCGGCATGGACACCTTGCTTGAGCAAGTCTTGCTGCAAGCAGAAGTGCTGGAGCTGACAGCGCCTACCGAGGCTGCTGCCAAGGGCCTGGTGATCGAAGCCCGCCTGGACAAGGGCCGCGGGCCTGTGGCCACCGTGCTGGTGCAAAGCGGCACCCTGAGGAAGGGTGACGTGGTGCTGGCCGGCAGCGCCTACGGCCGCGTTCGTGCGATGCTGGATGAAGACAACAAGGCCATCGACGAGGCCGGGCCGTCCTTGCCTGTCGAGATTCAGGGCCTGAGCGATGTACCGCAAGCCGGTGACGATTTCATGGTGCTGAGCGACGAACGTCGCGCGCGTGAGATCGCCACCTTCCGCCAAGGCAAGTACCGCGAGGTGACGCTCAACAGGCGCCAGGCCGCCAAGCTCGAAGGCATGTTCGAGAACATGGGCGAAGGTGCAGCGCAGACCCTGTCATTGATCGTCAAGGCCGATGTGCAGGGCTCACAAGAAGCACTGTCACAAAGCCTGGTCAAACTCAGCACCGCCGAGGTCAAGGTGCAGATCGTGCATGGCGCCGTGGGTGGCATCAGCGAGAGCGACATCAACCTGGCGATTGCTTCCAAGTCGGTGGTGATCGGCTTCAACGTGCGCGCCGATGCCGGTGCGCGCAAGCTGGCCGAGGGCAACGGCGTCGACATCAAGTACTACAACATCATTTATGACGCGGTAGACGAGATCAAGGCGGCGATGACCGGCATGCTGGCGCCCGAGCAGCGCGAGGAGGTCATCGGCACGGCAGAGGTTCGCACCGTGTTCGTGGCGAGCAAGATCGGCACGGTGGCGGGGTGCATGGTCACCGCAGGTCAGGTGGTGCGCAACGCCAGGTTCCGCTTGTTGCGCGAGAACGTGGTGATCTACACCGGTGAGATCGAATCCGTCAAACGCATGAAGGACGATGTGCGAGAAGTCAAGGAAGGCTTCGAGTGCGGTATCAAGCTGAAGAACTACAACGACATCAAAGAGGGTGATCAGCTCGAAGTCTTTGAAGTCAAAGAAATCGCACGTTCACTGTGAACATGAAGCAGCGCATCACTTCTTCCCGCAGCCACTGGCTGGCCATGTGCCGCCCAGCGGCGGGGCAGTGCTGCGCTTTCGCACGCCACAAGCCTGCAGACCGCCCTTGGGGGTAGGGCACCGCGCTGTTTCAGCGACAAGCCCCGCCCCTTGAAGGTGGGGCTTGTTACTTTCTAGCCTCGTGAGTCAGTCATTGCCTTCGCCATGCGACACAAAAAATCCACCGTTAACCGCAGCCACCGCGTCGCTGACCAGATCCAGCGTGATCTGGCCGAGTTGATCCGCGAGCTGAAGGATCCGCGCCTGGGCATGGTGACACTGAACAGTGTCGATGTGACGCCCGACTACGCACACGCCAAGATCTTCTTCTCGGTGCTGGTGGGCACGCCTGAAGAAAGCGAAATGGCTTTGAACGAAGCCGCCGGCTTCTTGCGCAACGGTTTGTTCAAGCGTTTGAGCATCCACACCGTGCCTTCGCTGCACTTTCACTTCGATCGCACCACCGAGCGCGCCGCAGACCTGTCGGCGCTGATCGCCAAGGCCAATGCCACGCGGGCCAAGGATGACTGAGTTGAAGAGCACGATCGCCTTCGACACTCGGGTGACCCCTGCTGCTGTCGGCAATGGCGCCTTGCAGCAACCTCATCGGTATGCCGGCACCCCGAAGACACGCGAAGCGCCGCAGCAGGACAGGCCTGCCCGCCAGCCGCGTCGTGCGCTGCATGGCGTGCTGCTGGTGGACAAGCCGCTGGGCTGGACCAGCAACGATGTGCTGCAAAAGTGCAAAGGCATGCTGCGCGCTGAAAAAGGCGGCCACACCGGGACGCTGGACCCGCTGGCCACCGGTTTGCTGCCGCTGTGTTTTGGTGCTGCCACCAAGTTCTCGCAAGTCAGCCTGGACGCCGACAAGTGCTACCGCGCCACGCTGCGACCGGGCCAAACCACCACCACTGCGGATGCCGAAGGCGAGTTGCTTCAAGAACGGCCCGTCAGGCTCAGCACAGCACAGATCGAAGCCGCCTGCCAAAGCCTGCTGGGCCGCATCGATCAAGTGCCGCCGATGCACTCGGCGCTGAAGCACCAAGGCAAGGCGTTGTACACCTACGCGCGGGCCGGCGTTGAGGTCGAGCGCGCCGCACGGCAGGTGACGATCCACGCGATCGACCTGATCGATTGGCAGCACGACCATTTGATCATCGACGTGCGCTGCAGCAAAGGCACCTACATCCGCACGCTGGCCGAAGATCTGGGCGAGCGTTTGGGCTGCGGCGCCCATCTGGCTGCCTTGCAACGCACCGCTTGCGGCGCCTTGCAGTTGCAGCACAGCATCACGCTTGAGGCATTGCAAGCGCTGGATGAAGCCGGTCGCGATGCCTTGCTGATGCCTGTAGACAGCCTCTTGGCAAACTGGCCAGAGATAGAACTGCAAGCCGAAGACGCCAGCCGATTCTTGTGCGGCAGCCGCCGCCGTTTGCCTCTGCCAGACGCTGCTGCGGTGCGCGTCTACGCCCAACACCCGCGCGCCTTTCTGGGCAGCGGTCACATCCAGGGCGGCGAGTTGATCGCCGACCGACTACTCAGTCCTCTCGAAGTCAGAGCCACACCATGACACGTCAAATCAGAAACATCGCCATCATCGCCCACGTCGACCACGGCAAGACCACGATGGTCGACCAACTGCTGCGCCAAAGCGGCACTTTCCGTGAAAACGAAAAAGTGGCCGAGCGGGTGATGGACAACGACGACATCGAACGCGAACGTGGCATCACGATCCTGGCCAAGAACTGCGCCGTGGAGTGGAAAGGCACCCACATCAATATCGTCGATACCCCCGGCCACGCCGACTTTGGCGGTGAGGTCGAGCGTGCCTTGAGCATGGTCGATGGCGTGGTGCTGCTGATCGACGCCCAAGAGGGGCCCATGCCACAAACACGCTTTGTGACCAGGAAAGCGCTGGCACTGGGCTTGAAGCCGATCGTCGTCGTCAACAAGATCGACAAGCCCGGCTCGCGGCCCGACTACGTGATCAACGCAGCTTTCGACCTGTTTGACAAACTGGGCGCCACCGAAGAGCAGTTGGACTTCCCGGTGGTCTATGCCTCGGGCCTCAACGGTTGGGCTTCAATCAAGGAAGGCGATCCTGGCCAAGCCTGGGCCACCGACATGAGCCAGCTCTTTGACACCGTGCTGGCCCATGTGCCAGCGCACCAAGGCGACCCTGCAGCGCCTTTGCAACTGCAGATCTCGTCGCTGTACTACAGCACTTTCGTGGGGCGCATTGGCGTGGGCCGCATCAACGCCGGTACCTTGAAAGCGCCGATGGATGTGCTGGTGATGGAAGGCACGGCAGAAGAAGGCGGTCGGTCGTACAAAGGCCGCGTCAACCAGGTGCAGACCTTTGAGGGCCTGGAGCGTGTGCCGGTGGCCGAAGCCGGCCCAGGCGACATCGTGCTGATCAATGGCATCGAAGACATCGGCATCGGCGTGACCGTGACCGATCCGCTGCAGCCGCAGCCCTTGCCGATGCTGAAGGTGGATGAGCCCACACTGACGATGAACTTCTGCGTCAACAACAGCCCCTTGGCCGGCCGCGAAGGCAAGTTCGTGACGAGCCGTCAGATCTGGGACCGATTGCAAAGAGAGCTGCAAAGCAATGTCGCGCTGAAGGTCAAGGAATCGGGCGAGGACGGCATCTTCGAGGTCAGCGGTCGGGGCGAATTGCACCTGACGATCCTGCTGGAGAACATGCGCCGCGAAGGCTTCGAGCTCGCGGTCAGCAAACCTCGCGTGGTCTTCCGTCAAGTGGACGGTGAAAGGTTCGAGCCGATCGAGATGTTGACCGTGGACATCGAAGACCAGCATCAGGGCGGCGTGATGCAGGCTCTGGGCGAGCGCAAAGCCGAGCTGGCCAACATGGAAACCGACGGTCGTGGCCGCGTGCGGTTGGAGTACAGAATCCCTGCGCGTGGGCTGATCGGATTCAGCAACGAGTTCATGAACCTGACCCGCGGCACGGGCTTGATCAGCAACATCTTTGAAGGCTACGAGGCCTACAAGGGTGAACTCAGCGGACGCAAGAACGGCGTGCTGATCAGCATGGACGATGGCGAGATCTTCACCTACGCCCTGGGCAAGTTGGACGATAGGGGCCGCATGTTCGTCAAAGCGGGTGACCCGGTCTACGAAGGCATGATCGTGGGCATCCACAGCCGCGACAACGACCTGGTGGTCAACGCCACCCGCACCAAGCAGCTGACCAACTTCCGCGTCAGCGGCAAGGAAGACGCGATCAAGGTCACCCCGCCCATCGACCTGAGCCTGGAGTACGCGGTGGAGTTCATCGACGATGACGAGTTGGTCGAGATCACGCCCAAGAGCGTGCGGGTGCGCAAGCGGCACCTGAAAGAGCACGACCGCAAGCGGGCTTCCAGAGAGGCAGCCTGACAGCTGTCAGGCGGGCCATGACCTCTGCCATGGACCGCACAACCGACCGCACAACCGTCCGCACAACCGTCCACACAACCGATCCCGCAACCGATCCCGCTCAAAACAAGCGCTGACCCGGGCGCAGTCTGAAGCGCAAGGCTGCGGGACTGCTCGCCAGCCAGTCGACGCACCACCCCCTGGACTCCCTAAGCATGACGCACCGCAAAGCGGTCTGGATGATGGTGGCTGCCGCCCTGTTGTGGAGCACGGCCGGTGTGGTTTCGCGCTTCTTGCAAAGCGCTGAGGGCTTTGAAATCACCTTCTGGCGCAGTGCTTTCAACGCCTTGTCGCTGCTGGTTTTGCTGAGCTGGCTGCGGGGTCCGCAGGTGTTGTGGCGCTCTTTGCGCAGTGGCGGCAGGGCGCTGTGGCTGTCGGGATTTTGCTGGTGTGTGATGTTCACCGCCTTCATGATCGCCTTGACGCTGACCAGCGTGGCCAACGTGCTCGTCACGATGGCGCTGGGGCCGCTGTTCACGGCGCTGATGTCGCGTGGCTTTCTGGGCCACCGGCTGCCCGCGCGCACCTGGGCCGCCATTGCGCTTGCGGGCATGGGCATTGCCTGGATGTACGGCGGCAACGTCAGTGCCAGCGACCCGCGCCAACTGCTGGGCATCGCGGTGGCGCTGGGTATACCGGTGGCGGCCGCCATCAACTGGACCTTGCTGCAGCACCTGCGCAGCCAACAGGGTGGCGGTGGCGACATGCTGCCTGCGGTGCTGGTGGGTGCGCTGCTGTCGGCAGCGATCAGCTTGCCGCTGTCGCTGCCGTTTTCTGCCGCCCCTTCAGACATCGCCTGGCTGGCCGGGCTGGGCTTGATGCAACTGGCCATACCTTGCCTGATGGCTGTGGCAGCCGCGCGCGTGCTCAGCGGACCGGAGATCTCTTTGCTGGCTTTGCTGGAGGTGGTTTTTGGCGTCGCCTGGGTCTGGTGGGGTGCTGGCGAGGCTCCTTCAAAGGCCGTGCTGGGCGGCGGTTTACTGGTACTGATCGCCTTGGCCGGCAACGAATTGCTGGCCTTGCGCAACCTGTACCGGCGTTGACCCAGGTTGACGGGCAAGCGGCCACAGGGTTGCCCACGGGCATCCCCCTCTGACCAAGCGCTCGCGCATGGCCTAGGATTGGTCGGGCGGCGGCAATCGGTTCGCCCGACAGGGACCCCTTGATGAAACAACTCTCTGGTCTGGACGCGACCTTTCTGTACCTGGAAACGCCAACCATGCCCATGCATGTCGGGGCCTTGCATGTGCTGGAACTGCCTGCCGATTTCAAGGGCAAGTTCGTGACTGCCCTGCGCAGACACATGGCTGCCCGTCTGCCGGTGGCCCCTGTGTTGCGCCGTCGACTTTGGTGGATGCCCTTGAACCTGGCCAATCCAGCCTGGGTGGATGCCGAGCCCGACATGAGCGAGCATGTCGTCGAGATCAAGCTGCCACCTTCGGCCAAGCTGGGCGATGGCATGGCTGCGCTGGAAGCCGAAGTTTCGCGGCTGCACCCGGTGCTGCTGGACCGCGAGAAGCCGCTGTGGAAGTTTCATGTCTTTGAAGGTCTGGCGCCTTCGGCCAACGGCAACAAGCGCGTGGCCTTGTATTCCAAGCTGCACCACGCAGCTGTGGATGGCCAGGCTGCGGTGGCCTTGGCCAACACCCTCCTCGATCTGAGCCCCCTGCCGCGCGAGATCGAAGTGCGCGACAGCAAACGCGGCAAAGTCTTTCAGTTGGAGATGGCAGAGATGCTGCGCGGCGTGATCGGCAATCAGGCGCAGAAAGTGGCCGACATCGTGCGCAAACTTCCGGCCACGGTGAGCACTTTGAAAAACGCAGCCTCGTCGATGGCCTCCAGCACCATCAGCACCAGCACGCTTTTGGGCGGCAAGGGCGGGCCCAACAACTTCACTCTGGCCCCGCGCACGCCGCTCAATGCCAGCGTCACCGAAGGCCGGGCCTTTGCTTGCGCCACCTTGCCATTGGCCGAGATCAAGGCCTTGTCCAAGGCACACCAGGTCACCATCAACGATCTTGTGATGATGTTGTGCAGCACCGCGCTGCGCCGCTTCTACGCCAAGCGCCGCACGCTGCCGCGCAAGAGCCTGGTGGCTGCGGTGCCCATTTCTTTGCGCGCCAAAGGCGACACCACCGCCGACAACCAGGCTTCGATGAGTTTGATCAGCCTGGGCACGCACATCAGCGACACCGGCAAAAGGCTGGATCACGTGCGGGCTGCCACCGCGGCCATGAAAAGCACGATGGGCCAGGTCAAGAGCGTGTTGCCTACCGACTTTCCTTCGCTGGGCATCCCTTGGCTGATGGAAGCGGCCACCGCCCTGTATGGCAAGGCGCGGGTGGCAGATCGCATCCCGCAAGTGGCCAACCTGGTCATCTCCAACGTGCCAGGGCCGCCGGTGCCGCTGTACATGGCTGGGGCACGCATGCTGACCAATTACCCCACCAGCATCGTCGTGCATGGGCTGGGGCTCAACATCACGGTGCAAAGCTACGACCAGAGCCTGGACTTTGGCCTGATGGCCGATGCCCAGGCGATGCCCGAAGTGCGTGAATTGGCGGGCGCCTTGCTGGTGGCTTTTGACGATCTGTGCGCCTTGCCCCGGCCGGGCGAGGTGGAGACCGATGAGCCGCTGCCACCGGGACCGATGCGCAAGGCGGCGTCTGGAGCCGCCAGCAGGGCCTTGGACGAAGTCTCCAGCACCGTCAAAGGTGCTGTGAGTGGTGCTCTGAGTGGTGCGGTGAGCAGGGCTGTCGGTGGCGGGGTCCGGGGCGCTGTCAAAGGCGCTGTGTCAGGCATGGCCCGCAGAGTCCTGGGTGGCGCCCCGTCGATGCCAAAGCCTGCATCCGAATCCCGACAAGTCGTGACAAAACCGTCTGATGCAGCAAAAAAAAGTCGCTCCCGCTAGGGCGGACGCCCCAAAGACCCGGCGCCGTGCTGACTAAGATGTGCGCATGACCGTTGCCCCCAAAGTCCAGCGCAAAAGCAATGCCAGCCAGCAAAAGACGAGATCCGAGCCGCGTCAGCGCCCACAACCCAATCCCTTTGCCCCTTTGCAACCAGACGAACTGGTGGCTGCCCCCGGGCCGCTGTTGATGATGATGGAAGCCCGCGCGCCCTGGGAATGGGCTGCCATGTGGGCTGCCACGCCGTGGTTGAACCGCCTGCCGGTGGGGGATGGCCACCCGGTGATCGTCTTTCCTGGCCTCGGCGCCTCTGACACCTCGACCTTGATGCTGCGCAACTTCTTGCGCCAGCGTGGCTACACCGCCTACCCGTGGCTCCAGGGTTTCAACTTCGGGCCCCGCCAAGGCGTGCTGGACGCCTGTCGCAGCCATGTGCGCGACATCGCCAACCGCCACAACGAGCCCGTCAGCCTGATCGGGTGGAGCCTGGGCGGCATCTACGCGCGTGAGATCGCCAAAGAACAGCCCGACAACGCACGCTGCGTGATCACCTTGGGCTCACCCTTCGTCGGCCACCCGCGGGCCACCAACGCCTGGCGCTTTTATGAACTGGTCTCGGGCCAGGCAGTGCACGACCACGCATTGACCGCACAGGTGCGCGTGCCGCCCGGCTGCCCCACCACCAGCATCTTCAGCAAGACCGACGGCGTGGTGGCCTGGCAATGCAGCATCAACGAACCCTCAGCGAGCAGCGAGAACATCGAGGTCCAGGCCAGCCACATCGGCATGGGGCTGAACCCGCTGGCGCTTTATGCCATTGCCGACCGTCTTCGCCAAGACCCGCAACGCTGGAAGAAGTTTGACCTGCAAGGCGCCCGCAAGTGGTTCTACAAGATCGGGCATGCGCTGCCTGAGTTGACGCCCCGAGAGCAGCGCTGAGCCATGCAAATTCAATCCAACGGCATCGGCATAGAGGTCGACGATCAGGGCCTGCCCAATGGCGAGCCGCTGCTTTTGATCATGGGACTGGGCATGCAGATGCTGGGCTGGCCCGATGAGCTGGTGCAGATGCTGGTCAGCCGGGGTTTCAGGGTCATCCGCTTTGACAACCGCGACACGGGGCTGAGCACCGGCTTTGACCAGGCCGGCGTGCCCAACCTGGCCTGGGCGGCGATGCGCCACATGGTGCGGCTGCCCGTTGAATCGCCGTACAGTCTGCGCGACATGGCCGACGATGCCGTGGGCGTGCTGGACGCCTTGGGCATCGCCAAGGCGCATGTCTGTGGCGCCAGCATGGGCGGCATGATTGCACAGCGCATGGCTGCAGCGCATCCGCAACGCGTCAAAAGCCTGGGCTTGTTGATGACCAGCAGCGGCGCGCGCGATTTGCCGCAGCCCACTCTGCGTGTGCGCCGCGTGCTGCTCTCCAGGCCCGACGGCAAGAATCTGGAGGCCGTGGTGGCGCACCTCAAGCGTGTGCTGGGGGTCATCGGCAGCCCGGCATTTCCGCCCGACCCGCTGCGCCAGGACGCCCGCCTGCGCACGATGGTGCAACGCGCCTGGCGGCCTGCCGGCACGGCGCGCCAGCTCCTGGCTGTGGCGGCTGATGGTGACCGCAGCGCCCTGCTGCCCAAAATCAACGTGCCGACGCGCGTGATGCACGGCCAGGCCGACCCCTTGATCCCGGTGGCAGCGGCGCATGATCTGGCAAAGAAGATGCCCGGCGCCGTGCTCGACATCATCCCTGGCATGGGGCACGACCTGCCGCTGCAGGTGCTGGCCGGCATCGCCAGCGGCTTGGCGGACAACGCGAGCAGGACGGTGTCTCAGCGCGCCTGAAGAGCGCTTGTCATGCAAGGGCCTGACAATCGGGCCCGATGAATACAGAAAATCCCAGAGTCTGGCCACTGCAAGGTGCAACGAACTTTCGCGACCTGGGCGGCTATCCGACCCAGGACGGCCGGCATGTACGCTGGCGGCGGCTCTTTCGCTCAGACCACCTGGGCGCGCTCAGTGCAGACGACTTGAAAACGCTGGCGCCGCTGGGCCTTGAGCGTGCGCTGGACTTCAGAGGGCTGCACGAGCGCGGAGCAGCACCCTACGCTTTGCCGGGCATCGCGCAGCACTCGCTGGCCATCGAGCCGACCGTTGTGCAGCGCTTGCAAGAGCTGGCGGGTTCAGGCGCTGCGTTGACCGCAACGGTGGCCACGTCGCTGATGGAGGAGCTTTACCGCAGCTTGGCGGCCGAGCGTCACCATCGCTTTGCGGAGTTCTTCCAACATGTGCTGGACTGCGATGGCCCGCTGGTCTTTCACTGCACCGCCGGCAAAGACCGCACCGGGTTTGCTGCAGCTTTGTTGCTGCTGGCACTAGGCGTACCGCGCGATCTGGTGATGGAAGACTACATGCTGACCAATGCGGTCTACAAACACCCACCGATGCCGACAACGGGGCTGGCACCCGAAGCGCTGCGAGTGATGTGGGGCGTACAAGCAGGCTTCCTGCAAGCGGCCCTGCAGTTGGTGGACGCCGAAGACGGCGGCATGCATGGCTACCTTGGCCGCAAGCTTGGACTGAGTCAGACCTCGATCGCCAGGCTTTCGCAGCGCTACCTGGAGTGATTGGCGAGGCAAACGCTGCTGTTACTCCAGGGCAAGTGGTGGAGCCGGGCCGCTTGGCATGGGTGACGCTGGCGCTCGCGGGTCTGGGGGTTCTCGGGGCGTCTCACCGTCTGAAGCAGCGAATCCACGCGATTCGGCCGGGCCTGACCACAAGCTCGGCGTTGTATCTTCAAGCGCTTCTTCTTCTCAGCCACATCCCCGCTGCCCCAAAAGCCACCAGCAAGCCCATCACCACTGCCAGGATGCCGAGCACCTGCAGCAGGGTGGGGACCTCACCCAGCACCGGGATCGCCAGCAGGGTCGCGGCACCCGGCACCATCGCACCGAAGAAGGCTGCCGGCCCCGGGCCCAGCAGCGCTGCGGCGCGGCTGTAAGCCAGCAGCGCCACCAGGCCGGCTCCCAGGCCCTGCGCCAGGATCTGCATCGTCCACATGCCGGCGCTGGCATTGGCCAGGCGGCTGAGGTCAGCCATCAGCAGGTAGGGCGGCGCGAAGAGCACGCAGGACAACACCACGATGACTGCCGTCACGCGCAAGGGGTCGACCTGCCAGCGCCGCGACAAGGCACCAAACAGGCCCCAGCAGCAACCGGCGGCGGCAAACAGCAAATCGCCCACCCAGACCGGGCCACCGCCATGCATCAGCAGCCCGTCGCTGCCCATGAACAGCAGTCCGACCACGACACAGGCTGCGCCAACGGCGCTTTCGCGGGTCCAGCGCTGGTGGGCCAGGCGCGCCGACAGCGTCAATCCCGCCAGCATCTGGAACGCAGGGGCAATGACAGCGCCGTGCGTCAACGGCGCCAGTGTGAAGCCGGTCATGAACAGCAGGCTGAACCCTGGCCCGGCCAGCAGCGTCAGGATCAGACCACGTTGCCAGCCGATGCCACCCAGATCGCGCAGCCCCCAGCGCAGCAAGAAGGGCAGCATGATCAGCGCCCCGGGCGCAAAGCGCAGCAAGGTCAAGTCGCCAGCGCTCAGGCCCGACTTGACCCCCAGGCGTGCCAAAACCGTGTAGTTGGCCCAGATAGCCGCCGCCAGAAGACCCCAGGCAAGGCCTTGCCAACGGGTCTGGGCGGCTGACAACGGCAAAGCTGCGGGCATGCCCCGAGGCTAACCGACCCGACCCGTGCTGCGCAGGCTGCGGCGCGGGTGGCACCGCCAGCCGGCCAACCAGCCAGCCAACCAGCCGACAGCCACGAAGATCGCGCGTCAGAACTGGATCACATCCGCAATGGCGCGGATGCCAGCGGTGGCGCAACTGTCATCGGCTTCGCCCCCTGGGCCGCCAGAAATGCCGATGGCGCCAAAGACCTGACCACCCCCTTCGATCACCTGGCCACCGCCCGCAGCCATGAAGCGCGGCAGGCTGCGCAAGCCGCTCATCGTCTTGCCCGGCTGCGTCTCTTCGGCCAGCGACGTGGTGCTGGTTCTGAAGCTGGCTGCAGTCCAGGCCTTGTTGCTGGCCACATCGACGGTGTGGGCGCCAGCAAAACGGTCGCGCAGCAAGACCTGCGGCAGGCCTGAGCGATCGGTGACGACCACAGCCACTTGGAAGCCCTGCTTGCGGCAAAACTCCAGTGCGGCTTGGGCAGCGACCAGCGCGGTCTCTGGCGTCAACGACTTTGTGGTGAAACTGCCCTGTTGGGCAGATGCTGGCAAGCTCAGCCCCAGCCACAGTGCTGCAGCACCCCAGATTGCAGCACCCCGGGCCAGGCGCTTGCGGTAGGGTGGCTGGCGAGCAGTGTGAGAGCTGTCTGTGTGGGCCGTGTGGGCTATGTGGGATATGTGGGCTGTATGGTTCATGCGCCGTCTCCTGTTTGATGTCGAGGTCCGCCGCGCGAGCAATGCGAGCAATCAATCACAGCGGGTCGCGCGGCCTGCTGCGTATCAGTATGCGACCGCCAGAACCCGCCCGATTTGAGCGGGATCAAAGGTGGCAGCAGGCATGCCCTGATGTTTTGGCGACACGTCCATGGCGACGCGTCCTTGCTTGGGTTCCTGCCCCGCGTCCTGGGCCGCTGTCCTTGGCTGCATCCTGGCCTGCTCTGGCTGGCGTACCATGTCGAGGTGAAACGACTCTGGCTCTTCTGGTTGTTGGCTTTTTGCCTCTCAGGGCAAGCGCTTTCCGGCAGTTGGGCGACTGCCGCCGTTTGCCCCGTGTGGGCGGGGCAGGGCGCAGCCCAATGGGTCGACCCTGCAACGACGCTGCCCTCTGAACCTGTGCAGGTGAAGAACACCGCCCACCCTGCGGTGCCCGACTGCTGCAACGATCTGCTGACCTATCTCAGCACCGGCCAAAGCTGCAAGGCCGGGCAAGACTGCGCGATGGCGCAACCCTGGGCCTTTGACCAGGCTGCAGGAGTCACGGCTGCTTTCGCTTCGACCACAGTGCGCTGGCCGGGCCGCACCGCCGGCAAGTTTGCCAACGGCCCGCAGCGCATCTGGCGCCCGCCAACTTTCGTCTGACCCTTCCGGTGTTGTGCTGAGCGCGCCTCGGGGTTTTTGAGCCCCCAGGCAGCGCCCAGTTGATGTGGCGCAGCGCGCCACGCCCTGATCGGAGTCAGTCTATGTCTGGATCTTCAAGGTTCCGCCGCAGCCATGCGCGGCCGGCGGGCCGTCTGTTGCCCTTTGCGGCCTTTGCGGCCTTTGCGGCTTTTGCGGCTTTTGCGGCTTTTGCGGCTTTTGCGGCTTTTGCAGGTGGTCTGGTCGCCGCTGCCCGCAGCGCGTCCAAAGCTCTCGGCAAATTTGGCAATCCTGGCAGTCTTGGCAGCGTCGCTGCGGCGATCAGCTGTTTGCTGCTGCTGAGCGCGCCAGCAGCAGCGCAACCGCAGCCTGCGCAACCGCAGCCTGCGCAACAGCAGCCGACACCCACCCTGAGCCTGTCGATGGCCATGACGCTGGCCGAGCAGAACTCGCAGGCCCTGCCTGCACAGGACGCAGCAGCCAGGGCCGCCTCGGCACGCGCCATTGCAGCCGGCCAACTGCCGGACCCGATGCTGCGCCTGGGTCTGGACAACGTGCCTTTCGAAGGCAGCCTGGACAGTGTGCTGACCCGCGAACCCACCACCGCGCGCAGCATCGGGCTGGTGCAAGCCCTGCCGCGAGCAGCCAAGCGCCAAGCACGCGCACAGCTCTTTGAGCGAGAGGCCGATCTGGCCATGGCGCGGCGTGCGCTGGAGCGCCGACGCCTGCGCCGCGAAGCCGCCTTGGCATGGGTGCAGGCCTACGTGCAGGGCCAGCGACTGCAGCAGATCGAGGCCCAACGTGTGCAAGCTGAGTTGCTGCGTGAAGCGGTGGATGCCGCCTATCGGGCGGCGCGGGCTTCGCAGACTGAACCCTTTGTGGCGCGCTTGGCTCTGGGCCGTTTGCAAGACCAGCGGCTGCAGGCCCTTGCCGAGCAGCAGCTGGCGCTGGCCAGCCTGCGCCGTTGGGTGGGAGCGGCCGCCGACTGGCCGCTGGATCAAGCGCCAGACTGGCAGCGCAGCAGCCTGGACAGCCCACAAGCCGCTGCCTGGCTGACGCAGGACCCGGAGCTGGCGCTGACGCAGGCACAGCAATCGCAAGCGGGTGCCGCTGTGAATCTTGCGCGCGAAGACTTGCGCCCAGACTGGAGCGTGGACCTGCGGGTGGCGCAGCGCGGGCCCCGCTACGACAACATGGTCTCGATCGGCTTGAGTCTGCCGCTGCGCTGGGATGTGGATCGACGCCAAGGCCGCGAGGTGGCGGCCCGCATGGCGCAGCAGCAGCAAGCCGAGGCAGACAGCGAAGAAGTCAAACGGGCCCGCGACACCCAGGTTGAGCGTTGGCGCTTGAGTTGGCAAATCGGCCTGCGCCGCTTGCAGACCTACCAGCAAGAGTTGCTGCCCCTGGCCGCGGCCCGCACGCAAGCGGCTCTGGCGTCTTACCGCGCCGGCTCAGGGCCTTTGCAGGCTGTGCTGGAAGCCCGGGTGGCAGAGCAGGCGCTGCGCCTGGAGCAAGTGCAGATCGAAGGGCAGACAGCCAGCGACTGGATCAGGCTCGAAACGCTGCTGCCCCCCGCAACGACCCCAATCCTGGAGCAACGACCATGAACGCAGCTCAACACAACACCGCGCCTGACAAAGAAGCGCCGGGCCGTCCCAAGTCTCAGCATTTTCTTTCAGGGTCCCCGGCGCGAAGCCGCGGCTTGGCGGGCGCTCAATGGTTGCTTGGCCTGGCGCTGCTTCTGGCCGTCGCTGGCACTGCGTGGTGGCTGGGCATGAAGCAGGGCAGCATGGGTGCTGGCGGTGCAGGCCAAAGCGCCTCAACCAGTGGCGGCACCTCTGGCAGGCCGGCTGCCGTGCAAGACCCTTCCAACTGGGGCATCCCAGAAGGCGAAGAAGCCACGCGCCGCCACATCCGCGACGGCTTGAAGGCGGGCGACATCGACCCCGTCACTGGCATGAAAGTGTTGAACTACCACGACCCGATGGTGCCGGGCAAGAACTTCGATGCGCCCGCCAAGTCGCCCTTCATGGACATGATGCTGGTGCCACGCTACGCAGGCGCGGGCGACACAGACACGGGCGGCATCAGCGTCAGCCCACGCATCCAGCAAAACCTGGGGCTGCGCACGGCAGCCGTGGTCGAAGGCACGGTGGCCGCAGAAGTGACAGCCGTGGGCGCCGTGACCTGGAACGAGCGCGAACAGGTGCTGCTGCAGGCCCGCGCCACCGGTTTCGTGGAGAAGCTGCATGTACGCGCCACGCTGGACCGCGTCACCCAGGGCCAGCCGATCGCCGAAATCTACGTGCCGGCTTGGGTTGCCGCCCAAGAAGAGTACCTGGCGCTGACGCGCATGAAGGGCCTGGACCTGGCACCGCTCGTGGACGCAGCGCGCCAGCGCATGCGCCTGGCCGGCATGAGTGAAGAGCAGATCGCGCAAGTGGTGCAGTCGGGCGTGGTGCAGCCCCGCCTGGTGCTGCTGGCGCCAATCACAGGCACCGTGACTGAGCTGACGCTGCGCGAAGGCGCCACGGTGATGTCCGGCATGACGCTGGTGCAATTGCAAGGCACCCGCACGGTGTGGGCAGAGGGCCAGGTGCCCGAGAGCCAGGCCGCGCTGATCAAGGTGGGCACGCGGGTCACTGCCAGCACGCCTGCCGCGCCGGGCCAGCGCTTTGCGGGCCGGGTGCAAGCGCTGCTGCCTGAAGTGGATCCGCTGACTCGCACCCTGAAAGCCCGGCTGGAGCTGGCCAACCCCGCTGGTCGCCTGGTGCCGGGCATGTTTGTGCAGATGCGCTTTGACAGTGGCGGGCGCAGCAAGAGCCTGCTGCTGCCCAGCGATGCGGTGATCCGTACGGGCCAACGCAGTGTGGTCATGCTGGCGCTGGACGAAGGGCGTTTTGCGCCTGTAGAGGTCGTCACGGGGCTGGAAGCCAACGGCCAGATCGAGATCGTCAAAGGCTTGCAACTGGGGCAGAAGGTGGTGCTGTCGGGCCAGTTCCTGATCGACTCCGAAGCCACGCTGCGTGGTTTGCAGGCGCGACTGAACCCTGCGGACACGGCCGCGCCCGCAACCACAGCTCCGGCCACCGCCGCACCCACCTACCGCACTGACGCCTTGGTACTGGGCATCGAAGGCGACAGAGTTTCACTCGACCACCCCGAGATCCCGGCCCTCAAGTGGCCCCGCATGACGATGGACTTTCTACTGCCTGCACCTGCCGACCGACCACGCGATCTGGCTGCGGGCGAGAAGGTAGAGATCGAATTCAAGACCCCAGACGGTGATGTGCCGCAGATCACCAGCATCCGCCGCGTCGCCCCAGGGGCCGGCAAATGATCGCCGGCCTGATCCACTGGAGCATCCACAACCGCTTTCTGGTGTTGCTGGGCGCGGTGGTGCTCAGCGTCTGGGGCACCGTCAGCCTGCTGAAGACGCCGCTGGATGCGTTGCCCGATCTGTCGGACACCCAAGTCATCGTACGCACCCAGTGGCCGGGCCAGGCGCCGCAGATCGTCGAAAGCCAGGTCACCTATCCGCTGACGACCACGATGCTGTCAGTGCCCGGGACCAAGGCCGTGCGCGGGTTCTCGATGTTTGGCGACAGCTTTGTGTATGTGCTGTTCGATGACGATGTCGATCTGTACTGGGCCCGCTCGCGGGTGCTGGAGTACCTGAACCAGGCGCAGTCCAGGCTGCCGGCCGGAACACAGTCTTCGATCGGCCCCGATGCCACCGGCGTGGGCTGGATCTACCAGTACGCGCTGATCGACCGCACAGGCCGTCAGGACTTGTCGCAATTGCGCGCCTTGCAAGACTGGTTCTTGCGCTACGAGCTCAAGACCGTGCCCGATGTTGCTGAGGTGGCCAGCGTGGGCGGCATGGTGCGCCAATACCAGATCGTGCTGGACCCGGACAAGATGGCGGCTTACGGCATCACGCAGGCTGCAGTGGCCCAGGCAGTAGCGCGCGGCAACCAGGAAGCCGGTGGCTCGGTGCTTGAAATGGGTGAGGCCGAGTACGCCGTGCGCGCCAGCGGCTACCTGCGCAACTTGGCGGACTTTCGCGCCATCCCGCTGCTCACCACCGACGCCGGCGTCTCGGTGCGGCTGGGGGATGTCGCCCATGTGCAAATGGGCCCCGAGAAGCGACGCGGCATCGGTGAGCTCAACGGCGAAGGCGAAGCCGCAGGCGGCATCATCGTGATGCGCTCGGGCAAAAACGCGCTGCAGACCATTGCTGCGGTCAAAGTCAAGCTGGCGGAGTTGCAGCGCGGCCTGCCTGCAGGGGTCGAGATCGTGCCAGTCTACGACCGTTCGACCTTGATCAACAGCGCGGTGGACAACCTGCGCGGCAAGCTGATCGAAGAGTTTGTGGTGGTGGCGCTGATCTGCGCGCTGTTTCTGTTCCATCTGCGCAGCGCCTTGGTGGCCGTGGTGTCGCTGCCGCTGGGCATCCTGGCGGCCTTTATCGTCATGCAAGCGCAGGGCATCAACGCCAACGTGATGTCGCTCGGCGGCATTGCCATTGCCATCGGCGCGATGGTCGATGCGGCCATCGTGATGGTCGAAAACGCCCACAAACACCTGGAGCGCCACGCGGCGGCGCACCCTGGCCAGCCACTGTCAGACCCCCAGCGCTGGCAGGTGATCAGCAAGGCAGCCACCGAGGTCGGCCCGGCGCTGTTTTTTTCGCTGTTGATCATCACGCTGTCGTTCATCCCGGTGTTCACCTTGGAGGCTCAAGAAGGCCGTCTCTTTGCGCCGCTGGCCTACACCAAGACCTACGCGATGGCAGCAGCGGCAGGCCTGGCCGTGACGCTGGTGCCGGTGCTGATGGGTTATCTGATCCGCGGCCGCATCCCGGCCGAGACGGCCAATCCACTCAACCGTGGTCTGATTGCGATCTACAGGCCTTGCCTGGAAGTGGCGCTGAAGTGGCCGCGCCTGACCTTGGTGCTGGCTGCCGCTGTGCTGGCTTTGAGTTGGTGGCCGCTGCAACACATCGGCGGTGAGTTCATGCCGCCACTGGACGAAGGCGACTTGCTGTACATGCCCACCGCATTGCCCGGTTTGTCGGTAGGCAAAGCGGCTGAGCTGCTGCAACAGACCGACCGCATGATCAAGACCGTGCCCGAAGTCGCCACGGTGTACGGCAAAGCCGGCCGCGCCGACACCGCCACCGACCCGGCGCCGCTGGAGATGTTCGAGACCACGATCCAGTTCAAGCCACGCGAGCAGTGGCGGCCCGGCATGACGGCAGAAAAGCTGGTCGAAGAACTGGACCGCGCCGTGCGCGTGCCGGGGCTGACCAACATCTGGGTGCCGCCCATCCGCAACCGCATCGACATGCTCGCCACTGGCGTCAAGAGCCCTGTGGGTGTGAAGGTGGGTGGCACTGATGTGGCCACCATCGACCGCCTGACGGCGCAGATCGAGACTGCCGTCAAACAAGTGCCAGGCGTCAGCAGCGCGCTGGCCGAGCGCCTGTCGGGCGGGCGCTACATCGATGTCGACATCCAGCGCGACAACGCGGCCCGCTACGGCTTGAACATCGCCGATGTGCAAGAGGTGATCGCAGGGGCAGTGGGCGGCCTGGTGATTGGCGAGACGGTAGAAGGGCTGCAGCGCTTCTCGATCAACCTGCGTTATCCGCAAGAGCTGCGCGACTCGCTGCCCAAGCTCAGGGCCTTGCCGATCGTCACGGCGCGTGGCCAGCGCCTGGTGCTGTCGGATGTGGCCACCGTGCGCATCACCGACGGACCGCCGATGCTGCGCAGCGAAAACGCTCGCCTGGCAGGCTTTGTGTACGTGGACATCCGCGGCCGGGATCTGAGCGGCGCGGTGCAAGAGATGCAGCGCGTGGTGGCCGAGAAAGTGCAACTGCCGGCAGGATACTCGGTCAGCTGGTCAGGCCAGTTCGAGTTTTTGGAGCGGGCGCAGGCCAAGCTCAAGCTGGTGGTGCCTTTGACACTGTTGATCATCTTCGTGCTGCTCTACCTCGCCTTCAAGCGCCTGGACGAAGCGCTGATCATCATGGGCACCTTGCCTTTTGCCCTGGTCGGCGGCATCTGGCTGTTATGGGGCCTGGATCACAACCTGTCGGTGGCCAGCGCCGTGGGCTTTCTCGCGCTGGCCGGTGTGGCTGCAGAGTTTGGCGTGATCATGCTGATCTACCTCAAACAGGCCTGGGAAGAACGCCTGCGAAGCGGCCGCACCACGCCCGAGGATCTGCTGGACGCGATCCGCGAAGGCGCGGTGCTGCGCGTGCGCCCCAAAGCCATGACCGTGGCCACCATCGTCGCCGGTCTGCTGCCGCTGTTCTGGGGCACCGGCACCGGCAGTGAAGTCATGCAGCGCATCGCGGCACCGATGGTCGGCGGCATGCTCAGCGCACCGCTGCTGTCGATGTTCGTGGTGCCTGCGGTTTATCTGCTGGTGCGGCGGCGTGGGCTGGCTCAAGCCCAGCCCAGCTTGCCTGCTGAATCACCACGGCAGCCGCAGGTCTTGCCTGTGGCGACATGAACGCTTGCAGTCATCCGCCAGGTGGCCCCAGGTCCAGGATACGAACTGTCTGGTTGGCGAGTTGTACCTCGCGCAGAAAGAATGCCAAACCCACCACCAAGGCCAAGGTGGAGCCTGTGAACAGCAGGCCCACGAGCCACTTCAGTGGCGTGCTGAGCACAACTTCAAGAAACAACGCTGCCACCACCATGCACACCAGCAGCGCCGAAAGGGTGGTCGCCGTGATGGCAGCGCTGGCCAAGCGGCGACGACGTTCCAGGTGCGACAGCTCTTGCGCAAACTGCAGGCGCAAACGGTCGGTCTGAGGCCGTGCGACTTCGGTCAGGAAGCGACTGCGGTCGACGGTTCTGGCCAGGCGGCCGGTCATCACGTTGAGGATGCCTGCGATGCCGGTCAACAGAAAGACCGGGCCAACGGCCAGCTGTATCGCCTGGCTGACGTCGTTGATGTTGAGTGTGGGTGTGATCATGGGTGCTGCGTACAAGCTGGTCTGTGCCACGCTGGCCATGGCGGCATGTTCAGGTGAAAGGCCACGCGCTCAATCGAGTTCGAGCGTGAGCTTTTGGTTGCCCACCCTGCAACTGGCCAGCGTCACTTCGATGGTGCCGACGCCTTCACTGACCAGCGTGACAAAACGCTCGTGGCCATTGCCGCGCGTCCAGGGCGCGAAGGTGCTGGGGCCGCCATTCAGACCTCTGCCCCAACCTTCGAGATGGCCGATCTCCAGCACCGCCTCCGAGGGCGCAAGCAAGCGCGGCCCAGCGCATTCGAAACTCAGGCGCAGCGGCTCGGCGTGCGGCAGTGCTTTGGCTGAAGGCAGCCCGCAACTGCCCATGTAGCCGCTGTTGACGATGCGCAGCTTGCTGCGTGTGAGGCTGCCGGTTTTTTGTTGTGACACCAGCTCCAGTTTTATCTGCGGCGTCAGTGCTGCCACCCTCAGGAAGGCGGCACTCTGCTCCTGGCAAGTTTGCGCCAGGCGTTCAAAGGGCGGGTTCCAGATGCCGACCCGGGGGTCAAAGCCATTGAGTTCGACGGCACCGAGTTGGGGGTGCTCAAAAGCTTGCCAGGGCTTGAACATGCGGCCAGCGTTATGTTCACGGTCGAAGGCGGCGAGCTTGCGCATGTCGTCCCGCGAGAACTTGGCGTAATGGTCCACAAAGGGCTTCTTGCGCTCGAGGCCCAACTGCTTGAACAGGTCCCACAGCTCGACCACATAAGACAGAGCACCGCGCTGGTGATAGGCAAAGTCGCTGAGGTCGCCGTGCAAAGGCTTGTCTGGCTCGTAGAGAAATTCGTGGAAGCCGCTCACTGTGGGGTAGCCGGTGTGTTCAGTCATCCAGGCCTCGACCTGGGCGTAGATCGCCAGTTCGGTCGGATCCATCTTGTTGTCCGGCTTGTCACCCAGCGGGCGGATCAGCACGCCGCCAAAGGTGTGCAGGTTCAGCCACACCATGATGTTCGGGTGGCGGGTGGCAAAGTCGATCACTGCGCGTGTTTCCGGCGCGCTGCCGGGGTAAGGCCCAGCGCCGGCCTGCTGCGGTTCGGCTGCCCAGGAAAACGGGAAGTTGCGGTTGAAGTCGTAGAGGTTGTCCGAGAGGAAGTACGGATCGGGGATGCGTTGACCGTCAAAGTTGGCGATCAGGCCCTCGGGGTACAGGCGGAAGAACGGACCTTCGTCTTCGGGCTGCCGGGCGACCATCATCGGCGGCTGCAGCGGTTGGCCTTTGTCGTCGCGCAGTTCGATCAGTTCGCCGTTGGGGTCGGCCTGGCGCATGTAGCCACAAAATCCATCGCCGTTGATGTCGTCGGCCTGCCAATGGGCGTGGCCCTGTTCTGCGCGGTCGTTGACGGGGCTGGATCGAACGTAGCGCCCTTTCTTGAGCACTTCTTCGGCACCATCGGGAGAGATGCGCGGCACGATGTAGAACAGGCCGTCTTTCAGGGCCTGAGCCATGTGCGTCGGGAAACCCTTGCCGCCCACTTGGCCGGCGCCGGCGTGCAGCGACAGCAGATCCTCTGCAATGGCCAGCGCAACGCTGGAGCCACAGACCTCGGAGGCGTGCATGTTGCCGTCGATCCAGACCCCAGGGCGCAGCCGATCAGGGTCGCGTCCCACGGTCAGCAGCGGGATATCTCGCCCCTGCGCGCTGGTGCCCAGCGAGCTGATGCGGGCGATGTCGGGGAACTGCTCTTGCCAGGCAGCCAGTTGGGCCGCGATTTCAGCGTGGTCTAGATACTTCTGACGAAACATGGGCGGAATACATGACGTTGAAACAAGCGTCAATGTTGCCTGAACTCAAGACCGTCCCCGCGCTCACAGCAGATCAAGGCAGCCCAGACGCCGGCAGACGATCGCGGCTGCGCCCCGGGAGCCAGTGCGTTTTCAGTCGGCGATGCTGCTGAGCTGCTCTGCAGTCTCTGACATGGCCGAGCTCGAGGCGTTTGCAACATGCGCCACCTGCGGCCGGATGTTCTGCGCCAGGTCACCCTTGGGGCCTTGCACCAGATCGAAGTCGACCAACTCGCCCTGCTTCAAGGTTCTGAAACCTTCCATCTGCACGGCCGAAAAATGCGCAAAGACGTCGCCGCCACCGCCTTGGGGCTCGATGAACCCGAAACCTTTGGCGTCATTGAACCACTTCACCATACCTACTGCCATGATTGATCTCGATTTTTTACGACGCTTTGATTTTCTGCCCCGTCGAAACTGATGTCAAGGGTTCGACGATCCTTCATCGCGCGTCCTGTTTGACAAGCATTGGTCAAATCAGCTCTACACCAAAGGACCGTCGATCGTGCTGAAAGCGATGCAACGAGGGCGCTTGCCAGCGACACATCGGTCCATCAGGGCGCCGCGCTGAGCGCGGGTTCCGGGTTCCCGTGACCGACGAAACGATCGAAAACTTGGCTGACCGGCGCCGCCTTCTGTGCAGCAATGGGCCCCAAGGGCAGGCGGATTCCGGGACAGTCGCCTTGCTTCAGCGCACGCATCAATCAACTCGATAGAATGGCCCATGCCCGAGGAATCACCGCCGTCAGTTCCACCCGTCAACAACCCGGTAGCACCACGCCGCGATGGCGGTGGGGCAGTGGTTGCCGAGCGTCGTGCGGCACGTACCAAACCGCCTGTGCTGTATCAGGTGGTGCTGCTGAACGACGATTACACCCCGATGGAGTTTGTCGTGATGGTGCTGCGCCATTTTTTCCAGCGTGATGCTGACACGGCCACACACATCATGCTGAAGATTCACCACGAGGGTCGTGGTGTCTGCGGCGTCTTTCCCAAAGACGTCGCTGCAACCAAAGTCGAACTGGTGCTCACGGCAGCCCGCCGTGAGGGGCACCCGCTGCAATGCATTATGGAGGCCGCATGATTGCGCAAGAGCTTGAAGTCAGCCTGCACATGGCTTTTGTCGAGGCGCGCCAGCAGCGCCACGAGTTCATCACCGTCGAGCACCTGTTGATGGCGTTGCTGGACAACCCGTCGGCCGCCGAAGTGCTGCGCGCCTGCGCGGCCAACATCGATGACCTGCGCAAGAGCCTGAGCAATTTCATCAAAGAAAACACGCCCACGGTGGGTGGCAGCGAAGAGGTGGATACGCAGCCCACTTTGGGCTTCCAGCGTGTGATCCAGCGCGCCATCATGCATGTGCAAAGCACGGGCAGCGGCAAGAAAGAGGTCACAGGCGCCAACGTG
>Ga0105046_10002703_pt1 | contig 28015 bp, 23 predicted proteins | sample MAT03_FD_78385 | JGI IMG/M metagenome (GOLD analysis project Ga0105046, IMG submission 78385) | Freshwater microbial communities from Lake Fryxell liftoff mats and glacier meltwater in Antarctica - MAT-03 (megahit assembly) | ecosystem: Environmental > Aquatic > Freshwater > Ice > Liftoff... | reverse complement strand
GCTGCTGGTACCACGGCCGAAGCTCGGCGTCATACACCGCTAGGTACTGCTCCCACTTGTCGCTGATGTTTCCCCTGTTGGCGAAGAACAGCGACGTCAGGGGTGCGGCAGTCATCAGGGGGGTCTCCTTAGGGCGAGCTGCCGGCGACGAGCGGCCGCCAAGCTCATTCGGCACAGCAAACTACCGGACGTCGGCGCGAAAGTCAGACCGTTGCTCACTTGCGGGACAGTCGGTCGGCCGCGCCGCTTACGAGTTGGTAGCCTCAGCGACTATGGGAGACGAGGAGGCGGAGCCACCGCAGTACGACGTCGACGAAATGGTGGAGGACATCCGGCGCACGGTGGAGCAACGTCGGGCCGCAGGGGACTATCCCGAGGGGCTCGAGTCTCAGCTGGAAGCTGAGTTCGCTGCCGTCAAAGCGTCGCTGGCCTCCGACGCTCGGGTTTCGAACGTGTTGGCACAGAAGGTCGCTGACCTACGCGCCACAGTGGTAGATGTCTCGGGAACGGCAGCGGCATCGTCGCGACTTCCTGGCGGCACCGCCATTCACAGCGCGATTGAGCGTGTGGTGGGGCGTCACACGAATCAATTGGCGCACAGCCTCCGTTTGGTCGGTGAGGCTTCTGCCGCAGCGCTCGACGAGACCAGCCGGGTGCTTGAGTTGAATCGTCGCTCCGACGATCGGCTTCTCGGCGACGTCCTCGCCGGAGTCCTTGATCGGCTCGCCGCGCTGGACGAACTCGTTGCTGTGGTGCGTGCCATCGAACGGCGACTCGATCTGGTGGACGGCGGGGCGTCTCCCACAGCAAAATGAAGATCCTGTACCTATGCCAGCGATACGGCGAAGAGATTCTCGGTGGGTCGGAATCTGCCTGCCGGGCATTCGCCGAGCGACTGGTCTCTCGTGGGCACGCTGTCCACGTACTCACCAGCACGGCCCGGGAGTACACCACTTGGGCGAATCACTTTCCACCGGGGTCCTCCACCTTGAACGGCGTGACGGTGCATCGCCTGTCAGTGGAAGCAGAGCGCGTGGCCGAGATCTTTGGTCCCATGCACGAGTGGGTTGTCCACGGCCCCCACCCGATGCCCATGGTGCAGCAGCAACGCTGGCTGGATCTCATCGGGCCACGACTCGTCGGGCTGGAGGAGTGGCTGCACAGCCACGTCGAAGACTTCGATGTGGCAATCTGCTTGACCTATCTGTATTGCACGACGACACGCGGTCTGCCCGCGCTCTCTGGGCGAATCCCGACGGTCCTGCAACCGACCGCTCATGACGAGCCGTCTATCTGGGCGACGGTGTTCGACACAATCCTTCGCTTGCCGGACGCGTACATGTACTTCAGTCCTAGTGAGCGCGACTTCCTCGAACGCCGTCTGCAACGGCGAACGGAAGGTGCGGTGGTCGGAATCGGAATCGATGAATACGACGTCACCGATGGTGCACAATTTCGGCGTGAGCACGGCCTCGGAGACTCCCCGTACCTGTTGTCCGTCGGCCGAATCGAGAGTGGAAAGGGATCTGACGAGGCCGCGCGGTTCTTCGATGCGTATCAGCATCGCAATCCGAGCGACCTCAAGTTGGTGATGGCCGGCGAGTTGGTCGGCGGAACGAAGCGGCAACCAGGGGTCATCTACACAGGGTTCCTTGATGAGGCGATGAAGCGCAGCGCGATGGCAGGGTCACTTGCTCTCCTTCAGCCCTCCTACTTCGAAAGCTTCTCTATCGTGCTCTGCGAGGCATGGATGCAGGGCCGTCCGGCGTTGGTGCAAGGTGGTTGTGCGGTATTGGACAGTCAAGTTCGACGAGCTGGTGGAGGCCTGCCATACACAGGGTTTGCCACATTCGAGGCGTGCCTCGATCTCCTGCGAGCAGACCCCGAAATGGCTGCGGCGCTCGGCGCCTCCGGGCGTCAGTTCGTGCTCGAGGAGTACTCGTGGCCACACGTCCTCGACGAGTTCGAACAGGTTCTCGCAGCGGCGACGGAACGCTTTCGGCGCCGTCCGGCGTCGCAGTAAGCGCGACCGCGGCAGACCATCGGTCAGCCCAGCGTCCATTCTGGGCGCATCGTGACCAGGCCACCGGTCTCGTACGGCTTGCCAGTCATCACATCGAAACGCATTGCCAGCCGCACATGGTCGTAGGTGTGTGCCAGGTTGAAGTCGGTGATCGACGTATGAAGGTCGTATGTGCCCGGCAGCAGGTCAACTCGGGGGAGCGCGACGTCGATGGAACCGCTGCCCGCCATCGTTGGTGGCACCATGCCCACGTCGCGTGTGTTCGGCGCGGTGACCGTGGCTCCGCCCAGGCTCTCGATCTCGAAGCCGATGACTGGTTGCGGAATGGTCTTACTCGCGACGTAGTGAAGTCGCAGCACGATCGAGTCGCTGGTGCGGCAACGCTTGACGGCGGCGACCGAGCCGTTGACGAACATCTCCACCTCGCTGATCTTGATCTCACCCGAGCCACGCCGGACGCTGCCATCGGAGGTGGGTGCATCGGCACCCAACATGCGCTCGGTGTAGGCCTCGACAAGATCGGCCGGATCGCCGGCGTCCATCACCGTGCCGTGTTCCAACCAGATGGCTCGATCGCACAGGTTCTTGATGCTGCCCATGTCGTGGGTGACGAGCACGATGGTGCGGCCCTCGTTACGGAACTCAACGAACTTCTCCAGGCAGCGCCGCTGAAAGCTGACATCGCCAACGGCCAAGATCTCATCAACGATGAGCAACTGCGGATCGACATTGATGGCGACAGCGAATGCCAAACGCACGTACATACCCGACGAGTAGGTCTTCACTGGTTGATCGATGAACGTGTGCAGCCCTGAGAAGTCCACGATCTCGTCGAACCTGCCGCTGATCTCACGCCGGCCCATGCCCAAGATTGCGGCGTTGAGGAAGATGTTCTCGCGCCCGGTGAGTTCTGGGTGGAAACCTGCGCCCAATTCGAGAAGCGCACCCATCCGTCGGTACACGTTGACCGTTCCCGAGTTGGGCTGGAGGATGCCGGCCATGCACTTCAGCAGAGTGCTCTTGCCGGATCCGTTCTGGCCGATGATTCCAAAGACCTCGCCCTCACGCACGTCGAACGTGACGTCGTTGACGGCAATGAACTCCTCGAATCGGTTGCGGCCTCGCGCGGCGATGAGCTGCTTCAACGAGTTTGTCTTCTGCTGGTGGATTCGGAAGGACTTCACAAGGTGATCGACCGAGAGAATGACGTCGCCAGACATCACATCTCCTCGGCGAAGTGGGGTGAGAGCTTGCTGAAGATCCATGTGCCAAGAGCGAAACTCGCGCCGGCAAGCACCGCGAGGTACGCAATTTTCGTTCCGCTCGGGAAGCGACCGTCGTACAGCACGTTTTGGAAGGCTGTGATGAACGCGCCCGTCGGGCCGAATGTGGCGACGGCCTTCAACGCACGACCCACCGGTACGGCTGGAAGCGCCGCCGTGAAGTAGATGACCGGCGTGGCATAGAACAAGATCTGCGACAGAATACCCCAGAGGTATTGCACGTCGTGAAAGAACACGTTAAAGGCGCTGAGCGCCAAGGCGACGCCGGTGGTGAAGAGTCCCCAGAGCACATACAACGGCAGCAAGACGGGCAGCCACACCAGCACGTTCTGGCCGGTGAGCAGCATCGCGATCACGAGGATCAGCGTCTCGATCAGCAAGGTGACGAACTGCGCAGCAACGACGGCGAAGACAAGATGCTCATGCGGAAAGCTGACCTTCTTGATGAGACCGGTGTTGCCCTGCACATTGCCCATCGCCACCGATGTGGTGATGGCGAAGAAGTTCCAAGGCAGCAGACCGCACAAAAAATACAGTGGGAAATTGCGCAGCCCACTGGGGTCACCGGGCGATGGCTGCGCGACGAACACGTAGGTGAAGATGACCGTGAAGATCAGCATCTGGCTGATTGGGTTCAGCAGGCTCCAGGCCCAGCCGAGCACCGACTTCTTGTAGCGAGTGCGAAGCTCCTTCAACGAGAGGAGATACAAAAGGTTGCGATGGGACATCGCCGTACGAAGAGACATGCGAGTCGTGAGCCTACTGAGCCACACACCCCTTCACCGGTCGCTACGACGGCATAGGCTCGTGACGCATGAGCCACCCCCGGACACGGAGCGAGTACTGATGGCCGACGCTACTGGCAACTACTTCGACACTCGCTTCGTACACGACGAGCGGCGGCGGTTGATCTGGCAGCACATCGCGGCGTATCTCGCGCCCTGGATGCCCGCCGACGGTGCGTTGCTCGACCTCGGTGCGGGCTACGCGGACCTGGCCAACGCCGCCAAATGCACGACGCGAGTGGCGTTCGATCTACGCGCGGATCTTGCCAAGTTCACGGACCCTGGCGTAGTGGCCGAAGTCGGCGATGTCACTGATCTTTCGCGTTTTGCTGACGGCACGTTCAACGCGGTCTGCGCCAGCAATCTGCTGGAGCACCTCGACTGGCGACAGCTCGAGCACTGCGCCGATGAGGTGCGGCGAGTGTTGCAGCCGGGTGGTCACTTCGTCGCCATACAGCCCAATTTTCGGCTGGACCAGAAGCGCTATTTCGACGACTTCACGCATCGCACCATCTTCACCGACGAGTCGTTGCCTGACTTCCTGGCGAGCCGCGGCATGCCGCTGGCGCACCGTGAAGCCCGGTTTCTGCCTTTGACGATGAAGTCGCGTCTGTCCTTCGGGCATCGGTTGGTGCCGCTGTACCTAAGGCTGCCGTATCGGCCACTCGCCGGGCAGATGTTGGTGGTCGCCCGTCGCGACTGAATCAGCTCGGTAGGCTCAACCTTCTGCAAGGACAGACCGATAACAGCGGGCAGAAGCTGGAGGAAGGTCTCAATGTCCAAACGATTTGGTCGCGCGATTTCGGCGCTCTTGGTATCTGCCAGCGCAACGACGTCGATCACAATCACTCAGGCCGAAGTCGTAAGCGCCGCCACGTTCTCGGTTTCGATCGCCACCGGTGGCTCGATCGGCAACATGGGTGTCGACGCGCTCTACGACGGTGGTGGCGGTGGTGGCGTCTATGACACATATTCGCGATGGGACGGCGACGGGAACCTCACCCTGATGGCGGTGCGGGACGGCTATTACCAGGACACCGTTGGCTCGCCGTTCAGCGTTCCAGGCTCCCCAACCACGTTGCGTCTCGAGCTCTACCCGAAACCAACAGGCGACTACCACACCCCCTACGACGTATGGAGGGGCAACGTTGGCGGCGCGGCTGCCCAACGCGACCAGTCACGCGATGGAGCGAACTGGAAGAACTTTGGCACCATCCCGCTGCCCACCCTCGGTCAAGGTGACGCCTTTCGAATCGAGGGCGCGATCGTTTCGTCGACGCCCGTCCTGGATGGCCGCGTTGAGTTTGATGTCTTCCAGATTCAGTGCGGTTTCCCCGACACATGTATCGACACGAAGTACAGCACGTCCGGCGCGCCGGTCGGCTCGTTTGCCAGCGGGGCCAGCCGCAACAGCCGTTGGAGTGGCAGCGTCGGCTGGCCGGGTCGTTACATCGTCTTCGTACGTGACACTGCGACAGGGCGCAAGGCGCATGGCTTCATGGAGATCGAGAACGGAAAGGTTCCTGCCATTGATCTCGACGTCGCCTGCTTCGGCATGTTGACCTGCGTCTACGACTTCGGCGACGTGCCGGTGCCATCTGGTGGCTTCCACCCGGTCAGCCCCACTCGCATCCTCGACACTCGCCTCGGGCTGGGCATCAACAACGGCCCGTTGAGGCCGGGCGACGGTCGCTTGGGCGATCCGAACCCGGTCAACCGTCGCGCGGAGACCCGCAATCACGAGCTGAAGGTCACCGGCGTGGGTGGCATCCCGTCATCGGGGGTTTCGGCAGTGCTCCTCAACGTCACCGGCATTGCGCCACCGTCGTGGGGGTATGTGTCGGTCTCCCCACGCCCTGCAGGAGTCGGCGATGTGTTCAACGACCAAAACACGTATGGGGCGCTCCCCAGCACTTCGAACCTCAATCTCACTGGCGGTGAAACCGTGCCGAACCTGGTACTGGCGCGAGTGGGCGCCGGCGGCACGATTCGGTTCACCTACGCCGGTTTCGGACCCATGAACGTGATCGCCGATGTGGCGGGCTGGTACGACACCGGTGCGCCGGGCGTGTTGCAGGGCGGTCTTGGCTTCACTGGCCTCGCCTCGCCAGCGCGTCTGCTGGATACACGCAACAACATCGGGGGTATCGGCGGGCGCTTCCGGGTCGGTGACGACAGAGCGCTGAAGGTGACAGGCACTTCGGGCGTCCCCGCCGACGCACAGTCGGTGGTTCTCAACATCACCAGTGGCGGCGCCACCGGGGTGGGCTTCGTGACGGCATATCCCGACGGCCAGCCGATGCCGAATGCCTCCAACCTCAACCTCAACCCGGCCCAGACGCGCGCAAACCTCTCGGTCGTCAAGGTGGGCGCGGACGGAAAGATTCGGCTGGCAGTCTTGGAGACGGATACGGATCTTGTGGTCGACGTCTTCGGCTACTACGGCAGCAACGGTGGTAAGACCACGGCTGTCGATCCGGTTCGCGTTGTTGACAGCCGGACCGGCCAGGGCACTCCCAAGCAGATCTTTGGGTCCGGGGAAACCCGCCATGTGCAGGTCGCTGGGGTTGGTGGTGTGCCCGCCAACGCCACTGCGGTGATGCTCAACGTGACTGCTACCGAGACCGACAGTTGGGGCTGGCTCACGGTGTGGCCAGCGGGTGGTCGTCAACCAAACTCATCGAACCTGAACTGGATAGGCGGCCGGATCGTGCCCAACATGGTCATGGTCGCGGTCGGCGCCAACGGACAAATCTCGATCTACAACGACCTTGGCCACGCACACGTCCTGGTCGACGTGTTCGCCTATGTCAGCTGACCCATTCAACTGACCCATCAACTGACGGCAGCGGCTCGGCTGGCACGGGCAGCCGTGTCGCGCAGGTGGGAAGTGAACACTTCGTGGGAGAAGTCTTTGGCACGGACCTGCGCGCTGGCGGACATGGTCGCGCGCAGGTCAGCGTCGGCGATCAGGCGGCGAGTGAGGTGCACCAACTCGTCCTGTGTGTGCCAGTGGTAGCCGTCGACGCCGTGGCGCACAATCTCAGCGGGGCCCGCCGCGCCGAAGACCACCGGAACCGCCCCGGCCGCCATTGCCTCGACCACTGCGATACCGAAGTGCTCGAAGCGCTCGGGGTGCCCATCGGGGTCTTCGCCGAACCCGCCGCCGTGCCAAAAGATGCTGGCTGCCGCGAGAGTGTCGTGCACCAGCGAGCGTGGGGCGTTGAAGTGAATGCCCACCGGGTGTCCGAGAGCCCCACGCCGCACCGCGAGGGCGTACTCCCGACTGCTGGCGTCGGCCCCGCCGACCAGTTCCAGGCGCCAGCCGGTGGCGTCGGGCTGCTCCATGGCAAGGAACGCGTGCAGCAAATCCAACTGGCGCTTGCAGTGACCGAACTTGGGGTCGAAGAACCGACCAAGTCCCGCAACGGTCAGCGTCTTTCCACCGGGCAAAACCTCCGGTCGCACAGGCGGATACAGCGTCTCCGACGGCACATTCCACAGCCGTGTGACCCAAGTGGCGGTGAACGTGGAGTTGGCCAGGAACGTCGTGTAGCTGCCCACCCACTCGATGTTGCGAGTACGTCGTTCGAAGCCGGCGTGAATGCGTTTCAGCTTGCCCTCCTTCACGCTGCGCAGCACGCCGGCGCCGCGGCCGGCCACCGCCTGTGTGACACGTTGACGCGAGGTCCGCGGCTGCCCGGGAAAGTGCACGTAGTAGAGGCCGGCTGCCGCATGGTTCACCGCCGAGCTGAGGTAGGTGGTGTTGATGAATAGGTCGAAATCGACGCTGGCCGCCGAAGCAGAGAGATCGTCGACCACTCGCTGGTAGCTGCACCCGGTGAGGTCGACACCCAAGCGTGCGATCGTCATCTCGATGTCGATCGGTTCGGGCCCGAGCAACACGACCTCGTGGTCACTCATCAGTGCCTGCGCAATTGCGCCAGCTACCTGCTCGCCGCCGCCGTACGTGCTCCAGTACAGGTTGTAGACGGCAACACGCGGACGGGCGGCTGTGGTCTCACCGGTCGTCGTCACTTGGTGACCTCCCACGACATCAGCGACGAACGATCGACGCACGGTGTGACGGCGCGGCGATCGCGCAACATCGGCGGCAGATAACGGAGGTAGCTGGCCACGACCTTTCGACGGTGAGCCGACTCGTGGCGCTCCGGCATCTGCAACCGCAGCGGACGCAAAATGTATGCCGACAGCATGCAACGAACGAAGCGCCGAATCTCACCGAGGCCAGCCCGAGCGGCAAGCCGTGCCGGCGCATTTTTGGCCAAGACCAGAAGGCGATTCCGCTCGGTGTGGAAACGAAACACAGGTGAGCCCACGCCCGACGATGCGGCGTGGCGATGGCGAGCCACCGACGCTGGTTCGTAGAGATATCGCCAGCCCTGCAGCCGCCCACGCCACGATAGGTCGGTGTCTTCGTAATAGAGGAACAGGCGCTCGTCGAACAGGCCGACCTGGTCGAGGTAGTCGCGCCGCAGCAGAACGCCGCCGCCGCACCAGGCAAACACCTCGGCGGGTTGCTCGTACTGACCAAGGTTGCGTTGGAGAAAACCCCGATCGCCACCGAACCCGTTGCGGTAGAGGTTGGAGCCGACGTTGTTGATCACATCGAACGGTTCGTCGCCCAGGCGGATATCGAACCACGTGCGCTCAGGGCCAATTTCGAGCATGTTGGTTTCGGTCTCAGTGGTCAACGTCACCACGCGCGGGTGGGGGCTACTCAGCCGAAGCGACACCACCCTCGGCAGCGGCTTACCCGGCTCGATAGCAATGCGAATGGAACCGCGATCTCTGCTCCATCGGGCGATTTCTTCTTCGTACTCCGAGTTGGGCAATTCGGGCCCGTAGAAGTCCTCGTCGAACGACACCCGAGCGTCGGCACGGACGGCATCGATGCGCATCGCAGAGACCCGTACTCCAAGGTCGCGCGGGTCGTTGCGGTTGATCTTCGCTGCACCGGGAACTGACACCTCGATACCGAGATATCGGTCGGCGAACAGCATCTTGGCGCTGACGGCGCCGATGTCCGGCGCGGACTGGGCCGCGGTCACCAGTGGCCGGAGCCAGCCGGGCTCGACCGTTGCGTCGTTGTTGACCAGGGCCACGAACTGGTGCTCGCCGGGAAGCCGCATACCCAGGTTGCAGCCGCCTGCGAATCCAAGGTTCTCCAGTGGCTCCAGGAGCGTGACGGTGGGGTGGTCGGCGCGAACGCGATCGGCGACGTCGTCCAGTGAGCCGTTGTCGACGAGCACGATCTCCATTCGCTCGGCCGGCCACTCGCTGGCAAGGAGCGACTCGATGCAATCGATCGTCATCTGCCCACCGTCGAAGGAGAGCACGACAACGCGCACGAGGGGTGTGTCGGCAAGGTTCATGAGCGTCCAGATGCTAACGAACGAGCACCGGCAACAGGCGGCGCGCTCAATTGGGCTCGTCGGCCATGCCGAGCCAGACGAGCAACCCCGTAGCGTCGCTCACCGCGTCCGACGACAACTCGAGTGAGCTGTGCGACGGAGCCTTCGCCCGGCGCCGACCTGGGGAGATGGTCTCCAGCACCACGATCTCGTCGAACAGGGAGCGATGTACGGAACGCCCAAGCGCCCTCGCCGGAAAGCGCAGGGGAGTGGAAACAATCGGCTGCGCGCCGCCGTCGTTGTCCACCAGTAGATGTAATTCGGGCGCAGTTGGCAGCGCCCGCAAGGCATCAGCGAGCGCGGTGTTGGCCAGCCCATTCTCGGACTCGTCGAAGCGACCCACCAGCGCAACGCGTCGTTCGGGCGGCCGCAGCTCGCGGTGCTGCCGCGGCCCTAGCTGTGCGAGGGAATCCATCACCGCCTGCCCCGTGTTGGCCCACGTCCAGCGCTGAACTGCACGACGGCCAGCCGCAAGCAGCACCTCGCGATGGACCGCGTCAGCGAGCGCTCGATCCACGGCGCGCGCAATTGAAGCCGTGTCGAACGGATCGAACTCAGCGGCCGGCTCGCTGAGAACTTCCGGAAGGGACGACACATTGGAGACGATCACAGGGCAGCCACAGGCCGCTGCCTCGAGCACCGGCAGCCCGAAGCCCTCCTCCGTGGACGGCATGATCGCGAGTGTGGCCACCTGATGGAGTGCCACCATCTGATCGTCGGTCACTCCACCCGTGAACGTCACGCTGTCGGTGATGCGTGCATCGTTGGCCCACTGCTGCCATTGGCTTCGCTGTGAGTCGTTGACCGCTGCCACCACGACGAGACGATGGGCGGCGCGCACCTCGGGGTCGACCAAGCTCCACGCTGCCAGCATTCGCCCGGTGTTCTTGCGTGCATCGGCACCCGAGACCATCAGCACCACCTTGCGGGCATCGTCGGCCAGGACGCCTGCAAGCCTTGGCCACGCAGGCATGCCGGCCGAGCGGAACGCACTGTCGACCCCAGCGCCGATGACCCGGATTCGTGCGGAAGGGAAACGCAACTCGTCGGCAGCTGTGTCGCCCGCGAACTGGGAGATTGCGAGGAGCGCGTCAAGTGTACGGGTGAGTGTTCCGCGCAGCTGAACCTGGGCCCTCGCCTGGGGTCGCACCTGATACTGCTCGGGATAGCGCTCAGGGATGACGTCGTACAACACTGCGGCGACGGGAAGGCCTGCATCGGTGACAAGCCGTGGCACCGGATCGAGCGGGATGGGGTGCAGCATCAGTTGCGTCGCGAGATACCACGAGTCGGGCACGACGTATCGGCGGACCGTGGCCGGATTGAGGCGTTCGAGGGTGAGGTCCGGGACCGCGGCCTCCAACAACTCAGCCTCTGTGTCTGACTCGTACAACGCGACCACCGGAGCACCGACCAACTGCAGGCCGCTTAGTAGCCCCAGGGTGTATTGCCCGACTCCTCGATTTCGGGCGGTTGGATGATCGACAGGTCGCGCATCGACCAGCAGATGCCGGACTTCACCCATTGTTGCGAATGTTCGCAATCGCGTGTTCGAGCTCGCTGAGTTGGCGTTCGATCACCTGCGTCGCCCCAATGGCAACATCGGCGTCGAGCCGGAGGCGCTCTGCAAACCCAACGAAGAGCGGCAGTGAGTCCTCCGCTCCCGCGTGCACATCGTGATTGAGCTGCGTCACAGTGTGATGAGTGGCCGGCAGAAGGGTCACGATGATGTGGTTCATCTCATCGATCACCTGTCGCAGCGCGGCCACTTCCGCCGGAAGCGCGGCGAACGCGCGTAGTCGGCGGGTCAGCCCTGAGATCGATGCCATGGGCGCGACGTTAGCCCGGAGCGCTCACGGCAGACCCTCGTTTACCGACTGGCGGCGCAGCCTGCAACCTGCGGATCGACCTCCAAGCGATTGCGCTCCCCCAGGCAAGTGCTAGCGGCCTGACCGCCGCAGCCGATGCCGTAGGCACAATCCGATCATCGACATCCCCAGTAGGAAGGTCTTCACCTTGTCGCCCGTCACCGAACTTTCACCAACGCGAGGGAGGTACTTCACCGGCACCTGCACCAGCGAGACCCGCAAGCGAGCAGCGTGCAACATCATCTCGAAGCCGAACGACGAACCGTTTCCTTCGAACTCCGTGGTGAGCCGTTCGAGCCCCGGGCGCGTGATCACCCGAAAGGTGCACCCGACATCGGAGAGGTACACGGTGTTGAACAGTGCTTCGGTGAGCTTGGCGACCGCCCAGTTGCCCCAGCGCAGGAAGAAACCCATGTTCGCGCCACTCAGAATGAATGTTTGAACGGTGCGCGAACCCAGGACGAAGTCGACATCAATGGTGAACGGCAGCAGCTTCAGAATGTCGGCGGGGTCGAATGTGGCATCGGGCTCGCACACGCACACGAGATCGGCGTTGGCAGTCTCGACAAAGCCGCGGCGGACCGCGGCCCCGTAACCCTGTGTGCTCTCGAATACTTCACGGGCGCCTGTCGTAGCGACAGCGGGAGATGTGGCTGGATGCGCGTTGTTGTTGACCACCACGATGTCATCCACTATTCCGAGCTGATCAAAGGCCCGAATGCAGTCGGCGATACTGCCGGCCTCGTTGTAGGTAGGCAGGATCACCGCCAACGTCTTTCCTTGCCACATGATGTCCTCGTGTCGTCAGGTGATCGCGGCAGGTGGAAGATACAGAGTCACGCCGCCAAGATCCTCAAGACGGTACTCGTCGAGAGGTAGGTACAACCAACCAGGTGGCTGGTCGCCGGGGGGGAAGATGAAGGCGACCTCCTCGGCGGGCACACGCCCCACAGTTCTTTGCGACAGAGGCATGCGGATGACATAGGGGTTGCCCGCCACGGCTGTGCGGATGCGCTGATCGGAGCGAAACTCCAAGGGGAGTATCAGCCAGTACGAACCAGCGACGTGATCGATACCTGCCTGGTCGAGTCGATCAATGACTTGATCGATCCAGGCATTGGGTTCGGCGCGATCGAAGCCCCGCTGGCGGTGCCAGAACGGAATCACGGTGATGCCAACCCACAGGGTGGCGAACGCGAGAACTCCAACGAGTGCTCTTCTGGGAGCGAAGCTGGCAACTACTCTTGACAGCGCGACGCCGAGCGAAATGGCGATGAGGGGGAACGTGATGATTCCGTATCGGCCGTCGTCGACGTAGATCAGGTGCGGAAGCATTGCCATCGCAGGGAACGTGACGACGAGGCCCACCGGCACAATCCACCGGCTCGCGCGTCGGCTCGAGCGCGTCATGACGACGCAGCCCGCGACGACACCAATAATGATCAGAGCGTAGATGAGCAGGCCCAGCGGTTTGCCGATTACCCACCGTCCATCGAACGTGCGCAGGCCGAAAGCCCGTGGCAGCAACCCCGTCGCGAACGCGCGAAGGCGGTCGATGAACGTGCCAGGCGGGTAGACCTGCGATGTCAGCGAGGGCCAGCGGTTGGTCGCGTTCCAGAGGAGAAATGCAGAATTGGCGGCCAGGGCGCCCGCGATGGCTGGCAGCCACCACCGACGCCAATCGCGGTGATGGACCACCGCTGCAACTGCCACCACGGGACCGAGCAGGGTGACCCACATGGGATGGATGTAGAACGCGAGACCGGCAAGGAACCCGACGAGAGCTGACCCCCGCGCAGAAGCAGCAGGTTGGTCAGCGACCACCGCGACCGCCCAGAGAGCCGTAGTGGCGACAGCGAGCCCCAAGGCGTAGCCCATGTACGCACGGGTGCTCAGCACCAGCAGCGCCCCCGGAGCGAGCCACACAAGAACGGCGGCGCAAGCAGCGGCTCGTCGGCCCGCAAGATGCCGTGCGATGCCGCAGACCGCGACAGCCGCCAGCACCCAGAACACGACGTAGGCCCACTTCAGCACCGAAATGCTGCCACCTGCGAACACCAGCAACGGGCTGAGGAGGTACGCATCGATCACTGCGCCGTACACACTTCCGTCCATCACGACCGGGAACCGGCCATCGCGCAGAACGCCCAACGACTGTAGGCCGGCGTATGCCTCATCGCCGTTCAATTCTCCCCACGAGCTCCGAATCACGAGGGCACGCAAGAGTAGGCCCGCAACCAGCACGGTCACCACCACCGCCGCCGACATGACCAACGTGCGACGCGCTGGCGCAGTGGGTATCGACATCACGTTGATCGTACAGCTGAGGCCGGTGACCCCTTGGATCGGCGAGATGTACCGATCTGTTCGTCAAGAGCGGGCCCACCCATTCATCAAGAGATCGTCAAGAAGGTGACACCCATCTCCAGTCGTGCCTGGGGCGGTCGATACAGGTTCTATGCCTGAGGCGGATCGAGGAGGAATGCGGTGAAGCGAGTACGTCGATTGGGCGGAATGTTCCTTGCGATGTCGGTGTGCACGGGAGCAGTTCTTGTCTCTGTGGCAACGGCTGCGAACCCCACGCCGCCATTCATCCCCGCCGGCGCTGACTGGTTGACGTCCGTCAACTACTTTCGTGCGATGGCCGGTTTGCCCGGGGTCGTCGAAGACACTTCGCTGTCGCCCGGCGCGTACAACCACTCCTGCTACATGCTGCTCAACGACATCGCTCATGACGAGATACCGGGTAACCCTGGGTACACGTCGTCAGGTGACGCGGCGGGCAACAGCGGCAACGTGGCCGTCAGCAGTGCTACCGGCGTCTCGAACCGATCCTTCGTCGAGTTGTGGATGACGGGTCCCTTTCACGCAATCGGCGTCCTGCGACCGAGCTTGCAGCGCGTCGGTTACGGCCAATGCGAGAATGCGAATGCCCAGCGTTGGCGCTCAGGTGCCACGCTCGACGTGCTTCGCGGCCTCGGCCCGCAGCAGACCATCGGCTCCCCGATCCTCTTCCCGGGTAACGGCACAGTGACCAACCTCACTCGGTTCATCGCCGAGTCGCCGAACCCTGTGGAACTGTGCGGGTGGGGCACCAGCGGTGCCGGCCTGCCAGTCATTGCGATGATGCCAGAGGGATTCTCATCGAATCCGGCTGCATCCATGGTTGGTCCCGGCGGACCTTTGCAGACCTGCGTCCTCAGTCGGCACAACACCAGCGGGATTGCGGCGAGCATTCTCGGCGGCGACAATGCCGCCATCGTGCTGCCCCGCTCGCCGCTGGTCGCAGGGGTGTACACGGTCACTGTCACAACGTCGGCTCGGTCGGTCAAGTGGAGTTTCACTGTCGATCCCGCGGCCGCGGACTTTTCAAGCGCTCCGCCGGCGGCGACCCCCGCCCGTTACCCCACCGGATGGCAGCCGATTGCTCCGGCACGCTTCGTGGATTCGCGAGTGTCGAATGGTGCGACCAAGCTGCTCGCTCAGGTGCCGAAGCGCATCAAGCTGACCGGCCGCCAGGGTCTGCCGACAGATGCGATCGCCGTCAGTGCAAACTTCACCGTCGCAAACACATCCGGGCCGGGCTACCTGACCGTCTGGGACTGTTCGAACCCAATGCCGGTCGTCTCAACACTCAACTTCGGTGCCAATTCCGCGGTCTCGAACGCCGCCTCTGCGCCGCTCGATGGCGACGGAAACGTCTGCGTCTACTCTCCGGTCGCAGCCGACATCTTGATCGATGTGTCTGGCTACTACTCGGGGTCGGCAACGTCACGGTTCACGTCGATCGTTCCCGATCGGATCATGGACACGCGGAACGGACTTGGTCCGGTTGGTCGGCTCGTCGCTGGTCAGGTCGTCGAGCTCAAGCTGCCGAATGCCCCCGCGGGTGCCACTGGCGCGATGCTGAACGTGACGAGTATCCAACCGGACGGCCCCGGCTTCGTGACCGTCTACCCGTGTGGAACGATGCCTCCCACCTCGAGCGTGAACTCGGCCGTCGGCAACGTTCAACCCAACACTGTGACGACGGCGCTGTCCGCGAACAGATCGATATGCATCTACAGCAACACGGGTGTAGGACTCATCGTTGATGTCTTCGGCTACATGGCACCCGGTACGACGAACGGCTTTACGCCAACTGCACCATTCCGTTGGGTCGATACCCGGGACAAGTGGGTGTCGTCATTGAACTTCGGCACCGGTGGTCGACGCCTCAATGCCGGCCAAACTATCGTGATGCAGGTGGCCGGACAGCGAGGCGTTCCGGCGAGCGCACGAGCAGTATCTTTCAATGTGACCGTCACCGATGGTGCCAACGGGGGATACCTCACTGCCTCCCCGTGCGGCAGCTCGCCCAGTACCTCCAATGTCAACTTCGGAGCTAACCAGGCAGTAGCCAACGGAGCGATGGTGTCACTCTCTGCGAGCGGTGCGTTGTGTATCTACGCCTCGGATTCAGTTCATGCCGTACTCGATGTGAACGGCTGGTGGGGCTGAACTAGCTCAACGGTCGGTTGCCAACTGGCACCGAGGCAAGTCGTTTACACGTCGAGCGGGTCGGGCGCGTCAGTGTTGAGGTTGTGGCGGGCGATGGCGGCCTGCACCTCATCGGCGCTGGCCTTGCCATCGGCAACCAGAGCACTGAGCACGGCGACGACGATATGGCCTGTGTCCACCTCGAAGTAGTCGCGCAGTGCCTCGCGAGTGTCGCTGCGTCCCATGCCGTCGGTGCCCAGCGGAACGAAGGTGCGGCCGGGCAAGAAGCGTGAGATCTGCTCGGGCACGATCTTCATGAAGTCGCTGACTGCCACGATGGGGCCCTGCGCCTCGGCGAGGACCTCGGACACCACGTTGGACTTCGCTGGCCCGTGCGGATGCAGCCGGTTCCAGCGCTCGGCCGACAACGCGTCGTCGCGCAGCGCCTTGTACGAGGTAGCCGACCACAGCTCCACGCCCACGCCGTACTCGGCGAGCTCGGCAGCTGCAGCCCGTGCAGCGCCCTGCGCTGAGCCACTGAACAAAAGAGTGGCGCGCCGATCGGTGCCTTCTGGCGCCTCTGCCCAGCGGTACAGGCCACGCATGATGTGGGACGGATCGAGCCCCTCCGGCATTGCCGGCATCGGGTAGTTCTCGTTGTACAGGGTGATGTAGTAGAAGACGTCGCGTTCGAGGTCGGCTGGGCGGTCGGCGTCGGTGCCGTACATGCGGTGGATGCCTGCATGGATGATGGTGGCGACTTCGTATGCGAAGGCAGGGTCGTACGCCTGGCATGGTGGCACAGTGCTGGCCAAGACCAGCGAGTGGCCGTCCTGGTGCTGCAGGCCTTCGCCTTGGAGAGTGGTGCGCCCGGCAGTGGCTCCCATCAGAAAGCCGCGAGCGCGTATGTCGGCGGCCTGCCAGATGAGGTCGCCAACTCGCTGGAAACCGAACATCGAATAGAACGTGTAGAACGGAATCGTGCTGACCCCGCGGGTGGCGTAGGCGGTGCCCGCTGCGATGAAGCTGGCCATGGAACCCGCCTCGGTGATGCCCTCCTCGAGGATCTGGCCCTTCGCCGATTCGGCGTAGCTCAACAACAGGTCGTGGTCCACCGGCTGGTACTTCTGCCCCTGTGAGGCGTAGATCTTCAGCGCGGGAAAGAGTGAATCCATGCCGAACGTGCGACCCTCGTCGGGGATGATCGGAACGATCAACTGACCGATGTTCTCGTCGCGGCAGAGGTTGCGCAGCAGGCGAGTGAAGCCCATCGTCGTGCTGACTGCTTGCTCGCCCGAGCCGTGGCGGAGCTCCTCGAAGGTCGCTTCGAGCGGCATGCCCATTGGCTTGCGCGGGCGAATGAGGCGCTTGGGAACGCTGCCGCCAAGTGCACGGCGCCGCTCGATCATGTACTGGTACTCGACCGAGTCTTCGGAAGGACGGAAGTACGGAATCTCGTCGTTGTCGAATGCCGAGTCGGGGATCTCGTCGTTCATGTGCAGCCGGTCGCGCAGCGCGAAAAGCTGAGCACTCGTCATCTTCTTGATCTGGTGCGTGGAGTTGCGACCTTCGAAGCCGGGGCCGAGTGTCCAGCCCTTGATGGTCTTGGCCAGAATCACCGTCGGTGCACCCGAGCCGAGGTTCTCGCTGGCCGCCTTGTAGGCCGCGTAGAGCTTGTGGTAATCGTGGCCGCCACGGGGCAGGTTGACCAGATCGTCGTCGGTGAGATGAGCGACCATCTGGCGTAGTCGCGGGTCCGGGCCGAAGAAGTTGTCGCGAATGTAGGCGCCCTTCTCGATGCTGTAGCGCTGGAACTCGCCATCAACGGTGGTGTTCAGCTGGTTGAGTAACACCCCGTCCGTATCATTGGCCAGCAGATTGTCCCACTTGCTGCCGAGGATGACCTTGATCACGTTCCAGCCGGCGCCGCGGAAGCTGGCCTCCAGCTCCTGGATGATCTTGCCGTTGCCACGGACTGGGCCGTCGAGGCGCTGCAGGTTGCAGTTGACCACGAAGACCAGGTTGTCGAGTCGTTCGCGGCTGGCCAACGAGATGGCACCCAAGGTCTCTGGCTCGTCGCACTCGCCGTCGCCCAGGAAGGCCCAGACGCGGCTCTGGCTGGTGTCGTCGATCTCACGGTTCTGCAGGTAACGATTGAAGCGTGCGTGGTAGAGCGCAGTGAGTGGCCCGAGGCCCATCGAGACAGTGGGGAACTCCCAGAAGTCAGGCATCAGGCGCGGGTGCGGATAGCTGCTCAGGCCCTTGCCGTCGCGCCCTATCTCGCGTCGGAACTGGTCGAGGTCTGTGGTCTCCAGCCGGCGCTCGAGGAAGGCGCGGGCGTACACGCCGGGTGTGGCGTGGCCCTGGAAGTAGATGTGGTCGCCGGCATTACCGTCGTCCTTGCCGCGGAAGAAGTGGTTGAACCCAATCTCATACAGGCTGGCCGAGCTGGCGAAGGTGGCCAGGTGACCGCCGATGCCTTCGGCATGCTTGTTGGCGCGCACCACCATGGCCGCCGCGTTCCAACGGACGAACGCGCGGATCCGCCGCTCGATGTACTCGTCGCCAGGAAACCACGGCTCGGATTCGCGCGGGATGGTGTTGAGATAGGGCGTACTGACCGTGGCGGGGAAGCTGACCTGCGAGGCGCGGGCCTTCTCCAGCAGTTTGGTGAGCAAGAAGCGAGCGCGGGTCTTGCCGTGCACGTCGACGACGGCATCGAGGCTGTCGAGCCACTCCTGGGTTTCGCCGGGGTCTGAGTCGGGGAGTTGGTTGACGTAGCCGTCGAAGATCATGCTGGCAGTCTGCCACCGCTACCAGCGGGTAACCGGCGCAAACCATCCGTTTCGCCGGTCGACAGGTCCAGCTGGGGTGAGCGCCGGCCGGGGCAGCCAACCTCTACCATCGCTGCGATGAGTCGCCGAACTATTGCGTACCAACCCGCGTTGGACGGCACGCGCGCGCTGGCGGTGGCAGCCGTACTCATCTTCCACGGCGGTGTCAGCTGGATGAGCGGTGGCTATCTGGGCGTCTCGGTGTTCTTCACGCTCTCGGGCTACCTCATTACCTCGTTGCTGCTCACCGAGCACGAACGCAGCGGGAAGGTCAACGCTGCTGCCTTCTACACCCGGCGTGCCCGCCGGTTGTTGCCGGCCAGCCTGGTCTGCGTCGTTGCCGTCTGCCTGATGGCATGGGCCGGTTGGTTCAGTGGCGTCGCCAACTTGAAACGCGACGTGCTCGGAGCGCTGTTCCAGGTGTTCAACTGGGTCAAGCTGGGCTCCGGTGAGAGCTACGCGGATCTCACCGCGGCGCAGGCCGGTCTCAAGCAGCCGCTCGACCACTACTGGTCATTGGCAATCGAGGAACAGTTCTACTGGGTGTGGCCACTGGCGTTCATCGGCTTGCTCGCGTTTGCCCGTCGCCGCCGAGTCCGCATCCTCACCCTGGTTGCCGTACTTACTGCACTGTCCGCCGTCGCTGCACCCGTCATCGCCCAGCTGTGGGGGCCGAACGCGGCGTATTGGTCCACGCCGGCGCGCCTCTGCGAGGTCCTTGCCGGGGCGCTGGTGGCCTGTTGGTTGCACGGCCGGCCCGTGCCTCGTGGTGTTGCGCCGCTGGCGCCCGTCGCGTTGGGTGCGATCGCGATCGCGTGTGTGCTCTTCCCAGACGGCCACGGGCCAGCGTACGAGGGTGCATTGCCGTTGGTCGCTGCAATGAGCGCAGCGCTCATCGTCGGTCTCCAGGCACCCGGCCCGATTCGGACGTTGCTCAGTGCCCGCCCATTCGTCGCACTTGGCAAGATCAGCTATGGCGTCTACCTGTATCACTGGCCGATCTTCGTACTCATCGACCGGAAAGCATGGGACGTGCCAGTTGGCGTGTCGCTCGCAGTGAAGTGCGCGTTGACGCTCGTCATTTCCGTCGCGTCGTATCACCTCATCGAGAAGCCCATCAGGCTCGCGACGTGGATGCCGCCCCGTCGGACGCTGGTCGCAGCATTCACCGGCACGGCAGTGGCAGCCGTGCTCGCCGTCGCCGTGCTGCCTACCACCACGAAGTACTACAGCGTCAACGCGGCGGCCGCGGAGCTAGCCGCGTTCGACACAGGCCCTGTGGCGCCGCTCGTGACGATGGCACCAACCACCACAGCGCCAACCACGACAGCGCCAACCACGACAGCGCCAACAACGGTGCCGACCAGTCAGTCGTCGAGCACAGCAGTGGAAACGACACTGCCGGTCGCCACGACCACCACCATCCTCGCCACGCCGTCGCGACCAGTTCGCATTCTCGTCGTGGGTGACTCGACAGCGGAGGCAACGGGCGCTGGCCTGGTGCAGTGGGCGGCGGCAAACCCCCAGTACGCCCAGGTCACGGTCTATGCTGGCCTTGGCTGCGGTTTGGTGCTCGGCGGGTACCTCGAGCTCACCGGCGGCGAGCGTGATACGACGGCGGTGTGTGGCCACTACGTCCAGGACCTCATCCCTGCAAAGGTGGCCGAGCTGCAACCTGACGTGGTGGTCGTGATGAGCACGGTGTGGGATGTGCTGGATCGCCGGCTGTCACACGATGGTCCGCTGCTGTCGCCCACCGACCCGGCAGTGGAGGAGGCAATCACTGAGTCCTTGGGGGTGTTCACCGACTCCTTGTTCGCGGCCGGTGCTCCCCGGGTGGTGTGGCTGAAGGCGCCGACGCCACTGCAGTCATTGACCGGTGGCGAAGACCTGCAGGCGCAACCCGCGCGCCAGGCCGTTCTGCGTCGCTCGATCGAGTCGGTCGGCTTCAGCCGGCCAAGGGTTCACGTTGTCGACTTTGCAGCCTGGCTGGCCATCCACCCTGTGGGGCAGGACCGCTCGGCCCGTGTCGACGGGGTTCATTGGAGTAGTGATGCCTCACTGCTCATCGCAACCCAGTACCTCGGCCCGCTCATCGTGACACTGGCGCAGACATGAGTGATGCGACCGACTCGACCACCGTGTTCACCGACGGTGCCTGCGCGGGCAACCCTGGTCGCGGCGGCTGGGCGTGGGCCGTCGCTCCTGGTGGCGAGCCATTCGGGTCCGGCGGCGCCGCACATTCCACCAACCAGCGGATGGAGCTGCAGGCGGTTCTTGAAGCCCTCAAGTCGTTGCCTGGGCAGCTGACGATCGTCAGCGACAGTACCTACGTCGTGCATTGCTTTCGTGATCGCTGGTGGGTGAAGTGGAAGGCCAACGGCTGGAGGAATTCGCAGAAGCAACCAGTGGCCAACACCGACATCTGGATGCCACTGGTCGAGCTGGTCATCGCCCGCCAACCGACTTTTCGTTGGGTCAAGGGCCACAGCGGTGACCCGATGAACGACCTCGTCGATCGCCTCGCCGTGGCTGCCAGCGCCGGCCCCTTCGACGACCCGTCGCCCGTCGCCCCCGCTCACCCTCAAGCCACCCTCTTCGACTAGCGCCACCCGCCTCTCGGGAAGTGACGCGGTTCTGCTTCACAACCCCAGAATGTGGAATCAACAACGCGTCACTTTGGACCGCGGGCCGGCCACGCCGGTGGACCTCAGGGCGTGCGCCGAACCAGCCTTGTCATGGCCCTGACACGCCGCGCACCGAAGTTCCTGCGGCGCGGTCCGCTTGGTCAACGCCGCATGCTGCCGCCTAACGTCGGCGACATGGATATCAATGGAGTCAGCGCAATCGTCACGGGCGGTGCCTCTGGCATCGGTGCAGCAACCGCCCGTCTGCTCGCCTCGAAGGGCGCCAAGGTCGTCGTCGCGGACCTGCAGGAGGACAAGGGCAACGAGCTCGCCAACGAAATTGGTGGCTCGTTCTGCAAGGTCGACGTCACCAAGACCGACGACATCATCAACGCCATCGAGATGGCCAAGAGCATGGGCCCGCTGCGCGTGCTCGTGAACTCGGCAGGTATCGGGTGGGCGCAGCGCACGGTTGGCAAGGACGGCCAGTACGAGTCGGCCGCCAACCTCGATGCGTTCAAGAAAGTCATTGCCATCAACCTGGTCGGCAGCTTTGACTGCATCCGCCTGGCGGCAACGGCCATGAGCACCACCGAGCCGCTGGACTACGGCGAGCGTGGCGCGATCGTCAACATCGCATCGGTCGCTGCCTTCGACGGCCAGATCGGTCAGGCCTCGTACTCGGCGTCGAAGGGCGGCGTCGTGGGCATGACTCTGCCGATCGCTCGCGACCTGGCTGCGGTTGGCGTGCGCGTCAACACAGTTGCCCCAGGCCTGATCGACACCCCCATCTACGGCGAGGGTGAGAACAGTGAAGCGTTCAAGACGAATCTGCAGAAGGGCGTCCTCTTCCCGCAGCGCCTGGGCTTCCAGAGCGAACTGGCCTCGATGGTCGTCGAGTGCATCACCAACAGCTACATGAATGCCGAGACCATCCGCGTCGACGGTGGAATCCGTATGCCACCGAAATGATCGAACGACAGTGAGTTGACTCGGCATACTGCATGGCGCATCTACGAGGAGGACCGCCATGAAGGCTGTATGGAATGGCACGGTGATCGCCGAGAGCGATGACACCGTGGTGGTCGAAGGGAATCACTACTTCCCCGCGGCCAGCGTGAAGTCGCAGTACCTCACCGACTCACCCAGCAACACGGTGTGTCCGTGGAAAGGAACCGCCAGCTACCAGCACGTCACGGTCGACGGCCAGCTCAACTCTGACGCTGCCTGGTACTACCCTGAGCCGAAGGAGGCCGCCGCCGAGATCAAGGGTCGGTACGCATTCTGGAAAGGCGTGCAGGTCACCGCCTGAGTCTCCAAAGGGCTATCGCGGTGGTCACGCCGACATTCGGCCGTGTCGCCGACTCGCTCAGCTACAGCACTGCACTGCTGCTTTGCGGCTGGCACTTCCCGCCGCAACACGCCGACGCCGCAAGGACATTCACGACGACGTCAGCGTGCCGCAATGTGATCCTTCATCTCATTCGCAGATAGGGTGTCCAAGTCGCAGTTCGCTCGGAGCGCTCGCTTGAAGGTCGGAATGATGTCAAGGAAAAGGGTGCTCTCAATCGGTTTGGAACCGGAACTGATCGATTTCGACGATGTAGCTTATGCCGCTTATCCGGGCATGACTGCGGTGAAGGTGCACGCCGGGCTGGACAAGGATGTTGAGACGTTGAACGAGGCCGGCTACGCAGTCGAACTGTGCCTCACGGATTTCGGTGAAACCGCTGTCGATACTGTTCGCGCGCGGCTACAGAACAAGAATTTCGACTGTGTCGTGATCGGCGCAGGACTCCGGACTATCGAGCCGAATTTTCTGTTGTTTGAAAAGGTTCTGAATGCCGTGCATGAATTCGCGCCACAGGCACGAATCTGTTTCAACACCGGCCCGCATGACACGGCCGCGGCGGTACAGCGTTGGGTCTGATCTCAGCCAGTGAGCGTTTTTGAGACGGGTCGATCGCCGTCGTCAACCGCGCAGGCAAGGCGGGCACCTCGTGCTCACCTGATCGGTTACTCGCTGCGGTTGAACGCGTAAGCCACGGCGATCACTCCGAAGGCGATGAGGGCGGCGGTCGCCGAGACCAGGCTGAGGGCCGCCACTGCGACGTAGACGGGGATGCCCAGGGAAGCTTTGCGGGCGTGCGTTCGCACAGCGCTGCGCTGCGCAGCGTGGATCAGATGCGGACGGCGGGCGATGTGCCACCACAATGATGTGAACGCGCCACTGACCATGATCATCGCGATGGAATACAGAAGGGCTGCCGACCGTTCGTTGCTGCCGCCCTCTCGCAGATACTCGGCGATCACCGCTGTTGGGAATGGCAGGAACGAGATCGCTCCGAGTAGCGCGAGATTGAGATACAGAAGGCCGTGATCCACTGCGACGAGTCGACGAGACAGGTTGTGGTGGTTCACCCACATGATCCCGATCGTGAGAAAGCTGACGGCATATGCGATGTAGGAAGGCCAGAGTTGCCCCAGCTCGTGCCCCAGTTGCCCGTTCTCTGCCTCGGGCACTTTGATCTCAAGGATGAGCAGCGTGATAGCGATTGCAATCACACCGTCGCTGAAGGCGGAAAACCGCTCCGGCGACGTTCCACCTGTCTCTTCGGCTGCATTCATCGGAGTTCCATCTCTCTGATATTAGACGGCTTGTACCATATCAAACAGAACCGGCGGGGACGTACACTGACCCGATGGTTGATATCCGAGTCACGCGCACAAAAGCTCTGGTGTTGACAGACGCAAGAGAATTGCTCGCCGAGCGGGGTGCCGGCGCTGTGACGTATAGCGAGTTGTCGCGTCGAACGGGCGCGACTCGACAGACGTTGTACCGGCACTGGCCGACCATCTCCGATCTTTTGGTCGATGCCTTGAACAACGGCCCGCCCGTTGCCTACCCCACGTCGACCGGTGACCCGAGGGCCGACATCATCGGCTTTCTGGCGAGCCTGCGCCGAGGCCTCGATGAGCCCGCGACCGCCTCCGGGCTCGTCGCGCTCATCTCATCAGCTGAACACGACGAGAGTGCAGCCGCGACCCTACGAACGTTGGCCGCCGAGCGCCTGAAGGCGCTCAACGCATTACTGGGCGAGACCATGCAGGTGACCGCGACTGAGTTCCCTCGGCTTGCCGGCCCCGTGTTGTTTCGACGTCTCCTGCAACGAGCAGAGGTGACAGACCGCGACATCGTCGACACGGTGGATGCCTTCCTGGCCGTTCCGCAACCGAAGCTTGGCTGACCTCGCCCGAATGGTCGATACCATGCGTATTGGATGATACAGTACGCTATGTATTGTATTGGCTCCACTGAGGGAGCTGCTCACGGCGAAAGGACAGGCGGACCACAATGTCCACACTGAAGATCAACGGCGAAGTTCATGAACTTGACGTGCCGCCCGACATGCCCCTGCTGTGGGCCATGCGCGAGCAGCTCGACATCACCGGTCCGAAGTACGGTTGCGGCCACGGCGTCTGCGGCGGCTGCATCGTGTCGGTGAACGGACTGCAAGAGCATTCCTGCAAGGTCACCGTCCCAGAGATGGAGGGCAAAGAAATCCTCACCGTCGAGGGTCTCACCGGGCCCGTTGCGGACGCGTTGTTCGACGCGTGGACCCAGATCGATGTTTCGCAGTGCGGCTTCTGCCAGCCGGCGCAGCTCACCAGTGCGTTCGTGCTGTTGAGCAACATCCCGAATCCGACCGACGCCCAGGTCGACGAGGCCATGCTGCACAACCTGTGTCGCTGTGGTACGTATGCCCGTATTCGGGCCGCCATCACGCAAGCAATCGGAACCTTGAACGGAGCCGTGTCATGAGCGAGCCGACGTTCATCTTCCCGGCGGGCATCGACCCGCTGTCGTTCATCACGCTGAACCCCGACAACACCGTAGTCATCACCTGCCAGGTGTTCGAGATGGGTCAGGGCAGCTACACCGCGGCAGCCACTCTCGCCGGCGATGAGCTTGACGCCGACTGGTCGCAGCTTCGGGTCGTACCGGCCCCACTCGGCCAGCAGTACGGCAACCCTCTGTTCGGGGGTGGCCAGGGCACCGGCGGGCAAACCGGCACCCACGGGTCGTTCTTGAAGATGCGCAACGCCGGTGCCGCAATGCGGGCGATGATTGTTGCCGCCGCCGCGAACCGCTGGGCCGTCGACGCCTCTGGCATCTCGGTGAGCAACGGGGTCGTGACCGGCACGCAGGGCCAATCATTGACCTTCGGTGAACTTGCCGAAGAGGCGATGAAGCAGCCTGTGCCAGAGACGGTCACGCTCAAGACGCCTGATCAATTCACGTTCATCGGCAACCCGAACGTCCGCCGTGTCGATGCCCACGACAAGCTGCACGGCACAGCAAAGTTCACCTTTGACATCAAACTGCCGGGCATGCTGACCGCTGTCGTGGTGCACCACCAGCGTCCCGGCCAGAGAATCTCCAGCTTCGACGCCGGTGCCGCTCTGGCCTTCCCGGGTGTCACGAATGTCTTCGAGGTCGACACAGGTATCGCCGTTGTCGGTACCAACTTCTGGTCGGTGTACGAGGCCGGCAACCTGATCAAGGTCGAGTGGGACGACTCGAACTCGTGGCGCATGGGCACCGAGGAGATGTACGCCGAGATGCGTAGTGCTGTCGACAGCGGCGACGGTGTCAGCGCTGTCGAAATCGGTGACGTAGACGCTGGTCTCGCGAGCGCGGCGGCCACCATCACGAGGCACACCACCGTCCCATACACCGCTCACGCGCCATTCGAGACCCTGAACATCATCTGCCAACTCAAAGACGGCCAGCTCGATGTGTGGGGCGGATTGCAGATGTTCTACATGGACGTGCCACAGCTGGCCGAGGCAGCCGGCATCGACCCCTCCAAGGTCGTGTTCCACCCGCAGATGGCCGGCGGTTCGTTCGGCCGCCGTGCCACCCCGCACAGCGTCCCGGGCCGCCAGGCGATCGAGATCATCAAAAAGCTTGGCACAGACCAACCCGTCAAGATCATGTACTCACGCGAAGACGACATGTCGAGCCCGTACAACTATTACCGCCCCGGGTTCGTACATCGCATCGACGCCGGCGTCGACGCCGATGGCAAGCTCGTCGCCTTCAAGCAGACCGCCGCCGGTCAGTCGGTCGCCAAGGGCACCATGCTCGAGGGCTTCTCCATCCGTGACGGCATCGACGACTTCTCCGTCGAGGGCGGCCGCGAGACGCCGTACGCGGTGGCCAACCGTCGCATGACACTGCACACCTTGGACTACCCGTACCGTGTCTCCTGGCTGCGCTCCTCGGGCACGTTCCACAACGTGTTCGCGATAGAGACCACGATCGACCAGCTCGCCCACAAGATCGGCAAGGACCCCATCCAGTTCCGGCTCGACAACCTGCCCGCCGACGCCCGCGAGCGCGGTTGCCTCGAGGAACTCATCGAGCGTGCCGGACTCGATACACCGTTGACGCCAGACAAGTACGGCCGCCGACGGGGCCGCGGTGTAGCGCTGGCACCTTCACACCGCTCCTACTCGGCGACAGTCATCGAGGTCACAGTCGCGAACGACGACTCCAACTACACCCTCGACCGCGTCGTGACGGTGCAGGACTGCGGTGTCGTCGTCAACCCCGACAACGTCATTGCCCAGATGGAGGGCTCGGTCGCGTTCGGCCTCACCATGGCCCGCTTCGGAGAGATCAGCATCACCGATGGCAAGATCGACCAGGTCTTCTACTCCGACCTACACGTCACCCGCTTTCACACGATGCCAAAGGAGATGCAGATGCACATCCGCGCTTCCGAGGAAGGCCCCTCGGGCGCATCGGAGACGATCGTGTGCACCATCGCCCCGGCGCTTGCCAACGCGCTCGCCGACGCCACAGGCGAAGACCACACCCGGATGCCGCTCGTGCTCGAGAAGGAGCCAGCACAGAGTTGGCCCGTGCCGTCGCCGATGAATACGTTCCTGGACGTCTGACCGCCGCCCAGTAAAGGGCGCTGACGAGTAGGCCCGGGCGTTGAGCCCGGGCCTCCTCGCGTCGATAGCGTCGCTCGGGCTGTGGGGCTCTACGTCGTGTAATCGGCGTTGATGCGGACGTAGCCATCCGTGAGATCGCAGCCCCACACGGTTGAGGTGAACGTACCGCCAGTGGCTAGAGAGACGTGGATCAAGACGTCGTCGGCGCGCATGTACGCGGCGAGTGCCTCGAGATCGCCGTCGTCGAGCCGCGCCGGGTACACCTCCTGCGTGCCGAACCGAATCACCACTGCGTCCTGGTCGACCTCGTCGGCGGTGGTTGCTTTGCCGACGGCCATGGCCACGCGACCCCAGTTGGGGTCGGCGCCGTGTACGGCGGTCTTGACGAGCGGTGAGTTGACAATTGCGCGAGCGACTCGCTTGGCCTGCTCGGCCGACGCGGCTTCGTCGACGACTACTTCCAGAAGTGTGGTCGCGCCCTCGCCGTCGCGCGCGATCTGCTTGGTCAATGACTCTGCGACCGTGTAGAGCGCAGCCTCGAAGTCATCGGCATCGACCAAGCCGGCAGCGCCGTTGGCAAACATGACCGAGGTGTCGCTGGTGGAGGTGTCGGTGTCGACCGACACGCAGTTCAAGGTGCGGTCGATGACGCGCCGGAACGTCGCATCGAGCGCGGGCTGCGCAACCTCGGCGTCGGTGAAGAACATCGCGATC
>Ga0105046_10002702_pt1 | contig 28018 bp, 20 predicted proteins | sample MAT03_FD_78385 | JGI IMG/M metagenome (GOLD analysis project Ga0105046, IMG submission 78385) | Freshwater microbial communities from Lake Fryxell liftoff mats and glacier meltwater in Antarctica - MAT-03 (megahit assembly) | ecosystem: Environmental > Aquatic > Freshwater > Ice > Liftoff... | reverse complement strand
CAAGTTCTCCATCAAAGTCTCAAAAGTAAAAAAAGAAGACGTTACTCAGCTAAAAATTTTTTTTCACGAGTCCAGCATTTATTTACAATTCATCATTTTAAAACTTCGCAAGAACTAATGAGACTAGTGCATAAGCAAATTCGATAACGCTAGGCTAAAGTCTACCACAGAGCCCGCAGTGACCGCAGAGAGAGAATTTAAACCTTCCTCTGTGGTCTCTGCGGGCTCTGTGGTAGATTTTGTTTTTTTCCACTCAAAATTGCTGGCTAACGCAGTGACTTTGCCAACCGTGCCTGCAGTTCCAATACTTTTTCATTACTTAATGCAATTTTTCTTACAGAAAAGGTTTCTTCAGTTGCGAGATCTTCATATAAATAAATTTCTTGCCCGCTTTGATCATGAAAGCAATGACGTAAAATCAATTTTTTCTTTCTGACCAACCACAGAGCTAAAATGAAGGCATCATCGTCCACATTTTCTAGTACAGCTTGTTTAAATAACTCCAAAGCCTTTTCTTCATGCGTCCCAGGGATGGCGCTTTCTTTCATCTTTTCTTGGGGAACCTTCGATTTCCAATAGCTGACGTCGCCATCGGGGATCTTACCTTCTTTTTCCCAGCATTTCAGACAGTAATCTAAACGCTGAAACTCAGATGTTTCTTCATTTTTAATCAAAAGAGAACAATAAGCCATACCTGGAGTAAAAGACTCAGATCCCAACATACAGGTTTGATTGCGTTTTGGAACTTCAATCACAAAAGAGAGTTTAATCGCCATATTGAGAATCTATTGCTTAAGTAAGGGTGTCTAGATGTTTTAAAAAAGCTTCCCCAAGAGGATATGAGGAATCTGGGGTTTTAGTCGATCCTTTTCTTGCAGCGAAACACTCAATGATTTTGTTCGCTAAATGTTTACCCAACTGCACACCTTCCTGATCGAAGGAATTAATGTTCCAAATAAACCCTTGAAAAACGGCTTTATGTTCAAAATAACTAAGTAAAGCCCCTAAAGAATAAGGATTTAAGGTTTTCCCTAATAAAATATGCGACGGCGTATTCCCAGCAAAAAATTTATTAGGATTATCACTTTGCTGTCCTAAAGCCAGCGACAATGCCTGTGCAAAAAGATTTGAAAGCAACTTTTCGTGTGAAGTCGTTCCATCCATGGTAAAATCCTCACTTTGACCTTCTTTGTATCCAATAAATTCCAAAGGAATCGTTGCCGTGCCTTGATGAATCAATTGAAAAAAAGAGTGTTGGGCGCTGCTGCCAGGCTCTCCCCAAATCACAGGGGCTGTTTGAAAATCTACTAAATGACCTTGCCGATCGATTCTTTTTCCATTCGATTCCATTTCTACCTGCTGGATATGCGCCGAAAAACGGGAGAGAGGCTGAGCATAAGGAATTAAAGCTAAAGTGGGATAACCTAAGAAATTATGATTCCAAATGGCTAACAGTGCTCCTATCAAGGGTAAATTATCGCTTAAATCCTTATTAAGAGCCACTTTATCCATCTCATGGGCGCCTTTCAATAACTCCCAATAGACCTCAAAACCGAACATGAAAGAAAGCAGTACACCTCCACCCATGGAAGTGGCAGAATAACGCCCTCCAATCCAGTCCCACATATGAAAACACTCTAAGTATTTATTGCGGTCATCTAAAGGACTTCCAGGAGTGCTTATCGAAACAAAATGCTCTTCTGATTTTAAGCCATTTTTAACAAAGTGCGCGCGCACAAGAGCTTCATTAGTCAATGTTTCTAGGGTAGTACCAGACTTAGAGACTGTCAATACCAAGCTCTTTTTTAAATTAACTCCACGCAAAGCTTGAGCGGCATCATCGGGGTCTATGTTACAGATAAAATGAATCGAACGATCTTTCTTTTGCAGATATTGTAACGCGAGATAAAGCGCTTTAGGACCTAAATCAGAGCCGCCTATCCCAATAACGATCAAGTCATTAAAGGTATTATCGCGATCAATTTTATCCATAAACGCTTTTAGCTTATCAATTTGCTTGCGTGCTAAGTCTGCAGCTTCCTGTGCTTGAGGTGAGTTTTGCGGTTGATCGAAAAAATCTCTCGTGGCTGTATGCAGCGCAGCCCTATTTTCAGAAGGAAATCCATCGATTTTATTCATGATTTCGCCAGCTTGCATCCGCTGCATTTCCTCCAAAACGTGACGCTCTTTAGCTAGATCAAAAAGCGCATGCATAACCTCTTCAGTAACCTTTTCCGTGCCATAAAGCAGTTTATAGCCGCCAGCTTCTATAGAAAATTTCGAAAGTCTAGCCGGTGTCAACACACCCTCTTTCCGCAGGTCTAAAGGACTTTCCGCAAATTTTTTTAAATGCTCAACACTTTGTAATTGATTAAACCCAACTGTATGAATGACTTCATCATTGCTTAGAGCCATGCAGATTCCCCTTTTAAGATGTGTTACCCACCATGCTGAATTGGGGCATTTTGATCAAGTAAGAAGCATCTTAGTGCCAGAGAGCCTCAAGCTAAAATTCTTCAATAAAATAAAACTTACTTTACCCGGAAAACCAGGTCATTTATAATGATAGTAACACTTTATTCGAGGACTCTATGCCTTATAATTTTAATATAAAAAATAAAGAAGCTTTCTCTCAAAAAGTTACAAGTATTCACCTCATGATTATGAATGAAACTAACACTGGGAAAATTTCTGGGCGGCTTTCTTCGAAGTTAGAAGTCAAAGATAAAAAAACGGTAGGGGATAGACTGCCCTTACTGCAAAAAATTCTTTCAGCCCTTGGCTTGCATGTCATGTCTCGCACAGATGAAAAATCAGTAGCGCGCGCCATAAAAAACTTAGCCACCTCTTACGCACGCAACAGCAAAAAAAAAGGCGTTCCAGCTGAAGGATTTGTCTCTGTTTCTGATAAGACCCTCTTACTGGACTGTGTAAAAAAGTTAAAAGCTCAAGCCAGCGATGCCGGCGTTAAGAACCTTAAAGTCTTTGATGAAGCTGTCGTCGCCATAAATTCCATAGAACCCACTGAAACTGAGGCCACTCCTAAAAAAAAATCTAAAGCTGGAGCTCACCCTCCAAAATCTTCAACTCCCCCAAAAACAGAATTAGAAGAAACTAAGGAATGGTTAGAAGATAAAAAAGAGTTAGGATTTGATGGCTTGACAAAACTGCATGCTGCTTTAGGTAGAGGTGAATTTGAGGCAGCTAAGCTTCTTGCAGAAAAAGCCGTCGAGCGTGATTTAGATGTTTACCATGTTAAAGCAGCTGATTTAGTCTCTTTAGCTCTAACTCACAAACAACCTGAGATTGCTAAACTTCTCCTCGAGCGAGGAGCATCCGGAGAGAGCGCTTTTGAATTAAGTATTGAGAATCTGCAATTGGATGACGCCGACTTCTTATTTCAGCAAGGTGTAAACGCAAATCCAACTAAATGGGATCAGATTGAATGGGATCAGACGTTACTGGAGAGGATTATTCTAGATAATGCACCTGATTTGAAGGTTGTGAATTTTCTACTGGAACGTGGGGGTGCTGTAAAAAATAAGTACTTAGCGACAGTTATCAATAATAAACGTTTTGATATTGCAGATGCATTGATTACAAAAGGGTTAAGTTTAGAGTTTAAGGAAACATATGGTGAAACAACAATCGCGAACGATTTATTAAATAACAAATCAATTGATTTCGAAATTGCAAAATATGTGATAGAGAAAGGAGCTAACTTTAAATGTGATACAATTTTAAACATTTTTAAAAACAAACGTTTTGATATTGCCGATCTCTTAACTAGTAAACATCTCGATGTTAAATCCGAATATGGATTTTCTACTACAGATATGCTTATGGATGATTATAAATCTGTAGATGAACAAACAATAAAATATTTAGTTAAAAAAGGAGCTAATCTTAACAAAGACCATTTGTTAATGCTCATGCGGGCTAGGCGATTTGACCTTGCTCAGATTTTAATCGATGAAAAAAAAGTCAATCCCAAAAAAATGATTTTAACAGACTTGATTACCCGTTCTTCAAAAAATACAGAGATTATTGAATTTTTGCTTAAAAATAAGGCAAATGTAAACTTGTCTAACCACAATAACACCTCTCCATTGTACAGGGCTATCGTGTGTAATGATTTGAAAATGGCTCAACTTCTGATTGATCATGGAGCAGACCTCCAAGCTCTTGATGACCACTTTAACTCTCCCTTACATCATGTCATCGAAAAAGATAATCTAGAAGGTTTTAAACTTCTTATAGAAGCCCGCATAAAAAAACATGGTAAAGAACTTGGTTTAAGCCTTCCTGTAGATTATGATGATGACCTACCACCTATGTTTGTTTCAATTTCATACATTAATCTTCCCATGGTAAAATTTCTTCAGGAAAAAGGAGCAAGGTTAGATACTACCGAGGTTTATGGAGATGATAAGGAAAGCTTATTACATGCGGCCATCAATATGGCAATAGCAAAGCATAGTGGAAGCACCCAAATGATAAAATTTTTAATAGAAAATGGAGTAAATCAGACGATTAAAAATGGTAATGGGCTTACCCCTAAAGAAGCTGTCCAATGGCTCAAACCTTCTTTACGCTCTAAACTTAACAAATTATTACCCTAAATAGGAATTTATAAAGACCATGGATTGCCTAGAGGCTCTCCTAAAGAGATAATTCGCCCCCCTGCTGCACCAAAATCCCATGAGCTTAAGCTTTTCTTCAGGGCTCAAGCCTGAAGGCAAGACAGAGCATATCCAGTTGATCCCACTCATGGGTCATGGTATTTTCAAAAATTAAACGAAAAGGGATTTGGCCCTGATTCAAAGTATTGAAGGCTACACTTAAGCGTTTACTGAGGGAAGGTGTAGCCTCCTTCAGATCAGTTCAACATACCGCTATTTTGCCCGTTTTTGCAAGAAAAAAGAAGCCAGCCATTAGGCTCCCAAGAGGGAAACTCCCAACCAAAGAGCCTTTGACACCTAATTCAAAGCGTGCAAAACGCTCTTTGAAGAGCATATGCATAGTAGTAGCAATCCAAACGCAAATACAAAGGTTAGAAAATTAAATTTCTAGCATTGCTTTTTGCGAGATGATTTAAGGTCGGAAGAGGAACTGAGCAATTGCTGTGTGCCTTGTTTAATCCAAGCATTCAAGCTAAGTCCATTGCTTTTAGCTTCGTAAGCGGCTTTTTCATGAATTTCAGGTGGAAGGCGCAGTATGAGCTTACCGGAGAAGAGCTTTTCAGGGGCTCTTTCCAACTCTTTACAAAAGTCTAAGTATTCATCAATAGAATCTTTAAATGCTTGTTCTAATTCTTCAACTGAAGTTCCTTGGAAAGTGATCACATCTCTTAGCCAACGACTTCACCATGGAATAGTCGAGCTTCTTCGTCATAATTCACGTGTCCGTGATATCCTTTGTATTTCATGGTTTTACTCCTGATTCTTCTAAAAACCGACGCACTGAAACTAAGGCCCCTTTATCCGTCTCTTTCTGAAAGATATATCTTTAATCGTGAGCCTCGTTCCTCGCTTACTTGAGCCCTAAGACTCAGAAATAAAGCTTCAATATTGCTCCATTTAACACTTGAAAGGACAGGGATGTGGAAGATGGCATTAAGAGTGTATAGAACTATATGATATCAAGTTTGATACTATGCTGGAGGGTATAGCTATTTTTCTAAAATTGGGAATTTATGATGACCATGCTTGAAAAGAAATCTCTTCTGGAGTCCCTAAATGTTCTCCTAAAGAGATAATTTGCCCACCTGCAGCACAAAATCCCATGAGTTTACGCTTTCCTTCAGGACTTAACCCTGTAGGCAGTACAAAGAGCATATCCAGCTCATCCCACTCATGGGTCATGGTGTTTTCAAAAATTAAACGGAAAGGGATTTGGCGCTGATTTAACGTATTGACGGCTACGCTTAAAAGTTTACATAGGGAAGGAGTGGCCTCTTTCAAATCTGGTAAGCATACAGCAATTTTTTCTTGCTTTTCAAGAGAAAGAATCCATCCATTAGGCTCCCATTCCAGGGGAAAACTTCCAACTAAAGAACCTTTGACACCTAATTCAAAGCGTGCAAAACGCTCTTTAGAAAGCATTTGCATTTGCATAGCAGGATCTTTTAGTGAAGTCGCATCTAGTAAAAGATAGAGGGGTAGAATCTGAGACATGTGGCCTGCAAGCAAATCAAAATAATCGGCAGCTATATCTCGGCAATATAAGGCAGCCAAAAGATGACCTTCGGGTTGCTTTGGATCAACTTCGGTAAAATTCTCTACTGAGAGTTGCATTTCCTGATTAAAATCTTGAATATCTTTAAAGCGATCATTCAACCATTCATGAAAATGGATATGCTGGTCAGCTTCCCAGGGAAAATTTAGGCTAAAATCTGCATTTCCTCGATAAAGGCAAATTCCTAGACTATGAGCCTGAAACTCTTTCCAAGGGCCCTGTAAGAAATGTTCGAGTGATAATCCTAGTGAAAGAAATTGCGTCTTGTTGGAAAGTGGCTGTGGAAGTTGTTTAAAAAGGCCTAAACGAATTTCCCAAAGAATAGAAAAGCCTTGTTGCACGCACTGAGCTGCCCATTCAAGCTCGCTTTTCCAATTCAGATTTCCTTGAATGGCTCCATCTAATGAAATTAGTACTGCTTGATAACCTGTAGGAATCTCAACAAAAAGCTCTTGGCATTCGTAGATTTTTAACTGAGAAGATTCCATCTTAGATCGCTTTCTTTTTGAATTGATGATAGCGTATCACCTTTCCTTTTTCCCTCCACAATTCTTCAAAATACGAAGATCCATAATTGCTCATTTCTTCAGTATAGTAGGGATCTGGATAGCATGAATTAAAAGCTGGAGATTGACAAAGCACTTCGATCATTTGCATGGAGTAATCTGGTGCATCGGTCACTAATGAGAGGGAACCGTTTTCTCTTAGAATGCGCGCGACTTCATTAATAAATTCTGGCTGGATTAAGCGATGTTTAGCGTGGCGGCATTTGGGCCAAGGATCGGGGAAATTTACGTAGATTTCTGCAATTGTTGAGCTTGGAAAAAAACAGCGAGTGGCATTGAGAGCTTCACCAGAAATAACAATTAGATTTGACAGTTCCCGATTTTTAATCTTAGACCAGATTTTTTTAACTCGCTCAAATTTCTTTTCCACTGCCACCCAATTGATGAGTGGATTTTCGCTAGCTTTTTCGGCTATCCAGGTCCCATTTCCACTGCAATATTCAATATGGACAGGGTTTGAATTGCCGAAGAAGGTTTTACAATCCCATCCAGGAAATGAAAAATCTGAAGGAGCTGTTCCTTGCAGAGGGACGTACCAAACTCTATCTTCGATTAAAACCTTTCTTTCACTCAACTTATAGGGAGATTTAAGATTTTCAGGTCTCATTGGATCTTCTCAAATAAAATAAAAAAGGTAAATCATAGCTAATTAGATCTTTAGAAACAATCAAAAAGCATTATCAAGAAAAGCCAACCAATGAATTTCTTTAGTCTTGGGAAGGAAGGCATTCGCGATAGAGGTCACGTTTTGAAATACCCCTTAAGTCAGCAGCAAGTTTAATGGCTTCTTTTTTGGTGATATTGAGTTGATTTTCCAGGAACTGCACGTGTTCAACAGGTGTTAATAATTCCCACTGGTGGCTTTCCCCTTCGGCTTCTCCTTGAATCATGAGAACGATCTCTCCTTTCACAACTCTATCTTCCCAAAGCGTTAGGAGCGCTTGCGCATTCCCGCGGCACACTTCTTCAAATTTTTTAGTTAACTCGCGGGCAATTACAAGTAAACGCTTAGGGGCAAGCTCATGTAGAGCTTTAAGCACATTCAGCAGCCGATGTGGAGATTCATAACAAATAGATGTTCCTTTATAGGAAAGAAGCTGCTGCAAATTTTTCTTTAATTCTTGATTTTTTCGCGGTAGAAAACCGCAAAATTGAAATCGATCGGTGTCAAGGCCTGAGCAAGTTAGAGCCGCGATCGCCGCACAGGGACCTGGAATAGAAAGTACTTGAACGCCGTTTTCCACACACTTCTGAACTAAACGGCTACCAGGATCTGAAATGCCAGGGGTGCCGGCATCTGAAATTAAAGCTATTTTCTTTCCCTCGATCATCGAAGCTAACAGTTCATCTTCCTGGGAAGCTTCGTTGAATTTATGGAAGCTCTTCAAGGGTTTTTGAATGGCGTAATGCTTGAGTAGAATTAAGCTATGACGGGTATCTTCGCATAAAATGAGGTCGCATTCTTTGAGCAGCCGCAATGCTCGCAGCGTGATATCTTCTAAATTTCCGATGGGAGTAGCAATAAGATAGAGCATAAAAAGCAGGGAGTTAGAAAGAAAAGAGAAAGGTGGCACCCAGATTCGAACTGGGGAATGGAAGCTTTGCAGGCTTCTGCCTTACCACTTGGCCATGCCACCGATCATAAAAACTAGTTTATACCTGAGCGAACCTCATCACGTCAAGTGAAAGTTACCAGGTGCTGCATTAAATTAATTTTCACCTCTTTTTTTTCAAATAAACGCTTAACATCAATCTCTTATATAAAAATAAAAAAGAGGCCTTAGACCTCTTTTAAGAGATCTAATAGCCATAAAGAAGTTTTAAGCTGAGATAACCAGTCCTTTGTTTGGAAAATTGTCCTTCATGTGAAAAGCCGTTGTGCGCCTCAAGAAAAATCCGCAATTTATGCCCATAAGATTTATCCCACTGATATCCAATTGCTACTGTAGTATCAAATTTCCACCGATTGTCTTCCCAATTGCTAACATACGTTGCCACATAGGGAATGGCCTCAAGATTTCCGACATGAATTTTAAAGGCATCAAAGTGGTAGTTAAAGCCGTAGCTAATTCCATTTGGTTTAACTTTAAATGATTCATCTGAGCGCAAGACTCTTGAATATCCGCCAAAAATGGTAAATCGCTCCACGAGATTATAAGCAAAAAACCAGTCAACAACTTCCATGCTAGGATTTAGGCGCTTAATGTACTTTTTTTCCACCAATAATTCATCCCCTAAATGGGAGGACTGATGAAAAAACCGTAGACGGCTCGAAAAACGTCCATTGATGTATGTAAAAGGAACACCTATGTAGTAGTCTGCATTAATTAAGGCGAGAGATGAAGCTTTTGCTTCAAAAATAGCCCACACGCAAGCTTCAATGCCCACAAACAGACGTCCGCATGGGATCTCTTTAATTTGGTATAACGAAAACCTGTCTCCAATTGAAACCGGAAGCAGATCTGTTTTGAAAACACGATCATAACTGCGGTAGCCTGCCGAATAGCCAACAATGTGCGGCTCCGCGAGCATAGTCGGAAAAAATGGAACCAACTCAGGCAGCCAATTCCCTTCTTCGCATACCGGATGGGGCAAAGGAGCTGAACATTCGTTCTGAAAACTGTCAGTAGAAGAATTTTCGATGGTGTCAGCTAAAACTGACGCTGATGCTACGATTAGGACAAAAATCAATTTTTTAAGCATTGTTACCTTTTTTAGATTTTACTAGGGGATGACAATAACCTAAAAAATCCAAAAATACAATTTCAAATTCCGAAACTCAATAGTATAAAATTGCTCTTCTTACAATACCTAAAATTTTAGGTGTTTACTCTTTCCAAAATGAAAAGAGTGCATATGCAAAAGTATGATAGGGTAAAGAGGTTTTGAAAAGTTCAAAAGGCTAACTGGTGTTAAACGCAAACATTAGGAAAAAAACGGCGGAAAATCTAACCTTGAAGATAGATTATCACCCAGAGGAGGGAGTTTTGCAAACGCCCTCCTCCAACTATTATGTATAGACTTTTTCAAGGATTTTTACAATTTCACTCAATTCAGGCCTTGACTTTGCAATACTTAGAGGAGTAACTCCGTCTGTATTTTTAACATTCGGATTAGCCCCTTCCTCCATCAAATATTTGACAACATCCTCACGCCCTTCTTGCAATGCATAAAATAACGGAGTAGCTTTATCCCCATCTAAGACGTTTAGCCCTCCGACAGTTTCTGGCAATAAAAGCTTAATGGACTCAAGATCTCCGTTCCCTGCTGCAATATGAAGTGGAAATAGCTTATCTGGCTCACCAGAATGAATATTAGCATCAGCTTTCTCTTTTAATAGTGCTACAACGGCTGCTACTTTCTTTTGATTTACTGCAAAACATAAGGGGGTAGAGTTGAAAGCTCCTTTGGAATTGACCCCTTTAGTTGTTTGTGGCAATAAAAGCTTAATACTCTCGACATCTCCAGCCTCAGCAGCATAATGTAACGGCAAACTTCCATTCTTAGAAGCCATGTTAACATCAGCCTTCGCATTTAATAGTGCTTCAACGGCTTTCGGTTTTCCTGCCTTTGCGGCAAAAACTAGAGGAGTGGAACCCTCCGTATCTTTGACATTGACACCTTTGGTCGTTTTTGCTAGTAAAAATTGAATACATTCCACATCCCCAACATCTGCAGCCACGTGCAATGGCAAATACCCCTTTCCATCAGCAAGATCAGCATCGGCTCCTTCTTTTAATAGCTCCTGAACAGCCGCTACCTTACCAGCACCTGCAGCAAAAAATAATGGAGTTAATTTGTAACCCCCTAAGGCATTGGCACGATTAGTGGTTATTGGTAGTAAAAGCTTAATACTTGCCACATCTCCAGCCCCTGCAGCAAAATGCAATGGCAAATACCCATCTTCATCAGCAATATTAGCATCAGCTTTTGCATTTAATAATTCTTGAACAGCTGCCGGTTTCCCTCCCATAGCAGCAAACGCTAAAGGAGTGCCCCCGTGATTACCTTTAACATTGACATCGTTCATTTTTGTTAGTAAAAGCTTAATACTTGCCACATCCCCAACCTGTGCAGCAAAGTGCAATGGCAAACTCCCATTACCAAGAGGAGTATTTACATCAGCTCCTTGTGTAATTAATTGATTAACTTTATCAATATCTTTATCAAGAATTGCATAAAATAAAGGAGATGCTTTTTCACTATCCAAAACATCTTTAAGTTCTTTGTCTGTGCTCTTGTTATTACTTAAAACTCCAACGGTAGGCAACCCTTGGATTTTTTTAATCACCTCATCGATAGCTACTTCCTTTCCCTTTAGAGATGCTTTTCCTTTCGTTTTCAGCCTCTCAAGAATTTTCACTAATGTGTCTTGGTCGTTTTTAGTTAGAAATTTTTTTTTGCTATAATCGTCGGCAAATTGACCAACAGCTTTCGCCACTTCTACAGGGGTTGTGCGTGCGAGATGAATCCCAGGAAGTAGGGAGATCAATTTTTTAAGAAGAGTGACATAGCGTCCTTCTAGATTCCCTTGTTTTCCTTGTAATTTGGTGGTTAACTGTCGATCATCCTCATCGTTAACCTTTCTGAGATCTTCTACACGATTATGAAATTCTTCTTGAGATTTAATATTTGTAACGCGATAAGTCATTCTAACCTCCTATTGCCATGAAAGAAACGTAAAAAAAATTACGATTTACTCAAATATTTGTATATCTTACATATTTGCAAACTGGACATTTTTTTACATTCAATTATTACAATTTTTATTTACATTTTAAATTGATTTGTTTCCATTTTTTATAGATCTATATTCAACTCATACATTGTGTGTAACTTGAGATTTTTGATATTTATTAATTCTGTTCGTGCAAACGGTTCAATTTTGCAATGCCATCCTTTTTTAATACTTATATCATTACACAATGAAATAATTAGTAAAAAAGGAAAAAAGCACAAAGTGCTTTTTTCAAACTTCTATAGGTTTCAAATGAGTAAGCGAAGTGCAAAGATATTTCCAAGCTTTCCAATCTTCGCGCATTCTTTTTTGCAGCGCTTTAATTTCCAGGTGCAGTTCATCTAAGAGTTCACGACCGCTTGGCGCTGTTTTTTTTAAGTTTAGGTACTGTTCTTTGAGCTGGTTAAAAGTCTGGATGTTATTTTCAATACGCTCAGAGACTTCGTGAATTTTGGCTTCCATTTCATCTTTTTTGACGTACCACAACTTTTTGATTTGCTCTAACAAAAGGTTTTTCTTCTCACGAACCATACGTTTTTGAATGGTAAAGGAATCAACCTGGCGTAGCTGCGTGGCTAGCCCAAAAAAACTGAGAGTCCAAATCAACCATTTGGTGGGATCAAAGTGAAACCAACGGATCCCATTTCGATAATCATTCGCAAAGGTATGGTGAAAATTATGATACCCTTCTCCAAAAGTTAGAAAGGCTAAGATATAATTATTTACCGCAGACTGCTCTTGGCAAAAGGGCTTATCACCCCAGCTATGTGCCAGAGAATTAATAAACCAGGTAAAATGATGAAGCAGGAAGAACCGGGTCCACCACGCTAAGAAAAAAGCGCCCCAAAAATCTCCCATCAGCCAACCTACACATAGGAAAAGCAATAAATTAGATCCAAACATTAAAACAGGATAAAATCGGTGCTGAAACATCACTTGTTTATTTTTAATGAGGTCTGGGACCACTTTTGGATCGATTGGCTTTTGTTTTTTAAGCATCCATAAAAAATGGGCGTGCCAGAATCCTTTTTTGATCGAGTAGGGATCATCATCCGTATCCACATGCGCATGATGCAAACGATGGTCAAACGCCCAGCGTAAAGCACTTCCTTGACCTGCTAAGGTCGAGAAAAACAAAAGAATGACTTCCAGAAACTTACCGGTTCGAAAAGAGCGGTGAGAATAGTAACGATGGTATCCACCTGTAATGCTTAAACCTGTTAAATATAAAAGGATAAAAGAAATCCCGCACATTCCCCATGTTGGCGAACCAAAATAAAGATAGAATGGCAGCGTGGTGAGTAACAGCGCTTGGTAAGCAATTAAGAATCCTCCAATCGCCCAGCTAAAATTTTTATTATCAAGTGACATAAGCCTACTCGGTTGATTTTTTAAATTAAAACCATTCTAGATTAAACAAACAATTATAGCAATACACTTAACCATTAATGGGTTATGATTTTAAAAAGAGATTTGATGCCAGATTTTTTTAGACGAAAGATCCGGAGGATGCTAGTATGATTCTGAAGTAAAGATGCCAGTAAGAAATTTTTATGCAAAGGCATCAAGAACTTTCATTCACTTCCCCAAAGGAATCTTATGGCGGGGCTTAACTTACCTTTAGCAGAAGTTCTCCAAATTTTAGCACCCGGTCGTGCATGCCCCTCTTTAAGCCATCACGTTAAATCGGTGGTGGTGGACAGCCGTCAATTAATGCCTGGTGATCTTTTCTTTGCTTTGTCGGGGGCTCGGGTTGATGGTCATGATTTCCTTCAAGAAGCTGTGCAACGCCAAGCTTGCGCAGCAGTGGTTTCTGAGAAATTTTATGCCCGGCACGCGACTCAATTTTCTTTGCTTTTGATTCCAGTTCCAGATGTCTTACTCGCATTGCAATCTTTAGTGCGTAATTATTTGAAAAAATATTGCCAAGCTAAAATCGTGGCAATTACAGGATCCGTGGGTAAAACTTCAACCAAACATCTTACTACTCAATTAGTCCAAAACCATCTGTCAACGGCTTTTTCTCCAGGCAATCAGAACTCGCAGATTGGACTTTCGTTAACATTGCTGAACCATGTTCAAGGGCACGAAGAGCTTCTCATTCTTGAAATGGGAATGACGGGTAAAGGCCAAATCCAGCAGCTTACAACAATTGCACCGCCAGACATCGCCGTTTTAACAGCGGTAGAACTTGTCCATATGAATGAGCTCAGCTCATTGCAAGAGATCGCTGAAGCTAAAAGTGAAATTTTTTCCCACCCTAAAACTCAGCTTGGAATCCTTCCTGCCGAAATCGCTTATCGAGATCTTGTCCTAAGTGCAGGCAGCTGTAAAAAACACACCTTTTCGTCAACTTCATCGCAAGCGAATTTCTTTTTAAGTCGACAAAGCCAAGAATTTACCATTGTTGATGTGCGAGGCCAAAGTCCTTCACTTCCCCCTCTCCCGTTTTTGGGAGGGCATAATTATCAAAATTTTCTAGCAGCGGTAAGTGTCTGCAGAACTTTGGGAATTGAATGGGGACAGATTAAAGAAACGATTCCAACGCTTACCCTTCCTGAAAAACGTTTAGAGCAAATAATGAAAAAAGGTATTCTTTTTATCAACGATAGTTATAATGCTGCTTTAGCCTCAATAAAAGCCGCTTTAGATTCTTTGCCGCCCCCTCCAAACCCTTCGGGTAAAAAAATTGCTGTGTTAGGGGAGATGCTTGAACTAGGAAGTTTTTCAGAAGCATGCCACAAAGAAATTGGCGAATTTTCTCTCGAGAAAGTGGATCGGATCATCTGTTTTGGTGAAGGTTGCACCCCCATCGAAGAAGTCTGGAAAAAAGCAAACAAACCAGTGTGTGTATTGACAAGTTTAGAGCAAGTGATTGATGAGCTCCAAAGACATGTCAAAAGTGGAGATTTGGTTTTATTGAAGGGTTCTAATAAAAAACAATTGTGGGAAATCTTAAAGTATTTTTAGTGGAGCACTCCATGCTTCTTTTCGCGATCGAATTTCTGAAAGCACATTATGGAATAAAACTTCCAGCCGTCTTTAGCTACACATCAACTCGGATGATTTTAGCAGCTATCACTTCGTTAGTTATTTGCATCTTCTTAGGACCCCGCTTCATAAAAAAACTCTATGAACTAAAAATTGGCCAATCCATCCGCACAGATGAATGTCCTCATTTAGGAATTCTTCACCAAAAAAAGAAAGATACGCCCACTATGGGAGGTATTCTCATTCTTTTCTCCATGGTGGTTTCGTTAGTTTTGTGGATGAACCTCACACACATTTTTTCGCTTATTCTACTGATTACTACTATCTTTCTTGGATTTGTCGGCGGATGGGACGACTACCTAAAACTGAAGTATAAAAATCCTAAAGGGCTTGCGAGCCGAAAGAAATTTTTCTACCAATTGTTAATTTCTTCGCTGCTTCCCCTTTATTTACTAAGCCCTGCTCTCACCTCGCATGTCCCTTTTAAACGTTGGTTTGACCCGCCAGTTGTTAAAGAACAAACGCAAATTAAGGAAAATGCTGAAGGTAAAACTACCTCGACGTTAACCCAAATTTCATTAAAAGAATATGCCACCCGCCTGTACATCCCCTTTTTAAAGGACCCTGTACTCTCTTTTTCGGGAATATTTACAGCTTTTGCTTTTTTATTCATGGTCTTCGTGATTACCGGGGCCTCCAATGCCGTAAATTTAACAGACGGTTTGGACGGATTGGCGGCAGGATGCCTTATTTTAGTCGCAGGGTGCTTAGCCTTAATCGCTTTCGTTTCGAACAACGTCGATCTCGCCCGCTACTTAAACATTTTATACATTGAAGGAAGCGGTGAAATTGGAATTTATTTATCGGCTTTAGCAGGGGCTTGCCTGGGATTTCTATGGTATAACAGTTATCCAGCGCAAGTCTTTATGGGAGATACGGGTTCATTACCTCTGGGAGGTATTCTAGGCGTATGCGCCATCCTTCTAAAAAAAGAGATGCTTCTAGGAATTATTGGAGGCATATTTGTGGCCGAAACGGTCTCAGTCATTCTACAAGTCGGCAGCTGTAAACTCCGAAACAAAAAACGTATTTTCTTATGCACCCCCCTGCACCATCACTTTGAGTTCAAGGGATGGCCTGAAACTAAGGTGGTCATTAGGTTTTGGATTGTAGGGCTTCTTTTAGCTATTGTAGGCATTGCCTCCTTAAAGTTTCAATAAAAAGGGTTGATATGGGTCAAGAATATGCTCAGAAAAGAATACTGATTATCGGTTTAGGCATGAGCGGTATCTCTGCAGCGCGTTTTTTACTTCAACAAAAGGCTTTAGTTTGGGGAATCGATCAAAATTACCCTAAACTCATCAATAATCCGGCTATAGAAGAATTGTGCGCACAAGGGCTCCAATTCATCCAGCAAATCCAACTACCGCCGCTTGAGACCTTTCAAACTATTGTTATTTCTCCAGGTGTGCCATTAACCCACCCTCTTTTAAAAATGGCCGAAGAACATTCCATTGAAGTTCTTGGAGAAATCGAGCTAGCCTTTCGCGCTTTAAAAAACCCCCTGATAGGCATCACTGGTACCAATGGCAAAACGACTGTCACTTTGTTAGTCACACATGTTTTAAATGAAGCTGGGATAACTGCCAAAGCCGTAGGAAATATTGGAGAGCCTTTAAGCGAAGAGATTTTTGGCAATCCTAAAACTGCGCTAATCGTCGAATTGAGCTCATTCCAACTCGAAACTCTGACTTCTCCCTGCCTAGATGCAGGTGTCATTCTAAATATTACTCCCGATCATCTTGACCGCTATAATACTATGGAAAAATATGCAGCGGCTAAAATGCATATTTATAAATGTTTAAAGCCTCAAGGGACTCTGTACATGGAAGAACGCGCCTATCAAAACTACGGGGCGTTAATGACCGATTTCGCTCCGAAACTTTATGGCTATGCCAAAACTAGCCACCTCTATACCGACCTCAATCATTTATATATACAAAAAAATGTTGATAGTATGTTACCTCTCAACTATAGAGGAAGCAAGAGTCATATGCTTGAAAATTTGATGGCAACTTATAGCCTATGTAAAGAGATGGGCATCGATGCCGAGCAATTTTGGCGAGGAGTATCTACTTTCAAAATTCCTCCACACCGGATTGAAAAGATTCGCACACTTGAAGGTGTGGCTTTTTATAATGACAGCAAAGGCACCAATATTGATGCTGTTATTCGCGCCATCGAGACTCTTAAAGGCCCTGTGATTTTGATAGCGGGAGGGATTGATAAAGGAACAGATTTTTCGCCTTGGATCCAAGCCTTTGCTGACCAGGTTAAACATATCTGTGTGATTGGACAAGCCGCTGACAAAATTGAGAAAACACTTTCACATCAATTTAATGTGCATAAGTGCGAAAGCTTATCCGATGCAGTAAAATGTGCATCCTCTCTTGCATATCCAGGAGACAATGTGCTACTATCTCCAGGGTGTGCAAGTTTTGATATGTTTGAAAATTATGCCCATCGAGGAATAGTATTTAGCGATACCGTGAATGCGCTAACGTGCATTCAAAAATAAAGGGGACCAGCGATGAACAGACGTGACACCATCATCGTAGCTGTTTTAATAAACTCAGGATTATTGGCAATTCTATTTATGATGGCTATCCATCCCGATGGAGATTCGCCCTATGAACATCCCTCGATACCATTAGCCATATCTACCCCCTTGATGGAAGAAATCCCTTTAAATTATCCTTCCCCTTCGACTTCTTACGTGCAAACGATTCCTACTGATGAAGTGGACAATGCCATCAAAGCTTTCGTCTCTCAAGAGTCTCCTCCTCTTGCTTCCTTTCATAATGACATTGCTGCTGTAGAACCCTCCCCTACACTTCCATCAGCACCCCTCTCTAGCGAAGAGACCATTGAAGTCAAAGTGAAAAGAGGCGACTTTTTAGAAAGAATCGCCCGCACTAATGGCACAACAGTCAAAGCGATTATGCAAGCAAATGGACTAACTAGCGAAAGATTGAATGTCGGGCAAATACTACGGGTTCCTGGTACAACTAATAAGGCTGCAGAGCCACAAGGTGTGGTCGTAGATCCCCCTAAAAAAACGCCTCCCAAGCTTGCGACTTCAGAAAAAGACAGCGAGTTTTATGTTGTCCAACGTGGAGATAATCCATGGAAAATTGCTAAAAAATTTCAGGTTCGCTTCGAAGACTTATTGATTCTAAATGATTTAGATGAAGATAAAGCCCGAAACCTGAAAGTGGGCGATAAACTGAGAGTTCGTTAATTTTTCATGATGCGCTTATTTTTACTCTTGTGCGCTGCATTGATTTTTACGCTCGGGCTGATCATGATTTTCAGCACTACGTCCGCGGAAGTGCTCGATCATGACTTGCAACGAAGTACCCACCAAGCTTTAATTCGTCAGATTGCGTATGCCCTCGCCGGTTTTTTGATGGCCTGGTGCGTAGCCAAAATGGGTTATCAACGCTTTTTAAAATTAAGCCCGCTGCTGCTGCTCTTTTTTTCCTTCTTATTAATTTTAACGCTCATCCCTGGCATTGGGCGGGAAGTCAACGGTTCGCGGCGGTGGCTATCTTTTGGAGGATTAACCTTTCAGCCTTCGGAATTCGTCAAGTATATTGTTCCTGCATTTTTTATTGATCGATTTCTCACCTTCAAACCTGGAACATTTTACTTTAAGGATCTGCTTAAATTAACTGGGATTTGTTCCATCCCCATCTTATTGATCCTTGTCGAACCCAATAATGGAACTGCAGCTGTAGTGGGGATTACCTTAATCGCCTTTTGCTTAATCTCTCGCATTCCATTTAAATATTGGGCTTTGCCTCTCTGCTGCTTAGCTTTAGTGGGTGTCGTTTCAGCCTATCAACTTTCCTATGTTTCAGCTCGCTTAAAAGTCTATCTAGACCCAAGTTATGACTTGCAAGGAAAAGGGCATCAGCCCCATCAGGCCAAAATCGCAGCGGGATCAGGTCAATTATTTGGGAAAGGTCCCGGGAATAGCTGGCAAAAATTAAGCTACCTGCCTGAGGCACAAAACGACTACATTGCAGCTATCTTTGCAGAAGAATTTGGATTTTTAGGGATGCTGGCACTGATTTCACTTTACATGTTTTTGGGATATACCGGCTTTGTCATCTCACACCATGCGAATGATATAGAAGGGTTTTATTTAGGAACCTCCATTACTTTTTTAATCTGTTTTCAAGCCTTTTTGAATCTAGGTGTGGTGTCTGGACTGCTTCCTAGTACAGGTCTTAATCTACCACTCTTCAGCCAAGGAGGCACATCGCTCATTGCGAATCTAATGGGGATTGCGCTTCTTTCAAGCATTCCTAATTCATCCCTAACTCAAAAAAATTTAAGCACAAATTAGCTTAATCAGGTACATTTAGCTAAGACTGAAATGAAGAGGAGTTTCTATGATGCTGTCAAAAATTTGTCTTTTAACAAACTACAATCTCTATGAATCTAAAAGGCACTTTACTCAAAAACTCGCGGAAGCGCTCAATAGACACCAGATTGAAACGAAAATCATCGATGCCAATGAAGGGCCTATTGGAGCAGACGTTATCTCGGCAATTCAAAAATTTAAACCAGACTTAACCTGTTCCTTTAATAGCATGATGCCTCTTTCAGAAAATCGCTACCTTTGGGATATGCTAGAAATTCCTCATCTCTCTATTTTAGTCGATCCTGCGCTCTACTCTGTCAGCTTAACAGCCAGCCCCTATTCTATTTTATCCTGTGTGGATCGGCAAGATAGCCTGGCTCTCCAAGAGTATGAGTTTAATCGGATTTTTTTCTGGCCGCACGCGGTGGAAAGAGAACTGGGCGAAGCTCCAAAACAAAAGAAAGATCTTGATGTCGTTTTTTTAGGCAGTTGCTATGACTACGAAAGCCTGCGCGCTTCCTGGCAGCAACGTAATCCCGAAGGTTTAAATGGGGTATTAGATGATGCCATTGATCTCGTTTTCTCAAACAACCAAATTTCACTGGCAGATGCCCTTGTAATGGCCTGGAATCGCTCAGGTCATGACCATTTGGGAGTTGACTTTACAACGTTGTTTTACTACCTTGATATGTATACCAGGGGGAAAGATAGGGTGGAGTTAATTCGCTCCATCAAAGATGTCCCCGTGCACATTTTCGGAGAACTTTCACAGGACAATGCCGTCGGGGTTTTAGGTTGGTCTCAATACTTAGCTAATCAACCTAATGTGACTATTCACCCTTCAGTCCCTTTCCCTGAATCTTTCGACATTCTACGCCGCAGTAAAATCAGCTTAAATAGCATGCCTTTTTTTAGAGATGGAACACATGAGCGTGTATTTACCAGCCTATGTTGCGGCGCTGTGCCTATTACGAGTGAAAGTGCTTTTTTACGTGAATCCTTCAAAGAAGGACAACATTTACACTATTATCAATCTAATCATTGGGGTGACGTGAATGAAAAAATTCACACTTTGCTTAACAATGAATCAAAACGTCAAGAAATGGCGGATTTAGGTAAAGTGATCGTTTTAAAAGCCCATACGTGGGATACACGCGTTGAACAATTAAAAGAAATTATCGCACCTTTTATTAGTGAATAGGTTCTTGTATTTTTTTAAATTGATTTTGTAAAATAATATGATATAATCTTGTTCAAACAAAGGATATGTCAATGATTAAAGTAAAAGCTGCTGATATAAAATGGGATCAAGCAAGTGTTGACAAAACGTTAACTTCACTCTCGTCTACCACCAAAGATAAAGTTTGGATAAAAAATAATTTAAAAGTTACAAATCCCAATAAAATTGAGCTTTTGGTTTGGAAAATTGTAAATAAAAGCAGCGTTTTACGTCGCCTTTTGTTCTCGATTGATTATAAAGTTTCTCAGGCTAACTTAAAGAAAATCGTTCCTTTTATTCTATCCCCCGAAAAAAAGGTTCAATATAATGCAGCTATAGAAACTTTTAATCGCTTTGCTCCAAAGGAATATGCATTAGCTCCTTTAACTGAGCCAGTTCCCGCAAAACCTCAAAAAATTAAATCAGAAAAGCCACCCGAAAGCCCACCCCCTGATAGCAACCCTTATTTTAATCTCGTCGCTAAATGGGATAAGGAACGGATTAATTCTAAAGATAGTGGATTGAAACCAATAGAAGTTTTAGAAAATAACAGAAAGTGCTTTAAAGAAAACATTCCAGCCTACCTTGCTTTTTTGGAAACGACTCCTGATGAAAATGAAATTTTTATAACGATTGGCTTTGGAGGGGTTGGGGATCATACCCGCTTGGATCAACTATGGCCTGGACCCTTAAGACAAGCTGTGAATTCGGGTCAAAAAGTAAAGAATATTCTGGTCGATACACACGCTCAAACAGTGAGTGGATTCGACCTTTGTAGAGCCGCAACATCTCTAATCCCCAACTTTTCAGGTAATGATTGGATCAAACTTCATGAACGACTTGATATCCCTCAATTTGGGTGCGGTTTGCCAGATGTAACAGACGAGACTGATGAAAATGGCCCTGTCGATCCTTATAGTTGTCGTTGGGATAACGCCCAGCAAATTCGCGATTTCCAAGAGAAATGGTGCCAGTACAACTTAAGAGCCCTGCAAGCAGGTAAAAATGTGCATATTGGCTGGTATGTCAATACTGGTCCTTTGGCATGGATTGTAAATTTTTATAATCAACAAAAAGAAAATTTCCCAGATCAACTTTTCCTACTCGTTGGAAGTCAACGATTTGGCTGCATCCCCAAAGGCAAATTTGATCAAGCAGAAATCGACACTGCTAGATTTAACTATGGGGAAGATTTAGGCGCTTTAAATAATCTCTATGGTTCGAAATATGATTTCGTTGATGGCGGAGATTTCTCTCTCTTTCTAAAATAAATTTTAAAAGATAAGTCCTCGATTTTTTAAGGCCTCGAGCTAAAAATTGTTTAGACTTATCTTTTTTTATCATCAGTCAATAAAAAAATTGTATCGAAAATCGTAGGATAATTGTTAGGATATTGCAAGAATTGGATTCTCTTAATGTCTTTTTCAAAGTTCTAGAAAGGCATCAATGTAACTTCAATTTATTTGTTATGGATAAACACAACGATTTGGATTGACATATGACTATTACGTTTAAACCGCTAAATCATAAAAAAGAAGTCTGGAATGAAAAAGATCTTAAAATCAAACTGGAAACTCTCTTTAAGGGACTTAGCGGCCGAAAGGTTTGTCTAAAACGAAATTTTTCCCTTAAAAAAGCCAATTTTTTGCAAAGAATGATCTGGCCGTTAGTCCTACATTCAAAAAGTTTGCGGAAATGGTTTCTCGGAATCGATACGCGCTCGAATCAAGTGCTTTTCCAACGTATAGGAAATTTGATTAGAACAAAGATTGAACTCGAAAATGATGCTGGCCTGATCCTTGCCTACAACAGATCACTAAATCAATACTCCACCTACCTGGAAACCATTGACCGTAAAGCGGCTGTTAAATACTCAGTAAAAAATTTTGTTTTGAAAACGACCGAGAGTGTCCAGCTATCCACTTTAGTAAAAAATGAATTACTAGTCTATATGTATGCACAAAAGAATAAGGATGGGCTTTATTACTCAGATATACAATTTAAAAAAGTTGTGAACGATTTTGATGCAGCTGCGAATTTAGACGATTTTTGTTTTAAATTAGCTGAAGGCGACGCTGCTTTCTTAGCTCAAGATATCGCATCTATTAGAAAGTTTATCGTAAATGCAACTGAGCCTATTTCGTCTTCATCCCCTCAACAAACTTACTCATCATTTACAGGGATTCAAAAACCTTTATTCAAATATCTCGAAGAAAACAAAAGAATGTTTGGAAAAACTGATGGGGAAAGGAAGAGTCATCTTGCAAAGATTAAAAATGCGTATAAAAACGCCCGCAATGAAAAGGAATTTTTCTCTCTTATTTCTCTACATCCCACTCTCCTTAGCACAGCGCATGTAAAAAAAATCAGCGATTTTATTTCTACATTACTCAATCCATCCCCACCTGGAAACTCTAGTAAATTTACGTCTATTGAAGACCGTTTATTTCCCTCAATCCAACAAAGGTATTTGAAAAAAGATTCAAACCTCTATCCCAAGCAGTTTCTTACCGAACAGTTAGGAAATACTCAACGGGCTCCTTTTTTAGTTAATTTGCACACATCTTACAACGGATTTGAGATCCCGAGCATTAATGAATACATGAGTATCTTTAGAGAAACATTTGAAAGACCCCTTCTATTAACTTCAAAAACATCTTTAGAGTGTAATCTCCATGATTTCCAATTTCAAAATTTTGCTTTAAAGTTATTGAAAGGAATCAATTATAAAAAAATTCAAAACTATCAAAATCTTGACCAAAGTTATTCTGCGTCTGAAAAAGCCGCTTGTTTGCAGTTAGTAAGAGCAAGAAATTATGCCATAGCATCTCGCAGTGATATTGATTGGCAGGGTAACTTCATTTACAGAGACAAAGATATCACAAAAAAAATGGCACAGTTGCAGGCTAATTGGAATAGCTTAGTCCTTTATGATTGGGCTGGTGTCCCCGAAGAGGAGTTTGACAAAAAAACAGGAAATGAAAAAACGCAAATTTCTATAGCAGAAGAAGCCACATTTACTGCCGTAGAAAGAATGGCGATGAAGTATAACCCGATGAAATTAGCATGGGTTAGCCTAGCAAATGCGCATCGTCCTGGCGGAGATTATCAAAATGGAGGTAGAGATGAGGAGTCAATGACTGCCACTAATAGCGACGCCATTGTGGTATTGAGTCATGCAGCTCAACTCTGTCCTAAGACTGGACAAGCCGAATATAAAAAAAACTTCCATATTCCACCTGGTGGAAACTACTTTCACCAAACAGCAGTTTTTACGAATGCCACGCAGCCTATTATATGCAATAGTATTGTCCATGCATACGCAGACTTCAGCATAAAAAAAAATCAACCAAATGAGGAGTCGGAATTCATTGATTATAAAGATGGAAACCACCTTAATGTAACTTCCAAACGGTATGTCGAACGAATCAGATTAGATATGAAAGGCATCCTTCGCACCGCTAAAAAACATGGTCAAGAAGTCCTTATCCTTAATGCTTCAGGCAGTGAAAAATTGGGACATGATCTGAATGTCGAGGCAAAAACCTGGGCTGCAGTCTTAAATGAGCCAGAATTTTTCGGTCATTTTAAGGAAGTAATCTTTGTGATCAATGAAGAGACAAACAGCTCAGAACATCTTAATAATTTTAAAAAAGTTTTTTCTCATTAATTAATTTCAAGTTTTAAAGATAGATTTTTAATTATTTTTTTGAAATAAACACTTAATCATGTTACTATCAAGAATAAAGCATATTAAAATATACGAGGAAAAATGGCTATTACCTTCAAACCTTTAGAAAACAAGTCTGAATCATGGAATGAAAATGAATTTGTCGAGAAACTAAATAAACTCGCAGAGGCGGATTTAGGGGGTAGAAAAGTAAAAATCGGTAAAAATTTAACCACTGCAACTGCAAATATTTTTCAAAAAATGGTCTGGTCAGTTGCTAAACACTCCAATCTTTTGCGTAAATGGGTGCTTGGGGTGCATGTCGATTCTAGTTCAAAACTGCTCACTAAAATGGGAAAGTTTATCAATGAAACCCCTGAACTCAAAAATAATCCCCAACTCACTACTTCTTATAATAATGCTGTTAGCGAGTATAACAAATTTATTCAGAAAAATACCGGCAAAAAAACTGCCCGTAAATACGCAGCCACCCCGCTTGGTGTAGATAACTCCCCTTCTAACGGCAAAAAAACCCCTAGCAAGAAACCTGCAACTGAATTTAAGCATTTAAGAAATGCATTAATAGAGCATTTAGAAGCTAATAAAACCAAGTATGGATCGCGTGCTGCCCGCCATTTCAAAAAAATCGAAGCAGATTTTGATGCGGCTAAAAATTTAGACGATTTTTTACTAAAATTGGCACACGCTGAAACAGGCACGGAAGCGATTCTTAGCGATAAGATTGACGCCATTAAGAAGTTTTTAATTAATTCCTTAAATCCATCTCAACCCACTTTACTCACTTTTAAGCAAACTAAAACTGAATTCTTCAAATATCTTGAACAAAATAAAGAGAGTTACGGATCTACAAAGAAGCTTCAGAGTCAGCGCATCGTTCGAATTAAAGCTGATTTTGAACAATCTGCCAATCTCGAAGAATTCACCGACAACATGCGCAAAAAACCCTATCGAATCATCGAAGAAAAAATTGGCGAAATAGAAGTCTGGGTCCTGGGTTCCATGGGCTCACCTAAAGAAGCTTCTAACCCTAAAAATTACCTTCCAATTGCCAATCGTCCTTTTGGGCCAAAAATGACGAAAAATGTGAAAACACATTATGAAAATTATCCAACCGCTCCTATAACCCAACCTCTTAAAGATATACAAGCATTAAATCCTTCTCTTTTAGATAACAGCCAAGATAAGTATTATAAGGGCATTTATTCAAAAATTCACAGTCTAGAAGAATATGAAGCTTCCTTTGTCCATATCATTGGCGACAAAATGCGTGGAAAACTTAAGCAAAAAGGGCATGAATTTAATATTCACGATATCCAATTTCAAAATCTTGCGCTGCATTTTACGAATGAGATGAGCTACCAAGAGATCATTGGTAATCAAAACAAATCTCCAGCCCTCCTTCAGTTGATCAGAGCAAGAAACTACGCCATAGCCACACGCCGAGATGTCAGTTGGAGCGGTCACACACTCACTGAAGAAACAGATAAAAAACAAAAACAGCTTCAAATGGAAGCTAATTGGCGTTCCTTAGTCTTATATGATTGGGGCGGGGTCCCCTCAAGTGATTTTGATAAAACACCAGGCAATGAAAAAACAGTCGTTTCTGTCACTCAAGACGATACTTTGACTGCCTTGGAAAAAATGTCAAAAAGTTACAACTCGACTAAGATCGCATGGATTAATATGGCGAATGCGCATCGTACCGGGGGAGGCTACCAGCAGGGAGATAAAGCTCAAGAAGAAATGACGGTGACAAATAGCGATGGAATTGGAGTTTTGGGAAATGTATCAGAGATTCTCAGCGATGGACGCGCAGGATACAAAAAACATCTACATATTCCGCCTGGAGGGAATTACTTCCATCAGACAGTTGTTTTTACAACTTCAGACTATAACCCGATTCTTTGCAATAGCATCGTGCATGCTTTTGCTGACTTTAGATCTGGAACATACAGCAACCTATCAGAATTTGATGACTACTCCAAAAATACTAAACTAGACTCAAGCTCTCAAGCTTATACTGACCGCATTAAATTAGATATGCGCGGCGTGCTGCGCACAGCCAAACAGCAAGGTCAAGAAGCGCTTATCCTAAGTGCTACAGGGTGTGGCGCCTTTAGACATGATCCAAAAGCTGAAGCTAAAGGTTGGTCAGAGGTGTTAATGGAACCTGAATTTAAAGGTCACTTTAAAGAGATTGTCTTTGCCATTAAACACGACAAAAGGAATAGCGGCAATTTTGATGCCTTTAAACCTTTGGCAAACTTAACATTCTAAAATATCTGCCTGTTTTTGGTGATCTCTGTGAAAACACTGAGATCACCTGTATTCTCATCAATTTAAATATTCTTAAAGACACTCAATGATCCAGGAAATATCCATAAGCAATCTACCAATCGAACTGATCCAGCAGACTTTTGGTTTCTTAACTTTTAAAGAAAATCTACTTAGCGTAGTTCCTGTATGTAAGGAATGGAAAGCTTCTGCTGAAAGAGTAGTTAAATACGCTCTAATTATTACTCATATGCAAAAACATGCAAATTTTATAAAAAGAAACTTTTCGGCTGAGCATCAAAGAGCTTTAATTCATCTTAGAACCACCCAGAATGACCTTTCTACTAAAGAAGTTTTTGATCAAATAAATGTCCTTTGCTCTTACATTTTCCCTGGCATCGAAAGCACATTCTTTGCTGATATTGAAGAAATGCGTCAACTTTTAGGAGGATCTACTTGGATTCAAAATCTCCGCATAAAAAAAATTCAAGACGATTTTAATAAATCAGCCAATGTAGATGAATTCGTTGAAAAGTTGCGTATGGCTCCTCATAATATTTTAGAGGATAAAATTGAAATGATTGTCGATAGGCTTAGACGCTTAGTAGAAACTCCTGCTAGTCCTCTAGAAGTCTATCTAAATGAAAACAAAAAACTTTTTGGAAGTTTTCATGGAAATCAAACTCGACGAATAAGAAAAATTTTAGCAGATTTTAAGAAATCCACACATATAGATCAATTTACTGAGAATATGCGCAAGAATCCTGAGGCGATTAAAGAAGATAAAATTACGATGATAATCGATTTTGTAAGCAATCAGTCAAAATCTCATGAGCCCGCTGGCAAATGATTGCCAGCGGTGATCAAAAATTCTATGTCTTTTTCTGAATATGCTTGCCTAAAGCAGCGGTCATTTTAAACATATCGATCGGCTCGGAACCAATAACTTTCCCTAACAAAGCATCAGGATTAATCTGCCGTTTGTTGGTAGTGTCTTGCAAGTGATGGGCATGGATATATTCCCAAACTTTTTTCATCACTTCACCACGTGACAATTCAGTTGCGCCTACCACTTGCGTAAGCTCTGAGGAAAGTTTTTGCAGCGGTTGCTGCCGAGGAGTTGCCGTTTTTTTGACTGCGGTTTTTTTAGGAGCAGCTTTTGCGGCTGGGCTTTTTTTACCTACTGCTTTCTTCACTACACCTTTCCTACCCTTGCCTGCTTTTTTAATGTAGGCTGTGCGTGGATGCTCAATGTATTTCTCTGACAACTGAGCTAGATCATTTACAATGACATCACATTCGGGGAATGTGGAACAGGAATAAAATGTTTTACCAAAACGTGATTTCCGTGCAACCATGTGTCCTGTGCAACCAACCGCCACGCAAGCGGGCATGTCTCCCGCAGGAATAATGATTTCCCCTTTCTTAGGAATGTTGATAATGCCTTTGCATTCTGGGTAGCTAGTACATCCTAAAAACGCTCCAAAACGACCATGGCGCACTTTCATGTCGGATTGGCATTCTGGACATTTTTGGTCCCAATCAAAATCCGCGGCATAGTCTTCTCGATTAAAAGCAATTTCTTCCAATGGGGCAGTGAAATTGCAATCTGGATAGCGTGAACATCCATAAAAATATTTAGATTTAAACCAAATTTTCTGCAATTTAGAACCGCAGGTTGGACAGTCAATATCCGTCATCACTTTCGGTACAAAAGCGGATTTTTCAGCTTCCTCTAAAGTAGGCAAAAACTTAGCCCAGAAATCACGAATAAGCCCTTTCCAATCCTGCTGATTTTCAGCAATGGCTTCCAAACCATCTTCCATTGATGCTGTAAAACCAATATTCATAATTTCCTGAAAATTGTTTT
>Ga0105046_10002699_pt1 | contig 28027 bp, 15 predicted proteins | sample MAT03_FD_78385 | JGI IMG/M metagenome (GOLD analysis project Ga0105046, IMG submission 78385) | Freshwater microbial communities from Lake Fryxell liftoff mats and glacier meltwater in Antarctica - MAT-03 (megahit assembly) | ecosystem: Environmental > Aquatic > Freshwater > Ice > Liftoff... | reverse complement strand
GTGTAGACGTCGCCGCACAGGACGTAGGGCTCGGTGCGGTGCTTGGCGAGCCGGCGCGGATCGGCGCCGCGGCGGATGGGATCGAGCAGACGCACGACTTCCCACGCGCGCTTGGCATCGCCCAGGCGGGCGAAGGCCATGGCGACCCACACGGCGGCATGGGTGTACTGGCCACCGTTTTCGCGCACGCCTTCCGGATAACCGCGGATGTAGCCGGGGTCACCGTCGTGTTCGCCGAAGGCGGGATGAAACAATCGCACGACACCGTTCTCACGATCGATGAGCTGACGGTCGACCTGATCCATGGCGACGCGCATCCGTTCCAGGTCCGGCGCTCCGGCGATCACCGCCCAGCTTTGGGGCAGTGAATCGATGCGGCAGACCGCATTGGCGGCACTGCCGATCGGTCGGCCCTCGTCATCGTAGGCGCGGCGATACCACGCGCCGTCCCACGCCGCATCGGCGCTGCGCAACAGTTCACCGTTCCAAGTCGCCAGCTCATCCGCGATGCCCTGATGCCCACGTGCTCGCATGATCGGCAGGAACCCCGCGATGACATGATGAAGGAAGAACGCCAGCCACACGCTTTCACCACGTCCATGATGGCCAAGGCGGTCGAAGCCGTCGTTCCAGTCGCCGCTGCCGATCAGCGGCAGGCCATGTGCGCCCAGGCTGCGCGCCCGGCGGATGGCGCGCAGGCAGTGTTCATAGAGCGATGCGCGTTCGCCGCTGTCGAGCGGTTGTTCGTAAAGGTCGCCCTCTGCCGGCAGTTCACGGTCGGCAGCGAGGAAGCCGATTTCCTGATCCAGCAGCGCACGATCACCAGTTGCTTCGATGTAGCGCACCACCGCTGCTGGCAGCCACAGCAGGTCGTCGCTGCACCGGGTGCGCACACCGCGGCCTGCCGGTGGATGCCACCAGTGTTGCACGTCGCCCTGGACGAACTGACGCGACGCGGCGAGCACGATCTGGCGACGCAGCAGACCGGCGTCGAGATGCACCAGCCCCATGGCATCCTGCAACTGATCACGGAAACCGATCGCACCACCGGACTGGTACCATGCCCCACGCGCCCACAACCGGCAGGCGATGGTCTGGTACGGCAGCCAGCGATTGACCAGCAGATCAAGCGCACGGTCGGGCGTCGCGATCTGGACGCCGTCGCACAGGCCACGCCAGTGCGCGGCGACTTCTGCTTGCCCCGATCCGGCAACTCCGGGCATGCACCAGCGCGCGGCGAGCGCGGCGGCCTCCATGCCATCACCGCAGGCCAAGACGAAGACCACTTCGCGCATCTGCCCTGGAGCGAGATCGAAGGGTGCCTGGATCGCCAGGCACGGATCAAGTGCGGCACCGGTGCGTCCATCAAGAGCACTGCGCTGCATCACCTCTGGGCGATCCCATCCGCGATTGCGGCCGAGCACCGCGGCGCGGTCACCGCTGACTTGGCGGGTACGCAGATTGACGTCGAGCGCCACGCTGCGCCGCGCGAGGTCCGGATGATGCGGATTACGCGCCACCAACGCGCCGGTGAGTGGATCGCGCGCGGTGATGATGAAGGGAGCTTCACGACGACGCTGTTCACCAAGAACCAGCTCACCGCACCAGGTCGCGGACAGGCGGCGCATCCGCTCACCGCGATTGGTGATGCGCCAACGCCACACCCGCACCGGTTCCTTGACCGCGACAAAGGTGCTCATCTCGCTCACCAGATCGTCGTGATGACAGGTGAACGAGGTGATGCCCTGCGAATGCCGCGCCACATAGCGCGCAGGAGCCGCCGCCGGCCATTGGCTGGGCGACCAGAAACCGCCGTCTTCCTCGTCACGCAGGTAGAGCGCTTCGCCGCAGCGTTCACCGACCGCATCGGTCGGCCAGGGCGTCAGCCGGAACTCGTGGCAGTTGCTATCCCAGGTGCACGACGCGCCACTCGCCGATATCAGGGCGCCGAACTGCTCGTTCGCCAGTACGTTGATCCATGGCGCCGGCGTGGTCGCGCCGGGATCCAGCACCACCACATAGGCGCCGTCGGGATCGAAACCGCCCATGCCGTTGAGAAAACTGAGCCCGGCCGGGATCGGTGCGGGAGCCATCGCGCGACTGCGTGGCGCACGCGGAGGCTGCAGCAGTTCCATCACCCGCGCTGGCCGTGGTCGACGTGACGCCTGGGTCAGGAACGGACCATGGGCGGCGTCGAGCACCACTCGTGCGGCGGTGAACAGCGCGATGCGGTCATCATCATTCAACTGGTCCGCATGGCGCAGCACCACCGTGCCGGGACGGCCATCGAGTGGACGCGTCTGTTCGACCAAGGTCGTCAGCCGTTCATGCAGGTCCTGGCGATAGGCGGTGGGATCGTCGTTCCACAGCACTACATCCACCGGCAGGCCCTTGGCTCGCCACCACGCATGGGCGCCCAGGCAGTCGCGCGCCACTTCCAGATCCGCGACATCGGCGATCCGTAGCAGCAGGATCGGCAGATCGCCGGAGATGCCATGTGCCCACAAGGCGGATTGTGAGCGGCGGTTGAGTGCCGCCACGCCAGCGGGCGCACGCCAGGCGTTCGAGACCGTGGCGAGTGCCGCCACCAGCCGCGCGGCGGCTTGAGCGGTTTCTTCATCCACGCCGAGCTGATGCAGGAGTAGGCGCGACTGCGCCCATGCCAGACCGGAGACCCGATCGGTCAGCGCCCGTTCGCGGTAGCGTTGCATCACCGTGATGGCGGCGTTCGCATCATCGGCAAAGCCCCACACCACATCGATCACCACCGGCACATCCGGTGGCAGTTGCACACGCCGCCGCATGGCCATCACCGCATCAAGCGGTTGACGCACGCAGCCGCCGAGCGGCCCGGCGCGGTCGAGCGCAGCGGGTGCACGGATCGTGCGACCACGACCGACGAAACGCACGCGATCGGTCTCGACGCTGGCGGGCGAGTGTTCGGCGCCATGGACCGTCATCAGGTGCAGCGCCACCGGCACCGCCTCATCCCCGCGGCGCGGGCGGCGGTGGCAGAACAGCGCACCGTTCTCCTGATCGAAACGCGTGGTCAGGCCCAGGCCAGAGAACGCCTGATGGGCGATGTCCGCCGCGCCGGATCCCACCACCACTTCACCACCGGTGGTCACTTCGATGGTGCGCGGAATGCCGGAACGGTTGACCAGCGTGATGCGGCGCAGTTCGACATCGTCCACGCTGGCGATGGCGATCTCGCAGGTGCAATCGATGTCATGGTCACGGCGGCGGAATTCCGCCTTCGCCTGGGTGAACACCGTCTCATAGGCACGGCTGGGGGTTTGGGCCGGTTGATGCGTGACCGACCAGCGGTGGCCGCGTTCGACGTCGTGCAGCCAGCAGAACAGACCGTGTTCCTCGTTGAGTGGATCCTCTTGCCAGCGGTTGAGCGACAGACCACGCCAACGGCTCACGCCGGCGCCGCCCGCAGTGATGAGCACATGGTAACGCCCGTTGGACAGCAGCGTCGCTTCCGGATGGGTGCTGTTGGGATTCGCCACCACGTACGCCCCAGCGGCCTCCTCCGCCGGAGTGAGCGGACGGCTCTCCTCCTCGGCCTCCACGAAGGGGGCCTGTTGCGGTGCGCGCTCTTGCAGCAGGAGTTCGAGCGCACGCAGGTGGGGATCGGCGCGGAAACGTGCGCGCATCGGCGCATCGGCCAGCACATGGACGCAGGCCAGCAGCGTCATGCCCTGGTGATGCGCCATCCACGAACGCACCACCGCCCGCTTGGTGCCCGGCGGCAGTCGTGACGGCGTGTAGTCCACCGCTTCATAGAAACCATGGCGCGCGAACATGCCGTCGCTGCGCAGGCGTTGCAGGTTGGCGACCGCGGCCGCCGGATCGATCAGCAGCGCCAATGCGCTGGCATAGGGCGCCACCACCAGATCGTCGCCCAGGCCATGTTTGAGTCCGAGTCCGGGCACGCCGAACCCACGGTACTGCCATTGCTGGACGGCATCGGTGAGGTGGTAACCGGATTCGGAAACGCCCCACGGGATATGATTGCTCTGACCATACTGGATCTGACGCGTCAGCATCGCGCGCTGACCGGTGGCCAGCAGGGTGTCCGGGAACTCCGGCATCAGCAGGTCCGGCATCAGGTATTCGAACATCGATCCCGACCATGATACCAATGCGGCACGACCGTCCACGTCCACCAGCGGACGACCGAGGGCGAACCAGTGTTCGAGCGGCGCATGACCGCGGGCGACGGCGAGGTAGCTGGTCAGGCGCGCCTCAGACGCCAACAGATCGTAGCAACTACGGTCGACACGGCTCTCCTCCGCCTGCATGCCGATGGCGAACAGTCGGCGACGCTGGTGGTAGAGGGGGCGGAAGTCCATCGCGTCCGCCAGCGCGGTGGCGCGGTGCGCGAGCCGGTGGGCCTGCTCCACCACGCGGCGCGCGGCGTCGCCACCCGCGAGCAGGGTCGTGGGATGTTCTACGTCCCAACCCATGTCGCGATGGAACGCCGCCCACCCGTGCGCTTGGCGGATCAACGCCCGCAGCCACCACACGGCGTCGTCACCAGCACCTTGGAGTGCCGGCTCTTGCGCTGCTGCCCATTCAGCGAGCACGGTGAGACGCGCCGCCACGGGCATCACCGACGACATGTCCATCAGGCGGTGCCGCAGATCGGCCACTACGCCATGCGCCTGTGGGTAAGCATCGCAGGCGGTGGCCAGGACGGCCGCGGTGGTGCGCAGCCCATCGATCACGCGTGTGGGATCCGCCTGCTGGCGTTCAAGCGCCTGCAGACCCTGGGTCAGCACCAGCAACGCGCCGACAAGGTTGCCGCTATCGACCGTGCTGACGTAACGCGGCGACAACGGCAACAGCGTGTGCGTGTCGTACCAGTTGAAGAAATGTCCGCGGTGGCGTTCGAGCCGTTCGAGGGTGTCGAGCGTCCGGCCACAGCGTTCGATCAACGTATTGGTCGGCAGGTAGCCCAGGTCGTTGGCCGCCAGGTCCGCCAACAGCGCCATGCCGATGTTGGTCGGTGAGGTGCGGTGTGCGATGAGCGCCACCGGCTGCTCCTGCACATTATCCGGTGGCAGCCAGTGTTCTGATTCCGTGACGAAAGTCTCGAACCAGCGCCACGTGGTACGTGCGATCAGCGCCACCAGATCGCGGTCGGCTCCGCTCAGGCGCGTGATCGCGGGTTTGAGCGGACGGCTCAGCCACCAAGCGATGAGCGGCGCCACCAGCCACGCTCCAGCGAACAGGACCATCACCACCTGCGTCGCGGGCGCTACAACCGGGAGCGCGGTAAGCAGAGCCAAGCCGGCGAACGGGCAACTCCACAACGAGCGGTAGATGCCCAGCACGTCGCTGTGCGCCAGACGCTCGGCGTCGCTTGAGGTCATCCATGCCAGGCGTTTTTTTCCACTGACATGGGTGCGCCACAGTGCGACCACCAACGCATGCAGCGACAGCAACGCCTCCGCCGGTAGCATGACTAGCGTGAGTCCGAGCCCGGCGAGTTCGCTGACGAACCGCCGTCCCACCCCATTCAAGTGCACCCGCCAACGGATATGGTCCGCACGGCGTGGCATCGCCAGCCCGCCGGCGATGATCGGCGTCACCAGCCACAGAATTCCAAGAGCGGCGCAGGCCAGCCCACCAGAGCCAAGGCAGAGGTCGATCACCACCAGCGCCAGCACCGCCGGCGGCACCAGGGCGCGGCGCAGGTTGTCGAGGATCTTCCAGCGCGCGAGCAGGCTCAGGTGGTTACGGACCATGCGACCAGCGCCATCGCGCACCCACGGCATCAGCCAGGCAGCGATCTGCCAATCACCGCGCATCCAGCGGTGGCGGCGCGCGCGATCGGCCAGCAAGCTGGCCGGTTGATCCTCCACCAACGCCACATCGCTCACCAGACCGGCGCGCGCGTAACAGCCTTCGATGAGGTCGTGGCTAAGGATGGTGTCAGCGGGAAACCGACCGCTGAGCGCGCGATCGAAGGCGACGACATCATAGATGCCCTTGCCGACGAATGAGCCCTGATCGCAGAGGTCCTGCCACAGATCCGCCGATACGCCGCTGTAGGCATCAATGCCGGGTTCCGGTGCGCTCAGACGGGCGAAACGCGAACCCACCGCGCTCGCGCTGCTGATCGCCACCTTGGGTTGCAGTAGCGCGTGACCGGCGCTCACCACGTTGTTGCGGTCGTGGTGCGGGTGCATCAACGGGTGCGCCATGGTCGCCACCAGCCGGCGGGCGGCGCCCGGCGGCAACTGCGTGTCGGTGTCGAGCACGATGACGTAGCGGATCCCCTGGAGCGCGACCTCATCGCCGTCAATGACGCTGAAATGCTGGCGTTCACCGCGCCGCAGCAGCGCGTTCAGGTGTTCGAGCTTGCCGCGTTTGCGTTCCCACCCCATCCAACACCCTTCCACCGGATTGTGGCGGCGCGGGCGGTGCAGCAGCAGGAATGGTCCGCTGCCATCGTGCCCATGCCGTGCATTGAGCGCGGCCACGGCGCCCCTGGCGCCGGCCAGAGCCTCGGCGTCACCGGGAATCTCCTGCGTCGGCGCATCAGCGAAATCGGTCACCAGGGCGAAGCGCAGTGCCGGATCCCGATTGGCCAACCAGCGCAGCTCAAGCCCCTCGGCTAGGGCGGCCCCGTCCTCCGCGCGCCGTAGCATGGTCGGCACCACCACTAATGTGCGGCACGATTCGCCGATCCCGTTGGTGAAATCCAAGCGTGGGAGACGCGTCGGCGTTAGCAGGCGCGCATGCAGCCACGCCAACAGATGCACCAGCGGTTGGCTGGCGGCGGTCACCGTGATGGCACCCAACAACGGCAGCATCCACCACGACCACGAGACCGGCATGGTCAGCGCGAGCAGCGTGGCGCCGCCGGCCAAGCTCAGCAGCACGACCGCAGCGATGAAGGGCAGTTCACCATGCTGCCGGTACCAGCGCGCGAACAGGCAGGGCAATGAACGTGCGAGCCCCAGTTCCCGTTCCAGTTGCTGGCGTCCGCTGCCGAGCAGCCAGTGACCGGTATGGCCTGCGTCATCGTTCCCAGCCTGTGCCAAACGCACCGCGACCTGCGCCACCACATGCTCCTCGCGGCCACTGTGGCGCGCGAGGCTCTCGACCGCATGACGGTAGGCGTCGCGCGTAGCCTCATCCATCTGTTGGTGGATTCCCGCGGGATCTCGGCCCAGCTCGGCTTCAACCACACTGGCGCTCTCGACAAAGGTTAGCCAGTCCGCTTCGTCAAGTTGACGCAGGCTGGTGATGGTGATCTCGGCGGTCAGCTGGTCGCTGGCCTGCGCCTGGCTGTGGCGCAGATCGTCATCGCGATCGTGACGGGCATCTCGGGCATCGCGGCGTGCATCAAGCCACCCACCGATGACCGACTGCACCGCCGAATGGCCACGCAGCAGTCGGCGCAATTCAGCGATGAAGGCCACGGAAGGATCGGGCATCGCGGCGGACAACCGTCCGACCTCCACCACCAGCTCCGCCGAGCGCTCGTCAGCGGTGGCGATCAGGCGTTCGGCCCACTGGCCGGCGCTGATGGTATCGCGGTTCATCTGCGCCACCCGCCGCCCGAGTCGCGCCAGGTTGCCGATCAGGCCCAGACGCAGCATGATCGGCGTGGCCCACAGTTCACTGAGCAGGAGCGCATGGGTTTCCTGATAGGCGCCGATGAATCCGAGCAGTGATTCTTGCTCCAGCCGGCCATCAACGTGGGCGATGTAGTCCCGTGCGAGTACCAGCACGCGCGGCAGACCAGCGACCGCGCCCTGGCGCAGCAGTGGCAGCCGACGGCTGTAGGAGCGTGGCAGATGCCGACGCACGGTAGTGATCTGGGTGCGGATCAGTTGTCGATTGTCGAGCAGCCACAGTGCCGCCGGCGGCAGGCGACGGCCTGCGCGCATGCCGACTGCCAGTTCATCGATCGCCTGATCAAGGTGGCTGGCATTCTCATTCAGCCAGCGCAACAAGCGATTGTGTCCGCCGACGCCCGGGCGCCCGTGCAGCGCCGCCAGATCGCGCGCATGGGCCATCAACCGTTCGTTGGTCACCGGGACATTTGGGATCGCCTCTTCCGCATCGTATCCAAGGTTGGCGGACGTTGAGGTCGGAGTCAGGAGCAGCATGGCGGCCTGTGAACGGAAGTGAGACGACGGGGATGGATGGCCTCAAACCGCATCGTTGGAGGTGGTGGACGGGAGCGCAGTGATCGCTGACAGAGCGGATTCCTGAGTGGGTAGCAGAGCGTTCTCGATCTTGCCGCGCAGGTTATTGCAGTGGCCTCAGCAAGTGCTGGACCAAGTGGGCAAGCTCGCGTCAAGACTGCGTTTACCCGGCACTTCAGTCAACTTCTGCCCACCTGTGCACGATGAATCCATGCAGGAAACCAGATCGGCTGCAGATCGAGCCTGCGGAATGCAGGGAGCACCCGCCGGCCCGCACCGCGCTGATGCCGGTGCGGTCGTGCAGGCTGCATGGCGGTTGCGCTGCGCTCCGTGCGGAAGTGAGCGGACCATGGCCTTCGCATCGGTGCTCATGGTCCGCCTGGAATCGCCACACAAGCACGGTGAAATCAGTCTTTTCAATCAGGTGGAGCGACGTCGGCAGGTAGGCGCCGTGGCGATGGCACGGGACATGCATCTGCACATCGCAGATCCACCCCTAAATTCCCCGGAGAAACCATGAGACCCACCCATCTGTTTATCGTCCCTGCCCTCGCCATCGCCTTTGGCCTGAGTGGCTGCAACGACAGCACTGCACGCAGCGACTACCCTGACCAGTCGCAAGAGACCAGGGCCGAGGCCGACGCCATCCGGCGCGAAGGCGAACGAAGCGAACAGGTCATCGCCCGCGACCTGCAGCAGAGCCAGACCGGCTTGGCCTTCGCCCAGCAGCAGAACACCGACAAGGCCAAGCTCGAACGCAACCGCATCACGCTGGAGCGCGACCAGAAGGTCCAGCCGTTGGAAGCCAAGAAAGCAGAGGCCTCGGCCAAGGCCAAACGCGACAGTGACCGCATCACCAGAGAGAACGATGCCAAGATCGCCAACGCCAACGGTGATGAGGCCAACCGCTTGCGCGCTGCAGCGGCCAGCGCCATCGCCGAGGTCCGGCGTGAAGCGACCGACCAGACCACCGAGTTGGACGCCGACATCCGCGTCGCCAATCAAGCGGCGCAGAAGCGCATCGCCAACGTCGACGAGGGCGAAGCCAAAGAAGAGGCGGCCATCGAGGCGAAACGGGCGGATGCCGAACGCGTGTCCCGCGAGGAACGGCTGAAGGTCGCCAATGACACCACCGCCAAGCTCGATCGGGTGGGTAAGAACAGCGCCCAGCGCCGGGATCAGGAACGCAGCCGCGCGGATGAGAAACGCGACGTCGATGCACGGATCACGGAAAAGGTCCAGCAGGGCATCGCCAAACATGGCGAACCGGCTCGCGGCGTCACCGTCAGCACGCAGGATGGCGTGGTGGTGCTGACCGGCGCGGTGACGGCGGATACCGTGCGCAAGCAGGTGGTGAACGACGCACAAAAGATCTCCGGAGTGGTGCGGGTCGACGACCGCATCGCGGTCCACTGATCGCGGTCCACTGATCGCGGCAACGGCCGACAAGGACCTGTCACTGCCCCGCGCGTACACCTGATCGTGACGCGCGGGGCCATCGTTCCGGGATCATACCTATGGCACTCCTATGGCACTGACGCAGACGCTCCCAACCATTCCATTGGTCAACGCGCAGCGCACGGCGACCTCTTCGGAGCGGCTCAGTTTGTCCAACGCGGATCTCACGGCGGCGATCAGCGCTGCTGGACCGACGGCGACACTGCCCGCCATCATTCTAGCTCATGCGCTGACCACCCTGCGCCTGGCGTTTGCCGGCGTGCGCTACCTGTGTCAGGGGGATGCCGTGGCGGAATCCTACCGGCGCATGACCACGGCGGAGTTCTCTCTCATAAACGCGCGTCAGGAGTGGGCCAATTGGCGTACCATCCCGCGCAATCTCACCGGACACCTGCCAGTGGACCGGCCGCTGACGGTGTTCGATCTGTGTTGTGGGATGGGTGATTCCACCTGCGTCTTGGCGTGGTGGCTGCCTGCCGGATCGCGGATCATCGGACTGGAGCTGGATACGCGATTTGCCGCTGCCGCTGCCAGGCGCACCTACCGCAACCGCCATGGCGACATCATTCCAACGACCATCCACCGCGCATCGGTGTTGGAGACCTTCCGCGACCACGCAGGGCAGCGCTGTGCTGCTGGTTCAGTCGACCTGGTGCATGCCATCGGCAGCATCGGTTGCCATTTCTCGCCGGATGACAGCCGGGTCATCGTGCGCGAGTGCGCCCGCGTCCTAGCCGCTGACGGCTTCGCCCTGCTTGATGCCGGCAACGCTGGAACCCCACCATCGGCACTCGCCGCCATCGCTGGCGATCACGGTCTGACGGTGGTGCGGCGCAGTCGCAGTTGGTGGTTTGATCGCTACGTCCAATTGGTTCTGCGTCGGGCCGCCTGATGCGCGGATCTTGATTTCGTTCACGTCACGTGTGCAAACCGGTGGTCTGTAGCCTGTAGCCTGTAGCCTGTAGTCCCTCACATCGGAAGCCGGCGTTATTGATCTGACCGAGCATTAGGCGGGAAAGCCGTTGAGATGCGCCGCCAGGATCAGGCGGACTTTGGCCTGCCAAGCGACCCAGTCCGCCGGTTTGTTGACGTAATCATTGGCTCCAAGTTCCTTGCAGCGCACTCGATCGCTCAGTAGTGCTGACGAGGTGAAGACCACCACCGGGGTGGAACGGAACTGAAACCATTCGCGCATCGATTCCAGCACCATCGCCCCGTCGAAGACCGGCATGTGCAGATCCAGCAACACCAGGTCGGGCGTGGGAGCCTGTTCGAAGGGGTGCTGCTGCAGCAGGAAGCGGTGCGCCTGAACCGCATTGGGAACGTGGTGCACCACTACCCCGGCGAATCGTTCCGCGCACATGCGGATGAGGTTCACATCCCCAGCATTGTCCTCGACCAGCAGCACATTCCAGGTGGTGTTGCTTTGCATGATTTCCTTAGGCATCCCGCAGACGTAACGCTCAAGCGGACTTCGCAGGCAAGTCCGCAGAGAATGATGAAGCTGCGCACAAGCAGCCATCATCATGCCGATTGAGATTTGTCCTCGTCAGGAGCATGCGGAGTGGAGGGAGTGGAGGAGCCGGTAGAGACCGGTCCACCAAGCAGGCCTGGATGCCGTTCACCGCCCTGCAACTTGCAGGATCCCTCGGTGCGCCCTGCCTGCAAAATTGCATGGCGGCACGGTGAGTGGGATGGCGTCGGATGGGGTCGCCGGGCGAGCTGTGCTGTACCATGTCATCACTCAGCGATTTAACCCGCGTTTTGGTACATCACCGGCGCCTCCATCTTCGATTGAGCGATTTGGCATTGGCGGCGCTTCTCAGATTCTTCATGCAACAGGGTCCCTGGTGCTGGAAGGGATCTCTATATGACGACGCATCCGATCACCACTACTCCTCCTCTCAGCATGCGTTGGCGGGGTTTCAACCTGACCATCGCTGACAAGGACAGTGAACGGGAGATGGCCTGGCGGATCCGTCATGATGTGTTCCTTAAGGAGATGCTGGGCCGTCCACGCCCTGATGGGATGGAACGGGATTCGTTCGACGACCATTACGATCAGGTGCTGGTGACGAGTGCCACCGGTGAAGCGGTCGGCACCTGTCGGGTGATAAGCACCGTCGCGACTGAACGTTTCTACAGCGCGAGCGAATTCGCCATCGCGCCTTTCCTGGCCCAGCCTGGTGTGAAGATCGAACTCGGGCGCGTCTGCCTGTGTCCAGCGTGGCGCAACAATCTGGCGTTGGCAGCGATGGGCCGTGCCATCGGCTGGTACGCCCGCTCACACCAGGCGTCCTGGATCTTCGGCTGCACCAGCATCGCGACGGTGGATCCGCTGATGGCGACCGCGCTCACCCGCCATTTCGCCAACACTGGGGCATACACAGAGGGCTTCGGCATCCTGCCATTGCCAGCATTCCGTCTGCCGCACCTCGCCCAGAGCCGCGAGGGTCCTGCCCCCGCGGTGGATCAGGGAACGCTGGAAAGACTGATTCCACCGTTGCTACGTTTCTACCTGCGGGCTGGTGCGAGCCTGGGGTGTGAACCGGCGCTTGATCAGAACTTCAGCTGCCTCGACTTCTTCACCATCGTCAACCTGGAAGCACACCGCCACAGTGTTCTCGGCCGTTACGTGCCATGCTGAAGCGGGTGCTGCGGGCTGCGGCCATGGCGGTGATTATCCTGGTCTTCATCGCAGGTGGTCGTCCACCACGCACTGACCGTGAACTGCTCGCGACCACCATCCGCACCAGCCGCTGGGCCCGGCGCGGATGCCGGATTATGGGCATCCGTGTGCGTCGACGCGGAGTGCATTGGCCACTCCCAGGGCGTGGAGGGATGCTGGCGCTCAACCACCTGTCATGGATCGATCCGATCATCATGGCGGCGATCCACCCATCAGTCTTCGTCACGTCGACCGAAACCGGAGAGCATCCGCTGCTCGGGCGCATCTGCGCCGCGGCCGGCTGTGTCTTCATGGAGCGCCGTCGTCGCCAGGGCCTGAGCGCCGAGCGTGATCGCCTGGGCATCTTGATGAATCGGCTGCCGGTGGTGATCTTTCCGGAAGCCACCAGTTCTGACGGATCAGCGGTGCTGCCGTTCAAGTCTGCACCCTTCGCTGCCGCCATCGCGGCACGAGCCTCAGTTTCTCTGATGGCGCTGCGTTATCGTTCGCTCGATGGCCGACGGATCGGGAAGCGCACCCGCGATCGGGTGTGCTGGTATGGGGACATGACCTTTCTGCCGCACCTCATGGGGGTGTTGGGGATCGGTCGCATCGATGCGGACCTCGATGCGGTTGGCGGATTCGACACCTCCGCGACCGATGATCGCAAGACTCTGGCGCTGCGCGCCCACCGTCTGATCGCCAGCTTCCTCCATCCCAGAACTATGTGCGGGTCAAGCCCATGACCATGGTCTATGATCTGGCCGCCAATGCGATGCGAAGCCTGTACGATGCCCGTATCGCCACTCCGCCGGTGTTGCCGATCGCAGAGAATTTCCCGCAAGCACGCATTTTCCGCGAGAGCTGGCGGCTGATCGCCGGTGAGGCTGATCACATCGCCAAGGACATCCTGCGCGTGCCGCGTTTTCATGAACTGATGCCTGAACAGGCCAGCATCTCAGCCAACGACGATCGCGATTGGCGGATGTTCGTGCTCAAAGCGTATGGCGTGGGAATTGCCGGGAACCTGGCGCGTTGCCCGCATCTGGCAGGACTGCTTGCGAAGGTGCCCAACGTGGTGTCGGCGAGCTTCTCGTTCCTGGCTCCGGGCAAGCACATCCCCATCCATCGTGGACCATTTCGCGGGGTGCTGCGGTTCCATCTCATGCTGTCGGTTCCATGTGACTCCCATGGTGCGCCGACGGCAGGCCTGGGAGTCGACGCGATCGATCATCATCTGGCGGAGGGTGAATGCCTGTTGTGGGATGACACCTACCCGCACGAAGCATGGAACCGTGGCAACACCATACGCACGGCGTTGCTCCTTGATGTGCTGCGACCCCGCATGTCGTGGGACATCGCGTTGTTATCGCGCACGATCATCAGCAGCGTCGGACTGGCCATCAGATGCCGCAGATCCTTGCGCACGATGATGGAAGGAAACCGCCCGCGCGATGGTCGGATAGCTGGTCCGGCGGTAGAACGCTAGCTGTGAACGTTCAGGCACGGGGCCTGAACGTTCACGGAGCCTCAAACTTGTTTTGCTCAGTCCGTAGACTGATTGAGCGCCGGCCATTGGGGGACACGTCGTAGCCGAGAGACGCGGGGCAGAAGTTTGGCCTCAGCCAAGTGCTGCGGCGGCCAGCTTGCCCACCGCATGGTCTCCGGCGGCGACCTGCAGCGCCTTCAGGCCCTCCGTGGTCGTCCGACGCTGACGGAGCAGCTCGGCGAAATGGTCATTGCCCTCGTCCTCGTTTTCGACCTCGCCCTTAATCATCACCTCATACGCATCGAGGATTGCGATGCGCTTGGCGGGCAGCCGAGTAACCAGGGCGGCAACCGTGTTGGGTAGCTCGTCGGGCAGACAGATCTCCTGGCAGCTCGCGAGCGCACCGAACACGCGGGTGAGCACTGAGAGCATCCGTTTGATGTTGGTCGACGGGTTGACTGAAAGACCACGGAGCAGCTCGCCGATAATGACGGCGAACTGGTTCCACGGATCATGGTCAAGCTGATCAGACAGCTCGTCGGTCGCGGCGGCGTCGAGGACGTCGAGGGCGAGGTCGGGCCAGGCCTGCGGCAGCTCGGTGGCCAGGCGGGCCAGGACCGGTTCGAGCAGCGCCCACGGCCAAGCCTCGTCGGTGCCTGCCGCAAGCACGGCGGCGATTGTCGGCGGCAGACTGGCGACCTCGGCCGCCGCGACCGTGGCCGCCCAACTGTCGTCGTGGAGATAGCAGTCGGTGACTTCTTCCGGAATTTCCAGGGCAGTCGGCGCGGTGGCCTTCGCCTTCTTGGCCGGCTTCGCTGTCGCCTGCACCAGTGGCACGCCCTGGTCGGGATCGGCCAGGCCGGTGGTTTGCACCTGCCAGCGATTCACGTCAACGTAATTTGGACAGACGATGTCATTGGGCCCGACCAGCAGTGCGTCTGGCGTGTGTAGATCCACTTCAACCCGCGCTAGCCGGTGGCCGCCAGCGGCCTGAAACACGGTCATGACGTAGTCGAGACCACCCTTTTTAGTCACCTCACTCCAAGTGACGACGAAGCGGCCATCGCTGGAGATCTCCTGCATGGTGAAACTCTCCTTTGAACCGGCCAAGGACACCTCGGCCAGGCGCGCCCCATCGACCATGCGAAAGACCGATAAGGTCAGGTCGGTGCCAATGCTGGCGAAACGTCCGTCCCGCGACACGGACATCCCGTCCGGCCCGCCGCGCAGACGTTTGGCCTTTGTCGTCGCATCGGCGAGCCCGGCCGAGACCAGTTCCGATTTCCAGGTGGTGACGCCGTCGGAGAGGCGAAATGCCCGCACGGCATTCTTGCGAAAGGTGAGCCCCATGCCGGTGACAGCGCAGAGCAACAGAGGCGGTATCGATTCGCTACGGTTCTCATACTTCACGATCTCGCCGTTGGTCACCGTCGCTTGCGCACCAGCGACCTGAATGGCAGGTCCGGGAGTCCAACTGTAATAGACCGTCGGCCCGTCACCGATGGCGCACTGGCTGGGGACGGATGGCGATGGCACGTCGTGGCGCCAGATCCGACTGAGATCGGTCGTGCGGTAGGTCTCAATCGCGGTGCCTTTCAGCGAGACGAGACCACCAAACACAGTTCCGTCCGCAGAAAAAGATCCGCGCCGCAATGCCGGGTTGGGGATTTGCCGGACCGTCGCTGCGCCATCCACCAGCGACATCCAGACCACGGTGGCCTCTGTCCCAAGGAACACCTCATTTTTCCTCTTTGGCAGGCCGATGATGAGGATGCGACGATCTGCCGTCGGCCCGTTCACCCCGATCAGGGAATTGTTGGGCAGGGACCAGGTTGTGGCCATGTTGATACACGGCATGGCGGTCAGGGTGCAGGTGGCTGCAGGCGCAGCGGCTGGAGCGGTAGGAGCAACCTGAGTGATAACGGTGGCTGCCGGCTTTGCCGCGGGCTTTGCCGCCGCAGCCTTGGCCGCTGGCGTAGCAGCCACAGTCTTGGCATCGGCGTAGCCATCGCGGCGCTTCTCCGCGATCAGCTTGTCCATCGCGGCCTGGGCCGCTGCGGGCGATTCCAATTCCTTGACCTTGCGCTGGCCCGCCGTGCCGACCCGTCCCCACGCGAGTTGCAGGTTGCTGTCGCTGACCGACACCTCCCAGAACTTGTGTGAGGTCGCGTCGTGGAATTCAAGGCGGCAGGACGGATGCATGGAGTCTCGGTTCGAGTCGGGGTTGGTTGGGCTACGCACTTTAGCGACGAAGAGCGACGAAGAGCGACGAAGGACATATCAGATACTAAGCGCCCGTATCGGCACAAGATGGGAGGCAGATTAAGGAGTGGTTTCAAAACCCATGATCGAGCGCTCGCTATTAAAGCGGAATTCGGGTAAAGCGGAATTCGGGCTTCCAGTACACGTCGCTGAAAGCACACCGCTCGCTGTTGACATATGCACGTCGCGCCACGCGCACATCCGCCGAACCAACGCCGGCGTCCGTTACGACAGCGAGTATTTGGTGTCGTCACATGAGAAGTCCGACGAATCAAGGCGTCGACTAGCTGAACGCCCAGCACCTGAAACGGGATTGTTAATGCGGAGTAACTACTCAGGCGGGGTCCTATCGCTTCGCGATGGGCGGGCGCCGAGTGGCGGTGGGTGGATAAGATGGCGAAGCCATCCGCTCACGGGTGAGGACACGAAGCCGACGAACCCGAGCCACGACCAAGCCCATGGGGGCAGGCCCGCAGTGCCGCGGGTGCGAAGCCGGCGAAGCCCCTGAGCAGTTACAATGCGGATTGATCGTAACCCGCTGCACAATTCACGGTGCGGCGGGGATATCCTCCATCCGTGTAAAGGCCGTACGGTAGAGCGACACGCGCTCGATTTTTCCAGCAAAGGGTTTGCCGCTGCGCCAACCGCGGCCGAGGTAGCCCGCCACCGCTGGCACGTCAACGGGCGAAAGGGTCTGCTTGGCATCCTGCGCCACGGGCTGGCCATCGACGAGCAATCGCGCGCCATCAGGTCCGAGCATCATGGTCAGGCGGACCCAGGTTTTGCTCGCCAGCGGTTTTCCGCTGAGCACCTGCGTCTGTTTGCCGATGGTGACGCCGAGTTCGGCGCGGCGATTCACTGATGACGGCGTGAACCACAAGGCGCCGCCTGGTCCCGCGAATTCGAATAGGCGCTGATCGGGAACTCCGCCGTCCCACCATACCACTGCATCAATGGTCAGGGCACGACTGCAGAACACATCGCCTTCAATCAGAGCGTACTGATCCTTGCCGTTGAGGATGACATGCAGGCGGCCATCACGTTCGCCGTAGGTAGGTTTTCCACGAAGGCGTCCATCGCAGTCGGCGTTCCAGTCGCGCAGGATGAGTGGCTGGCGTTCGCGGAATACCCAGTTTGCGAAGAGGTGGCGGTTGTCGTTGGCCATGGTCTTCTGCTGGAAGTCCTTGTTGAGGTAGCCGTAGGCCATGCCGCCGGTGAAAGATCCTTCAACGTGGACTTCCAAATCCTCACCCATCACCGTGCCACCGGACACCTGGTCGAAGGGCCTGGGCAGATGGACCTCACCCCAGCCGCGGATCAGCGCCTGATCGATCACCGTGCCTTGGCCGTCGACGTGCGTGTAACGTGCGACCTGCGCATCGCCGAGAATCTGTGCGCGACCGGCTATCACCGCGCAATCACGCACGCGGGCGTTGCCAGCAACCTTGGCGCTATCGCGTACCAGTGCCCAGCCACTGACCACCGCCTGGTCGGCCACGGTCGCGCTGTTCATCACCACCGCGTGGTCTTCGACGCGGGCATTGCCTTGCACCTTGGCGCCATCACGCACCTGTGCGTGGAGGCCGACGTAGGCGGTTGCGTCGACTTTGGCACCTTTCGCGACCCAGCCACCGCCGAGCGGATGGCGTTGCCCCGCTGCCTCATCAACCGGTCGGAGGGTTTGCGGTGGCGTTGACGCGGGTTTGCAGCCGGTGAAGTGCACGTCGTAGACGTAGCGGCGTTTGTTGCCGTAACCGATGCGGAAACCGAGCGGCACGTAGGTAGTCGGGGTGGCGGCGATCGCCAAGACGTGCTGGCGGTCCTCCGGACGGATATCGAGTGTGCCGATACCGTTGCGCCATTGGCGGCTGTAACGGCAACGGCCGGCATCATCGATCGCTACCAGTGTTGCGCGCCACGCGGCATGTTGGCCGGTCTCCGCCAAGCCGGCGAGATCAACGCTCAGCCGTTTGGCGGCAGGATCGGGCATCAGATCGATGAGGTTGTAACCGTATTGACGCGGTGCATGGGTATGCCAGGGAGCGTACCATCCCGGACGGTCGTCGAGCGGATGCAGGAGCGTGCGATTGCGGGTCGAACGTTCCTGCGGTCCACGCACCTGCTCCAGACGGTATTGGTTGACGTAATCCCATGCCGCGTTGTGTGCCGCCATCTCGCCGACCACGGTGCCGAAGTCATCGACGCCGTCGGCACGGAACATGCCGTCCTCAACGGCACAGCGCATGATCACCTGGAACGGATCCTCCAACGACGCACCGCGCTCCGACCGCTGGTTGCGGCTCCAGATGGTATACGGAAAGGCTTGGGAGAAACCTGGGCGTTCGCTGAGGTACTGCAGGATCGGCCACGAGCCGTAATTGTGGCGGCTGGAGTTGAGCTCGTAGTGCGCGCGGTCGGCATAGACCTCCAGCGCAGAGGGGTTGTCCGGTATGAATTGGAAAGAGCTCCAGTTGGCATGATTTTCCCAAAAGAAACCGACCAGTTCATTGTCGCGGAAGCCGCCTAAATAGAACTGCAGGACGTGGGTGAATTCGTGAGGAATCACCGATGAACCTTCAAGCATCGCACCAGGATGGATGATGATCGCTTCGGAACCAAACGCGAAGCCGCTTTTGTGTTTGCTCAAGCCGGTTCCGGTGACGTAGACATTGATCTTTCTTTTATCGGCGTCCTTTGCGTGCGGCATTGGTACGCGCATACGGTCGCGGTAAAAAGTCCATACCTCCTCGAAGTAGCGCAGATTCATGGCGCGGAAAGCGGGGTCCTTCCATTTTTCAGCCTCCTTCTCGAAGCCTTTTTCATCCTTGCCCCACCAGAAGGCGAAGTGTGGTGTTGTCGCCAGTTCGACCGCATCACGTTTGGCGTCGTAGTCCTTGGGATTGAGGACGTAGTCCTGATCGGGCACTGGCGGCAACCATACCTCTGGACGGGCGGCGACGTGGTCGCGGTCGATGGGCGAGAAAAGCTCGAGCGGATACGCGCGTCGCCGTCCGTCATCGAGCATCAAGATGACGTAGGTCTTTGAGCGTTCGTTTTGTTGACCCATGCGCCCGACGTATGCGGCGGTGACGGCAGACATGCCGCGGTAAGGATTGGTGAAGGTCCAGGTGCGCGGGGGGTCAGTCTTCTCACGCAGGTTTGCCAGATAGCGGCGATCTTCCGTTCCTAGGCGCACGGTATCCAGCGTCAGCGTTTTCCCTTCTGCTGTGCGCACGGTGATGGATGTCGGGCCAGCGCTCACCAGTACGCCATCGACATCCGGCGCCTCAAGCGGTTGCCACGTGCGCAACGGACGGGCGAAGTCAGCTGAAATGGCTATATTCGTAACCAAAGCAATTAGGGGGAGTAGCAAGTAGCGCATCAGACCTCCAGAGGAATTACAGCGATGTCGGACGGTGAGAAACGCAGTTCAGCGTCGCTGTGCGGCACGCGCACGTGTCGTCGGGCGTGCGCGATTTTTTTGCCGTGGTCGTTCAGTCGTAGACTGCACCGGTTGCATGAGCGCCTCGATCTCATTCGCCTCGATCGGCACGTCGGCGAAGAGGTTGCGTGCGCCGCCGGATCCGCGCGTGATGACGATGTCGTTCTCCAGGCGGATGCCGAAGCCTTCCTCGGCGATGTAGATGCCTGGCTCGATGGTCAGGACATTGCCTGGTGCGAAAGGGACGTGTGGCTTGCCGAGATCATGGACACCAAGTCCCAGGTGGTGGCCGCAGCCGTGCATGAAGTATTTACGAAACGCCGGGTTGAGCGGGTCCTGTTGTTTGACCTGTGATCTGGTCAGCAGGCCCAGGCCGATCAGTTCACCGGTCACTAAGTTTTCGCACCGTTGCTGCCAGTCGCGGTGGAAGACCCCGGGTTTGGCGGCGTTGGTCATGGTTTTGACCGTGCGCAGGACCGCATCGTAGACCTGTCGTTGGCGCTTAGTGAAACGTCCGTTGACCGGGATGGTGCGGGTCAGATCCGAATTGTAGTTGGCGTAGTTGGCGGCGACGTCGAGCAGCAACACCTCGCCATCGCGGCACGGCAGGTCGTTGCGGTTGTAATGTAAGACGCACGAATTCGCACCCGCAGCGATGATCGGGTTGTAGGCCATCTTAGCCCGCTGACGCAGGAACTCGTGGGTGTACTCGGCTTCGACCTCGCACTCGTTCACTCCTGGTCGCACCATCCCCAGGATGCGTAGGAAGCCGTCACGCGTGATGCCGCAGGCGCGTTTGATCAGAGCGAGTTCCTCAGCGGTTTTCACTGCCCGCAGGGGGTGCAGCAGGTGCGCCAGTCGGCGGTACTGATGCAGCGGGTACTGCTGCTGCAACTCATGGGCGAAACGCACGTCGCGTGGTTGGCCGTGGATCACCGCGCGCGAGTGTTCATTGGTCGGCAGGAAAACCTCGTCGCATTCACACATGGCGATGCGCAGATGGCCGGGCAGTTCATGCAGCCAGCGGATCTCGTCGATACCCGAGACCGCACGCGCCTGCTCCTTCGACAACTGGTCGCCCTCCCAGGTGCGCAGCAGTTCATTCGGCTCACGTAGGAACAACACGCAGCGTCGACGTGGATCGAGCGAATCCGGATAGAGCAGCAGCAGGCTGTTCTCTTGCTCAATGCCGGTCAGCCAGAAAAGGTCGTCGTTGGGGTGGTAGGGACCATGGCTGTCAGTGGACCAGGGGAGGGGATCGCTGGCCTGCACGATTGCCAGCGCATTGCGCGGCAGGCGGCGGGTCAGGCGCTTGCGGTTGCTGAGGAACAGACGGTTGGGAATGGGATCGTGGCGCATGTAGTAAGGTACACTGTCCAGACTGCGCCCGTGGTCGATTGGTGCTTTTCGGCATCCTGGGCAGGATATTCGACAAGATCCGCAACCTGGCAGGTGAACATCATCCCCGACAGTCCGTCACGGGAAACTACGGGAAACATTGGGGAGAGACGACGATGCCGCGTGCTGTGCTGCATACCGACGCGGGGGAGCGCTGATGACGAGGTACCTCAGTCGTAGTGGCTGGTGCCGCTACGCCACGTTCGGCGCGATGAACCTCTCTCAGGGCTTGCTCTGCGGCCTGGCTTTCACCAGCTACTTCTTCTTGCTCACCGATCTCAAGTTGACACCGGTGCAGGTCGGTGCGGCGGTGGCGTGGGCGCGTTTGCCGTGGGCATTAAAACTGTTGTGGGGCCCGATCCTCGACCGGTACGTCGGTGGAGCGCAAGGGCGGCGACGGCCGTTCATTCTGGCGGGGCAGTTCCTGCTCGGCGCGTTCGTCCTGGCCCTGGCGGCAGTACCGAAGGACGCCGAGTGGCTGGGCGTGATCGCCACTCTGGTGTTCCTCGCTAGTGCTGCGGCGACCTTGCAGAACGTGGCGATCAACGGCCTGTGTGTCGACTTGGTGGCGCAGAACGAACTGGGCCGCACCAATGCAGTGATCTGGGCAACCAAGAGCATCGGCGTGGCGATTGGTGGCGGTGCGCTCTATGCTGCGACGGCGTACGTGCCGTGGTCGGTGTTGCTGACAGCCTTAGCATTGGTGATATGGGCGCTGACGATCATCCCGCTGCTGGTACGCGAACGTGCGCCTGGGGAGATCTCCGAACACGGTGCCCGCCGTCTCGAATTCGCCGAGCTGCGTCGGACTTTTTCCATCCCGCTGGTGTGGGTGGCGTTGCTGGCCGCGTTGTTGGTGCCGCTCGGCTACGGCCTGTTGTCGACGCCATATCAGTTCCTGCTGCGTGATCAGCTCCAGTGGAGCAAGGAGATCATCGGCTTGCTGACCGGTGTGCTTGATCCGCTGGTCGGAGTCGCGGGATCACTGACTGGTGGATTCCTCACCGACCGTTTTGGCGCGCGACGCATCATGGTGCTCGCCAGCCTGGGCATGGCCGCGACCATGGGAGTGCTGGCGCTGTGTCCGGACTGTTGGCAGTCGCAGGGCTTCATGTTTACCTGGTACGGCGTGCATTTCATCGTGCAGTACCTCTTCGGTGCCGGTCTGCTGGCGTTCTTCATGTCGCTGTCTAACCCCGCTATCGGTGCGACCCACATCGGTATCTACTTCGCACTCAACAACCTGTGTTACACCTTCTGCGATTGGGGCGGTGGCAAGCTGCTGGCGGAGTACGGTTACGTCACGACCTTCGCCATCTGCGCGGTGGTCCAGGTGGTGGTGATGTTGCCGCTCTTGTGGTGTGATCCGCAGCGGGTGCGCGCAGGTTTTCTGCTTCCGCGCAAGGAGGGTGCGACATGAAGGGGAAACGCCTGCTCGGCATTCTTCTGCTCGGTGGCATGACGTTGATGGTCGCGGCGGCGGAGGCCGATGCCGTGGTCGCGGCGCCTTCCGCTGCGCTGCGCGAGCGCTTGTCGTTGTCGCCGTTCTACGCCAAACACCTCGACTGCGGCGGCATGGCGATCCTCGCGTCCGCCAAAGTCAGCGATCAGGCATTGCGTGAAGCCGATTTCCTTGTGCGCCAAGTACTGCATGGGCGGGATGATCTGCTGCGTGCGATCGCGACCGCCGGCATCCGGCTGGCGGTGATGGCGCCGTCGGAGTTCACCCTCGACATTCCCGAACACAGCGATCTGGCACCAGCGTCGTACTGGAACCGCCGTGCACGCGGCCTTGGGGCGACGAAGCAACGGCCTGCGGTGAGTTGTGGTGAGGAGAACCTGCTGTGTCTGCCTGGGGATCCTTATCCGACCGAGAACATCCTCATCCACGAGTTCGCCCATGTGATCCATGAATTCGGTCTGTCGGCGACGGATGCGACTTTCGATAAACGCTTACAGGCAGCATTCGCCGAGGCGAAACGGGACGGTCGTTGGCTCGACCATTACGCTCTCAGCAACCATCGTGAATATTGGGCCGAAGGCGTGCAATCCTGGTTCGCGTGCAATCGTCCGACCGATCCGGTCAACGATCGCAGGGCGCTCACTACCTACGATCCGCCGCTCGCTGCGCTGCTGGTCGAGGTCTTCCGCGACAACCCCTGGACCTACATCCGTCCGGACCGCCGCGATCCGCCATCCGTCCATCTGACGGACTTCGACCGGGCAACGGCACCGACCTTCGTATGGCCGAAGGATCTTGGGGATACACTCAAACCGTAACCGCGGTGAACCGGCGGTCGTGGGCGTGGCGTTGGTGTTGGTGTTGGAGCAGGAACCGATTTTTTTGGCACCCGGCTCTCTCATCGGCAGCGTGGTACGCCAACCGAATCATACCGCGGCCAGACCGATGATGAGGATCACTGGCGCGCAGAGGATGCCGGCGGTTCTCTGGCTGAATTCGTCGCGTGCGGCCAGCGCATAGAATGGTCCAGGTCGAAACAGCACTGCGCCGAGAACTCGACCGCTGCCGGCAGGACAAAGGTATCGAGCATCAGCCGCGCGCGACCGTTTGGGCGGCGCCAGGGCGGCTGGCGAGAGCGCGGTCGATCACCGCATTCGCGTCAACCAACTCGTCACCGATAACTTCCAGACGGGGTGGGCGCACACGTGCGGAACATACGCCCAGGCGTTCCTGGACCAGTTTGATCAGTTGGACGAATTTGATGCCGGCGTCGAAACGCAGCAGGGGCAGGAACCAGCGCAGCAGTTCCAGGGCCTGCGCTTGGTCGCCGCGGCGGGCGAGGGTGAACAGGCGCACCGATTCGGCTGGCAGTGCGTCAGCCAAGCCGGCGACCCAGAAGCTGGCGCCGGCAGCGACACCTTCGACCACGATGTCGTCGAGGCCGACGCCGACGTCCAGGCGGTTGCGGGGGGTGGCAAGGATGGCGGTGATGCGGCGCACGTCGCCGCTTGATTCTTTGACCGCCACCAGGTTTTGGTGCTTGGTCGCGAGTTCGGCGATCTGCTGCGGAGTGAAATCGGTGCGATAGGCCGGCGGATTGTTGTAGAGCATACACGGCAGCGCGGTCGCGTTCATCACGGCACTTACGTGTGCCGACATCTCGCGCCAGTCGGAGCTGTAGATGTACGGCGGCAGCACCATCAAACCGGCGGCGCCCAGTTGTTCTGCCGTGCGTGCCAACGATATCGCATCAGCGGTGCTGGCGGCGGCGATACCCGGTACCACCGGCGCATCTTCGGCGGCGGCGATGCAGAGTTCAATCACGCGGGCCTTTTCGTCCAGGCTAAGCGTGGCGCCTTCGCCGAGCGAACCGCACGGCACGATGCCGGAACAGCCGTGGTCGAGCAGTAGGCGCACCTGACGCGTCAGTGCAGCGTTGTCGATCTGCAGATCCGTGGTGAAGGGAGTGGTCACGGCCGGCATCACGCCGCGGAAGGGGGAAGTCATGGATGGGTCTCCTGAAGGACTGATTGGTCTGGTTGCGGTAGACGCAGGTGATCGAGCGACGTGGGTTGGAGTGGTGGTCGGGCGGTGGTGGAATTCCAACCATGCAGGAAACGAGCAGCGGCGCCGCAGATCCGACCCTGGCAGGTGCCCATGCCGCAGCGCGTCAGCAAGCGTGCCTCGCGCCAGGAATGGCAGGCGGCAACCGCACCGGCGGTGACGTCTTCGCAGCGGCACAGCAGCACGTCCGGGGCAGCGAGTTGTTTGAGTTCCGGACGTAGCGCGAAACCACGTTCGATCAGCTCAGCAAAGGCACGGATGCCGGCGCGGGCACGCAGCAGGGCGCCGGCCTGGGTGATCTGCTCCGCCGCGACATGGCCGGCGAGGCGACCTTCGATCAGCGCCGCATCGACACCGCCGATGCCGAGTACTTCACCAGCGCAGAGCACATCCTGACGCGAACTGCGCAGCAGATCGTCGACCACCACGCGGCCCTGGTCGATGCGGCAGCCGAACAATGCTGGCAGTTCGGTGTTGGGAATCAGGCCGAAGCCGCACGCAAGGTAGTCGCAGGCGATGGTCTCCTGTCGTCCGCGGCGGGTGATCACCACCTGTTCGAGGTGTTGTCCGCCTTCGGCGCGCAGCACCCAGGTATCGTGCTGCAGGCGCAGCGCCTGCGGCGCGAGCGTCAGCGCTTGCAAGGCTTTGCCGGGATGGCGCCAGAGCGACAGCGCAAAGCGCCTGACTTGTGCTGCCGGTGCTTGGTCGGCGAGCAATTCGATACGCGCCCCTGCTTGCCCCAAACTGCGTGCGACCGCCAGCAGCAGTGGGCCAGTGCCCGCGATGACCACGCGTTTGTCGGCGACCGGCAGGCCGCCCTTCATCAGCGCCTGCAGGCCGCCCGCACCGCTGACCCCGGGCAGCGTCCATCCAGGAAACGGCAGGAACAGTTCACGCGCTCCAGGGCAGAGCACCGCGCGACGGTAGGTGATCACCAGCGGCCCGTCCGGTGTTTCGCACATCACCGTGCCGGGTTCTGGATGAGCAACCACGCGACCGCGGCTTAACACCGTGACTGAAGACGCAGTCAACGCGCGCAGCCAGTATCCGGCAGTGCCTGGGCTGGTTACGGTCGATCCGCGCCAGATCTGTCCGCCGGGGGCGAGACCCTCATCAATCAGCACGGTGGCGAGTCCCGCGGCGGACGCGGTCACGGCAGCGGCGATGCCGGCCGGTCCACCGCCGACGATCAGCACGGCGCAGGTCTGGCGGTGGCAGGCGTTGGTGGCTGGTGTTGCAGCGGTGGAATTCGGCAGGTGGTCACGCATCGGTCTGAATCCGCATGCCGTCGCCACACGGCACCTGGCAGGTCCGCTGATGCAGCACGCCGTCGATCTCGGCGCGGCATTCGTGGCAGATGCCCATGCCGCACAGCGCCCCGCGTGGTTCGCCAGTACGCGAGCGGCGGATGGCGAGCGCACCGGCGCGGGCGAGCGCCGCTGCCACGGTGATGCCTGCGGGCACGTTGACGACGCGTCCGTCGATCAGCAGCGAGACCAGTCCAGCAAGCTCAGGCATGGACCACCTCGGCGAGGAAGCGATCAACGGCGAATGGTTCCGTCGGCAGGTGCGGCGTTTCCCCACGCATCAACTCGACCAGCAGGCGCGCGGTTGCGGGAGCGGTGGTGATGCCCAAGCCCTCGTGACCAGTGGCGTACCAGATGCCGGATGCGGCGCGGCCGATCAGTGGCAGGTGATCATTGGTCGCCGGGCGGAAGCCGGTCCAGCAACGCAGCACCTGCAAACCGCCGATGCCGGGCAGGTAGCGCTCGGCCGCGGTGACGATGCGGTCGAGCAGGTGCGGCTCGGCGTTGGGGTCAGTGGTGCCGAACTGGCGTGACGAGCCGATCAGCAGTTGGCCGCCGCGACGTGGTTGCACGTTGAAGGCGACCGATTCATTGGCCGCGCCATGAGCGCTGGCAAGGTAGCCGAGTTCGACCAGTTGGTGGCGCACGTAGCCAGGGTAACGATCGGTGATGATGAGGTGGCCTTTGCGTGGGCGCACGGCGATGCCCTCGCCCAGTGCCGCCGAACCACAGCCGGCCGCCACCACCACGCTGCCGGCGCTCAGGCGCCGGCCATCGTCCAGCTGCACGCTCTGCGCGTCGGCGGCGATCACGCTGCCGCGAATCAGCCGTGCACCGGTGACCTGCGCCTGCTCCAACAGGAAGGCGGTGGCCGCCGGTGGATAGATCACGCCATCATCCGGCACCAGCAGCGCACCCGCGAGGTCGCCGATCAGCTGCGGTTCGAGATCCATCAGTCGCATGGGATCGATCAGTTCAGCGCGTACCCCACCCGCACGGTAGAGAGCGCAGCGTTGGCGCGCGATCTCCAACTGCTGCTCATCTGCCGCCAGCCACAGCGTGCCGCAGCGTTCGTATTCGGCGCTGGCCGGCAGGTGTTCGGACAGTTCCCGCCAACGCGCCACGCCCGAACGCGTCAAAGCGAACTGCGCTGGTGAATCATCCATTACCACCAGATGGCCCATACCGGCAGCGGTGGCACCATCGCAGATACCGCGCGCGACTACCTGCACCGACATCCCTGCCTGGACGCAGGCGGCAGCGCACGCGGCGCCGACGATGCCGGCGCCGACGATCACGACGTCGGGTGAGCCGCTGGCAGTCACGGAATGCCCCAGGCGAAGGGATCATCCGGATCGGCGATCAGACGCGAATCGCCATTGACGTAGGCGGTGCCGGTCAGGCACGGCACCAGTTGGCCATGACGCAGCTCAAGTTTGCCGGAGAACGTGCTGCCGATCACGCTTTCCTGATGCCACACTTGACCGGTGTGCAGGCGGCCAGCGGCGTGTTCGCAGGCCAACACCGCACTGGTGCCAGTGCCGCAGGGTGAGCGATCGTATTCCGCCCCAGGGCAGAGCACGAACGACCGGGCATCGATGCCGACGCGCGGCTGGCGCACCATCAGCTCGATGTGATCGATCTCGGCGTCGTCGGCACCAGTGACGCTGTTGGTACGCAGTGCATCGCGGATGCGCACGGCGACGTCGGTCAGGCGTGGGATGTTGCTTGGCACCACGTCCTGGCCGTGGTCATGCACCAGGAAGAACCAGTTGCCGCCCCACGCGACATCACCGGTGACGATGCCGAGGCCTGGGACCTCGACGCGCACGTCGTGGGCGTGGCGTCGGCTGGGAACATTGTGGATGGTGACGGAGTTGCGCGCGGTAAGCGTGGCTTCGACCAGACCGACTGGCGTGTCGATCACATGGTTACCCGTGCGGATGCTGCCCAGGTAACCGAGCGAAACCATCAGACCCATCAGACCGTGGCCACACATGCCGAGGTAGCCGACATTGTTGAAGAAGATCACGCCGGCGGTGCAGCGTGGATCCGGGCTATGGCACAGCAGGGCGCCGACCATGTGCTGCGCGCCGCGCGGTTCGCCCAGCACCATGCGCCGCAGGCGGTCGTGGTCGTGGCGCAGTTCCTCCATCTGCTGGGTCAGCGGCCCACGCAGGGCGGGGCCACCGGACACCACTAAGCGGGTCGGTTCACCGCCGGTATGCGAATCGATGACGCGTAGGACGTCGGGCAGGACCTGCGGCGAGATGGGCGAGATGGGCGAGATGGGCGAGATGGGC
>Ga0105046_10002698_pt1 | contig 28030 bp, 18 predicted proteins | sample MAT03_FD_78385 | JGI IMG/M metagenome (GOLD analysis project Ga0105046, IMG submission 78385) | Freshwater microbial communities from Lake Fryxell liftoff mats and glacier meltwater in Antarctica - MAT-03 (megahit assembly) | ecosystem: Environmental > Aquatic > Freshwater > Ice > Liftoff... | reverse complement strand
TTTTTCTCCGACAACTGTGTTGCAGGATCAAACACGCGGATAGATTCAATTTTATCACCATCAAATTCCATTCTGTAAGGAAGTTCATTGGCGAATGAAAATACATCCACTATTCCACCACGCACAGCAAACTGTCCGGCTTCCACCACAAAATCGGAACGCTCAAAATTATTCTCAGTTAAAAATTCAGTAATGAAATCAATCGACAACGTTTCCCCAACTCTGGCTTCAACTGTATTAGAAACTAAAGCTTTTTTTGTGACTACTTTTTCATGAAACGCTTCGGCATAAGTGATTACAGGCAATGGTTTTATATTCTTACTGAGGTGCGTCAATACTTCTGCCCTGAGCAAAACATTATTGTTATCAAGATAAGGAAACGTATAGGGCTTTTTTAATGAGGAAGGAAAAAACAATGCTGTGCGTTCTCCAAGAATATTCTCAAGATCATTTAAAAAATACGCTGCTTCCTCTCTGTCGGGCAACACAAAAATCATTCGAGATGGATGTGATTCATACAATGCTGCTGCAATCATAGCCGGCTGCGAACCGGTCATGCCCAGAAGTCCAACAGGAGATTGATCCGAATCCTGAAGAAAACTATTCAGCGAACGGAGATGATTACTGCCTTTGTAAAGGTGAAAGAAATAACTAAAGTCCAAAGATTTAAAGAATGAAATTGCCCTTTTAAGTTCACAAAATTACGATTTTGATTGGCCTGTTGCCAACTATTTACAGAAAAGAACAGGCACTATTGTTGCTCCTCAACATCAAAATGACATTTAAGAGTAATTAAGAAATGAAAAGACTAGCCGGTAGCGGGTTACTTTTGACCAAATTTCGAGATATGATCCTCAGCCATTTTCACCATTTCGGAAGAGCCCACAAAGTAGGGCGTACGCTGATGCAACGAGGTAGGTTGAATATCGAGAATCCTGTTGTGGCCATCAGATGCTTTTCCACCGGCTTGCTCAATGATCCAGGCCAAAGGATTACATTCATACAATAATCGTAGTTTGCCTTTGGGAGACTTGGCTGTGGCAGGATACATGTATATTCCACCTTTTAGGAGGTTTCGATGAAAATCAGCCACTAAGGATCCAATGTATCTGGAAGAATAGGGACGTTTTGTAGCTACATCTTCAATTTGGCAGTACTTAATATACTGTTTAACACCATCCGGAAAATGCACATAATTACCTTCGTTAATGGAATAAATACTACCGGTTTTAGGAACTATCATATCAGGATGAGACAGACAAAACTCTCCTATGGAGGGATCCAATGTAAATCCGTTAACCCCTCGTCCTGTGGTATAAACCAACATGGTGGAAGATCCAAATATCACGTATCCGGCAGCTACCTGTTCGGTTCCTTTTTGTAAAAAGTCGCCCAACTGAATGGACCCACTTAGTGAAACCCGTCGGTAAATTGAAAAAATGGTTCCTATAGAAACATTCACATCAATATTTGAAGAACCGTCGAGTGGATCAATGCACACCACATATTTGGCATTTTTGGAAACTTCAGAAGAAATGGTAATCATCTCTTCATTTTCTTCTGATGCAATTGCACAACACTCTCCTCCAGAGCTCAAAGCTGCGATAAACTGCTCGTTAGCAAAAACATCCAGTTTCTTTTGTTCTTCTCCCTGCACGTTAGAGGATCCTACGTCTCCAAGAATATCAGCCAATCCGGCCTTATTAACTTCACGATTAACGATTTTTGCAGCAATACCTATATCTCTTAACAAGCGGGATAGCTCTCCTTTTGCATATAGAAAATCCGACTGGCGTTCGATAATAAACTGACCCAGAGTCACTAACTTTCTTTTAACGGCTGTATTCATGAATTTTTTGTTTCTGCGACAAATATCGGAAAATTACCTTCGCCCCCAAAGCTGCAGAGCCCGATTCATGGTTTTTGTTTCCAATTTCCGGTTTATTTACAGTGAGTCAAGTTCTTAAGTACAATAATCCTGAAATAGACGTTAACTCTTTCATAAATTTGCCCCCTAGGTGGGAGAGCTCATCATGGTGGAATATTTTGAACCTGTAAAAAAACACATTGCCGGGTAAACCTAAAATAATTGTTTCTGTAACAAGTGACCTGAGCACCGACCAAAGGGTTCACCGGACTTGTTTGGCTCTCATAACACAAGGGTTTGCTGTAACACTTGTTGGACGAGAAATGCCTGATAGCCGGCAATTATCTGAGCGGGAATACACTGTAAAAAGATTCCGGTTGTGGTTTCATAAAGGACCCTTGTTTTACGCCTTCTACAATATAAGATTGTTCTTGTATCTTTTGTTTGCGGATACTAAAGCCCTTTTTGCAAACGATTTGGATACATTACCAGCCAATTACCTGATTTCAAAGATGAAAGGCCGGTATTTAGTTTATGATAGTCATGAATATTATACGGGAGTTCCTGAGCTGGAAAAAAGGCCTTTTGTGAGAAATGTTTGGAGGTGGATCGAAATGAAGATCTTTCCAAAATTAACATGTATAATTACTGTGAATGATTCAATTGCAACACTTTACGAAAAAGAATATGGTAAAAAATTAATTGTTATTCGTAATATCCCATTTCTTTCAGATTCTATTCCGGCTAACATTGATAAAATTTCTTTACGCGAAACTTTAAGTTTACCAAAAAATAAAAAAATAGTGATCCTTCAAGGAGCAGGAATTAATATTGATAGGGGTGCTGAAGAAGCAGTACAAGCCATGCAGTATCTTGACGAGGTAATTTTGATAATTTTGGGTGGTGGAGACGTTTTAGCTGTTTTAAAAAAAATGGTGGTGCAATACCAACTTGAAAATAAGGTGATTTTTTTACCCCGTATGCCTTACCTGAAAATGATTGAGTACACACAAGCAAGTGATGCAGGACTTACCTTTGACAAGGATACGAATTTGAATTACCGGTTTAGTTTGCCGAATAAAATCTTTGATTACATTCATGCAGGTATCCCGGTACTGGCTTCGCGCTTAACTGAAATAGAAAAAATAATTACGAACTACCGGATAGGTTCTTTTATTGAAAATCACGATCCAAAACATATTGCTGAACAAATTACTTTCATGTTTGCCAATGAAGCAAGAACAGAGCAATGGAAAAAAAATCTGAAAATTGCATCACAGGAATTGAACTGGACACAAGAGGTAAAAAAGTTTCCTGATATAATACATGAACTCCGCTGACAGAAGCATCCATATCATCAGTTTTGATGTTCCTTACCCTCCGAATTATGGAGGCGTGATTGATGTTTTTTTTAAGATAAGAGCCCTTCATTCAAAAAGGGTAAAAGTGCATTTGCATTGTTTTCAATATGGTCGTGAAGGGGCTAATGTTCTTACCAATTACTGCGAATCGGTAAAGTACTATCCCCGAAATGTTGCCAAGTCACAATTGTTTATGAAGCAACCATATATTGTGATTTCACGCGATTCAGAACAGTTGATTACTGATTTACTTAACGATGACTTTCCAATTCTTTTCGAAGGAATACATACCTGCAATACTATTAGCGACCCTAGATTAGCCAACCGTTTCAAAATTGTGCGCACCCATAATATTGAACATGACTATTACACCAATCTGGCTAAAGTAGAGAGCAATATTTTTAAACGCTACTATTTTTATAATGAAGCCAGTAAGCTGGAAACATTTGAATCGGTTTTGCAAAAAGCTCAGGTAATTGCTGCAATTTCGAGAAATGATACCACTTACTTTGATAAAAAATATGGTAATGCCTTTTATATTCCCGCATTTCATTCCAACGAGCAGGTAAATATTAATCCGGGAAGGGGAAATTTTGCATTTTACCATGGCAATCTGGCCATAGGAGAGAATAATGAAGCGGCACTTTTTTTGGTGAACGAGGTCTTTAACACTTTGAAAGTTCCATTAATCATTGCCGGAGCCAGGCCATCAGGTGAGTTAAGAAGTGCGGTGGCCCGGAAAAATCACATCACTCTACTCAGCGATCTTACCACAAAACAAATTCATCAATTGATCAATGACGCTCAAATCAACGTCTTACCAACTTTTCAACCAACCGGTATCAAGTTAAAATTGCTCTCGGCACTGTATAATGGAAGGTTTGCAGTGGTGAATTCGATGATGGTAGAAAACACCGGACTGGAACATCTGTGCGATGTGGCAGATACTGCTTCAGCAATGAGAGAAAAAATCAACAAACTGATGGAAACTGATTTCAGAGCTGCCGATATTAAAACAAGGGAAAAAGTGTTGAACGAAAATTTCTCTAATCCGGTCAACGCACAAAAACTGATTGATCTGATTTTTTCAACGGGTAAAGGTTTGTTTCCTCAATTTTGAATTTGATCAAAGACTTTTCCCAGTTCAAATTTTACAATTCTTGCGGGGTATTTATGAATGAGTGTATAGTTGTGTGTAGCCATCACCACAGCGCGACCCGTTCGGCTGATATCAAAAAACAGGTTCATAATTTCATTAGAGGTCTCCGGGTCGAGGTTTCCACTAGGTTCATCGGCTAGAATCACATCGGGATCGTTAAGAAGAGCCCTTGCAATGGCCAGTCGTTGTTGCTCGCCTCCCGAAAGTTCATGAGGCATTTTAAAGCCTTTGGTACCTAATCCTACTTTAATGAGTACGGCGTTGATTCGATCCGATATTTCATTTTTATTTTTCCAACCTGTTGCCTGCAGCACAAACTCCAGATTTTCGCGTGAGCTTCGATCAGTCAGTAGCTGAAAATCCTGAAAAACAATTCCTAGTTTTCGACGGAGAAAGGGGATTTCCTTATTCTTAAGTTTTCGCAGATTATATCCTGCAACGGCGCCTTCGCCTTGAGTCAGTTTTAAATCGCCATACAAAACCCGCAACAGACTGCTTTTCCCACTTCCGGTTTTACCAATCAGGTAAACAAATTCCCCTTTATTCACATTGAGGTTGACATTATTGAGGATAAGATTTTTCTTTTGAAAAATGCTTACGTTCTCAAGACTGATGATGGATTCTTCGTTCATTGCAGGGATGGTGAATCAAATTTCAAGTTTTGTAACTTTACCAAAGGGGATTTCATGAATAATTTTCACTATTTCAGCTTCTTTCTCCTTCAAACCACATTTTCCGATGGCCGCTTCGGGCCGATCCACTCTGAAATAGGCAAGCAGTGTAAAATTGTCGTCCCTGAGCTGAACATAATCCGGAATCTTGGCTTTACCTTTAATTTTAAGAATGTACATACCGGATACTAATTTAAACCCGGGTGCAAACTTACTAAATGCTGTGCAATTTGCGCAAATAAAAAAACCCGCACAAAGGCGGGTATAAATTCCATTAGGATTGTTTTATCTATCTCAACTCAATGATATAAGTATTGTTACCGATAGTCAGCTCAGCATAACGATCGCAGTTTCCATTCAAATATCCATAATTTACGCTACGGGTTTGTTTACCTGAAGGAGTAAATTCCAAAACTCCATTTTTAATCCATCTGCAATTTAAGGCTATCTCGAGTGGGGAAGTAATGCCGGCAACATAACTGCTTCCACTGAAAGTGACGCCGCTGGCTGCTCCTGTAATATGGTACACATCATCGTTCCAGGCGAATGTGTTTTCTCCTTCTACCCTCTCGCGCAACCGGGTCGATTGTCTGGTAAGCACCTGCCCCAACGGAGAGGTAACGGTACCATTCACAGTAATGCTGAACCATGTGTGATTGGAGGCATTTAATCCTTGATTGGTAACAGATTTTGTTCCCTGTAAATGATAATCACTTACAAAATAATTATCAAAACCTATCGTTATCACTGTACCGATATCCCGATAGGCACCACTATAAGTAACCAATACTTTTCCACGACGATACCGGCCATCAATACACAAACAATTTGTAGCACCAAAATCGATAGTAACTTGTTTGGGATTGGCAACAGTATCATACGAAATAGTAGCACACTGACTCAACAGCGATTGATCATTGCCGGGTCCTCTGAAAGAAGTTAATCCGCCTTCAAGAATAGCTTGATCGGCCATTATACCGGCATCATCATAAATGGCTTCTGCGAAGGCGTTATCAACCGCTGTACCTGTATCAGTATCCAATTCATCCTTGTCTTTCCTGCATCCGGTTAACATTACTGCCGAAATAGTAAAGATCAATACTGATAATTTAAAGAATTGATTTCATTTTAGTTTTAGTTTTTGCTAATTTTTTAGTAGGATAGTATACAAACAGGATATTTTAACTGAACAAAAAAATAACATGAAAAAAACAGAATCCTTGAGTTTTCACCATGAAGGTGTTCATAAAATCCCTTGCAGGAGTAATAATAACAAAATATAAACCGTTTGTAAGAATTAATTTTGCAGACACACTAAAACTCAGTGTAATATTATGATAAACAACAAATTATATAAGTATCTGTTGATCTTCTTTTTAATCCTGGCCTCAAAAGTCATTGTGATGGGACAACAGCAGGAATCCTTTTATGATCCTGATAAAGGATACAGAATGGGGTATGAATTATTTATTAAAGAAAAATACAGTGCTGCGAGGGAAACATTTCAGGAGTATTTGAAGAATCCTGATGTTACTTCAGTTAATAATAAAATAAATGCAGAATACTACAGTGCATTAAGCGGAGCTGAATTATTTCATCCCGATGCAGAAAATGAACTGGTAGCCTTTACCAAAAAACATCCTGAAAGTTTAAAGGCAAAGTTGGCGTATTTTCATGCCGGAAAAATTTTGTACAAACAAAAAAAATACAAACCAGCAGTTGAATACTTCGAAAAAACAGATGTAAGTTATTTAACCAACGAAGAAATTTCGGAGTATTATTTCAAATTGGGATACAGTTATTTTTCAACGAAAGATCTCACCAAGGCCAGTAAAAGTTTTCATGAAATACTGAATGTTGAATCGAAATATAAAACTGCAGCAAATTACTATTATGCACACGTTGCCTATCAGAATAATAATCTTAATACTGCACTGGAAGGTTTTGAGAAACTGAAAGATTCAGAAAGTTTTGGTCCGATAGTTCCGTATTATATCATTCAGATTTATTATGAAATGGAAAAGTACGATGATGTAATTAAATATGCCAAAACATTAGAAGGAAGATCAGATGTAAAAAATTCCGCCGAAATAGACCGTTATGTTGCTGAATCCTATTATAAAAAAGGACAATATGAAAAGGCACTGGAACTATTCGAAGCGTTTGAGAAAAGCTATCCCCGGTTGAGTCGTGAAGATTTATATCAGTTGGGATTTTCGAATTACAAATTGGGTAATTACGAAAAAGCAACTAAATATTTTGATCGGGTTGTGAATGTTAAAGACAAACTCCAGCAAACCGCTTACTATAATCTGGGGGATTGTTTTATGAAACTTAAAAACAAGCAGAGTGCACGCAATGCATTTCAGTTTGCATCAAAAGAAAATTTTGATAAGGATATTCAGGAGGAGTCACTTTTTAATTATGCGAAATTATCTTTTGAACTATCCTTCGAACCTGTTGCCATTAATTCTCTAAACGAATTTATAAAACTCTATCCTGCATCTAAATATATTGATGAAGTAAATGAAATTCTGGCGCAGTTGTTTATTACCACCCGGAATTATAAAGATGCTTTGGTTGCTCTTGAGAAAATTAAAAGTAAATCACCAAAAGCAAAAGCTGCCTATCAGAAAGTAGCTTATTTCAGAGGTGTTGAATATTTTAACGACCGCGATTATGAAATGGCAATTGGTTTATTTACAAAAGCTATTACCAACGATTCAGATCCCGTAATCAGAGCTGAGGCGATGTATTGGAAGGCAGAAGCAATATACAACCAGAATAAGTATGAAGCTGCAATTAAACAGTACCGTATTTTTATTTTTAATCCCGGATCTATCAATGCACCCATGTACAATACCGCCAATTACAACATGGGCTATTGCAATTTCAAACTCGAAAATTATCAGGAAGCAAACACCTGGTTCAGGAAATATTTGAAAAACAAACCGGAAACAGATACTGACAAATACAATGATGCCCTAATAAGAATCGGTGACGGATTTTTTGTTTTGAAAGATTATGATAATGCCTTGAGTTATTACAATGATGCAGTTTCAGCAAATGCAAAAGCATCTGATTATTGTCTGTTCCAAAATGGAATCATTATGGGTATCAGAGGTAACATGTCAGGTAAAATTTCAAACATGAATCAGCTTGCAACTAAATATCCAAAGTCGGGTTATACAGATGATGCCCTGTATGAAAAAGGAATTGCATTGATGGCTCAGGAAGACTACAAAGGTGCGGAAGAAGTTTTCCGTAAAGTAATGAAAGATGCCCCACAAAGTGTGAACAGTAAAAAAGCACTGCTTAAACTGGCGTTGGCGCAATATAATATGAAGCAAGATGAACAAGCTCTTGTTACTTACAAGGATGTAGTTAAAAAATATCCGGGTTCACCTGAATCAATGGAAGCGCTCACCGGCATCAAAAACATTTATGTTGGATCCGGAAAACCTCAGGCCTATTTTGATTATGTAAAAACTGTCTCTAATATCAACATGAGTTCAGGTGCACAGGATTCGATCACCTACGAAGCAGCCGAACAATTATATCTGAAAGGAAGTAACAAAGAAGCTTCCAGAAATTTTGATGAGTATTTGAAAAAATTTCCTGATGGATATTTTGTTCTCAATGCCACATTTTACAAGGCGGAATCAGATTATAAAAACAAAGAATATGCAAAAGCACTTATTGGATATCGATATGTAGCTGACAAACCTCGTAATCTCTTCACAGAAAAATCACTCTTAAAAGCTGCAACAATATGTTATATGGATGGAAAATATGACGATGCTTTGGGTTACTATTCTCATCTTGAAGAAATCGCTGATTTCAGGGATAATATCATCGAATCTCAGGCCGGACAAATGAGATGCCATTATAAGAAACAGGAATTTGAAAGTACAATTACCTTTGCCCGAAAAATAATTGATGGCGACAAAGTTCCCAATGAACTCCTGAACGAAGCGCATTTGTTACATGGCAGGTCTTCATTGTTTACCAATGATCTTCAGAAGGCTACAGCCGAATTCACCATAGTTGCAAAAATACCCAACAGCGAAAGTGGTGCCGAAGCAAAATACAGTCTGGCACTGATCCAATTCAAGCTGGGCAATTTCAAAGAATCACAAAAAAAATGTTTTGACATCATCAATCAAATACCTTCCTATGAATTCTGGATTGGCAAATCATTTTTATTACTCGGCGACAACTACGTTGCTTTAAAAGATCTGTTTCAGGCAAAACATACCTACAGGTCTTTAATTGAAAACTATGAAAAAAATGTTTCTGATCCCGAAGATATAAGAGCTCTTGCACAGGAAAAGCTGGATGCAATCGAAAAAAGTGAAAATGAAAATTTACAAAAAGAAATCGAAGAAAAAGAAAAACAATATTTCGGTGGTGACAATGATAGCACAGGAGGTGACAATGATTAATCTGCATTCCACTAAAATGAAACTGAAAACTACTATGAAAGTTAAATCCACGTTTTCATTTATTATCCTGTTTGTGTTTGCAACATTAAATGCCTATTCGCAGCAGGGCAATCTGGGCAATGAGCAAATTAATGTTGTGAAAGCATATCAGCCAACGCTTTCAGATGCTTTCAAGATCAACGATGTACCTATGCGTGATACATCGGTGAGCTATTCCCCTGATATGAAATATGATATCCGTCAAATTCAATATCCTACAATTTATACTATTTCTCCTATCAAACCCTTGAGGATAAAAGATGATAACATTAAAAAGCTCTACAGGGGTTTTGTAAAAGGTGGCTATGGTACAAAAAACACTCCATATGCTGAAATCTTTTATAATAGTTTACGATCAAAAACCTTTGATGCAGGTGTTCATCTGAGCCATATTTCCTCTACAGGAAAAATAAAAAATTATGGTGCTCCAAATATGAGTGAATCCGGTATTAAAATATTCGGATCCCGGTTTTTCGATAACAGCATGATTAAAGGCGACATGGGATACAATCGTTCCGTTTTTCATTATTATGGCTATAACAGTCCTCCTGATATTCTTTCAAAATCGGAAACCAAACATAGTTTCGACGATGCCTTTGGAAATTTTATTTTGAAAAGCAATGATAAAGATGTGGATGATATCAGGTACTCGGGAGGTCTGTCGTTTTATTTGATGAATGATAATAAATCAAATGACGAAACAGCATTTGCTTTTACAGGCTCCATTGGAAAACTCATCAATGATCTGGATGTAAGCGCTGATATTACCATTGATTTTCTTAAATACGATAATGCAACCTTCACGCCCGATAACAGAAATATCATTCGTATAGATCCTCGTATCGGCAAAAAAATGGACCGCTTCAGTTTCAGTGCAGGAGCAAATATTGCAATTGAAATCAACGATCTTACCAGCTACCATTTCTATCCACATGCAAAAGTTGATTTTGTTTTGGTGGAAGACATCATGACAGTTTATGGTCAGCTTACCGGCAATTTACAACGCAACAGTTTTCGTGCCTTCTCCAAAGAAAATCCCTTCCTTGGTCAGGATTTTCAATTGAAAAACACGAATAACAAATTTGATATTTCGGCAGGAGTAATTACTAAAATTGACAAGCAACTTGCGTTTCTGGGAAGTTTTAGTTTAAGAAGAATGAATGATGATGCGTTTTTCAGGAATGTTGAAACAGCTAACACCCTGGTTGTATATGATGTAATTTACGACGATAATACCCAAACGAACATCCATGTTGAACTAATTTATGATCAAGGTGAAAAGACTTCATGGAGTCTATCGGCCGATTATATGGGAAATAAACCATCATTGGAAAATGAACCCTTGTTCAGGCCTGATTTCCGGTTTGGATTGAACGGAACTTATGTGATGGGTGAAAAAATATTTCTCAGCACGCAATGGGCCTATGTGACCACCCGTTATGCGATAAATTATGGCCCTGAAGGCGGATATAATTCGCTTAAAGGCTTTATCGATGGTAATTTGAATATTGATTACCGCTACTCCAAAGTAATGTCGGTATTTCTCAACTTTAACAATATTACCGCTTCCAGCTATTCGAGATGGTATAATTATCCCTCCTACCGCTTTGGAGTTATGGGAGGGTTAACCTACTCTTTTTGATGTAACCTTTTGATTATCAGCATGAATATTTGCTGATAATTGAAAAGGATGCAGAATAAAAACTGCATCCTTTTCGTTTATTCACAAGGGGGGTACTTTTTGTTGATAAATTATTCTTCACAAAGTCCAAAATCCAAGCTTTTAATTGCCTTCGGTAAGGGTAAAATTGCTATCTTTGCATATATTCAAACAAAAGTGTTAACTAATTGAAAATGAGCGAGAACATTGCTGAAAAAGAAATAAAAAATAACGATTATTCTGCCGACAGTATTCAGGTCCTTGAAGGGTTGGAAGCGGTTCGGAAAAGACCTGCTATGTACATTGGTGACATCGGGGTTAAAGGGTTGCACCATCTGGTGTATGAAGTGGTGGATAATTCCATCGATGAGGCGTTAGCAGGACATTGCAAAAACATTGATGTTTTTATCCATCCCGACAACTCTATCACTGTAAAAGATGATGGTAGAGGAATTCCAACCGATATGCATGCCAAAGAAAAACGTTCTGCGTTAGAAGTGGTAATGACTGTATTGCACGCAGGTGGAAAATTCGATAAAGATTCGTACAAGGTATCAGGTGGTTTGCATGGAGTAGGTGTTTCCTGTGTGAATGCACTTTCCGATCCCCTCAAAGTAAATGTTTACAGGAACGGCAAAGAATATGAGCAGGAATATTCGAAAGGAAAGCCTCTTTATTCTGTTAGAGAAATCGGCCCTACCACTTTGCGTGGAACCACAGTTACCTTCCGTCCTGATGCCACCATTTTCATAACCACCACTTATCTATATGATACAATAGCGGCGAGAATGCGTGAACTTTCTTTTTTAAATAAAGGAATCCGAATCAACCTTACTGATTTGAGAGAATTGGATGGTGAAAACAATCCTGTGAATCAAGATTCATTTTATAGCGATCGTGGATTGGTGGAATTTGTAGAATTTTTGGATTCTACACGTGAGAAACTAATGGTAGATGTAATTTATATGGAAGGCGAGCGCAATGGTATTCCAGTGGAAGTGGCCATGCAATACAACTCATCTTTCAATGAAAATGTACACTCGTATGTAAATAATATAAATACCCACGAAGGAGGAACTCACCTGGCCGGTTTCAGAAGGGCTTTAACACGTACCTTGAAAAATTATGCCGAGAAAGAGGGACTGCTTGCAAAATTAAAGTTTGATATCAGCGGTGATGATTTCCGTGAAGGACTTACATCTGTTATCTCGGTAAAAGTTCAGGAGCCGCAGTTCGAAGGACAAACTAAAACCAAGTTAGGTAATAACGAAGTAATGGGTGCAGTTGATACTGCTGTTTCCGAAATGCTTTCCAATTATCTCGAAGAGCATCCACGTGAATCAAGAACGATTGTCAATAAAGTAATTCTTGCTGCCACTGCACGTCATGCTGCTCGTAAGGCGCGTGAATTGGTTCAGCGTAAAGGAGCATTTTCAGGAAGCAGTTTGCCCGGAAAATTATCCGATTGCTCTGAAAGAGATCCTGAAAAATGTGAATTGTTTTTGGTCGAGGGTGACTCGGCGGGTGGAACGGCCAAACAAGGTCGTAACAGAGCTTTCCAGGCGATCCTGCCATTGCGAGGTAAAATCCTGAATGTGGAGAAAGCAATGGAACATAAAATTTTTGATAACGAAGAGATCCGAAATATATTTACTGGTCTTGGCGTATTTAAAGGAACAACTGAAGACGAACGTGCTTTAAATATCGACAAACTCCGTTACCATAAAGTAGTAATCATGACCGATGCCGATGTGGATGGTAGTCATATCACCACCCTGATCCTTACTTTCTTTTTCCGTCACATGAAAGAATTAATTGAGCAAGGTTATATCTACATTGCTTCTCCCCCACTCTATTTAGTTAAGAAAGGCAAAGAAGAACGCTATTGCTGGAACGATGAAGAGCGTGAAAAATTTTCAAAAGAAATTGCAGGCGAGGGTAAAGAGTCAACAGTTTCTGTTCAGCGATATAAAGGTCTTGGAGAGATGAATGCTGAACAACTTTGGCAAACAACTATGAATCCCGATAAACGTACTTTAAAACAGGTGACTATTGAAAGTGCTGCCGAAGCAGATCGCATTTTTGCGATGCTCATGGGCGATGATGTACCACCACGAAGAGAATTTATTGAGAAGAATGCAAAATATGCGAAAATAGATGCATAAAAAAATCCCGGGAATCACCCGGGATTTTTTTTATCTTAAAACTGTTACGTGATTAAACCGATTGTGAATATTTCCTGTATTGTCGGTAATCGTGACTTTGTAAACATAAATTCCCTGAGGAACCGGGTGCCCGCTTGAATCGTCTGTTCCGTCCCAGGCATGTTCATTATTTTTTGCATAATGAACTAATTTTCCCCACCGGTCGAAGATGGAAATTTCATACGAAGAAAATCCTACTCCATAAATCTGAAAGTAATCGTTGACGCCACTCGCATCGGGTGTAAATGCATTAGGAATAAATATCTGCATCTCTTCAGTAACATGCACTGCTTCATAAGTTGAATCTTTACAGCCATTTACACTTTCCACAACCAATCGAACCAAATATGCTCCGGTATCCTTGTAAGTATGTCTTGTATTCTGATCACGAACTATATCGGAATTATCACCAAAATCCCACGTCCAACCTGCGGCTCCAGTGCTACGATCCGTAAAATAAACATCGGGGTGATTTAAGGTTGGAACAGGAGGATCAAATATGAAACGGGATTGTGGAACAGCATGAACCACTACGGCCCCTGGAAAATTTAATGTTGCAGAACAAGCACTTGCAGATGGATATGCCACAGTAAGTGAAACATTGTAGTTACCATCATTTAAATAAGTATGTGCAATCGATGATTGAGATGAAGAATAGTTATCTCCAAAATTCCATGTAAACAAATACCCTGAAGGTGTTCCCGGAGGAACATCAAACTGCGCTGTGAAAGGTTCACACCCTGCCTGAGAAGGCAATGTGAACGAAAGATCAGGTGCATTAACTGCAACTATCGAAATAGTAGTTTGCTGCTGCGGTGTAGTACATCCATCCTGCAAAGTAACTACCAGTGTTGTGTCACCTGAAATGTTTATTGTATTAGAAGCTCCTGCTTGCCCATTGCTCCACGAGTAAGTATAATTTCCGTCACCTCCTGTTGCATTTAATGTAATAGTTGCTGAAGTATTTTTACATATGGAGTCAGGATAAGCTGCAGTTAAATTTAATTGCTGAAATACTGAAATTGAAAGTGGATCTGAAACAATTGCACAACCTTTCGAATCAGTAACGGTGAGCACATACGAAGTTGAAACCACAGGATTCACATTAACCTGAGCAGTGGATGAACCATCGCTCCATGCATAAATGTAAGGTTGGGTTCCGCCCGATGCTGAGCCGGAAATAACAGTGTTCCCACCGATGCATATTGTAACAGGTTGCGACATCTGAATTGCTATCGGATCGGGCTGAGAAATTATCACTTGTATGAAAGACTGACATCCTGATACATCGCTCACAGTAACATTATAAGTACCTGATGTGAGACCGGTTGCTGAAGATGAATTTGAAATTCCCCCTTGCCAACTCCACACATAAGGTGCCACACCACCGGTAACCGACAAGTTCGCACTACCATCATTTCCTCCTGCACAGTTAACATCTACTAATGAATCAATTGACAATACAGGAGCATTGGACGATTGAACGGTAAAAGATGTAGTATTGGAACATCCGTTTGCATCTGTAAGAGTAACTGTATAGATTCCTGCAAAAAGTGAATTCAGGTTTGATAAAGTTGCACCGGTGTTCCATTGGTAAACATATGGTGTTGTTCCACCGCCCACCGTTGTAATCACCGAACCATCGTTGTTACCGCATGTGGTGGGATTAACTACTCCCTGCAAAGTTAATGGTGCCGTTGGCTCCGTAATATTTATTTGCGCCGATGCAGAACATCCCGACTGATCGGTAACCACTGCAATATAAGAACCTGCTCCAACACCTGAAATAGAAGAAGTTGAAGAAGTAGTTCCTATCCATGACCATGTGTAATTACCACTTCCACCCGATGCTGAAAGAGATGCTGATCCGGTTTGATCTCCGTGACATAATACATTCACAACCGAAATAACCGAACCGGTAAGCAATGTGGGTTGTGTTATTACATCAGTATACGTTGCCGAGCAACCTGCCACATCTGTTACAGTGACTGTATACGTTCCGGCCGGAATATTTGAAATGCTTGTAGAGGTTTGGCCTGATGACCATTGCACAGAAAGCGGCAACGTTCCTCCTGCAATGCTAATGCCTGTTGCACCATCACTCAATCCGAAACAAGAAACATTAGTATGAACGAAAGGTGTGATGACAGGTTGAGTAGAGGGTTGAATAGTAGCAGTATTTACATTGGTACATCCATTTGCATCGGTAACGGTTACCGTATATGTGCCGCCAGGCAAACCTGAAGCCGAATTACCGAAACTTACTGAAGGTGACCATTGATAATTATAAGGTCCAACACCACCAGATACATTCAAATTAATAGTTCCGTTGTTATTTCCACACGAAGTATTTGATGAGCTAAGATTTACTGACATCCCGGAAGGCGGTTCAACTATTGAAACCGAAGCATTGAGAATACATCCCGGTGCAACAGTAACCGCAACTGTATAATTTCCCGCAGGCAGATTGTTTGCCGTTGCACCATTCCCGCCGGAGGGTGACCATTGATATGAAAATGGTCCTGATGCACCGGCCACTGCAACAGTTGCTGAACCATCGTTGCCACCGAAGCAGGAAACATTTGAAAAGTTGCTGATAGAAACCGAAGGTCCTGAAGATGCCGCCACATTAAAGAAATAATTCAGCACACATTGATTAGCATCGGTAATGGTTACCATATATCCACCCGCTGCGAGATTGGTTGCAGATGATGCTGTTCCACCTGAGGGCCACCAGCTATACGTAAATGGTGCTTGTCCATTTTGTACAGTAAGAGTAGCAGTACCGTTGGAAGCGCAACCGTTTGCCGCAGTAGTAACAACACTGGCAGTAAGGCCTGTTAATGGCTGATTAATTGTGACCGATGATTGCGCGCTACATCCTAATACCGATGTAACGGTGACTGTATACGTGCCGGCGGTAAGAAATTGTGCCGAAGGGCCACTTCCGCCCGAAGGACTCCATTGATATGTATAAGGACCCGGAGCTCCGCTCACATTTGCTGTTACCGATCCATTGTTTCCGCCAAAACAGGTGACATCATTTTTTTGAAACGTGATATTTATACCTGAAATAGGAATAGGAAAAGATTGTGGAATGGGTGCATTATTATTACACAAATCAGTAACGGTACTATTTAAAGTGAGGAAATAAGTTCCGGCACCAGGAATAGCAGGAGAAAAGTTAATGGCATAATCCCGTGAATAAGTTGCATTTAATGCACAAGAAGTTCCGGAAACAGCAGTGATGGTATAAGGTCCGCCCGGCCCTGTTAATGTGAAGTCGGATGGCTGAACAGTGTTACATCGCACTCGCTCCGAAAAACTGGCTGTTAAACTGGTGGCTCCGCAATTCATAGCTGTGATACTTCCAACCACCGGATTAGTATTATCCGTTACAACGGCTGTTGATCCGGTGAGATCAATAATATAACCACTTTGGTTTACAGATGAAAACCCACTCACATTAATAAGGTAGGTTTGTCCTGCAGATGCAGGTATTATCGGACCATTTTGCGGTCCAGCCAGACCATTCGGACCGGTACTTCCTGCAGTATTACTGTAATTGCAGGCTACTTCAAGAGCAGGATTAGTAAAAATTTCAGAACAAACGGCAGAGGTAAGATTATAAACGGCCCAGTCATAATTGTGTGCAGGATTTGTTGGTATAATCGTAAAACTGAGATTCCCTCCGGTAGAAGTAGTAATTATATACCAGGCATCGTTTCTTTCTCCGGTGAGTAAACATGAGGTTCCCGGATTGATTTCATTCGGGATATTGCCGGTACCGGTAATAATGTTACCATTTGCGTAGGAACTCAAACAAATTGGGAAAGCACCAAGGCAATCCTGAAAATTTGGGGTTTGGGCCATCAGGGAGGTTACACTTAGAAAGACAATAGCCATAGCTGAAACGCTGCGGGCAATGAACCATTTCAACATCTTGTACATAATTTCTTTGTTTTCCTCCATGGATGTGACTTTTATCTATGGCTTGTAATTAAAATTTGTTATAATTTTGACCCGGTTAATAGCCGGAAATCAAATTCATTTAAATTGTTAAAACCCCCGATTTGCTCATGAAAGTAACAGTTGTAGGTGCAGGAAACGTAGGAGCTACCTGTGCTAATGTCATTGCTCACAAGGAGTTATGTAACGAAGTCGTCCTTTTAGATATCAAAGAAGGAACTGCCGAAGGCAAGGCTCTTGATATTTGGCAGACTTCACCGATAAATTTATACGACACCCGTGTAAAAGGTTGCACCAACGATTATTCTGCTACTTCGGGATCTGATGTGGTAGTGATCACTTCAGGGTTGCCTAGAAAACCGGGAATGAGCCGTGATGATCTTATCGCTACCAATGCCGGTATTGTTCGTTCGGTGACTGAAAACATCATAAAATATTCGCCTAATGCCATCATCATAGTGGTTTCTAACCCATTAGATGTAATGACTTATTGTGCTTACCTGACAGCAGGAGTAGATTCAAGTAAAGTATTCGGTATGGCCGGAATCCTTGATACTGCCCGTTATCGTGCATTTTTGGCAGAGGCTCTCAACACTTCTCCAAAAGATATTCAAGCAGTTTTGATGGGTGGTCATGGTGATACGATGGTTCCATTGCCTCGTTATACAACGGTGGCCGGCATTCCGGTTACTGAATTAATTGCTGCTGATAAATTGGAAGCAATTGTTGATCGCACGAAAAAAGGTGGTGGTGAATTAGTGAATCTCATGGGAACATCTGCCTGGTATGCACCGGGAGCTGCTGCTGCACAAATGGTGGAAGCCATTTTACGTGATCAGAAAAGAATTTTCCCTTGCTGCGCCTGGTTACAAGGTGAATATGGTTTAAAAGATATTTATTTGGGTGTTCCTGTTAAGCTTGGAAAAAAAGGAATCGAAGAAATCATCGAACTAAAATTGGATGCTGCTGAAAAAGACCTGTTGGCGAAATCAGCTGTAGCAGTTAAAGAAGTGATGGGTGTTCTTGATAACATGCAGGCACCTGCAAAATAAATTATGGATTTTAACTCAACGGGTTCATTACCTTTCGATTTAAACTCAGTGATAATATTTTAATATTAATAATATAATCCAGAAGGCATTCCGGAAAAACCGAAATGCCTTTTTTTATTAATCCTTATGGGAAGAAAAAAGAAGTTTATAATTAAACTGCAAAAAATTAAAATTGATCGTTATGGATGCCATTTGGCTGTTGCCGGAAAAATTGGCAAGAAAAAAGTGAACCTCATTATCGATTCGGGTGCATCACAAACTGTTTTCGACAAGAATCGTATTGCACAATTCATAGGTCATGATATTTTTGAAAAAGCCGAATCGCTGTCTTCCGGATTAGGCACCAACAGTATGGAAAGTCATATGGTAACGATACCCGATTTTAAAATTGGCGAACTGGAATTCCCTAACGAAAAAATGATGCTGCTCGATTTGTCGCATGTCAACCAATCGTATCAGCTGATGAATAAAAAACCTATTGACGGTGTGTTGGGTGGTGACATATTAAGTCACTACAAAGCGGTAATTGATTATGATCAAAAAACAATCACGTTTCGTGTGTAATAATTTCTGGAGTAAAAACTAAACCTTATTTGTTGTAAGAAATTATTAATTCCTCACCATCACCGAATAAGGATCCACCGAAAGTTCCATTTTAAATCCGGGAACAAGTTCAAGAGTGTTCATATCAATAATGGTAAGGTATCCATTACGACCTCCACAGGATGAAGTGTGGTGAGGGGCAGGACCTCCGCTTGTTGATGTATTTCGATTAGCTACGTACACAACTTTTTCCACTTCGTCTACTGCCAGTCCGTGAGGCTGATATCCAACATTGATGGTTTTAATAACTGCAAGTGTGCTAATATCAATTACTGAAACAGTATTCCCAACCTCATTACTTACAAACAGATAATTTTTTAAAGGCGAGATTGACATTTCCAGTGGGAAATCACCAACAGGAATAGAAGAAATAAATACATCGTCGGCAGCATTAAAAACACGCACTTCATCAGTACTCTGACAAGTAATAAAATATTTAGATCCATCGGGACTGAATGTGATATTGTGTGGATCGGCAGATGGCAAACCGGATTTAATAGTGATCACTTCATATTCAGGCATCATTGGATCTGTTACGTCCCATTTATAAATTGTATTCCCAAGTTGTCCGGTAACGTAAAGGAAGTTGCCCGAGGGACTCACTACACTTCCGTGAGGAGAGGAGAAATTCGATCCATCCTGATAGATAAGTTGCAATTGCATTGTTTGCAAATCAACGTATGCAGCTCTACCGTTAGAAGACAGATCAATCACCCAGGCTTTTGTTCCGTCAGGGGAAATTGCAAAAGTATTCCAGGCCCCGGAAGTGATATTAGCTTCAGCAACCAACTTATCATCGGATGTTCTGTATTTTTGTAACACATCTCCAAAAATAAATGCAGCATACCAGAACTGTCCATCAGGCGACATTCTTAATACGTGAGGAGCTTCGATGGACGGTTTATTTCCAACATCAACGAAACGCATCACCACTCTTGTAGAAGGATCGTGAACACCAACAAGATCACAACCTTGATTGGCGATATAGAATTTTCTCCGATTAGGATTATCGGAGAACTTCACAAACCCGTTACAATTTGGAGCACCGGCATCGATCCAGTTTTTTAGAGTTAAATACTCAGCCGTAGAAAGCGGAGTAGTGTTATAAGGCATATTCGGTAATTGTACTATTCCTAACAATGTATCGGTGTTAGTAAAATAACATAACGTACTTTGATCGGAACGATATGGAATTACAGTTGCGCCGTTTCGATTACCTTCAAACATTTTTTCCCAAGTAGAAAGATCAAGTCCGCTGGCGGCATCTTTACTGATTGTATTATGACATCCGGAAGTGGCGCACTTATTTACCATTATCTGAGCAACGCCGGGAGGATAACATCCGTCATTAAAAGGAGGCTGAGGATCGTCTTTGTCATCTTTACAGCTGGAATAACTAAAGATCAATAATGTGGAAAGAAATAATAATAAAATCGTTCTGGTATTCATGGCAATATATTATTCTAGTACTTTATTGAACTATAAATTTATAAGTTTCTACTTTATTTCCCTCAATAACTCTGACACTATACACTCCTTTTGAATATTTACCGGCATCAAAAATCAAAATACCTGATGACGAAATTTCCTCTTCCACCAAACGGCTTGTAATATCAAACACTGAAATTGTTCGTTGAATCACTACTGCCGAATTGAATTTTATAAATAAATCTCCCGATGTTGGATTTGGATACACATTGAAAGAAGCTACTGAATTATGAAATTCAGGAACAGAAGATGAGTTTTCATACTTGTACAGAGTGATGCCACCTGAAAAATTACCAACAAGAATTTCCATTTTGCCATCATTATTCAAATCGGCAACATCAACGGTACTTCTATCAGGTTCATAAATATCGTAGTACATTGAATCCATTAAATTAAATGTGCCCGTCAAATTGTTATCAATATTACTGTACTGGTAAAGATAACCGCTGATTGATCCTACCAATAATTGATACACACCGGCACTGTCGTACATTACCGGATTGCTATATCCATAAAGACTAAGATAATTGTTCACGTTTACACCACCAAAATTCGGAGACATTAATGAAAATACAGGAGAGAAAGGGGTCCCGGTATTTTCATAATAATTAATATTACCCGAACGTTCACCTATTATAAGATCCAATTTACCGTCGCGGTTTACATCAACAAGTTGTGGTGATGCTGCCTGTCCTACATCAATTGAATCGCCAAAATTATTGGTGAGCTGAGGTTGTGACAAAACATATACAGGAAAATTTCCCTGACCTGCTGTATTAGTGTAATAAATAATAGTGCCATCGGTATGACCAATCATCAGATCAAGATCACCATCACTATCCACATCACCAAAAGTTGGATCCATTCCGGTGATTGCTAAAGAAAAGAAATTACCAAAATCGATAGTTTGCAATTCATATGCCGGATTGGTTGATGATCCAATATTTCTGTAATAGGATAAGCCCGATTCGAAAGGTAACACCGATGAATAATATCCAAAGTTCCCAACAATAATATCTTTTAAACCGTCGGAATCAATATCCACGAAAGTGACATTAGCACCTGAACCTACCTCTATCATATCTTCTGAAAGGAAACGATTTTGTTGAAAATTAAAAACGTTAGAAGCATTATTGGTAGTATTTGTATATAATAATATATTATTATAATTTTCACTCGGCCCACTAATACAAGGTGCAACAATCAGATCTTTGTTACCATCGTTGTTCACATCTATATAATAAGGAGAAGGAAAAGTGACCATGTCGACAGGAGTATCATAAGATGGAAATGTAGTATCCTGCGTATTCATGTTCGCACCACCCGAAGTACCACCATTATACAACAGCAACAAATTATTTCCGAGAATATCACCATTCAAAATATCTTTATCTGCATCTCCATCAATATCCAATGCAATCATACAAGAGCCGGAGTGCATGGTGTGCATGAGTGTTGAATCAATTACAGGAGGTTGCGGATTGGACATTCTGCAACCTACATTTAAAATTCCTTGATTGGCATTGCCACTTAATCCGAAATTACCAAAACAATTAGGTTCAATTTGATAAACAAGTGTATCACATCTGTTAAAATTTTCTTTAGCATAATTTTTATGAAACTCCACAAAATTTCCGGAGACAGGAAAGGTAAGTACATCCATATCGCCATCGTAATCAACATCTACAAGAGCAGGTAAATTTACGGAGGCCACATAAAGATTAGCAGTTACAGGGCCATATTTACTATTAACAAGTGTGTATGCAACATTGAACTTTAAACCGGATTGCGTGCTATAATCATTTCTGTAAACTGTCATGCCGCCACTGTAGGAGTAAGTAAAAATATCTTCCTTACCATCACAATTATAATCAATGAGCAAAACCCAATCATGAAGACTACGGGGAAATTTCTTTTTGTATTCAGGTGCGAACACGTAGTCCACCGTATTGGCTGTACCGTTATTAATGTAAGTCGAAATTCGATCGCCATCTTTATCAAAAACAAACAAATCTTTTATACCATCGCCATTCATATCTATTTCCGAAAAAATAGGTGCATTAAACCCACCCGCCCACGGATTTACCAATACTGTTCCGAATTCTTTCACTAAAACATTCGAGGAAGGTATGTACTGACCTTGTCCATTTGAACTAATGCTGCTTATAGATATGATCAAAGCAACAGTAAAAATCGAATATAATGTCTTCATAACTACAAAATTAACTAATTTTAGGTGCCCAAAGGGAAGTATTTTACGTAAAGATTTACAAATCTTTACAAATATTACATGATTCTTATCAATTAATAAATATGCCCTCATTTGATATAGTAAGCAAAGTGGATGTGCAGAAGCTTGACAATGCCATCAATACCGCTGTAAAAGAGATTGTTAACAGGTACGATTTTCATGGATCCAAAACTGAAGTTGAACTGGATAAAAAGTTATTGGTAATTAAGATATTGACGGAAAATGATATGCGAATGGATGCAATACGTGATATAATTATTTCCAGATCCATGAAGCAAGGGCTGGATGCCAACTGCTTTGATTTTGGCAAAGATCATGAAGCTTCCGGTTCTATGATCCGTAAAGAAGTGAAGATTAAAGATGGTGTTGATAAGGAATTGGCCAAAAAAATAGTTAAAGCAATAAAAGACAGCGGTTTAAAGGTTCAGGCCTCTATAATGGAAGATCAGATACGAGTGACCGGAAAGAAACTCGACGAGCTTCAGGCGACCATTTCGGTGGTACGTTCGGCAGGTTTTGAACAACCTTTGCAGTATAATAATTTTCGAAATTAATTAAAAATATTTTAATTGATTGATTTTCATTGTATTATGTTTTATTATCAAAAATGTAAGAAGTAGCAGTTATTTTCATCTTCTCCTCACTTTACTGAGGTAATTTAGCACTTCGATTGACAGAATTGGTTTATTTCCAATTATTTCTGATTTCCTGACCCTAATCATATTTCCTTTATCTTTAAGGATGTATTCTTATACCGGAAATGGTGAAAAGTATTTTTGGAATACATACCAAACCTATCAATAAATTGTTTACTATTATAGAATAATTCACGTTACCATGAGAACATCAAGAAGCAGGAAGAAAGTAAAGACGGTGAGTGATCACCCGGTGATTAAAGTTCAACTCGATGAGAGAACCACAATAACGATCCGTAAAATAGAAACACTAAAATTCTGGAAAGAAAGATATCCGGCAGCAAAAGTGATTTCGGCTTAATCGTATTTAGAGGCCTGCATTTTGTTTTGTTTCAATTTGCAGGGTTACAATTTTTAATCCCTCAATAAGGGAGTGAGGCTTATATCCCAGGATGCTTCTGGCTTTGTCGAGTATAAAACCTGTTTTAGGCGGTCTTACTGCAGGCTGATTTAATTCGGCCGACGAAACAGGTTTAATTAATGACTGATCGAGTTTGTAAAATTCTGCAATCCGTTTTACTAAATTAATGATACTATCGAGGTCTTCCTCAGGACCCGCTACGTGAAAAATTCCGGTTGCTCTTTTCTGTGCAGCTGCAATACATGCATGAGCAAGATCTTCAGCTAGTGTAGGACTGCGATATTGATCGGTTATAACATTGATTGACTTTCCCTGTTCGAGAGATGATTTAGTCCATAGCACCAGATTGGAACGTTGCACATCATCTACAACTCCGTAAATAATTATAGTTCGCAATATGGCCCAGTCGAGACCTGAATTCATCACCACTTTTTCGCTCTCCAGTTTAGATGCTGCATAATAACTGAGCGGATTAGGAACATCTTCCTCACGATAGGGCCCGTTATTACCATCGAAAACAAAATCCGTGGATAGATGAATGAAGTGGGTGTTGTAAGGTTTGGAAAATTCTATGAGATACAGAACAGCATCAACATTTAAAGCATCACAACCGATCTTATCCAATTCACAAGCATCCACATTGGTCATTGCAGCTGTGTTAATAATACAATCGGGCTGAAACGACTCCACAACTTTCTTCACATCTTCCCTGACCGTTATATCCAGTGATACAAATTGATATCCTTTTTTTTCTAAAATTCTGTTGGCTCCTTTTGAGGTAGCACATATTTGCACTTCCGGATTTTTAAGTAGTTGATAAACGAGTTTTTGTCCGAGCAGGCCGTTTGATCCGGTAATTAATATTTTCATTTATTCGATGGTTGTATTCAATGGTTGTATTCAATGGTTGTATTCAATGGTTAATTCAATGGTTAATTCGATGGTTGGATTCAATGGTTGTATTCGATGGTTGTATTCGATGGTTGTATTCAATGGTTGTATTCAATGGTTAATTCAATAGTTGGATTCAATGGTTGGATTCAATGGTTAATTCAATGGTTAATTCAGTAGCTGATTCGGTAGTTGATTAGGTGGTAGATGAATTGGTGGAAGCGGTATTAAACTTGTACTAACTAACTGTCCTACTAGCCTACTCTTACACTAACCCACGAACCTACTCTCTCACTAACCTACTAACAAACTCTCTAACTAACCGCATAAAAAACCAATAAACTAAAAAACTAACTTCACATATCCCAGATACTACCTCGTTGGCGTTTGACCATTTTTCGAAGGTTCATCACAAATCCCATGATCAGATAAACGATAATAGGAGATCCAATGGTGAGGAAGGATGTATAAATAAAAAACATCCTGATATTGGAGGAACGGATTTTAAGCTTCTCACCCCACCATTCGCAAATTCCGAAGGCCTGGCGTTCGAATAAAGTTTTAATATTATCAAAAAGGTTGTTCATTATTGCGGCGGAGGATTTCAATTCCGAGGCTGCAATTTAAACATTTTTTTTGAGAACAGTAATTTTTATACAAACCCTGAAATGCTTGACCGGAATAGGCACTATTTACCTGAATTCCATGCGATTTCCACTCATTTATGATGTGATTTTTTTCGGCAGGCACATTTTCAAGAATGCGGAAAGCAGCATCTACCAACCCCTGTTCTCCCCTGTTTTTACCAAAATAAAAGAGAAAAGGAGCAATTGTATTAATGAGGATATTATGGATAGATGACTCGCCAAAATGGCGAGGACAATACCTGGTGGTTTTATCGAAAAGGTAATGGTTATTCCAGTAAGGCGATGCACTCACTTGAAACTGTTTAATAATGTCTTCTGCTTGTAACATTTCTTTCACTTTCTGAAAGGACATTTTGCGGGAGGCAATCAGTTCCGAAAACTGCGACAAGCGAATTGTCGGAAAATTAGCGGGTCTCATACGGAGTAGCTTCCACAGGTGTTTATCCAAAGGCATAAGACCATACTTCTTCGAAAGAAAACCATATTCTTTTTGAAGCAACTGAGGGTATTCATCTTTAAACGTTCCTTCCAGAAAACCAGACTGACCAAAAACGAGAGCTTCCACCTGATGAATCTGATCGGCATGTTTTAATAATAAGTTTTGAGGAAGACATCGAGCAAGCATTTCAAAAGGGCCCGAATTTACATTGAATCCGAAATTTCTGGCCAGCAACTGATAAAACCCATCTTCCCAATCTCCTTTATTAACATGAAGGGCTTGTTCAATTTGAACGGTTTTATATTCGAGTCGCTCCACCAACATCCTGTCAATCCAGGAGTTCATGATGAGAGGTTTCACGTTTTTTAAATTTTTACTGCAGGGAATATGTAATCGCGATGCCTTGAGAGATGCATACTTTTTGATTATCTCGGCGTCCGTTTGCTCACTCAAATCTACCGTTGGTACCGTTGTAAGATTGCCGATAATGATGTCGCTATCCGCTTCGAAAACCACATGCAGTATTACATTATTATAAGCATGATCGGTTTGATGGTGGTGACGATACCAGTCGGATGCCTTAACATGAATCTCTACATTCCCGGCCCAAAGTGTTTCACCAATTTTAATGCGGGCATTAAAAAAATCGGGGCCGGAGTTGCGGTGTTGTTCTCCGGGACTGAGAACAGTTACTGATTCTCCTGTGGTTGTAATTAAGTCTTTGCGGTATAGTCTATACTTCCAGACGAATGATAAAAAGTCTTCGTTCATTTTGAAAAGGTTTTAGAAAAGTTAGGATGTAAAGATACTACATTTTTAAAAGATTTTAAAAAAAAATAAACAATTTTCTTATTAAGTAAAAAGTGAACGGTAATTAGTGACCAGTATTTATCGATTAGCTTCCAGTGATGGGAACACGTTGCATAGTAGCTTGTGACCAAGATTGAGTGATTAATAAGTGACTTCGGAGGACGCGGTGACTCAATGACTTTTTTTGCCCTTCACCTCTATTCACCTCTATTTCACCTGCATTTTCTTCATCAACTTTTCACTCTCGGTTGTAAATGTAATTAAATAAACTCCGCTGGCAAATGAAGCGCAGTTTAAATCACGTGTGAAATATTGTGAATTAAGCGTGCCGGTTTCGGAGTAGACTTCTTTACCTAAAATATCTACCATGCTTAAACTGTAATTTTTTCCTTTTAACTTATCCGCATTAATAAAAGCTTTTTCCCAATCGGATGCGTAGTACACGTGTAGGAAGGCGTTAGTGTTTATGTTTGCAGGTTCGGTTATGCTTACCAGAGTGTCGCAGGGGCTTCCGGCGAGGGCGGGGAGGTCGTAATCGGGGTTGTTGGGAAGACCATAGTAGGTGCGTTTGCCGCCTAGGTAGAAGCTAAACGGTGCATAGCCGCAAGCTGTGCCTAGGCTATCGGGGTAGTTGATGACGCTTAAGTTCATGTTAACGTAATTGAAAACGCTATCGGGGTAGGGGTAGCAATCGGGAAATGCACCACATTCCCATGCTTTACTAAAGTAAATTTTTTGATCAGGACCACGTTTTAAAAAGCCGTTTGATATTTGTGGTATAGAACTAAATTCTAATGTATCACAACTGCTGGCTGGATTAGCTGACCATAAATCATACTGGATTAATACACTTATTGTAGGATGGTTTGTACTCAAATATATAAACCTTCCACTAGCCGAAAATTCACATCCCCAATACCATCCATACGGGGCTGAAGTAGGTGTAGGCTGAATGGTAATTGGATTGCTGATGATACCAGTACAACGATCGAAATCGTACAATTCCATGAGGCCTGTATAAGTAATATAAATTAATTTATTGCCATCAGGAGCAAATTCATACCGGCCAGCATTTGTGTGGTTATCACTGCCTATTGATTGAATTAATGGAACTGAAATGCCATTAGGAGTGATCAGATAAACATATTGCTTATTTGAATAAATAGATGCATTTCTTAATACAATCCACCAGTCTCTTCCATTTCCGTGTTTAATGGCACTTAAACCATCAACAACACTAAAACTCTCCAAGAGCACATTCTTTTGAACCACCTCTCCCAATCCACCATTTTGAACCATATCAACCACGGAGTAACAAAATCCAGGATCAGTAACCCCTATACCGAAAAGATAATACTTCATAGAATCATCCGGCATCGGAATTAAAATGAGTTCTTTATACCATCCTGGACCTTTCA
>Ga0105046_10002697_pt1 | contig 28030 bp, 22 predicted proteins | sample MAT03_FD_78385 | JGI IMG/M metagenome (GOLD analysis project Ga0105046, IMG submission 78385) | Freshwater microbial communities from Lake Fryxell liftoff mats and glacier meltwater in Antarctica - MAT-03 (megahit assembly) | ecosystem: Environmental > Aquatic > Freshwater > Ice > Liftoff... | reverse complement strand
GGAGAAAAGATCAATGTTTCACAGCTCTTACAAAAGGAAGATTTTGAACAGGCAAAATTAAAAATGAAGCGGGATATGGAAAAAAAGTATCGAACATTATCAAGCAAAAACGATACACAATCCTATCCCAAACTGCTCAGATTTTGTCTTTCCAGGGGCTTCTCTATGGAAGACGCACAAGCCCTGGCCAAGGATATTATTGCTTGATCAGATTAAAGTCAATTGAAAATTTAACAAAAAAAAATCCAGCATTTGCTGGGTTTTTACTTATATGGATGTCTTCAGAGTTTAAATCTTTTTTACCTGCACAGCACCAGGTCCTTTTGGCGTAGGCTCCACTTCGTATGATACTTTGTCACCTTCTTTGATGGGTTGCAAAGTTCCTTTTAAGTGAACAAAAACACTATCTCCGGTTTTTGCATCACGTATAAAGCCATATCCTTTTGATTCATTAAAAAATGTAACAGTTCCTGATTTTGGTCCAAGATCCGGGGCTTCCTCTACCCTTCTGGAAACACCAATGGTGACGTCTTCCTTGGTAAAAACCTTCTTTTTCTTAGGATCTGGCGGTGTTGAAGAGATATTTCCTTCTTCATCCACATAGGCAAACATTTCTTCAAGCGGCAAACCCTTTTCGGTGTTTGCTTTTCGCTCTTCCATTTTTTCGGTCTTTTCCTTTCTCTTTTTTAACTTCTTCTTTTCTTTTTCCTTTTTGCTGAACGTCTCTGAAGATTTACCCATATGTTGTTGTTACTCGATTTTGAGCTGTATTAAAAATACGGATGAATTCTTAGCACAGCTGGATTTTAAGTTGGCAATTTAGACTTTTTCGATTTAGTATGGAAATTTTTCATGTTTGCTTTAAAATAATAATCCCCAACTGCTAAAGCAATTGGGGACTATTGGATCGCAAATATTCCAATTAGTTCATTGTGGCACTCAAATCAAGCGTTCTTTTGATAAAATCGGTAAGTGCTTTACCTTCAAGCTTGTGTTGACTTAACAAGGCAAGATCATAAGCCTGTCTTGCAATTTTTTGCTGTAGATCTGTAGATTCTGTTTCTACGATTTTGGAAATCAAAGGATGATTGGCATTGATCGTTGCGTTCATTGGCATAGCAAAATCGCCAAACATATTGGCTCCTCTGCTCATATTCATGTCTTTCATTCTACGCATAAACTCATTTTCTGTAAGTACGATTGGCAAATCTTCAGCTGTCATTGGCTCTACTGCAATCGTCAAATTTTTAGATTCTACTGCATTTTCGAAAATGGATTTCAAAGAATCTTTTTGCTCTGGCGTTAGCAGATCAAGTGTTGGTTCACCTTTGTCAATCAACTTAGCAACAACTTCAGAATCAACCCGTTTCAAACTAGATTTTTCCAAAGCTCTTTCTAAAAATCCAAGATAATGGCTGTCAATTATCTGATCAAAAACCAAAACATCATAGCCTTGTTTTCTAACCTGATCAACATAAAAAGATTGCTTGCTGAGATCAGATGTATAAACAATAACCAACTGTTCGTTTTTATCCGTTTGATTTTCCTTCACTTTTTCAGTGTATTCTTCAAGCGTAAAAAATTCATTTTCAGTGTTTCTCAGCAATGAAAAAGTCTTTGCCCTTTCTGCAAATTTATCCTCAGAAATCTGACCATATTTTACAAAAAGTCCGATTGAACTCCACTTTTCTTCAAAGGCTTTTCTATCCTGTATGAATAAATCGTTGAGTTTATCAGCCACCTTTTTTGTGATGTGATTGTTGATTTTTTTTACATTCCCATCTGCCTGTAAATAGCTTCTGCTGACATTCAATGGAATATCTGGCGAATCGATTACGCCTTGAAGCAACATCAAAAACTCAGGAACCACATCTTTTACTTCGTCGGTTATAAATACCTGACGGCTATATAGTTGAATTTTATCCTTTACCGGCTCAAGTTCATTTTTAACCTGAGGGAAATACAAAATACCGGTGAGGTTGAAAGGATAATCCACATTGAGGTGAATCCAAAACAAAGGATCAGGGTTGTATGGATATAGCTCTTTGTAAAAAGCGATGTAATCTTCATCATTCAAATCATTGGGCTGACGTGTCCAGAGTGGATTGGTATTGTTGATTTTTTCATCAGCTAAATACACATCTATCGGTAAAAACTTTCCATATTTTGAAAGAATGGTTTTGAGCCTGTATTGGTCTAAAAATTCTTCAGAATCTTCGGCAATGTGAAGGATAATGTCAGTACCTCTTTCTGTTCTCGTTCCTGCTGAAATTTCGAATTCCGTATTTCCATCACAGATCCATCTTGCTGAATCTGAACCTTCTTTATGACTAAGTGTTTGAATTTCAACATGCCTGGAAACCATAAAGGCAGAATAAAATCCCAAACCGAAGTGGCCAATTATTTGCTGACCTGCTTCATTGGTGCCGCTATATTTTTCTACAAACTCAGCTGCTCCTGAAAACGCAATTTGATTGATGTATTTTTTAATTTCATCTGCCGTCATGCCCAAACCATTGTCTGAAATGGTAATGGTTTTGGCTTCTTTGTCGAATGTAACTTTGACAGAAAGTTCTCCCAACTCGCCTCCATACTCGCCAAGTTGTGCAAGTTTTTTGATTTTTTGGCAGGCATCTACTCCGTTGGAAACCAACTCACGAAGAAAAATCTCATGGTCAGAATAGAGGAACTTCTTAATAATCGGGAAGATGTTTTCGGTATGGATCGAAATGTTACCCTTTTCCTGAATCATATTTATAACGTATTGAATGATAATTTATTAGCATCCAATTTTCAAAAATCAGGCCGAAGCTAGGTTTGGGACAAATTGTCAGAATGAAAATTGTCAAAAGAAAACAGAAAACAGAATGGAAAATCTAAAATAGAATTCTTGCTATTGGATCTAGGCCAATCGAACCAGATTGAATTCTAACTTTATTGTGGTTCCAATTCCTTCTTCCGATTCGATATTCATATCAACTCCATGTGTTTTGAATATTGCACAAGATACCGCCATTCCGATGCCGAAACCTTCTTTGCTTCGCACTGAATTGGATCTGTAAAAAGGTTCGAAACAATGCTTCAGATCATCTGAATTCATGCCAAGTCCTTGGTCCTGAATAATTAAGCTAAGTTTTTCAAGCGCAATTTCAAGTGTACATTTCACGGGCTTGTTGTTGGAATATTTACAGGCATTGTCGATCAAATTGGCAATTGCAACTTCAAGCAATCTGCTATTTCCAACGATGATAAGGTCTTCGCCATTTTCTTCTGGCAAATGAATTTCAATTTGGTTGTAGCCCTTTGTTTTGGAAAGATTTTCAATAATATCCAATATCATTTCATCCAATCGTATGGGCGAATGATTTTGAATTGCCGATTCGGAATTGGCTTGCGAAAGATGCAAAAGGCTGTTTACAATTTGCTTAAGGCGAAGTGCATCGGCATAAATTGTTTCCAAAGCTTCTTGATAATACCCATTTTCACGCTGCTTCATCAACGTTATTTCGGCTTGGCCAATCATAGCAGCGAGTGGATTTCTTAGTTCGTGAGAAGCGTTGCTAACAAAGGCCAACTGACTGGCAAAGGAATCTTCGAGCCTTGCGAGCATCGAATTGAAGGTTTTTGACAATTGCGCAATCTCATCCTTATCGTTTTTGTATTTAACCCTTTCATGCAAGTTGCTGGCTGATATGGCATTTACCTGAGATATAACAGATTGAATTGGTTCCAAGGCCTTTTTGGAAAGAAATTGACCAGCCAGAAGAGCGAAAAGTAAAAAAAATGAAAAGCTAACTGCCATTGACTCCAATTGATTTTTGAGCTTGCTGGTTCCTACAAGATCTACTCCAGTAGCAACCACATAAAAGCTGCCTTGATCATCTTCAAATGGAAATCCTATATAAATACGGCCATTTTTTTCAAAAGAACTTCCTTCTAGCTGCCTAAGTTTCTGAACAATTGAGGAATCTAAATGAATGGAATCGTTTCTTTCTGAATATCTGACCTTCAATTTATTATCAAAAATAACCACAACCTCGGCCGGCAAACCTGGATTGTATTTTTTGTCCATTAAATCAAACCTATTTTGATTCTTTTTGTCAGATTCGAGATGCACATTGGCGATAATCGTCGCTCTTTCCCGCAACCTTTCTAAAAAGGAATCTTTAGCAAAAACGGATGATATATAATAATTAAAGCTTAAAATCGCCGCAAGTAGCATAGCTACCAAAAGCGTAAATTGTAGTGTAAGCCTATGCCTGATTTCCAATATTTTACCTAATCAGTTCGAAGGACATACCCCATTCCAACCACAGTTTGAATCAAACGAAGTGGGAAATCTTTGTCCACTTTGTTGCGCAAATAATTTACATAAACATCAACGACATTGGTGCCTGTATCGAAATTAATGTCCCAAACTTTTTCTGCAATCTCGAGCCGGCTTAAAACTTTATTTTTGTTTTCTAAAAAAACCTGAAGCAACTTAAACTCTCTTGCTGTCAAGGATATAGACTTTCCAGATCGAACCACTGTTTTGGCGACAGTATCCAATTGCAAATCGTCTGCAGTAAGCAATACAGGGGAAGAAAGAGAAGTATTTCGTCTCTCTACGGCTCTTATTCTGGCAAGCAATTCTGAAAATTGAAAAGGCTTTACCAGGTAGTCATCAGCACCAGAATCCAAACCACTTACTTTATCTGAAGTAGAACCCAAAGAAGTTAGCAATATGATGGGAAGCCTTGGATGCAAAAACTTGAAGTCTTTACAAAGCTGAATTCCATTTCCATCGGGCAAAATGACATCCAGGATTAGCAAATCGAACTTATCTGTAGCCAGGTGTACCTTTGAAGTTTTGGCATCAAGGGCGATTTCAACTTTGTGATTTTGCTCCTCAAGTCCTCTTTTCAAAAAGGTAGCCAGGTTCAACTCATCTTCTACAACTAATATTTTCATCAGGCTTTTTATTAAGACTACAAAAGTTGCTTAAAGAATAGGTAGAAAAATGAGAAAGACATTAAAAACCAAATCGCAGTATATTTAATATGAGCGTCTTGGATTTCATCTTAAAAATAAAACCCAACACCTAGCCTAAATTGGGTTGTAGTGACTTTGCTGGAAACATCAGAACTTATTGCAGGCAAATAGTTGTATTTCGTTTTCCAAAAACCATAAACCAAAGCAGCATCCCAAAACCAAGATTCGTATCGGCCGCCAATGCCTCCTGTAAAATAATGAGCATCTCCATTCGCATTGTTCTTAAAACTTGAATTTTCCCTCAAAGCAGTGGGCATAAATGCATATCCAAGTCTAAACCTGAAATCTTCAAATCTCAATTCCCCGCCAACCTTTATATTAAGCGTGGGTTTATAAGCGTTTTGGATGATTGCATTTTCATCTTTAAAATTATACCCACCGTCGCCTTCGGTTAGCTTAGTTTTTGAAAGATCAGTGTATTCCAGGTCAATGCCGAACATTCCAGATTTTCCAGCAATATAAGTTGCGCCAAGCCTGTATTTTGCTGGAATCCGCAATTTTGAATTGTAGTCATTGGTTTGAGTAAAAGCAGATTCTGCACCCAAAGTAATTTGTTTATCCGGAGCCAATTGATCGTTGTACCAATACGCAATCTGGTTGTAATTGGCTTCCATTTTTGAATCGAAAGTTTCCGAAATAGAAACACTAGTCGGCAATTGAACTGAACCTCCGATCCTAAAATTGTCGCTGATTCTTCCTAAGATTCCAATATTTCCAGTTATGCCTCTGGCCTGTTGGTTGATTGTTTTGGTGATGTTAAAATTGAATCCTCTGAATGCTTGCGAATTAACAAAATTCGGATCACCAGGATCTATATTGATAAGTGTTTCACCATAGGTAACATCAGACTTAAAATTTGAGGTAAAATAACCAAGGCTCGCCCCTATATAAATCTTGTCGTTAAAATTGGCCGAGTAACCAGCGTTCCAAATTCCCTGTGAAAGCGTTTGGTTCCATGTGCCCATCTTTTTCATATCTCCTCTCGGGATATAACTAGTAAATTCATTCTTTGATGCATCAACATCTAAGACAAAAGTGTCGTAAAACAAATTTATATCTGCGTTGTAATTGGCAGGAATTGTATTCGGTTGAACATCTCTGTTTATCAGAACATCATTTGGTGAATAACCCTTTAATTGATCTAAATAATAATCGATTATAGAATTCTTTACCGTATTACCTTGACCTGGAGTCAGTTTTGAGATTCCTTCCCAATTTGAGTTTCGGTCAAAAACCGCCATTCGGTTGTAGCTGATTGTAAAAGTTCCACCTCTGAAACTACCAGGCTGAATGTCGTCTTTTGGATTACAAAGGGACAAAGAAAAATTTCCGATGGGTGCTCTATTTTTGTTTGCTTCTACTTCAGCACCCTCATACGTATTGACAGATCGATTGAAAACTGGCATTAAACCAAATTGAATTTCTGATTTTCGCATCAGGCCTGGAGCGGCAGGATTTGCGGTTTGTGCCGATCCGTCTGCACCTGTTGCCATCTGAACACCGCCCATTCCCATGCTTTTGACCGAACCAAAAATTGAGTTTTGCCCAAAGCGCAATGCCGTATCATAATAACCCTGTCCATACGTTGAATTGGCGATCAAACACAAGATAAACAGCCAATTATAAATATTCCTTTCTTTGCGCATACCTGTAGAAAAGCGATGAATCTTATCTCCTTCTTCCACTTGTTCCGCCGCCGCCGCCTGAATTTCCACCACCGCCACCAGAGTTGCCACCACCAGATCCACCTCCAAAGTTGGAATTGCTTCTACCTCCACCGCCAAAATCTCTTTGCCCTCCGCCATTGTTCTCATTTCTAAATATACGCTCGGGTCTGTTGTTCATTTCAAAATTCGGTGCCGGGGCTGGAGTTGGGGCAGGTTGATTAAACTGATTCGATGGCTCATTTCTTCTGTACATTTCCTGTTGATTATTTTGTGCAGGTTGCTGACGGCTATTTGGATCAGAAAACTGAGGCCTATCATTGTTTCGATTTGGATTTGCTTCAGGTCGATATTGCGCAGGTACATCTCTTTCCACAGACTTCGGCGTTGGGCCAGGAGTTTGTTGATTAAACTGATTGGATGGCTCATTTCTTCTATATATTTCTTGCTGAGGAGCAGGCGTTTGTGGCCGACTTTCAGGATCAGAAAATCGATTTCGAGAATTGTAGGTATTCGGATTTTTTTCCGGTTTATATTGATTGGGAACATCCTTCTGGTCAGGATTAGAATTTTCGGCTTGTGGAGTTCCTGGACGCTCCTGACTTCCAGGATTGACTGCAGGCTGATTGTTTCTTGGCAGGTATCGCTGTGAATTTTCGCTTTGTCTATTTGGCATGTTTTCCGCCGGTGTATTGCTCCTGCCATCAACTGCTTGACGGCCTCCAATACGTGGATCTCTACCTTCAGGCTGTCCGTTTTGATTTACCGCGTTGGAACCATTTCTACCAGAAGTAGCACCTCGGCCTGAAATCTGATTTGGATTTAAATTTCCGCTCGTGTTGCCAATTGGAAGATTAGTTCGGTTGTTTTGCTGGCGCCCATTGTCGTTGGAGTTGTTGTTGCCATTGTTGTTCCAATTGTTTGGATTGTTGCCCCATCCATAATTGTTGCCATAATATGGGCTGTTCCAAATGGGTCTGTTCCATGGGTTGTAGAATGAATTGAAACCAAACGAAGGTCCCCAAAATGGGTCATAAAAAGAATTGCAGCCCCAAGGAGAATAAAAGTTTCCAAAACCCATATTCCAACCTGAATTCCAGCCCATTCCAAAACCTGAGTTCCAGCCATTAGAAGGAAATCCCCATCCATAATTGATTCCGAAGGATGGTCCGATAATGCCCACATTGGAATTCCACCCAAAACCAATTCCTAAACCAGGAGCGCCAAAGCCCATTCCACCAAAGCCCATTCCAAGAGAAGTGTATGGTGAAAAAACTGAGCTCCTAAAAGGTGATCTGTAAAAATTATCAGTGTCATAATAATTGTTGGGCACATAAGCGGAGCCAGCGCTATTTCCAGAATTTGAATTAGAATAGTTTGCTTGCTGATTATTGGAAGCGGATCCCGATGCTTTGTAGTCAGGATTTACATAATCATTGGCGGAAACATTGGCATTCGAATTTTGCGTATTGCTTTCCCCATAATTCCCATTGCCCGTATTTGCATAATTATTGACACTCCCATTTCCGTTGTAATTATTTGGATATGTGCCTGTTCCAGTCTGAGCTTTCGCTGCACTCGATTGTTTTTGCTGTGCGTAGGAGGCTTTCTGTTTGTCAGAAGAATTGAAATAAGCATCATCCCACTCCGGATGCGCTATTTGGTTGCTGGTGCATGATGAAAAACCTAATGCCAGGAAGAAAACAGTAAAAACGAAGCCGATGTATTTCAATTCAGTTTTCATAGATTATTTGGTTAAAAGGCCAATTTTAAAAATGATTCTTAAAATTATCTGATGTAAAAATACAATCAAAGTTTAATGATCTGACTAAAATAGGCTAAAATCGCCCTCTTTTTAACATTATTTAAAGAACTGTAACAAAGTCAAAATGAGCAAAGGACTTCCAAAAAGGAGTGAGGACTATTCAGGTTGGTACAATGAACTTGTAAAAAAAGCAGATCTGGCTGAGAACTCGGCAGTTAGAGGTTGCATGGTGATTAAACCATATGGTTTTGCGATTTGGGAAAAAATGCAACAAACACTGGATCGAATGTTTAAAGAGACTGGGCATGTGAATGCTTATTTTCCTCTTTTTGTTCCCAAAAGTTTATTTGAAGCAGAAGAACAAAATGCGGAAGGATTTGCGAAAGAGTGCGCTGTTGTGACGCACTATCGATTGAAGGCAGATCCAAATAATAAGGGTAAATTGATCATAGATCCTGAGGCAAAATTGGAGGAAGAATTAGTCGTTCGTCCAACTTCGGAAGCCATTATTTGGAGTACTTATAAAAACTGGATTCAATCCTATCGCGATTTGCCCTTGCTCATCAATCAGTGGGCCAATGTTGTTCGCTGGGAAATGCGCACCCGTTTGTTTTTGCGAACAGCAGAATTCCTTTGGCAGGAAGGGCATACGGCACATTCCACACAACAGGAAGCAATAATAGAAACCGAAAAAATGCTGGGTGTCTATGCAGAATTTGCGGAAACATTTTTGGCTTTACCGGTCATCAAAGGTGTAAAAACGCCGAATGAAAGATTTGCCGGAGCTCTAGACACCTATTGCATAGAGGCTTTGATGCAAGACGGTAAGGCCCTTCAAGCGGGAACTTCTCACTTTTTGGGACAAAATTTTGCAAAAGCTTTTGATGTCAAATTCACGAGCAAAGAAGGAAAACTAGATTATGTGTGGGGCACCTCCTGGGGCGTGAGCACACGATTGATGGGTGCTTTGATTATGGCGCATTCCGACGACAATGGCTTGGTTTTACCGCCTAAACTTGCGCCCCATCAGGTAGTTATAATTCCAATAGTTTTTGGAGATGACAATGAGGCATTGCTAAAGAAATGTGAAGAAATTAAAAGTTTACTTCAAAAAGCTGGCATTTCGGTTTTACTCGATGCAAGAGATACCCACAAACCAGGCTGGAAATTTGCAGAATACGAATTGAAAGGTGTACCGGTTCGGCTCGCATTAGGAAACAGAGATTTGGCCTCTAACCAAATAGAACTTGCAAGACGAGATACCTTGTCGAAAGAATTGGTTTCACTTGAAGGATTGGACGAAAGAGTTTTGGGGTTGATGGAAGAAATTCAAACCAACATTTACACCAAAGCTTTTCAATTTCGTGAAAATCAAACTCAGAAAGTAGATGATTATGAAACCTTTAAGAAGCAATTGGATGCAAATCCAGGCTTCATCTTAGCTCATTGGGACGGAACTGCAGAAACGGAAGAAAAAATTAAGAACGATACCAAAGCAACCATCAGATGTATTCCTTTTGATTCTGTAGAAGAAGAGGGAAAATGCATGGTTACCGGAAAACCTTCCAGTAGAAGAGTTTTGTTTGCCAGAGCATATTAAGGATTAAGGAATTGGGAACTTAAATTTGGACCTTACAATGATCTATTATTGATAAGACCAAACATCGAATTGACCTATTTTCTTAGTTAACAAAAAACGATTGAAATTGACGTTCAAAAAAGAAGGCAACTGACCTGTTTCTGTAACTACGAATTCAACTTTTCCTCCTGAAATTTCAGATTTTAGTGCTTCAAAACTGATTTTGCCTTTGGCATTGAATACCTGTATGGCAACGTCTCTTTGAGGACAAACAACATGATTTGGAAGCATTCCGGTGAGACTTTCTTCCCACTGCTTCTTAAAATTGACAAGCACTTTTGCCTTACCGTTTTTTATGGTTTTGAGATAATCCGCCACTTCCTTTTGGTTTAGGTAATATGCTTTCAGATCCTTTTCGGAATTGAGAAAAACACCTGCAACCCACTGCATGGCAGCTACATAGAACAACAAAGAAAAAACCAGAAGTCCGAATAACCGATCGCTTTGGGGAAAGACAAACACCTTTTTGAAATCCAAACTTTGAAGCCAAATGCCAAATAAGAGAAGGGAAATGAGCGTGGCTTCCAGAAAATAATTTGCGCCAGATCCATATTTAAATGAAAAGAAAAGAGAAGGGAAAAAACTGCAAACCAATGCAGCCGAGAGAACCCTTAACTTCCAGTTTTGCTCAAAGGCAAATTCAAAAGCCAAAACCAAAGCAAGACCAAAAAGAATGGCCATAAAGGCAAAATAACCCCCAAAGGCATTGATAAACCAGGAAATGCTTATCCCATTTTGAAGCCCTCCCGCCACATTTTGGAAGAAAGCACTGTGGGTATTGGCCTGAATCAAAAACAAAATTAAGCCATGAAAAACTGCAGTAAGTCCACCCCAAAAGATGGTTTCTTTCCAGCTGCCACCATACAACAGCGCAAGTGGAAGAATGCCAGAAAAGACAAGACCATCTTGCTTGCTCATAAATCCAGCCAAAGAAAGCAAGACAGCAAGGGGAAAAATGAAACGTTTTCGCTTTTCGGGAAATTGAATCAAAACGAAAATAATGAGTTGAAAAACAAGTGCTTTAAAAGAATCAGGTCTGGCAGCAATGGCAAATTTATCCATCCAGAAAAAAGCGATCAGGCCAACGGCTATTGCGATTTCTTTGCCAACCCGAAAACGCAAAGCCATTAAAATCAACAAAATGGAAGAGAAAATACAACAGCAAAAGCTGACAGACCTTGCCAAAGTATAAACCTGATGTGCATCTAAAGGATCGACAGAGAACAGATTGCCCAAATTTGCAACTGTATAATAATAGAGTGGCATGTATTGCACAATAGCAAATGGGATAGCTTCCGGATTGGAATACAAGGGTTTTCCTTGCATGATTTGCTGGATTCCCCAAATAACATTTCGCTCAAAACCTCCCCATTCTGGTGCGTAAGAGGCAACTTGGGTCCATTTGAGGGCAAAATTTAACCCCAGAAAAACAACAGCCAAAAACCAAAAAGCCGGCTTATAAAACTTGGAAATCACTTGAGGTAAAGAGGCAATCATAAATGCTTATCCTTTGATTATCCGTGAGATATAATCAGAATAATCTTTTGCCGGAATGAATAATTTTTGGGTGCGGTACATCAAAACCACAAATAGCAAAAGCAATGACACCAAAAATGATTGCATGATGAGAGAGGAAAATCCTGTGACAACAGTTGTTGCCCAGCCCGGCGATGTGAAAGGCGTGAAAAATTTTAAAGCCGCAACAGAAAAAATGCTGAAAAAACTCAAAACGACCAGCCCGATGCAAAACAACATCAACCGGACAGCCATGGTATCTGCATGCACGGCAACAGCGGAAAGTCCATGCAAAACCAGGCTGGTGAAATTCATTTTGCTGGTTCCTGCCAATCTTCGGCCTCGTTCCAAAGGAATGCTGGTGTATGGAATTCTGGATTTGATTATTCCTCCTGAAAAATGGTTCCAGATTTCGGAAACGTGAGCCACTTTAACTGCATGTTTTTCAGGAATATAGCTAAAATTACCAAATGCGATCTTCTTGCCAGTCAAAAGCCTGAAAACAACTTTATAAATCCTGTAAAAGAATTGAAAAACGAAGCCTTCGTGTCGTTTTGTACGGCGGGCGAATACAATTTTTCCAATCTTTTTTCCTTCTTCCACCAAGCCTAAAAGATGTTGGGGTTGATCTTCTCCATCCGCATCCATCACCAAAATGGAATGACCGGGAAAATATTTGGCCACGTAGGCAATGCCAAGTGCTATGGCCTTCTGATGCCCTACATTTCGGGTCAGATCTACGATAAAATCTTGACCATCAAGCCGAAGCAAAGAAACTGGCGGGTCTTCATAGCTCCCATCGTTTACCCAACAAAATGTGAGTTTGGAAAAAAAATCAAGCGTAGTTTTTTCCCGAATGGCCTTTACCAAAAGGTGACAAGACTCCCAGTCGTTAAACACCGGAATGACTACAAAAATCTGATTATCAGTATTCGGTAATGGTTCGATCAATCAATTCTGAGAAAGATGCAAGGTTACACCATCCAGCAAAAAGTTCAAAGCCTTTTCTATCAGAATGGATAATTATTCAGTGCCTGGTTAAAAATAGAGAATAAAAAATTTCCAAACAAAAGCTATCATGCCTTGCTTTGCAGTTATTATGAGAAAGTCAACCATTCAAATAGATGTCCTGCTGGACCAACAAAATATACCGGAAGAAATCACCTGGCAGGCATCTGACAACCCGGGCCAAATTGAAAAAACAAAGTCATTTGCCCTTTCTTTTTGGGACGAAGAAAGTTCAGCCATTATGCGTATTGACCTGTGGACCAAGAACATGCTAGTTGGCGAAATGAAAAGATTTTTTCTTCAAAGCCTTGGCGGAATGAATGAAACATTGTTGAGCGCAACCAATGACCAGGAGTGGCACGATGAGGTGGAGCAATCCATTCAGAAACTTGCGGTGATGCTTCAAAAGGAAGAAGCCAGCGGAAATAATTAGATTAAAATTTGCAAGTTGTATATTGCAACAAAACCCTTTAATGATTGAGGTAGGTTATCGCGAATTGATTTTTCAATTCTTATAAATCTTTACAAATACATGGCCGAAACTTTGGATAGCTTTATCCTTGAAACTGAAATTCTGGACATTCCTGCTGATAGCCAGACTTATATCGAAATATATGGTGCGAAAGAGCACAATTTGAAGGACCTGACACTTCGGATTCCAAGAGAAAAACTGACGGTAATTACAGGAATTTCAGGCTCAGGGAAATCTTCTCTGGCTTTTGATACCATCTATGCCGAAGGCCAAAGACGGTATATGGAAAGTTTTTCTGCCTATGCCAGAAGCTTTATGGGCGAAATGAAACGCCCTGAGGTCGAGAAAATCGATGGACTAAGCCCTGTAATTTCCATCGAGCAAAAAACCACAAGTCGGAATCCCCGATCTACTGTTGGAACGGTTACTGAAATTTATGATTTCTTCCGCTTGCTTTTTGCCAGGGCGGGAGAAGCATTTTCCTATGTGACAGGTGAAAAAATGATTCGCCAATCGGAGGATCAGATCATCAACACAATTATTGAGGAATATGAAGGCCAGGCAGTTATGATTTTGGCGCCAGTGGTTAAGGCAAGAAAAGGACACTACAGAGAAGATTTTGTAAACTGGCGAAAATGGGGCTATGCCAAGGTCCGGGTAGATGGGGAAGTGCAGGACATCGTTCCAAAAATGCAACTTGACCGCTACAAAGTCCATGACATTGAGATTGTTGTAGACCGGTTGAAGGCAAAACTGGAAGACCGCACCAGAATTTCACAATCAGTTCAAACCGCACTAAAATTAGGAAAGGGTGTTTTGATGTTGCTTCATGGCGATAATCAGACCCGTCATTTCTCTAAATTTCTGATGTGTCCAACTTCCGGAATTGCGTATGATGAACCGGCACCCAATAATTTTTCATTCAACTCGCCTTACGGTGCATGCCCTAGTTGCAATGGATTGGGGAAAATTCAAAGCATAGATCTTGATTCTGTGGTTCCAGATAAAATGCTGAGCATCAGCCGTGGAGGTTTGGCACCATTGGGTGAATATCGGGACATTTGGGTTTTTCACCAGTTAACCGCCTTGTTAAAAAGGGCTGGTCACAACATTACAACGGCCATAAAAGATTTGCCGGAAAACGTCCTTGATGAAGTTTTGTATGGTACTGCAGAGCCACTTACCATTACATCGGAAAAATATGGGCGGGACTATGATGTGAAATACGATGGCTTGATGAATTACATGCAAAAGTATTTCGATTCGGCCTCAGACAAGGTACAAGATTGGGCCAGCGAATACACCAAAACCACGGTTTGCCCGGAATGCAATGGACTTCGTTTAAAAAAGGAATCGCTTCATTTTAAAATTGACCAAAAAAATATTGCTGAACTTACCATGATGGACATCAGTGAGTTAAGCAATTGGTTGACTGGTTTGGAAAGTCGAATGACCGAAAGACAGCAAATCATCGGCAAGGAAGTTTTGAAAGAAATTAATCGAAGGATTGGCTTTTTGGTAGAAATTGGTTTGGAATATTTGAGCCTGAACCGAAGCATGCAAACGCTTTCTGGTGGTGAGGCGCAAAGGATTCGATTGGCCACACAGATTGGCTCTCAATTGGTTGGCGTTCTGTACATTCTGGATGAACCTTCCATTGGTTTGCATCAGCGAGACAACAAAAAATTAATCGCAGCCCTTCAAAACCTGAGGGATATTGGGAATACGGTCATTGTGGTGGAACATGACAAAGATTTAATGTTGGCTGCCGATCACCTCATAGACATTGGGCCAGGAGCCGGTCGATTGGGTGGGCATATTGTGGCTCAAGGAACTCCGGAAGAAGTGCTTGCAATTGACTCGGAAACCTCTGATTATCTGTCTGGTAAAAAATCTATTCCAATTCCTGCCGAGCGACGAAAGGGAAACGGACATTCCTTTAAAATAAAAGGCGCAACAGGCCACAACCTAAAAAATGTAGATTTTGAACTGCCGCTTGGGAAGATGATTTGCATCACCGGTGTTTCTGGTTCGGGAAAATCTTCTCTCATCCACGAAACGCTTTATCCCATTCTGAACCACTATTTTTTCAGGGCAAAAAAGGAACCCCTGGCTTACAAAAGCTATGAAGGCCTTGAGCATCTGGACAAAGTGATAGAAGTGGACCAATCGCCAATTGGACGTACACCACGCTCAAATCCAGCGACTTATACAGGCGTTTTTTCAGACATTCGCAGTCTATTTACCCAACTGAACGAATCAAAAATCAGAGGATACAAGCCTGGACGTTTTTCATTCAATGTGAAAGGTGGTCGTTGCGAAGATTGTGAGGGCGGTGGTTTGAAAGTGATTGAAATGGAGTTTCTTCCAGATGTTTCGGTGGTTTGCGAAACCTGCAAAGGCAAGCGTTACAACAGGGAAACTTTGGAGGTTCGTTTCAAAGGAAAATCAATTTCTGATGTTTTGGATATGACGGTTGGCCAGGCGGTTGATTTTTTTGAAAATCAACCCTCCATTTCCCGAAAAATCAAAACTTTGGATAGTGTAGGCTTGGGATATGTCTCTCTGGGTCAACATGCTACCACACTTTCTGGGGGCGAAGCCCAAAGGGTGAAACTGGCGACAGAGCTTTCCAAAAAGGATACCGGAAAAACCCTATATATTTTGGATGAACCTACCACAGGACTTCATTTTTCGGATATTCAACATTTGCTCAATGTGTTGAATAAACTGGTGGACAAAGGAAATACGGTTTTGATTATTGAACACAACCTCGATGTAATTAAAGTTGCTGATCATGTCATTGACATGGGTCTTGAAGGCGGCATTGGAGGTGGCCACATTGTAGCCAAGGGTACGCCCGAGGAAATTGTGAAATCGGGTAAAGGCCACACTGCCTTGTACTTGAAAGCGGAATTGAATTTCGGTAAAAAGTTGAAAAGCATTAAGCAATAATTTTGGCAATGGAATCAAGAAGGGTGTTAGACCAAAAAGCAATTGAAACCATCGTGCTTCGAATGGTATATCAGGCAAGGGAACAGTTTTTTAATTTTGAAGAACTTGTGATCATCGGCGTGGAGGGTGAGGGCTACTTTCTGGCAGAAATGTTAAAATCCAAATTGGATGAAATGAAGGCTTTTCATACCAGCTTGTTTTTGTTAAAACTCAAAAAACATGAGCAGAAAAGGCCTGAAATTGGTTTCGAACCCAAGTTGCCCAACCTGGATGGAAAGCCGGTTTTGCTTGTAGATGATGTTCTAAACTCTGGCCGAACGCTCAGTTATTGCCTGAGCCCCTTGGTAGATTTTGAAATTCCGAGTATAAAAATTGCTGTTCTGGTCGAAAGAACCTACCGCAAATTTCCCGTATCTTCTTCTATCACAGGCATTTCTCTGAGTACAACTTACGAAGAAAATGTGATCGCTGTTTTGAATGGGCCAGAAAATGAACTAGGCGTCTTTTTGATGTAATTGCTGGTTCGAATATCAGTAGCCAAATTGTATTCTTTTTTCCTGATCAGTTCAGCGACATAATTCCACATAAAATGATTAAATCGTTTCGCAAGTTGTTCTTTGGAAAGGACTTAGACAATACTCCAATTCTAAATTCTGCCTTAAAAAACCAAATAGTCAATTTAAAAAAAATATGGGAGAATGAACACCACAATGACACCGGACTTGAAAGAATATTCCGTCTGTTCTTAATCGTTATACAGTTTGTTTTCCCAGGGATTTATATTCGGGAATTCTTCTCAAGAAAGGGATTGACATTCAAAAACTTAAGCATCGAATTGTATGTATTGCTGAAGCTTATCTATCCGATTCTTGTATTTTTTCTGGGTGTAAGCAACACGATCTATGCCGTGACTTTATCGATCTATTTTTTGGTTGAAACCGTAACCTACATTTCTTCTTTGGTTTTTACTTCTGATCTAAAATATCAAAGCCGTTCCGCCAACCGAACAATACTTCTACTTTTCATCAATTATCTTGAAATTAGCTTGCAGTTCTCTGTGTTATATGCTGGATTTAACATGCTATCAGCCAGCGCAGTTACGGGTGTAGATTATATCTATTTCAGTTTTGTTACTTCGGCCTCCATTGGTTTTGGCGATATTTATCCAATAACACAGGCCGGTAAAATTCTGGTTTGTTGCCAATCATTTCTATTGGTCATATTTATCGTGCTGTTCTTTAACTATTTCAGAGGCAAGAAAATAGACAATTGAAATCATTTTTCAATTCTAATAATTCGAAAAGCGAAAAGCGAATTTTTACAAACTCCTGATTTTCAATAATTAAGAACCCGTCTTCAATGATTTGATAGATGGTATTCGTAGTGAAAACCAGGAAGTTTGGATTCAGAAATGCTTTGCTTTAATCTATCAGGAATCTAGTGCCTTGCAAAAGTGCCTTTCCAGAAATACGAATTGAATAAATGCCCTTTTGAACAGAAGATTTTAAAACAAGGTTAAGCCTTGTTTCGGTAAGCTCAGATTCAAAATTCCAGATCTGAATGCTTCTGCCAAGCTGATCCAACATTTCAATTTTTTTAAAGGCCAGCGGTTTAGAAAACAGCAATTCCAATTGATTATCAGAGGTTTTGGTAACAAGAACATCTGAAGACTTAGAAAAAATATTTCGTCCTATCTGAGATATATTTTTTGAGATACCGAGCGCCATTTGCCCTTCTACAAAACCGTTAAAGATGAAATGCCCGCTGCCAAATGCGATTGCTTTACAGGTATCAACAAATTGCCAATCAGCAGAAGTGTGCAATGGACGGTTGAATATCTGCAAAGCGCCCGGGGTATTCACCTGGTTAGAAATCGATGGCGTTAATGTGCTCATGTCCAGCCTCATTTGTTTTGATTTGTAAACTGCGCCTGTGTCTAAAGGTCTTATCAACCAATATGGATTCATTTGTGAGCTAAACAGCGAAGTATCTGGTTTTGAACCATTAAAGTCAGAATTTATACGGGTAAAAAGCAATGGAAACGAGGTTTTGGAGCTGTCTATTTGCAAGGAAACCAAACCATTTTCCATTGAGCTCAAAGACTGTCCACTGCCTTCCATAATCTGGAAAACCGAGGTCTTTCCATTCCCAAATGGAAATTCTGAGGACATCACCATTGGGCCACTTATCAAAGGCACATTTTTGCCAGTTGCAGCATTTAAAGTGGAATCACCCGTAAATGAATTAAACTGATAATAGTGCTTCAAACCAGCCTCGGAACCTGTAAGTGGATGATACATTGCTTTCCTAATCTCATCAGCAGATCTTACCAAATTCCAAACTCTAACTTCATCTACACTGCCATTAAAAAACTCTTCACTGCCACTCAGTTTGGCATGTTTGCCTATTTTTAGAGAAAATTCTTCTCTGACTGGTGGTCCACCATTAAATATTTTTTCACTAACGAGCCGTCCATTTGTATAAGCCCTGAGCGTATCTCCGTCATAAGTACCGACCAAATGGTACCAGGTATTTCCCAGCAATGGGCCAAAACTAGCAGCTTGCCAGCCTCCATTTGATGTGTTTAAAACCAATGAATTTCGAGCACTTCTTTGAACATGGTCCCAATTCATCTGAAAGTTTTTTTCATAGTGAACAGGGCCTTTGCCTTGTGCCGAGCTTGGGGCATTTGGGCTTTTAACCCAACATTCGACAGTAAATTTCAATAATCTTGAGGTGTCCCTTGTGTCAACATAGTTTGTGGCACCATCAAAAAACAGATTTTTCCCTGCAACTGTATCGATTCCTTGGGCATTTGAATTTTGCATGCTCCATAAAACCGAAAGCACTAAAATGCTTGAACTTAAGCTAACTATTTTCATTGTATTTTATCTTGGTTAATGGCTCAAATTAGGGCTAAATAAAAATTTGATGCAAATCAAATCTTCCCAGTTTTCTTAGGCAGAGTAATTTTTGGATAAAAAATACAAATCAAAATCTTCTTCGGGACTTATTTCGAGCACACCTTGGTTTACCCAATTGACCAAAAAACGGGAGGCCTTTTGTTTTTTCAAGTCGGCCAGTTTACAAAAGTCCATAAGTGTAATGTTTCCACTTTTACCCAAATGGTCTAACAACTTTTGCTCTATTGCCTGAACCTGAAAAGGCTTTTTTTCTCTTATAAGTCCTCTGTGTCGAAGAATTTGAAACATCTCTTTAGATGCTTTTAGGCTTTGATCTTTGTGACGAACATAGGCCTTAAAAATTTGCATCTCCTTGTCCACCAACCAATAGTAAGGTTGGTTTGTACCCTGTTCAACTTGAAAAGAAATGATCGACAAACCAGATCCGATGGGAATTATTTCAATATAAACCGGAATCTCTGGTTTTGCATATTTGTACAATGCGGCTTCCATCACATACAAATCTTCATCTGGAAACTTTAAACCGGTGAGCTTTCCAGCATCGTCAACTCCAAGCAACAAAGTTCCCCCTTTCGTGTTGGCGAATGCAACCAATTCGCGGACAATCTTCTCCGGATAATCTGCCTTCTTTTTAAATTCAAGTTGAAGACCTTCGCCTTTTTTTACCAAAGACTTTAGCTCTGTCAGGTTCATATCAATAGATAATTTAGAATCAATTTTGTTCTCTCAAAAATCACATAATGATGATCTGATGTGCTTCAAAAAAGCTAAAAACGATCATTACACACAAGCTGATATTCAGGTATTTAATAAGATAAACCAACACAAAGTCTGTTTTGTTTTTACAATTTCAAAGACCTTAGAACCATTTCCAGATACAGTACAAATCTATTTGAAAGCAAAAGCAATCCGATTTTTAACTGCTCAATTCACATTCGATAGCTTCTATTTGCTCTCCATTTTATAATTTGGCCCCTTGAAAATGACCAGATTACTTTTTTTCACATTCACCTTCTGCCTTTTTTCAAGACTAGGTCTTGCGCAAGAAGGGCTTAAGCCAATTGCTTCATTTTCAAAAGATTCTATTAAGATTGGTGAGTCTGTAAACCTCTCACTTTCTTTATATTATCCATCAACTACCCAAATCTTATTTCCGGACACCAACTACAATTTCAGTCCTTTTGAATTGATCAGGAAAGACTTTTTTACAACACGAACAAAAGGGGAAATCAGCAAAGATTGTGTGGTTTACCAACTTGCAACCTATGCCTTAGACTCAATTCAATCGTTAAAAATACCAGTTTATCAATTTAAAGGAGAAGATTCAACTGGCTGGTTTTCAAATGAAATCAGTATCAGGATTGTTCAAAAAATCAAAACCGCACTTCCTTCAAATCCCGTTTTTGAAACGGAACTCAGTCTAATTCCAGTAGCCAAGAGGATCAATTATCCTTATATTTTAATTGGAATGTCCATTGTTTTGATTCTGATTTTATTGGTCAACTTTTTCTTTGACAGACCAATACAAAAGTTCTTTTTTCTATTTCTGGAGAAACGCAGACACAACGCCTGGCTTAACCAATATGACAAACAATACAACCAACTTGAAGGCAGTTTGAATGTTGAAAATGTAGAAGGTCTTTTGGTGACCTGGAGAAAATATATTGAAAGGGTAGATGGTGAGCCATATACCTCATTTACAAGTACAGAAATATTTAAAATACTGCCTGACAAGATTTTAAAAGAGGTTTTGCAAGAGGTTGACCGATGGATTTATGGCGGAATAGACATGATAGATTGGCGCTTTAACATGGATTATGTGAAACAAATCTCCATTCAGTTGTATTTAAAAAAACGAGAATCAATCAGAAATGGAAAATTTGAGTAAGCGTTTTGAGTGGTTCGATTTTAAGTGGTTTAAGCCCGAAACGCTTCTTTCCTTCCAATACGAAAACCCTATTATTTTATATTTTCTGGCCATCATTCCTTTGGTCTTTCTGGTGCGATTTCTGCTTTTTGTCAGTTTTCGTCAAAAGATAGAAGTTGCTTTTTTTTCTAGTTCACTTAAAACCCATTGGTCTGTATATCTGCGGTTTGTCCCAGATATTCTGATGGCTTTCATTCTTGCGCTTTTGATCTTTTCGCTTTCAAGACCCCAAAAAACCTCCGAAAATGTAGAGCGGACCAGCGAAGGGATTGACATAATGGTGGTGCTCGATATTTCCGAATCTATGAAGCTTCAGGATCTAAAACCAGATAGGCTGGAAGCAGCTAAGGTGGTGGCCAAAGAATTTGTGTCCGGTCGTCTTCAAGACAGAATCGGTTTGGTGGTTTTTTCTGGTGAGGCATTTTCGCTTGCGCCACTCACGAATGACTATGATTTATTAAGCCGGTTTATAGAAGATATTGATTTTGAGATGGTTTCGAAGCCAGGAACTGCCATAGGTCTGGCGATTGGCGTTGCTACAAATCGTTTATCAGAATCAACAGCAAAATCTAAAGTGATGATTTTACTTAGCGATGGCGACAACACCGCCGGAAACATCGATCCATTCACTGCCGCCAAACTCGCAGCCAGCTATCGAATCAAAATCTACACCATCGGAGTTGGAAAAGATGGGCGGGTATTGATTGGAACAGATCCATTTGGAAACGACCAATATGTGGAAAATAACATGGACGAAACTACACTAAGAACCATTTCCAAACTAGGCGGCGGTTCCTATTATCGAGCCGGAAACAACGAATCTCTCAAAAACATTTTCGAAAAAATCAACACACTAGAACGCTCTGAATACAAAGAACAGCGATACAAAAACACTTCAGACTTTTATCAGGTTTACCTCTTTTGGGCTTTGTCCATATTTTTATTGTGGTTAGCTTTGAAGAGTTCATTTATAGCAAACCCCGTAGAAGATTGAAAATTTGCATCTCGATTTGCATTGCTTTTGCACTTTATTCCTGTGATTTTGAAAAGGAAGTTGAAGTCAAATTGCCACCCTATGAAAAGCTATTGGTGGCAGAATGCTACATAGAAAGGGGCCAACCGTTGAGGATGTTGCTGCTGGAAACCGATCCTTATTTTGACACACTTCGGTTTCCATTTATTAACAATGCCAATGTTTCGCTCAACATGTATGGAAAAACCACAAGAATAGATCCCTTAGGATATTTGGACTTTCCAGCCAGAAAATTTTACAATTACAACAGTGCCGCGGCCCTGGACTATGACACACTTGGCTCAATTTCACTTGCGATTGTTGATTCATTGGGCCGGAAATTAGAGGGACAAACCAGATTTCTACCCATTCCAGATTTTGATTCCATTGAGGTAAAATACAACAATGACCCAGACTCACTGGCAAGCTTTGTGATGTGGTTAAATGATTTCCCGGGACAATCAGATTATTACAGACTAATATTTAATGAGGATTCTTTGACAGGATCTCCCAGTTTAGAATTTACTTTTACAGACCAGAATTTGGATGGAAAACGATTTCCAATTGGAACAAGCTATCGGTTTAAACCTAAAAAAACCATGTTTATACGGCTATTCCATATTGAACAACAATACTACAATTACATCCGGTCGTTGGATGCTGCCAGTAGGGCCAATGGAAATCCGTTTGCACAACCAGCCACAATAGCCTCTCCGATGAAAGGAAAAGGATACGGTATTTTTACCAGCCTGAACAAAAAACAGTACGAAATTAAGTACTGATCCAAGGTTAAAAAGACTTAGAAATTCAGCATTTTTACCAAACTGGCTGCCGCTTCTGTTCCTTTATTTCCATGCTCTCCGCCTGCCCTTTCTTTGGCTTGTTGCAAATCTAAGGTGGTTAAAACCCCAAAGATGACTGGTTTTTGATACGTTATATTGAGTTCTGCTATGCCTGTCGCCACGGCCTGGGATATAAAAGAAAAGTGCGGTGTTTCACCTTGAATGACACAGCCAATCACTATTACTCCATCCACATCATCGTGTTCCAAAACATGGAGTGCGCCGTAGATAAGCTCAAAACTTCCGGGTACTTCTTTGATTATCAAACTCTTGCCTTCTATTCCATACTCATTCAAAAATGAAACGGCCGCATCCCGCATCGCAAATGTGACGTCTTCATTCCATTCTGCCGTAATAATTGCTACTTTTTTTCCTGTCACTTTTTGCAATCCTTCCTGTCTGAAGTTGCTAAGATTCTTATTTATAGAAGACATGGTTGTACGTTGAAGATGTTGATATTGAATGCGTTCAATCTAGCTTTTTGATGGTTTTGATTTCCAAAGTTCCCCGCGATAGTTAAAATAGAGGCCATGCGAAAACTCGAACAAATTATTTTTCAAATCGAAATAGGGCTCAAATCGGGCTGAAATCCAAAAGTCTGGCATGACCTCCCAATCCTTTAAAATTCTGACGAAGATGAGCTCTCTTGAATTTTCGAAGTGCCTAAGGTTCTTTATATTTGCTGAAACTGACCTATACAATTGGCCTCCCTGAAAACTTGTAAACCCATTGCTTTTCCAATAACTAAGCATCAATTCAAACCATCTGGTTCGGGCACTCAGGTTTAGGTATGCGGCTGTTGATCCAACAAAAGGCAGTTTTTTTGCATTTGAATTGTCTTTAAATCCGACTACAAAACCCTGAAATTCAATATATTTTAATAAAATACCATTTCCTGGCACTGTTCGTATTTTAGCACCCGCTGCGCCGTTGAACCAAGTTGTCAATGGAATGCCAGTGGTGTCTATTTGTCCACCTTTGTGGTACACATTTCCCTGAAAACTAAGAGAAATGCTTGTTCTTTTTCCTTGATATAAAATAGGTTCAACAGTCAATCCGCCAACAATTTGCTCTTGTTTGTTGCTATTTGGATAAATCATGTCTCTCCAATCAACCCAGGAATCAATCTTCAATTTGCTGCTTTCATGTTTCCATTGAAATCCATATTCTAAACGTCGAAGTAGCTGATTTTCAAAATCATACAATGGCTCAATCATATTGTGCTGAAGGCCGCCATCCAAAGTGCCCATCAAAACCTGGTTTGAGCCAGCCATAAATCGAGCTGTAAAAACGGGTTCCACTTGTTGAAATCCCTTGCTTCCATAATCTTTCCAAAGAAAAGCGCCACCCTCCAGCCTTAGTTTTGGATGGGCCTGATACATGACTCTTGGGATCAAATGAAACCCAAAAAGGGTTCTACCATCAGTAATCTTATTGAAATATTCGTTGTTTTTAAGAAAATTGAGGTGGTCCAAATGAATTGAAAACTGCTTCTCTTCCAAACCCTCAGATTTATATTTCGAATAAAAAGCTTCGTTATTGAGTTGAGCCTTAAGCTCTACACTACAAAAACAGATGTGAAGAAAAGCGCTGGTAAAAAATGGAATTGCCCTAAAACGAAACAAAACAAGATTCATTTTTATTGAATACTTAAAATTTTGAATTCCGTTCTCCGGTTCACAGCTCGGCCTATTTCAGTTTTATTGTCCGAAATGGGCTTTGAACTTCCATAACCTTTGGCTTGCAATCGGGTTGATTTGATACCCGTTACCACCAAATAATCGACAATGGCTTGCGATCTGTATTCAGATAATTTCTGACTGATTTCGGGAATTCCAGAATCATCAAAATGCGATGAAATTTCAGCTTTCAAACTTGGATTTTGCCTCATTATCATAAGGATACGTTGCAATTCCTGACTCGACTCTTTTTTAAGACTACTCTTTCCAAAATCAAAAAATATGTTGTTCAAAAGCAAAGTAACACCTGGTAAAAATTTTTGCAACCTGATATTTCGGCTCAGATCTGCACTCTCCAACTCGCTTAAATCAACAAAATCAGAATAAAACAGATAGCCCTCTTTTTCAACCAGTAAGGTATATTTCTTGGAAGCCTGTAGCATGGTTACGAATGTTCCCGTTTCAGGATGGGATTTCAGCTTGGCAACAACCTGGTTAGATGCCAATTCTGTTATGATGACAAATGCATCTAAAGGCAAGCCTGAAACCTCAGAAACCGTACCTTTAAAAAGCTGAGCTTGAGGCGTTTTTCCAATGGACATTCGTATGGAATAAATGTCTTGCAAGCCAAATCCACCATCTCTGAATGAACTGTAAAAAGCAGTTTTCTCATCTGGCAAAACCATGTAATACAAATCATCTGAGGCAGAGTTGATTGGAAATCCAATATTTTCTGGTTCTGAATTGACATCGTTCAATTCAACTTTAAAAATATCAAATCCGCCAATTCCATTGTGACCCTTAGAACTAAAATAGAGATACTTGCCGTCCGCATCCAGCCAGGGAGATTCTTCATCCTGGTTTGTATTGACATGGTTTCCAAGTTTGACGGGCTTCGACCAACCCTGACCTGATTTCGTGCATGAAAAAATATCTTTGCTGCCGTTCCTATCACTTACAAAAAACATCTTTTTTCTATCCGAAGAAAAGCAAACAGAGGACTCCGTTTTAGGCGAGTTAAATTGAAATGCTTTGGGCTTGCTCCAATTTCCTTCCCCAAATTCGGAGAAGTACAAATCGCCTTTGTTGTTTGAGTTGACAATTGCAATCATTTGACCATCAGCAGATATACCCGCACACTTTTCGTCTTTGCCTGCATTCACCGGGCTTGCAAGTGGAATCGATTTTTCCCAATTTCCTTTGTTGATGCTTTGGAAAATCTCCGATCCAGCCTCTGATTCTCTGGTGAAAAATAGTTGCATGAAATCAGCAGTGATCAAGGGGTGGTAATCCGAAAACGGTGAATTTACCTTGTCACCAAGATTTGAAATTTTGACTTCCAAAGGCTTTTTCAAAAGCTCCAAACCTGCTTCGCACTCCTTAATCTTTCTGGCAATCAAGGCTTTGCTTTTCATATTGGGATTTGAAAGCACATAGTTTTCAATCGCCTCCTCAAATTGATGTCGATAATGCAAGGCCTCAGCCAAATCGAAAAACATGTTGGATTCTGGCTTTTCAGATTTTTCAATTGCTTGTTGAAGAAACAAAGTTGCCAACCTGAAATTCCTTTCCTGCAAATAGATATTGCCCAAAAGTCGCAAGGCCTGTCCGTTTGAAGTGTTGACTTTTATTGCTTCATTCAGTATCAAGATTGCATCCTTAAAACTGCCTTCCTGAATGAGTTTCTCTGCTTTTGCCAGTTTTGAAGCAGGTTGTGCGGTCGCATTTTCTGCTAAAAACCAAAAGATGAGAAGTGAATAGATATATTTCATTCAATGGGGTTTAAGTAAAATTTCTGAGTGCTTCGGCCTGAAATTTTTACGAAAGGAGTTGCGAATTTGTACTTTTTGAGTCAACAAAACATCACTTTTTCCTCAAACTATGCATTTTGAAGAATGTGAGCTTAAATCTTCATAAATTTTGAGGTCGATAAATCTACAATAGTTCAATGTTTCAGCAAGCATAAATCAAACATTTCATCAAGCGTGTTGAGATTTAAAAATTAGAAAAACCAAACACTGCAAAAAGGTTTTAAGCCAGAAAATTCAATTAAAAAAGAACCACATAATAATTGGCAAAAGCCCACATATTACTGACTGTAAATGCGTTTCTTTCAGACCAATAGACCGATGTATTGGTTGCTTTTGAAAAGCTACTAAACCAAAACCTCAGTTTCTTTAAAAGACTTTCTTGGCTTCAGATTTAAGGTTTGAAACAGTTGTTGGTCATGGTCAACGCCTGGATTTGGCGTGGTAAGCAATCTTTCTCCACTGAAAATGGAATTTGCTCCTGCCATAAAACATAAAGTTTGTTCCTCATCGCTCATCATCACCCGGCCAGCAGACAGCCTGACCATCGCCTTTGGCATCATTATTCTTGCGGTTGCAATCATTCTTACCATATCCCAAACAGGAACTTTGGGTTGCTTTTCGAGGGGAGTTCCTTCTACAGGCACCAATGCATTGACAGGAACAGATTCAGGATGGCCTGGCATGTTGGCCAAAGTTACCAGCATTTTTACCCGATCAGAAACGGTTTCACCCATTCCAATAATTCCACCTGAACAAACAGAAATCCCAGATTTTCGAACATTGTTCAAGGTATGGATCCTGTCATCAAACTGGCGGGTGCTTATAATTTCATTGTAAAACTCCTCGCTTGTGTCCAGATTGTGGTTATAAGCATACAAACCAGCATCTTTCAATCTTTCCGCCTGAGATTCTGTGATCATGCCCAAGGTGCAACAAACCTCCATGTCCATGGCATTAACGCCCTTCACCATGTCTATTACTTTGTCAAAATCGCGATTGTCTCTGACTTCTCTCCAGGCAGCGCCCATGCAAAATCGGGTAGAGCCTTTTGATTTCGCTTCAGAAGCTGCGCTGAGCACTTCATCAATTTCCATCAGCTTGTGAACTTTCACATCTGTATGGTAACGAGCTGCTTGCGGACAATAGGCGCAATCTTCAGGACAGCCTCCGGTTTTTACAGAAAGGAGTGTACAAACCTGAACTTCCTGACTGTTGTGAAATTGTCTATGAACTGTAGCGGCCTGGTAAACAAGATCTAAAAAAGGCGTATTATAAATGACCTCAGCTTGAGCAAGGGTCCAATTGTTTCGAATTTCGGACATGTTTCGACCGTATGTTTTGTTCTGAATTAAGATTGCAAATAAGGCTAAAGGCTTGGAATTGGGAAATAGAAAGAATGATTTTTTTGAAAGTCCTTCAAGTCGAAAGACCTGACGGCGGGGAAAGTTGAAAGTTCTGTTTGCCACAGAACATGGACTGGAGCTGAAGGCGATGAAGATTACAAATGCTCCATAGGCGCACACAATCCGCCATATCTGTGGCACGACATGCGCTTCGATGACATGATGTAGAGCTGAAAAAATCTTTGCTAATTTGGGCCGATTAAGAAACCTGACTTTAAATACGGATGATCGAAAAAATAAAGATTTCCAATTTCAAATCCATTGAAGAGCTGGAGCTTGACTTGGGCCGTATCAATGTGTTGATTGGGGAAAACGGGTGCGGAAAGACGAATATTCTGGAGGGGATTGGGTTTGGTGCATTGGGTGTCCAAATGAAGTTG
>Ga0105046_10002694_pt1 | contig 28038 bp, 20 predicted proteins | sample MAT03_FD_78385 | JGI IMG/M metagenome (GOLD analysis project Ga0105046, IMG submission 78385) | Freshwater microbial communities from Lake Fryxell liftoff mats and glacier meltwater in Antarctica - MAT-03 (megahit assembly) | ecosystem: Environmental > Aquatic > Freshwater > Ice > Liftoff... | reverse complement strand
GATGCGCGCATCGACTATCGCCAACCAGTTCCACCACCTGCCTTATCGGCCATCGAAGCGAGCTGGGTGGAAGCGCGGTTAGCGCCCACTCGAAACCAGTCATGATAATCAGGCGAAGATTTACGATTTTTGATTTACGAGGATGCGTCGTCGGAAGCGCAGTTTCGTAAATCAAAATCGTAAATCGTAAATCTTCGCCTGATTATCATGACTGGTTTCGAGCGGGCGCTAACCGCGCTTCCACCCAGCTCGCTTCGATGGCCGATAAGGCAGGTGGTGGAACTGGTTGGCGATAGTCGATGCGCGCATCGTACCCGCCGCGTTCATAGACGGAGGCAACGATCGCACCCAAGTCGAGCGCCACATCGGGGTCGGGCTCAAGTAGGGGGATCGGGATCACGGGCAAGCGCGCCGCTAAAGGAATCGGCCAGACCGAGACATTGGGTCGATGGGTCGCACGACTGAGCATGACATAATAATCGGCCAGCGGCACAGGTTGATCTAATGGCGGTCGTAGACCGGCGCGTAGCAGATCGATCTCGATGACGTGGGCTGCCGAGCGCAGCAATTCGCGTCGCTTGCGCAGATAATCGATATGGGCGTCGTGGCCGCGTTGTTTATTCACGGGCGAGAGAATCTCCAGCGAAGTTACCAAGAGATCGTCACCGGCGGTGCGAATTTCGACACTGAGCAGTTCAAGTGGAATTTCCAACGAAACTACACTTTCTACTGGCGCCGGGTCGATAACCTGGGCGGTGCTCATGGCGACGGGCGCAGACGTAGTTTTCCAGATGCCGACGGCGGGGCGAATGCCTTGCGTTTTCTTTTGCGTCACTTCGATGGTTTCGTAGGTCACATACGGGATCAACCCGGCGTAATAGGCTGGCCGAATTCGCCGATTTAATTCGGCGCGTATTTCACCGGCAAGGTCGTTATGAAAATCCGACCAGATGCGTGGCGTTTCGATATAGGGATCCATTCCTGGAAATGGCGAAGGCATCGTTTATTCCCCTGAATAGGTGTAACTTCCAGCCCTCGATGCAATGGAAATCGTTGCTGGTATGGCTTTATTTTAACTGATCAAGGTGACTTTCGCAACCTATTCGGTTCGTTGCCCTAGGCTTTTCAACAGTCATTGAAGGACGATCCCGAAACACACAGCGATCCAGTTGCAAATTGCAAACCTTATGTAACACAATTAAGAATAAAAAAGTGATATCTTACCTAGTGCCTATATCGCTCACATAGCCGAAAAGCTGCTACGACTAACACGTAACTTATCGACCACATCCTCGTCAAGGATTAAAGCGAAGTGGATGCGATTGAATCAATGGTTTTTGAAGGGAAGCGCATGAACGATCCACATTACGACGGCGTAGCAACAGAAGCTGATGAGATAACGCTACTTCAGGCGGCGCTGCAACTGGCGCAGCGGCATGTGCAACGCTACCGGAGCCTAATTGCGCAAGCGCCGATTGGTATTGTCTTGATCGAACCCCAAACACAGCGCTTGTTTAATGCCAACCCGGCTTTTCAGCAGTTGATCGGTTATGCGGCGGAGGAAGTGTTGTTGCTCACCCTGGGTGAGGTTCTAGCCGAGCCTTACCAAAACTTGGTGCATGAGCTCCGCCACTTACAACAAACCGAAACGGTCGCGATTCGAGAAGCGCTGATTCGACGCAAGAATGGCCAGTCATTGCAGGTCGAGCTGAGCTTTATCTTCGCCCAAGTCGGTGAAGAAGATGGCTTCATCGTGACAATTGTGCGCGACCTGACCGAGCGGCGCAAGGCGGTCGAGACGATCCGCTATCAAGCCAACCTGGTGCAAAGTGTGTCAGATGCAATTATCTCCACCGATATGAGCTTTAGGATTGAAAGCTGGAATCGAGCCGCCGAGGAATTATATGGCATGACGGCTGCCGAAGTGATCGGGCAACCCTTTGGCCAGGTTTTGGGCGTTGAGTATCCCGGCACCGATCGGATTGCGCTATTGCAAAAGTTGGAACGCGATGGCTTCTGGAGCGGTGAACAGATCCACCGCCGCAAAGATGGCACGCCGATCGATATTCTCGCCTCTGTTGCTTACATTTGGGATAGTAACGGCCAACGTATGGGTATTGTCGGCGTCAACCGCGATATCACTGAACGCAAACGGGCGGAACGGTTGCTGCTTCTGGCCCAACGCTCCGAGCATATTAGCCTGCTGGCCGGCGGTATTGCCCACGATTTTAACAATCTTCTTACCGGTGTTCTCGCCCAGACCTCGGTGGCGTTGCGCAAGTTATCGCTCGATGACCCGGCGCGTACGCATATCGAAAAAGCCATCAAATCGGCCGAACTGATGGCCGGTCTTACCCGTCAATTGCGCGCGTATACCGGCTTGGGCGCTTTTGAAGTCGAAGCACTAGATCTCAACGAGTTGGTGAAAGACAACTTGGGTCTGATGGAGACTTTCTTGCCCAAGCACACCCGCCTACAACTTTCACTGATCTCTAACTTGGCGACGATTGAAATTGATCGCGGCCAGGCCCAGCAGTTGATCATGAACCTGGTGATCAACGCCGCCGAGGCGATCGAGACCGAGCATGGCCGCATTATTATCGAAACGGGTGAAACTTCTGTCGCTGCCGAGCAGAGCACCGGCTATCGAGGGATTGAAGCGATGGCCCCTGGGCGCTATGTCTATCTCAAGGTGATTGACAATGGCATCGGTATGGACGCAGCAACCTTGGCGCGTATCTTTGAACCCTATTTCACGACCAAGAAGCGGGGGAGCGGCCTGGGGCTATCGGCTACGTTGGGAATTGTGCAAAAATGCCAAGGCGGGCTCAAAGTAGAAAGTATGCCAGGTGTTGGCACCACTTTTACCCTGCTCTTCCCTGCCAGTGAAGCAGCGATTTCTATAATCCCTGTGCGGACACCCTCCAGTGCTACCAGCACGAGCGCCATCTTGGTGGTGGATGACGAAGCGCCTGTCCGTGAAGGCATCAGTGATATTTTGACTACAGAAGGGATCAAAGTTTTTCTCGCGCCAACGGTCGCGACGGCGTAGAAAAATTTAAACGCCATCAGTCCGAAATTGACCTGGTGTTATTGGATATGAAAATGCCAGTCATGAATGGCGAAGAGACTTTCTACGCCCTGCGCGCCATTGATCCGGGTGTGAGGATCGTTCTCTCCTCTGGCTACAACGAGCCAGAGACGACCAACCATTTGTTGCGCCTGGGTTCAACGCAATTTTTATCCAAGCCCTATAATACACAAGTGTTGCTCAACACGGTGCAAAGCGCGATCGAATTGTAAATACTTGTGTATTGCACCCATCAACGGCACGGGAACGGACCGAGCCAGATCCGCGGTTCAAGCACTTGCGTCATTCGTGCCGCCAACGCCTAACTCATCTGCGATCCCCTTCATCGCATCCAGCACACGCAGCACATGTTCATCGAAAGGTACGCCCAGCGCTTCGATAAAGTGCATGTTCTCGGGACGATTGATCGCAGCCGTAAAAGCCTTATCTTTCCACTTCTTCTTGACCGAGCTTAGCTCTACATTGCGTAAATTTTTGTCGGGCCGCACATAAGCGCACGCCTGAATCAGTCCGGTCAACTCGTCGCAAGCCAGCAGCGTCTTGTCGAGCCGCGACTCGCTGGGCACACCCAAAAAGGTGGCATGCGCCTGTACGGCGTGGATCAACTCGGCTGGATAGCCCCGTTCGGCGAAGAGACGCAAGCCGGCGCGCGGGTGGCCGTTGACCGGGTCATCCATATCCGGGTAGCGCTCGTAATCGAGATCATGGAAGAGACCGGTAAGTCCCCACAGGTCTTCATCTTGGTTGAAATGGCGCGCATAGGCGCGTAGCGCCGCTTCCACCGCCAGCATATGGCGGCGCAAGCTCTCGGATTGCACCCATTCATGGAGCAAGGCGATAGCTTCGGTACGGGTTGGTAAGGTCATAAGGGTTATATCCAGGTTTGAATCGGAAAATTCAAAAGTATGCTTAATGGTTGAAAATGCCGCAGATTTTGCGTCACCAATATAGCCTCATGCCGCGCGGCGAAGGCCGCGATCAGCAAATCTGCATCACTGGGTTGTTGACCCAAGGTGACCATCTGCGGCCAGGTTGCTGCCGCCAATTGCCAGTCTGCTTGCTCAATTTCGCCCCAATCAAAGGTGGTAGCTAATTGCTCGAACATTTGCAATTTATGGGTGGCTTTCACACGTAGCAAACCACGTTGCATCTCATACCAGACAACCGGGCAGAGTAGAAAAATGGCATTACTACCCATTTGTTGGTTGAACTGTTGTACGGCAGGCTGTACTCGATGCACCAGGGCCGAGATCGTGTTTGTATCTAGAACATAGCGTAACAGAGCACTCATCGCGGTTGGAAAGTTAAACGGTTGCGTTGCAATTCAGCATTAAATTCATCCCACCAGGCTTCACCGTCTTTATCTGGCTCCGTTAACCAAGTACGCATCAACTCCAGTGCTTGGCGGTTCTTGGGCCGTAGTTGCTCTCCTTGTGCTAGTAAGTGATCTAGTTCTATCAAAAGTTCGGGGCTCGGTTGGGTGGAATTTACAATTGTTTCTGCTGAGGCTTGGTGCAAATCTTTCTTTAAGGGCAGCAAGACTGCCACCGGCTCACCTCGATAGGTGACAATGTACTCAATGCCTTGCTCGCGCACCGTCCGCATAATTTCCGGCGCCTGATTTTTTAATTCACGTATACCAACCTGAGGCATATTATCCTCCTCTACTCTTGTAGCTACATAGATGTGTCTACATTGTACCATCGTGACTTCGAAAGGCCAAAGTAAAAGCAAAATAGTTCTGATGACAAAAAAGGAGCGCCGAGACAACTCGGCGCTCCTTTTGGTGGTGGTGCTGCAATAATCGCAGCCGCCACCAACCACTAATAATTGTCAATGTTGTATTGACAATTATTAATTGAATTACATGTCCATGCCGCCCATGCCGCCCATGCCGCCACCACCGCCCGCCGGAGCCTTCTCCGGTTCTGGGATGTCGGTGATCAAAGCAGAGGTGGTCAGAATCATGGCTGCGATCGAGCAGGCGTTTTCGACGGCGCTGCGGGTTACCTTCACCGGGTCAATAATACCGGCTTCCAGCATGTCCACATAGTCGTTGGCGATCACATCATAACCGGTGGTCTTCTTGCCCTCGGCATGCAGACCGCGCACCTTCTCGATCACGACGGGGCCGTCCAGGCCGGCATTTTGAGCGATCATGCGCATTGGTTCTTCGAGCGCGCGGCGCAGAATGCGGACGCCGGTCGCGGCATCGCCTTCCAGTTTCAGGCCATCCAGGGCCGGAATGACGTTGATCAACGCCACACCACCACCGGGGACAATACCTTCTTCGACCGCAGCGCGGGTGGCGCTCAAGGCATCTTCGACGCGGTGCTTCTTTTCCTTCAATTCGGTCTCGGTAGCTGCACCGACGCGCACGATGGCAACCCCACCGGCCAATTTGGCCAGGCGCTCTTGCAGTTTTTCGCGATCGTAATCGCTGGTGCTGGCTTCGGATTCGGCCCGAATCTGGCTGATGCGGCCCTTGATGGCATCCGTGTCGCCCGCGCCGCCCACGATCGTGGTGGCATCTTTGGTGCTGACAATTTTGTCACAGCGACCCAGATCATCCAACATGACAGTTTCTAGCTTGCGGCCTAATTCTTCGGTAATGACCTGGCCACCGGTGAGGATGGCAATGTCGGCCAACATGGCCTTGCGGCGGTCACCAAAGCCAGGGGCCTTGATCGCCAACGCATTGACCATACCGCGCAGTTTGTTCAAAACCAACGTGGCCAACGCTTCACCGTCGACATCTTCGGCAATAATTACGATTTCGCGCTTGCCAATTTGGACCAGCTTCTCCAACACAGGCACAATATCCTGCGCGCTGCTGATCTTCTTGTCGGTGATCAAAATATAAGGAGCGGCGATTTCGGCTTCCATGCGCTCGGAATTGGTGACGAAGTAGGGGCTCAGGTAACCGCGGTCAAGCTGCATACCTTCGACATACTCGGTCTCGAATTCCAGGCCTTTGCTCTCTTCGACGGTGATGACGCCATCTTTGCCAACGCGATCCATCACTTCGGCGAGCAAGTCACCAATTTTCTTGTCGGCAGCGGAGATGCTGGCGACTTGGGCGATGCCGGACTTGCCCGAAACGGGGGTGGCCATTTCCTTCAGCGCCTTAACAATTGCGTCGCGGCCAGCTTCGATGCCCCACTTGATCTGCATCGGATTGGCACCAGCGGTAACGTTCTTCAGACCTTCGTTGACAATCGCCTGGGCCAAAACGGTGGCGGTGGTAGTGCCATCGCCAGCGACATCGTTGGTCTTGGTGGCGGCTTCTTTCAAAAGCTGCGCGCCCATGTTTTCAAACGGGTCTTCCAGTTCAATTTCCTTGGCTACGGTCACGCCGTCATGGGTGACGGTGGGGCTGCCCCATTTTTTGTCCAAGGCGACATTGCGACCCTTGGGGCCAAGCGTGGTCTTAACAGCATTGGCCAACGCATCGACGCCAGCCTTCAATTTCTTACGTGCGGCATCTTCAAAGACAATTTGCTTTGCCATTTTTTTCTTTCTCCTTTAAAATAAACGAACGTTGTTGCGCAGACCAACAAAATTTATGTTTGGCTTGCCGCGGGTACTGAATTGTACTATGTGTAGACAGATGATTTGGCACTAATTAGGACCTGGCACTGATTACTGGACAATGGCCAGTACATCAGTTTCTTTCAAGATCAGAATTTCTTTGCCATTGAGCTTGATGGTGGTGCCAGAATATTTGGCATAGAGCACGGTGTCACCAACGCTGACGTCCATGGCAATCCGTTCGCCACCTTCTTTGCGGGCGCCGGGGCCAGCGGCGATGACTTTACCTTGCTGGGGCTTTTCCTTGGCCGTTTCGGGCAGAAAAATACCGGTTGTGGTTTGCTCTTCCTGTTCGGAAGGTTGAATGACCAGGCGGTCACCAAGCGGCTTGAGATTCATCAGAATGATCCTCCTTAAAGGTTACGTAAAAGGTAGACTGGTTTTTGCTTTGCAATTCATTTAAAAGGCACTCATCTAAACGACGATGGGTCAATTAGCACTCTAAGCGTGTGAGTGCTAACGTGCCCTATCATACCGCAAGCAAATTTTCCACGCAAGTTTATGATTGGTGGAAAATAAGCTTTTTGCACCCCAAAGTGCAAAAAGTATGCTAATTTTTTGTTAGAATATTGTTTGCGGTTTGGAAAACGGTGGACTGAATTTAGAGATTACCTGGGGTAAGAGCGTTGCGCAGACCGGGAAACAGGAACTCTTACTGTCTCCTTCTTAACGGCTTATTCTGAGTAAGGTCTATCAGTTACGTCGAATTTCTTCGATCAGTTGCTCTTCCTCTTGCACATATTCTTCTAACTGAAAGGCCGCGTATATATCGCGACTGCGCGTAAAGTAGGATAGTGCCCGCGCTTCCTCACCTTGTTCTAGCGCGACATGGCCCAAATTGTGTAAGGTGGCTGCCATATCGGTCCAGGAGCCGCGGCGTTCTGACAATTGCAGGTCAAATTCATACCATAGCAGTGCCTTATCATAATTGCCACGCGCATAACTGGCCGAACCGAGATTGTTGTAACAGGCACTGATCCCCGTAATATCGCCAATACGCATAAAGATTTCCAGTGCCTGTTCGTAACCACGTTGGGCTTCGGGCAGTCGTTCCATCGCCTCCATTGCTAGGCCCATATTGTTAAATGCACTGGCAACCACCTGGTCGTCGTTGCGTCGCAGGGCAATCCGTAAAGCCTTGCGATACTCTAGTAGGGCGCGATCAAAATTATTTAAACCGTATTGTGCGCTACCGAGATTCATATAAGCCGTGGCCAACCCTTGCTGATCCCCCAATTGCGCTACACAATCGACCGCTGCATGAAAATATGGCAGCGCTTTGCGCGGCTCATTGATAACGCGATAGGACGTACCCAGGTCCGTAAGTACATAGGCCAACTCGCGCAATAGATCACGCTCATCAAAAATGATGCGCGCGCGGTCGAACCATTGGATCGCTTCCTCCACCGCGCCGGTAAAAAAGAGCTGGCGGCCAATGTTCATTTGAAACCAAGCATAGTCACGCAAATCGGCCAGGGCGAGCGAAGCCACTGCGCCGGCTACCAACCAATCTTCAATACCGGGCGGATGGCGCCAGAACGCATAATGGGCGAGCGCCAGACCGTAATCGCGCGCGAGCCGCAAATCTGCGCCCAATGTAGGGTTTGCTTCGGGCAGCGTTAGCAGATCTTGATCGTGGGGCCGATTTTGCAACAATTGGCGCGGCTCTTGTTGCCAAAGCCGGCGTATGCGCTGAAAACACCAATCAGCGCCCCGGTAGATGTTGCCCCATTCTACATCCACTTCTGGCCAGCGCTCGAGCGGTAGGGTTAAATACTGCTGTGCCAGGTTACTATAATAAGTGGCATGGGTCCGTTCCCACTCTTCACCCAACATAATCGCGCTTTGTTCCAGGTAGCCGCGAATAACTGGATGCATGACGATGCGCTGGCGAAATGGATCTTGCTCGATCAGACCACGTTCCACCAACGCGGTCAATGTTTCTTCCAGTTCGGTGGCCGTGCCCAGATTAGCCCAGAAGAGTTCTTGCAGGGCTGTGAGCGAGGCGCCACCTGCGGCACTGACCAGCCGCTCGAGCAAAGGGCCGACCTGAGGATTGAAGATCGCGAAATTTTCAATGGCAAAGGCGGTCAGGTGATTCAGCCGTATAGACCCCTCTTCATCCCGCATTTGTGCCAGCAGCGCCTCGAGATCTGGCCAGGGGAAATCGAGCAGCAGGCCCAAGACAAGCCGCAAGTTAAGCGGGCGCCCTTCCGTTTGGGCATGAATTTGATCTGCATGGGCTAGCGCGGTAGCCTGGACACTACGTGGTGCTCGTTTGCCGATGAAGTCAGCCAGATCGGTTGGCGCCAGCCCATTCAAATGAATGTGTTGAAATTGTACAAGCTCGGCAATAAACGGATTAAAGTTACGGTCGATTAACAAAATGCGTGACTGGCCTGCCGCTTCGTGCAGATGGCTGATAATATCGACGAGGGTTTTCAATTCGTCGGTGGTAGCGCCAGCTAATTTATCGATGATCAGGAGTCGTTTGCGATGGTAGAGTTGCTCCAAGATGCTAATGCCCCAGCGTTCTTCACTGGTGCGGGTCAAGGTCGTACCAAAAACGGCATCCATGGTGCGGACAATGTCATACAGGCGGAAAGGCGTGGCCCCGGCCGCGCTGACCCGAATGATGCCATCGCTAAAGTGGTAGAAATGATTCCAAGCGACAGCTGTTGCCAGCGTACTTTTGCCCGATCCTTGCTCGCCACTGATAGCAATGGCCGGCAGGTCATCGCGGCCAACCAGCCATTTGTGTAAGTCTAGCAATTCCCGTTGAAAGCCGCTAAAGCCTTCTAGCCGATAGAGCCCTAGATTATGAGGAGTGGATGCAGGTGTTGGCATAGGAAGTAGGATACGGAAAACGGGATACGGGATTAAGGAGCCGGGTGCAAGTGTACGCTACTTCTGTTTCCCGTATCCTGTTTCCCTGGGTTACAGAATCAAGCACGGATAATCGCTGGAAGCGGCAATCTCTTGGTTGAGCGCTTCGGAAAAGGCCATGCCACCGCTCATCCGCCCATAGGCGCGCTGCTCGGCGCCAGGATCGATGAGGATCAAGTCTGGCCGGATGCGCCGGGCCAAGGTGTTGACATTGACCGATGTCACCGCTTCTACATAATCGACTTTAGCGATCACCTTTTCTGTTACCGCCCGCGGCCGTTCGTTGGAATCGCTGATAATAACAGTGATATTGGGGTTTTTCTGAAGTTGCTGGAGGGCAATAATTCCTGCTTGATCGGCGCCGATTAACCAAATGCGCATAGCTAGCTCCTGTGGCGTGGATAACGACGAAAGATAATGAGCATCTAAGCACGCAAAAAAAGAGAACAAATATCAACAATTTAGATTCGCCTTTTGTCGCCTAAATGAGTCCCAACGTGCTAATTAAATAGAAGAAAACTAAAATTAGCACGGCTGAAGGCGCGCCGACGACCAAGCCGACGCGGATCATGTCCTTGCGCTCCACCGCCCCGGTTACCGCTACCAGCGTCATGCGGGCCGAAGCTACCGGTAAGGCATAGGAAAGCGCTACAGCAAAGATTGTGGGAATGACCAATCGTTCTGGTGCAATACCGCTGGCTTCGCCCAGTGTAATTAGAATTGGGGCAAGAATGGCGCCAAGCGTAACATTGTTCATAATTTGGGTTAAGAGAAAGCCAACTAAGATCAAAATGACTAGAATTGAGAGGTAAGGTAAGCCCTCTAACAAAGGCGCAAGGATCGTGGCGAACCATACGCCGGCGCCCGTTTTGTTCAGCGCATCGCCCAACGTCAAACCAGCGCCGATCACAAAAAAGACACCCCAGTTAACGCCTTTGAGGTCGTTCCAATCGATTACTTCCTCAATCGAGAGCAAGGCTACCGCACCCAGGGCTACCACTGCGCTATTCAGGATGGTGGATGGCAACCCCAGCCAGATCTCTAATGTATCACCGCTCATCCAGAGCACAACGGAAACCGATAAGACAGTGATAATTTCGCGTTCCGCACCGCTCAGTCCGCCTGTACGCACCATCTCGCGTGCAATAGGTACAGTATCGATCGTGATATCATCAATGGGGAGCGCCCACAGCAATAAGTACCAGCTTAAAGGCATTAAGATCGCTGCAATTGGCAAGCCATACTTCATCCAGTCTAAAAAGCCAAAGGGGCCAATTTGCGCCAGTAGACCGGTGGCGATCGCATTCTCGTTGCTGCCCATGATCGTAGCAATGCCACCAATACTGGAGCCGTAAGCAATACCAAGCACCAATAATGAAAGTGCTCGTCGTGCATCCTCTGGGCGTTGAACGCGCTGGGCAATGCTGATGCCAACTGGAATTAAGACAGCCGCAATCGCTGTATTTAACACCCACATACTCAGCAGCCCGGCAATGCTCATCAACCCAAAGAGCAAGCGCCGAAAATTGCCACGGCTAGCCAAGACGGCATAGAAGGCCAGGCGGCGGGTGAGACCATGTTTGCGTAGTGCTTCGGCCAGAAAAAGACTACCTAAGACCAAAAAGACGACTGGTTGGCCAAAAGGAGCAAATGCGCCGGTGACTAAATCAATACCAAGTGCAATCTGGCAAATGGGTACCAGAAGGGCGGCAATTGGTAATGGCGCTGGCTCAAGCGCCAGAATTGAGCCGGTAAACATGAATAGCGCCAGGGCGCGGTGTCCCGCTATTGTTAGACCTTCTGGGGTAGGTAATAATAAAACACCACCCGTGAGCGCTAGCACAATCAAAAAGCGTCGTAGATCAAAAATCTTGCGCACGCCTGCCTGCAGTGGCATTTGTAACACTGCCAACGGGGTTGCCCTGCGCTGTAAACGTCGTTTACTGGTGGTGGTTAATGGCGTTGCCGCCAGACGATTCCCAGCCTCATCACCCTGGCTCGGACTGCTGCTATTAGAAGAAGCCCCATCTTTAGACCGGCCGGGCACGGACCAAGTAGCAGCTTTGGGCAAAGTCGACTTTAGACGCGTCCGCTTTACAGTCATAATGGCTTTAGTTGGGTTCTGGTGTGGGCACTGCTTCACAGGTGCGCATGCCACTCAGGGCCGTTGCATTGGTCGGATCCATCTCCAACGCTTTGCGCAGCCAGATGACAGCTTGATCACATTCGCTCGGCTCTTTGTAGGCGTAGGCAAGGCCCAGCGTGTAAATTTGTTCTAGCCGCGCCTTGTCACCTAGTGTTTTGATGCCCTTTTCCAGAGCGATCACGGCATCTTCGTAGTTACGGCGAACATAGAGCACCATACCCAGATGCACTTGGGCCGGCCCATAGTTCGGATCTATTTCTACGGCCTGGCGTAGAACACGCACCGCTTGTAAGTGGTCACCTGCGTTGTATAGGCTTTCGCCCAAGGCATCCAAGGTAACCGGCGCTTTGTAGATCCGTACTGCACGCTCATAGGCCGAGTTTGCCTTTTGGAAATCTAGCAATTGCACGCGATAGAGCAACCCTTTTTCCAATAATAGATCAAACCGGTAGGGTGCGGCGGCGATTGCCGCATCATAAGCAGTAATCGCTTCCTCAAATTGACGGCGGCGCTCGTATAGATAAGCTCGGTTGCGTAGGAGCGTCGAGTTTTCGGGTTCAATCGCCTGCGCCTGATTTAGATATTCTTCTGCCTTCGCATAGTTTCCTTCGTCAGTATAAATTTCACCTAAGACAGCCAGCGCATTGGCAAATTGGGGCGAAATGTCTAGAGCATCGAGTGCAGCATTAACAGCTTCTTCATTTTTTTCTAACCAGTTAAAGGCGCGTGCTTGCGCGGTGAGTGCTTTGGGGTTTTTCGGTGCTGCCGCCACGGCTTGCTGCGCATATGTGAATGCTTTTTGCGGATCACGGAAGATCAATTGGATCTCTGATTGGGCCACCAAGGCATCGACATTGTTTGGCTCCATGCGCGTTGCTTGGGCATAGGCCGCAAGCGCGCTGGTATAATCACCGGCAAAGAGCGCGTCTTCGGCATCGGCTAAAAAGGAAATCGCGCTGCGCGTTGGGATTGGCGTAGGTTGCAACTCCTGCGATGACAGCCAACTGGGTTGCTGTTCATACAAGATGATCCCTAGGGCGATTAGTAAGTAGAGCGGCCAGAAGCGCCCTGCGCCTCGATTGCGGCGGCGCGGCCGGTAGGTGCGATCCAGATACATAAGTGCATTATAGCATAAGACAACCAAAGAAGACAGACTGGGGGCAACAACATGAGCAAACTGTGGATTGTAAGAAAATAAACTCGGTCTTACCCTGTAGGGCTTCCAGCTTAATTTGCCTAGAGGATAGATTCTGTGGTATAAATAAGGTTGATGGTAAAGATGGCTGCGTTGTTTGTGGGGTAAAACTGCTCATCTTATCATTGCCCAGCATCATATTCTTCAAAATGCCCTCGTAGCTCAGTGGATAGAGTACTGGCCTCCGAAGCCAGGTGCACAGGTTCAAGTCCTGTCGGGGGCACTACAACAACAGAAGGCCCACCGTGACATATTATCACGGTGGGCCTTCTGCTTTGTATACCAATTATTTTTGTCTAAAAAGCGATTAACTTAATTACTTTTCCATCTTTTGCATAGTGGAGATTGCATATCGCACAGTGCGCAAGGTGGCTGTCAAAGCTTAAGGGATGCCCACATTGGCACACCCAGCCTTGAACATGAGCTGGGTTGCCCATGACTAGTGCATAAGCTGGAACATCTTTGGTAACAACAGCGCCAGCGCCGACAATCGAAAATTTCCCAATCTGTGTGCCGGCCAGGACAGTAGCTCCAGCTCGAATGGATGCCCCTTCATGGATTCGTGTTGTCACTAACCATTGCCGGTTGTTGTAGGTGGCCCCAGATTGAACGGCGTGCGTTACCGATAGATGTTGCCTGGTAGCTGTCAATTGGCTGGGACCGACAAACCGGCCATTGTTCAACATAACGCCCGACCAGATCTTGTTGCCATGTTTGATGATGACATTATCTGCAATTTTAACATCAGATTCGATATAACAGTGATCACCAATGTTGCACTGTGAGCCAATGGTCGCCCCTTTCAATATCTGAGCAAAAGCCCAAATTTGTGTTCCATGCCCGATATGGTGGGTCTCGACCAGAGACGTGGGGTGAATAAAAATGTCATTCATTCCATTACCTCAAAAATAGTATACAAAAAAACCGTAGTAAGCGTAGTTGGCAAGAAAATTGTCATAACAACTTTCACTCAGTTTACATCAAAATTGGGCATTGTGGGGTTACAGGTTGCTTACGCTACTACATTTAAATTATGCTATTAATCCCAAACTATACTTTGTACTGGGAACAATGAATATAAAATACACGTCGCTTGTACGAAGCCCTTACTCAAATTTATCATGCGACTGATTCTATCTGTACAGCAGAGAGCGATGTAAGGTAAGCTAATTAAATGACGTAAAATGGGACTATAGTACTAGTGACTTAACCGAATTTTGCTATAATAATAGTTGTGCTACGTGTGCGCCGGAAAAGCATAGCGCACCATATTGCAGCAACGATATAGCAGGGAAAGGTGCACATGAACCCGAAACAAACGCGAATTATAGCAGAGAAGGTAAGACAAGTTCATCATGTGTTGGCGGATGTCATAACAACGATGGACCTTGCTGTCGATATCTCCCCATCGCTGTCACGCGCAGAAAAGGCCAAATATGAGCAGTACTGGCGAGAAGCACATCTAAAAGCCATCCAAGACTTGCAAGAATCTTTGGTTTGTTTATCGCAGCCGACGGAGAAGGTTCATTTGCCATGTGTGGTGGTCCCGCTGGAAAAACATATGCCGCGCTAGAGGTGGTTTTGCCTGTGTCATAGGCAAGGGGCATAGTTGTATAACGCAACTATGCCCCTTGTTTTGTTTCTGAAATTTTACGTCACATGCACAGCTAGAAATTTGCAAAATGGTTTGTTATTTATAACTAGTTAGCCGCAGCGTCATGTCGCTTTTTAGTGGAGAGCTTGACAACTGTACGTTATTCCATCTGCTCCGTACGCAATTGTAACCAGAGCAAGGGTAACAACATTGCAATGAAGACAATGACAACTGGACCTAACGCGTGTAATGTATTCCGTAGTACATTCGCGCCAGGCAACAAACCTATGCCATACAAAATATAGGCCGACAGACCAAATATAGTCGCCCACAGCATGCTCCGCACTAGCGTGTGACGTGGTAAGATCCAAATTTGTACAATCAAAAGCAAACTAAGCGTAATTATAATTGTTAGAAGCGCAACCGCCAGCGTAATTAAATTGACGCGGCGTCCATCTTCAAGTGCAATAAATGGTTGCTCCTCTGGGGGCGGCTTGTCGCCTCCAGGCGTTGGTGGTAGATTCTCTATTGCCGTCGATGCTGTGGACGCGATGGTTGGTGTTGGAATTGAGGTAGGCGGTAAGATCGTAGGCTCGGCTTGTATGGTGAGTTCAAGCGGCGCACCGGTAGTGGCGGCTGCACTATTGGCTTCAATCCGCAATAACCCCATCTGATCAATCGTTAGATCGCGATTGGCAAACCCGTTGCGCGTGCCCGCCGGCTCAATGGCTATGGGCGCTGGATTGCCTTGATACTGCACTTGAAATACAACATTCGTTCCATCTGGCACTGGGTGACCGTTGAGGTCTAAGATCGGGCCAACTCGAATGCGAACAACATCGCTGGCGCGCAATGCTGGCTCGGTATCGCCATCATCGGTAATTAATAATCCTTGATCACCTAACAATAATTGCAATTCGATCTGGCGATTCGGATCTGGTTGTAGGCGTTCCTGCAAGTTGCCAAAACGGGTGCCTGGTACATCGACGGGTGGCGCACCGGTGGGTGGATAGCTATGAAAAAGCGCACGCACCGCGCTTTCGAGCGACTTTTGTGTTTTGCTGTAAACGCCATAATAGGCCGTCAACTTGCTGATCTCAGTTGCGTCCAAAAAATAGGGTGCATGCAGCGCCAACACGATCACATGTTTGTTGCTTAGTTGATCATTCCGCTGATTCAAAAATTGTTTGACAACGACGCTGCTCTGTTCGTGCGCTGCATTTACATCGAGCATTGCAAAAATCAACCAATTCGATTCTTCGATCCAGCGCTCAGTTTTAGCGATTTTGTCTAAATTTTCGCTTGGCTGCTCGGCATCCTGTCCATCAATCACTGGTGCTAGATCTGGCAAAGGTGTTGCCGCGTTGGGCGTCGTTGTCAGTGTTGTCGCCGCCGTGGCTTGTACGGCCTCATTGGCATTCAATACGTCAGCTAACTCTTCAAAAGTCAAGCTGACAATTTGATCCGAACGCAATTGCCCAGTTGCGTTGGCCCCATATAGCTTGTCCATGATATTCGCGATTTCGTCAGGGCCAAGCGCCGCATCGGTGGTGCATTCGCTACATTCGCGTAGCAAACGGCTGTCGCTAAAAATCAATAAGCGATCAGTTGCTTCGGGGGCCGCCGGTAGCGCATCAGTGGCTAGATCTGTATCTGGATAGAGAATGGTGATCGACTCGCGCGCTACTTGCTCCATTACCTTATCGGCTTCTGCGCGGTGCTCCCCTTGCAATATCTCTAATGCAGATGCGTTGACTAACACTTTTGTGAGGGGAATCAAGGACGGGGCTAATTCATTCGTCGCAGTGGATGTTTGAATATTCGTAGCTGCTAATGCCGCGACCGCGTCCTCTTCGGTTCGATATAAGTTTAACTTTAGACGCAAGATGCGGCGTAAGGATTGGTCGACATGGGCGGCAAAATCTGGGTCGGTGGTATACCGATCTTTAAAGAAGGTAACCGTCTCCATAATGTGCTGCTTTTCCGTCGCCCACTCTTCTGCTAATTCTGATTCGTGCAGATAGAGAAGATCATGGCCAGCAGTGAAGGCATCGTAAGCCACGCGCTGATGGGGATATTCTTGTAATGTTGCTTCGTAATAGCGGCGAATTGCAGGCGCGCCCAGAGCATCACTCATCAGAATGCCGCTGGATCGCCACTTGACAAATTGAGGCTGCGTGAGCAAATTATCCAAATCCTGCGCCAAGCTAATGGGCAGACCACGGCCTGGACTGTTGCGTTGGAGCGCACTGTAGCGCGTATGGGCCGACATCATCCCATCTGTCGCGCCGACATCACCATCTTGGGCAAGGATGGTGGAGGCTCGCCGTGTAACGCCAAAAAATGGATAGAGATCGACGCGCTGCAATTCGGCAATTTCTTTTTGTACGGTAGCTATCTCCTGCTCAGGGAGCCGATCGATATTGCCCTGGCCAGGGAAATGGCGAGCAATTGTTGCTACACTGCCATCACTGCCTTCATGAACGCCTGCAATATAGGCGCGTCCCATCTGGCTAACCCAGTAGGGATTGCCGCCAAATGAATGGACACCCTGCGCACCTAAAGCATCGGTGCGCGGTAGATCTACAACATCCAAATTAGGACCCAACAAAAGATTGATCCCGACTGCACGGAGCTCTCGCCCGACAATCTGTCCGACCTGACGCGTCAAGTCTGGATTCCAGGTCGCGCCCAGTGCCATCTGGGTAGGCAAGGCTGTAAAATCGCGACGCAAGGCCGTTGCAGGCAGATCATCTCCCATTTGCTCGACAGCTAGTAAGAGAGGAATGAAAGCCGGATCATTCGCCTTTTGTTCTGTATCGATCAGGCTAGAAAGTGGCCATTGCTGATCTGATAAAGGTTGCAATGCTTGATCGGCAGATAATTGGATGCCATTCGCCAGCGCCTGTAACTGATTGGTTAGGATAGCAACCTGTTGCGCAGTGCGCTCACCTTTAGCGTTGCTAAAGTTGCGCTGCTGTGAGCTAAGTACGATGCCGCCAATGCGATAGGTGTTAATCAGTTCGGCAATATCACCGTCAAGACTTGTATCGTTACCTTCAAATGTAATGACAAAAAGCTGCCCAACCCGTTCGATTGGGGACATGTTGGCGATTAGGACGTCGATTTGGGTATCCAGTAGCGCATCTGCTGGGGCAATATCGCTGGCCGAGTCTGTGGACGTCGGCAGCGGAGTTACAGACGGCAAGGCTACAGGCGACGTAACCACAGGCGACGTAACCACTGGAGAAATGGTAACGGGTAACGTTGTAACTGTGGATGGAATAACCGGCGACGTAATGACCGTTGACGTGATGACCGGCGACGTGATGACCGGTGACGTGATGACCGGTGACGTAATAACCGGTGACGTAATAACCGGCGACGTAATGACCGGCGACGTAATGACCGACGACGTAATGACCGTTGACGTGATGACCGGTGATGTGATGACCGGCGACGTGATAACGGTTGTTGTTACAAGTGATGATGTAACCGTACGCGTTGTCAGCGTAGTTTGGGCGTGTGCAAGCCCTGAGGATGAAGTTAATAGTAGCACAAAGCTAAGCAGTAAGCGATGCGCTTCCCACAGTCCTACTCGACAGCGAGCAGCTTGTTTTAGATGAAAATTTAAATGTTGATATAGATAAATAAACAAAGTGCTCTTTTGTAAATTGAAATAAACGTTTGATCATCCCCTGTCTGAAAAACTTACGCGACTGTGATCGCTTTTCCAAAAGCAGGTGCATGTCACGAATAGAGTATTGATTCGGTCTTTGAATGGCCAATAGGTTAGACGAGTTGGTTAGATAAATGAGTTTATCAGATAAAAGATGCTTTAACTATATGCCTTTGCTTTCAGGAGCCTTACAACTCTCAACTTTCAATTTCCTATGGCGCGTTATCGGCAGAAGGTTCCAATCGAAAATTGTTAACAGAACCGAGCGTGTTAAGACCGTAGGTAGGGTAAAACGGGTATTCATGCGTAAGAAGAGTTATTAAAGCATAGCCATCGTAGGTTTCACCATCAATTTTACCATCAAATGGTGATAGCTGAATTAAATAAATTATGCTAGGCTCTACTACGTTCTACTATGCAATCATACAATTCATTACGAAAACGTCCAAATTGCCTATAGACCTCGCGTGCTAGCCTATTTTGATAAATCCTGGATTCCCGCTATACTTGTTTGGAATTCTATATTAGAAATTTTATGTTTGCCCAAGGTGAGATCGCAACTACATTGCAAAGTGAATGTAAGATTTAATATGCCAAAAGCATAGTATGATGATGTAGGGTCGCGCTGACCCAAACACGTCGATTTTGAGGGAAGTTATGTACAATTTTGAACCAACCAGGTCAAATGGTGAGCAACCAGATGATCGTAGTGACATACCTGACAAAGCGCCTGCTGCACCCCAGAAGCCATTTTTGAGCGCTGTCTTTCAAGAGATTATTCAGGTCGTGCTGCCTGCTTTATTGTTGGCTGTAACCGTTCACCTTTTTTTAGCACAAGCCACTGTAGTCTTTGGACAAAGTATGGAGCCGAATCTTTCGGCCTATCAACGTCTAATCATCGATAAGATTAGCTATCATTTTCGCTCTCCCCATCGCAATGACATTGTTGTCTTGAAGGTGCCAACAATGGATGAATTGCTCGTTAAGCGCATTGTGGCCTTGCCGGGCGAAACAGTTAGGATTGAAAATGGCATTGTTTATATCAACAACGAGCCACTACCAGAGTTGTTTGCCCATGACCAATCCCCTCAAAATATGGAGACGCAAACTTTAGGCCCCTTGCAGTATTTTGTACTAGGAGATAATCGTGGCAACAGCAACGATAGTCGCGTCTTTGGTCCGATCGATCGGGAATATATTGTTGGCCGTGTCTGGGTGCGGTATTGGCCATTAAACCAGTTTAAGTATTTCTAAGTTTTCATGAACTCCAGACGGTGGAGTAACGTTACTAAAATAATTGTCACGGCCGCGCTGGTTATTCTAGCAATCGTGTTCGTGGTGGTATTTCGGGCGATGATCTCTCCTACGATCGTCGCCTTTTTGCTTACTTTCATCCTCAGCTATCCTGTCAATTGGATTCAGCGCCAAACAGGTTGGGCGCGCGGCACCACGATTGCTGCCCTTTATGGTCTCATCCTGGCCTTAGTTGCTCTCACCCCTGCACTGCTCTTTCCACGGTTGGTCGCGCTCTTTTTGTCGCTGCGTACAGCATTAGAAGAATTGATTGCGAGCTTGCAGACTACGGCTGGTCCCGTTTTTATCTTTGGTGGCTACCAGTTATCTGTCGATAATGTACTGCAACAAATTGGTGATGCCTTGCAGAATATCTTATTGCTGGCAACGGCCAATCCGATGTCGATTTTGCAAGGCGTGACAAATGGCGTTTTGATCGTTGTTTATGTACTTGTTGTCAATTTCTGGCTACTAAAGGACTTACATACATTACAACGGTTGGCTATCCGCATGGTGCCGGCCAATTACCAGGAGGATATGCGCCGGCTCGGCCAGGAACTGGGCGAAGTTTGGCAAGCATTTCTGCGTGGTCAACTCTTTGTCTGTTTGGCGATGGGCTCGATCACGTGGGTTGCATTAGTCATCATTGGTATGCCCAATGCCGGTGGTTTAGCGCTGTTGGCTGGGGTGATGGAATTTTTGCCATCTGTGGGCCCCGGCATCAGTGGGACAATCGGTACTGCGGTGGCTCTCTTTCAGGGATCAACCTGGTTGCCCGTTGGTCATGTCACATTCGCCATCATTGCTCTGATCATTTATTCGATCACTGCCCAAATCGAGAATATCTATCTGGTCCCCAATCTGTTAGGCGGGCGCGTTAAGTTGCATCCAGCCGTTGTGTTTATCGGCACGATCAATGCCACCATCGTCTTTGGCGCACTGGGCGTTTTGTTGGCTACGCCTGTTATTGCAAGTGCACGAATTATCTTTTCCTATCTCTACCATAAACTCGTTGATCTGGATCCTTTCGAGTCTACCGGTCCGCAACAAATAGGCGTGCGGATCCGTGGCTTGATTGGGGGGCGCAAGATCGAGGCCCTTATCTTTGAACTTGATGGTACATTGACTGGCTTGGATTTAGGGCTGGCTGAGTGGGCGAGCACGCACTTACCTTGGTTGGATCGCGCTGTAACCCCGGCGCAACGTCAAGCTATTGCCCGCTGGTTGATGGTTCGATGCGAAGGGACAATCAACTTTGTGATTAGCCAACTGGGGCGGCTGCAATTGAACCACGATTTGAAGCGTGTATTACCGATACTCGATCGGTTGCAGGGTTTTACACCTGTGGAGCAGATGACGCTGTTACCTGGCATGGCAGAGACACTCCGCGAACTGGCAGGTCGCTATCAATTAGGGCTGGTTTCGACCCGTGATTGTGACGCGGTAGAAAAATTTCTGGCCCACGCTGGTCTTGCCGATTTGTTCGATGTCGTAGTGGGGCGTGAAGATGTACGCAATCTGTTGCCACACAGCGAAAGTTTACTTGTGCTAGCGACAAGATTAAATGTTGATCCTAATCATATATTGATCCTGAGCGATACAGAGATTAACCTGCGTGCCGGTCGTGCTATGGAAATGGCAACCGCTGGCGTTCTGTGGGGTCTGGGCCGTGAGCCTGAACTGCAAGAAACAGATCTCATATTACCTACAACCTTTGACTTGCTTGAATGGTTGTAGGTAAAGCGTATTTTGCTCTATAGTCGTCGGCTTATGGTAATCAGTTGATTGTATGCCAACTTGCATGCTTACCAGACTGTCAAGCATAAAATACAATTATTGATGGCAGCCCTCAGAAAATCTATGCTAAAGTGTGGACTATGAACTGGAGAAAAGTTGCACAGTTGGCTTTGGTGCATGTGGGGGTAACGATTACCGTCGTGCCTATCACTGGCACACTGAATCGGATTATGATTGCTGACCTCCATTTGTCGGCGTTGCTGGTAGGTATATTGGTCGCGTTTCCTTATTTACTCTCGCCCTTGCAAGTAATTATGGGCAATTGGGCAGATAGTAACCCTGTATGGGGGCGTCATCGTTCGCCTTGGATGGTGCTGGGTGGCTTAATGGCTGCATTTGGTGGCTATTTGGCTCCGCACGCTGTTTTCTTGTTCGAGGAGAATTTTGTTATAGGGCTTGTGCTGTCTATGCTCACGTTTACCGTCTGGGGGGTTGGGGTCAATATGGCTTCTGTAAGTTACCTTTCCCTGGTGAGTGAATTAAGTGTAGAAGACCCACGCTGGCGCAACCGTTCGATCAGTGTGATGTGGACTACGATGATCGTTTTTATCATTGTCACTTCAATCGTTCTGTCGCGCATGTTAGACCCGTACAGCCGCGAGGCGTTATACACGGCATTTGGCGCCGTTTGGATGGTGGCCTGTTTCCTGATTTTGGTAGGATCCAGTGGCATAGAGCCGGCGTCCAAAGCTGGTCGGCGTGCAAAACATACCGCAGATAATCCATTAACTGCATTTCGCTTGCTGACCGATAATCCTTCGGCACGCCGTTTCTTCGTCTATTTGCTGGTCGTATTGGCAAGCTTCTATGCGCAAGATGTGGTCTTGGAACCCTATGGCGCTCAAATTCTGGGTATGTCGGTTGCCATGACCACACGGCTGACGACCGTGTGGGGAACGGGGTTGCTGATAACGTTGATCGGTGGCCTGTTGATCGTCCGTGCGATTGGTAAAAAGCGCAGTGCAAACTTGAGCGCTGTTGTTGCCGCGATTGCTTTCATTTTTATTATTGTTGCCGGTATCATGCGCGATGAGCGTGTTTTCATCGGGGCAGTTTTGCTGTTGGGTCTAGGCAATGGCTTAATGACCATGAGCAATCTAAGCTTTATGTTGGATATGAGCATTCCACAAGCGGCTGGTTTATATATGGGTGCTTGGGGCGTGGCAAACTTTGCTGGGCGCGCTATCGCAACGATCGGCAGTGGCTTTCTGCGTGATAGTATTCACCAGGTAACGGGTAACTTATTGGCCAGTTATGTGACAATTTTTAGCCTGGAAGCGATCGGGCTGTTGACGACAATTTGGTTGTTCCGTAAAATTTCTGTCGCCGAGTTCCAGCGTGACGCCAATCTGCGCATCCACGAAGTCCTAGCATTGGCTGGTGACTAAGGATTTTGTTATGAAAAATACTACGATTCACGAGATGAGGCGTGATTATGTTGAAAATATTAATTAGTTATGATATGCAACCAGGCAAAGAGCGCGAATGCCAGGATTATTTAGTCAATAAGTTGGCGCCGGGCCTGGCAAAATTAGGATTTCGTATCTCTGAAGTCTTGTATACGATGTGGGGCGAATCGCCACAAATTCTCAGCGGCGGTGTGGTTGAAAATCTGGAACAGGCACAAAAGATTTTTCAATCCAGTTCCTGGGAAAAATTATCCAACGGGATGGAAGCGCTCACCGAAAATTTTAAGGTACGCGTGGTCAGACCGCACAGCGAGAATTAAGGGCTAACTTACCACTGTAGCTTATCGGTTCACCTGGGCAGCTTTGTTCGTTAGAAACTTTTGCTTGCAACCTGGGGTTGTGAGTTGGAATTCTGAAATGTCTAGATCCCAAAACGAAAAAAAGCCATTGGCATTGGTGGTTTTTTTAGAAAATATAGGTCACATTCATGGTTTGCGGCTACCCAAGCTAGCCATGAATGTGATCGACTTTGTGACTGAAGAATACGCCAAACTATTACTGCGTCTATTCGGCGCCTATCAGCGTTACAACCGAGTTATCATATTAGAAGATGAAGACGCTAATGGTCCCGCTCTCGTCCAAGCGCTTACAGGCGCCAGCCGTACTCACCAGGTAGATATATTGCTCTTGGTGCATGGTAACCAGGGCTGTTTGGTGGGCCACCAGGGCAAGCAAATGGTCGGTGCGGAGACCTTTGCCCCTTTGATTAGGGCATATCAACAAGATCCAGCTTTGCTTGATCTGCGTATGGTATACGGATTAAATTGTTATGGTCTCAGTTTGGCTCAGACGTGGATCGCGCTGGGCGCCCAAGCGGTTAATGGGGCAGTTGGGGTCAATTGGTTGCCAGAACCTAGCCTCTCAGTCTTTCTCTATCAGTGGCTGCACGGACGGCCTTATAGCCAGGCGGTAAGAAGTAGCAATCAACGGGCAAATCAAGTCTGGCGTCGGATATTAAAACCAGACGTGCAGGGCAAGGATCATGCTTGGCTACAGAGTAGCCGCCAAGTGATATTTGGGACGCGTGATGTTACTATCAATTCATAAGTAAACTAACTGGCATCATGGCGATTCGCTATGCCTTGACCAATTTTGCTGTGTAAAAAGACCCGAAGGCGACAAAGCCTTCGGGTCTTTTATGTCAACTTGTATTCTGCAAATTGTTAGCGGTTGTCAACATATATTCAAAATCAACCGCCACTCTGCTAGGGTTTTGTCGCTTTTCGATAGGTTAGGTAGTAGCTGACATGAATCCCATAGTTGCGTTGTTCAATACTACCCATGCCGGCGCCATGCAAAATATCGCTAGCCATTCCTTCTACTTTAACATTATACGCATAGCCAGCGGCGTACATCTGAAAATTAAACCCATAATCTGGTGGTGCTTTGTCCTCTGTGGGCCCTGTAGTGGCGCCTTCACCCCACCAAACTGTCACTGGATGGCCAACAATCCGGTTGCCGTTTTCGTCTAACAACTCAACATAAATATGATGGGTGCCACCCGCCTCTGCTTCATTGGCCCAGCGCGCCTCTGCCAGCCGCCAATAGGGTTGACCAGATGGTACATTCGCTTCTTCAACAGTTACCCCTAATTGATCGAGCCGTGGGTCCCATGCGCGTGGCGCAGGTGCGGCGGCGGCCACAACTAGTTCGGGCGGTGGTGCCTCAAGTGGCGCTGCTCGGGCCGCAAATTCCTGCGTCTGTGCTTGTAACTGGGGTTGTTGCAGGTCCGACGGTGCCATAGTGGGCATCAGCGTTGCCTCAGCGGCCATCGCAACGGCCACTGGTGTACCACTAGCAACCATGGGCGTATTAGTCGGCATTGGCGTGTAGGTAGGCGTAGGCGGTGCTTCACTATCGGCCGCCGCTAGGGCCTGGGCCATATCGCCATCTAATGCGGCGACATCGTAACTGCCTAGCGAATAAACCGCCGCCAAGGCGCGCGATGTAATTGATAAAGATGTGCCATTAGCGACGCTGGTTCCACTGATCAAGCTGATCAGAACCGAAGGAACAACTACGCCGATGATAAAGAGGATCAGCAGAATGATCAAGGCCAGACGCAGTTTTGCGCCCCCACTCAAACCTGCAAACCAATCCGCAAAGCCTGTCCGCTCCTGAGATTGAGCAGCGCGGGAGCCAGTCCGTTGGCGGCGTGATGGTGCGCCGGGTGGGGGGATGACTGCTGGCTCGTAGGGAGCCATGGCGGTGCCGCCTGGTGCATCTGTAAAGCGTTGGCTGAGAATACGGCTAATATTGATCGCCAGGCTTGGGTAGCGAGTGACCAGAGTATCGAAATCTTTCTTATTCAACATCCAGACGTCGGCATCGGTTTCCGCAAAGGCAGTTGAATTACGTGGCTGGTTGGTTAGTAAGGAACGTTCACCAAAGGCTTCGCCTGGGCCGACTATCCAATTGCCGCCATTCAAGGGTTGAATGCGCACTTGGCCTTTTTCTAATAAGTAAAGCGCATCAGCCGGGCTGCTAGCACGGTAGATCTGCTCTCCAGCCCGAAAGCGTGTGGGGCGTAGATGCTGGATCACCTGTTTCATGTCGGTTGGATTTAGATCGGCCAGTAATTGAAAACTACGAAAACGATCTTCACTGCGGTCAATTTGGTCGGCTGATAAGCGGTTGGCGAGTCCTTGGCTTAGAGCCTTACCAATCGCCGGATGGTGTACGGCCAAGTCATCAAGATCGGCTTTGTAGAGAATCCACAGATTGGTATTACGAGTGGCGGTGGCATCTTCAGTGCGGATCAGTCCACTAAATAAGCTCATTTCGCCAAAAAAGCCATTGGTGCCAATGCGGGCTTTTTCTTCAACGACACCGTTGGGATTCTCTTCGGTCAGTTCAATTTCACCGCTTTCAATCAGATAAAGAGCGTCACCGGCTTCGCCAATTCGGTAAACACGCTCGCCAGCAGGCAAGTGTTGCAATACCATGCGCTGCGCAATCGCCTGCATACTTTGCGGCGGTACTTCGGAAAAGAGGGGCATTTGGGCCAGGCGTAGCACGGCTTGGGTCTGGTCCGCCTTGCCCAACCGCGAACGCACGTTGCGGCCCAAACTGCGGCGCAGGCCGGGATTGCGACTGTTCACTGCTTGAAAGTTTTCTACCGGCAGCACCCACAACAGGCTTTCATCTGTTGCAATGGCTGTACTCGTATATGGTTTATTAGTCAGGAGCGCTAACGCGCCTAAGATGGCGCCTGCTTGGAGTTGTTGCGGCTCTTGCTCGGGCGAGTTCGCTTCAGGACGCAATTCGAATCCGCCGCGTTCAATGATAAACAGCCCCGCCGACATTTCGCCTGCTCGGTAGAGGGTTTCATTGGCGTTGATGGGCCTTGGCTGTAATTGGTTGGCGATTGCTTGTAATGTGTTGCGCGGTAGACCGCTCAATTCTGTGGTGCGCGCCAATCTTTGCACCAGGTAATCTTCCATCTGCGCCAGCAAGCTACCAAAATTTTTGCTCAACTGGATCCCAATGGCCGGATGTTGCAGGACCAATTCGCGTAATTTTCGATCGGGCAGCTTCCAGAAATCAAGATCAGAGACGCTAACTGTGTTCACATCCTGGGTTGCGCCACGAAAGAGTGTTGCATCGCCGATAAGACTGCCTGGACCCAACGCGGCCAGGTTATGCCCGTTTTCGGTCGTAAGGCGAACAAATCCTTTTTCAATTAGGTAGAGGGCTTCGCTCTGATCGCCGGCTTTGAACAAAACCGAATTGCTCGGGCAATGAGCGGCGACAAAACTCTCTGCCAAAACCTCGAGCTCGTGATCTGCTAGGCCCATAAAGGTCGGTGCAAACTTAATCAGGTCGTTTCTCACAAAGTCTCCCTGCCATCAAAGCATCATGTACTTTGTTATTGGGTGCTGGGTTATCGAACCTATCTGAAAATTGATATAGGCAAAGACCACCGGTCTACCAACTGAGTGGTCATTGCGATTTTCGGATAGCTTTTAGTAGCGTCGTTTAAAGGTCACAGTCCAACTGTAGTGACCATAGCAGCCCGTTTGGTCGACAAAACTTTTGCAACTTGCATCATCGGTACAAAAATTGCCCTTAATCAGGTCCTCGTAGGAGATTTCCCACGGTTTCGTCGAGAGATTGTACACTTCATCGCTCGTGACTTCACGTCCATCGGCGTCACGAATAATTTTTACCGCCTGACCACCACCCAAGACAAATTCAGTCATGCCATCGCCCTTGCCTTGGGCACCAGTCACATAAACTTCTTGTGCGCCATAAATTGCCTGGACTGCGACACCATTTAACAGACCGCCATTGGCATCTAGGACACGGACTCTTAGTTCACGTCCCTGTCCGCAAGTAACCGAAGGACCGTTAAGCTGGCCGCCATTTTCAACGACATCCCACAAATGTTTCTCGATCACGAGAAAGTCGTTGCCGCTGGTGGCCGGTGCTGGCACAGCTGTTGGTTCGCCTTCTGCTACGACTGGTGTCGGTGCAACAACTTCTGTGGGGGCCGGGGTTGGCGCTTCTACGACAGGCTCTGGTGTTGCTGTGGGTGGTGGTAGTGCAATGTTAGTGGCTAAGGCAACAGTTGTTGTATCACCCGACGCTTCGACCAATGGACCATAGACCCATCCCTGTTGTCCGGTCGCCAGTGTAACCTGCCACCAATCCCCTGTCTCATTTTTACCAATAATCGGTGCCGCAATGCCAGTTTCCAGCCCACCAACGACATCGTAATTGGTGCCCGGTCCACTGCGCACATTCGCCAAATCGATCGCTTTGGCCATCGGTTCTGTAGACGGTAATTCCGCCACCACCGTAGGCGTGATAATTAGGGCTGCGGCTGTCGTTGTTACAGCCGTGCTGATCGTGGCTGTATTGGACAGTGTTGATGCTGGATCGGCACTCAACGTTGATGTTGTAACGCTGATGGCCGCGACTTGGTTGACCGCGATGCTAGTTTCGGACGTTAAAGGGTTGGATGGCGCGACAGGCTGAGAGTTAAGTGCCGTCTGCGATTCGGTGATCGTTGACGCGACTTGGGCTGAAGGTGCAAGGGCCGCATTCGCTGTATTTACGCTCTCTACTAAATTGTGATGGGTTGCAAAACGGCTAATTGGTTCTGATTGTAATCCCATATCACTAGCCAAGCGTACAAGAGCCATCATCGCATCTTGATCACTATTTTCGGATAGCACACTTTCTGTCACATAGACCAACCACTGGATCGGGTTAGCTACATCGATTGCATTGAGTGCTGTTTGGGCTTGGGCTAAATCATTGCTTGCTTGATAAGCCAACGCAATTTGTTTGGT
>Ga0105046_10002693_pt1 | contig 28050 bp, 16 predicted proteins | sample MAT03_FD_78385 | JGI IMG/M metagenome (GOLD analysis project Ga0105046, IMG submission 78385) | Freshwater microbial communities from Lake Fryxell liftoff mats and glacier meltwater in Antarctica - MAT-03 (megahit assembly) | ecosystem: Environmental > Aquatic > Freshwater > Ice > Liftoff... | reverse complement strand
TTCTCGGTGAACGTGCCAGAACCGTCCTGGCTGAAGGTGGCGCGACATTCGCTGGGCAAAATGCTGAGATCCGGGCAGCCGTTGAAGCATCTCAAGAATTCACTCCGGATGCTGAAGTACGGAAGCTGGCTGAAGCAGGAAGCCCGCCGTGGTCGGTTCCTTTACCTGCCGGCCGAGGACGTGACGCAGCATCTCGAGGCCGCGGGCTGGACCAAGATCCGCCATCGGCTCAGCTATAGCGGTCAGGCGTTTGTCTTTGAAGCGGTGAACCCCGGCACAACGGTGGCCCATGCGTAGTCGCTGGATCCCCCTGAGCCTGCCGCGGGTCTTCATGCGGGACATGCTGCACTTCGCGGCGAAGGTGCCCAGCGTGCCCGTGCAGCGGCGGATGAACCTGTCCCAGGTCGCCATTGCCAGGCTCTCGGCGGGGCGGCCCTCGTGGCCGGCGCTCTTCCTGAAGGCGTTCGCCAATGTCGCCCAGGAGATGCCGGTGCTTCGCCGGGCGTACGTCAAGCTGCCGTGGGCCCACATTGTGGAGTATCCCACGAGCGTGGCGAGCATCGCGGTGGAACGGGATTACGACGGCGAACCGGCTGTGTTCTTCGGCCATATCAGCAGCCCGGCGAAGCTCTCGGTCTATCAGGTTCACGCGAAGATCCGCGAACTCAGCGAGGCGCCGATCGAGAGCATCAAGCAGTATCGCAAGGTGCTGATGCACTCCAAGCTCCCCACCTGGCTGCGGCGCTTCGGCATGTCCCTGGGCCTCAACATCTCGCGGACTCGCGCAGGCCTTTTCGGCACCTTCGGCGTGAGCGTGTACTCCTCACTGGGGGCCGAGTCGCTGCATCCGATCTCGCCGCTGACAACAACGCTGACGTACGGCGTGATCCCTGCAAGTGGCGAAGTGGACGTGCGTCTGGTGTACGACCATCGCGTGCTCGATGGCGCGACCGTGGCCCGCGTGCTCGCGAAGCTCGAGGAGCAGCTAAACGGCGCGGTGCTAGCGGAACTCCGAGCCGTCACCGAGATGGCGAGACTCGCAGGCTGATATTTGCGGCAACGGCGTCCCTCCGGTGCCACGGTCCGAGCGGTTCTGAATCCCTCTCTACGCGACGATTCCCTTCGCCACTTCGCCCTTCACGTCGGTCAGTCGCATCTCGCGGCCGCTGTAGCGGAAGGTCAGTTTCTCGTGATCCAGGCCTAACAGGTGCAGGATCGTCGCGTGCCAGTCGTGGATGTGCGTGCGGTTCTCGACGGCCTCGAAGCCGTAGTCGTCGGTCTTGCCGTAGGTGATGCCGGGCTTCACGCCGCCGCCGGCCATCCACATCGAGAAGCCCTTGTTGTTGTGGTCCCGGCCGTCGTCGCCCTGGCTGGTCGGCGTGCGGCCGAACTCGCCGCCCCAGAGCACGAGCGTGTCCTTGAGCAAGCCTCGCTGCTTCAGGTCGGTCAGCAGGCCGGCGATCGGCTTGTCGATGGCAGTGCAGTTCCGGTCCAGGTCCGCTTTCAGGTTGCGGTGATGGTCCCAGCCGCCCGCGGTGACCTCGACGAAGCGGACGCCCGCTTCGAGGAATCGCCGTGCGAGGAGGCACTGTTTGCCGAAGCGTTCCGTCGCCTGCTGATCGACGCCGTAAAGCTCCTGTGTCGCCTTGGTTTCGCCGGAGATGTCCAGGGACTTCGGCAGCTCGGCCTGCATGCGGAAGGCGAGTTCGTACGACTCGATGGCCCCCTCGACGCCGGGATTGGCACCGTCAGCTTCGAGGACATTGCGGTTGAGCGATTGCAGGAAGTCCAGTTGCAGACGCTGGGTATCGGTGGAGCGTCGCGAGTTCTTGAGGTTGCTGACGCGAGTCGAGTCGCCGCCACCGGTGGGGCCACCGAGCGCGAAGGCACCGTTGCCGATCTTCATTCCCTGGTAGATCGCGGGGAGAAAGCTGGCCCCGTAGTTTGCGGAGGTCTGCTGGGGTGCGGGCGAGAGCGTGAGAAAGCCGGGCAGGTTCGCGTTCTCGGTGCCGAGGCCGTAAAGCGTCCAGGCGCCCAGGCTGGGCCTTGGGAACTGGGCGATGCCGCAATGCATCTGAAGCACGGCCTGCGGATGGCTGGGCAGGTCCGTGGCCATGCCGTTGAGCAGGCAGAGGTCGTCCGCATGCTTCGCGAGTGCGGGGAAGAGGTCCGAGATCCACTGCCCGGACTGGCCGCGTTTCTGGAACTTCGCTTGCGGCCCCAGCAGCTTCGCGCCGCTGAATCGGCCGCGGCTCGAGGGCTTGCCATGATCCGCGAGAAGCTTCGGCTTGTAGTCGAAGGTGTCAACATGGCTCGGCCCGCCATCCATGCAGAGGAAGAGCACCCGCTTGGCCTTCGCGGGGAAGTGCGAGGCCTTCGCTGCCAGCGGGTTCGCCGCCGCCTCCTTCGCAGCCGCCTCGTGGGCCATCGCCGCGAAAGCGAGGTAACCGAACCCCGCGGCGGTTGTCTTCAACATCTGGCGACGTGTGGACATCATTTCTCTCCGTTGAACTGAGGCACCGGCGACGCGCCGGTCTTGGATTTCATTCCGAGTTCCGAGTTCCGAGTTCCGAGTTTCTTAGCGGCGGTACTGGAACTCCGCGCTCGCGATGAGGGCCTGGCAGAACGCGCTCCACGCACTTCGCTCCACGCGGAAGCTGGGAGTGCGGTCCTTGATTGCCGCAACACGATACTGGCTGATGAAGGCCTCCGCGGCTTGCAGTTCCTTCTCCACCGGCGGCCGACCGTAGAACTTCAGGTACGCTGCCCGCACTCGCTCGCTTGTGGTGGTTGTCTCCTTCAGCAACTTCATGGCAGCCTCGTCGGCGGCGTTCATCACGAAGCTGTTGTTCAGCATGAACAGACCCTGCGTTGGCACGTTGGTCGACGATCGCGAGGCCACCACGTTGCCTGGGTTGGCGCCGTCGAAGAGTTCCAGCGATTCCGGCAGGTTATCGACGACCAGCGCGAGGTAAACCGAACGGTGATTGTCCGGCCCTTGCGTCTCCACGAGGGAACCCAGACGTGGGCGGAACGACGGGCCTTCCCCCGCGCGTGCGACTGGCGAACCGATCGGCGCCTTGCCATCCAGTTGCCCGCTCACCTGAAGAATCGCATCGCGGAGCACCTCGGCTTCCACTCGTCGCGGCGACATCCGCCAGAGCAGCACGTTATCGGGGTCGGCTTCGAAGGCCGCGGCGTCCTGGTGCGAATCGAGTTGATAGGCATGACTCAGCACCATTCGCCGGATGAGCCGTTTGACGGACCAGCCATCTTTCATGAACTCAAGGGCGAGGTGGTCGAGCAATTCCGGATGCGAGGGCGACTGACCCGCGAGGCCGAAGTTGTCCAGCGTGGGCACCAGGCCGCGGCCGAACAGGTGAGCCCACACGCGATTCACCATCACGCGAGAGGTCAACGGATTGTCCCTCGCCACCAGCCAGTCCGCGAGTTCCTTGCGACCGCTGCCGCTGCCGATCGCCGGCACCGAATCGCTGACGATGTGAGGCACGCTACGCGGTACAACGTCGCCCGGCTTGTCCACATCACCACGGACATACATCGGGCTGTTCGACGGACGGAAGCGTTCGCGTGCTCCCATCGCCATCAGCTTCGGCTTGCCATCCGCATCGTACTGGTCCAGCTTCGCCTGCGTGAGGTTCATCTGCGAGAAGGTGAAGATGTTCGTGACGGGGTCAGCCCCGTTATTCTCGGACAGTTTCTTGCGGAGATCCTTCACTGTCTTTTCGAGGTCGGTGCGGCCCGTCGTGGAGAGGGTCTTCTCGATCGCGGACGGGGCCGAGTTCTTGGGCAGTTCGATCAGGTCCGATGGCCGTTGCGATTGCACGAAGCGGACGGTGCCATAGCAGGTCTCGGTGCTCCTGAAGATCCCCGCGAGGGCGTAGTATTCCTTCTGCGGGATCGGGTCGAACTTGTGATCATGGCAGCGGGCACAAGCGACCGTGACGCCAAGGAATGCCTGGGTCACCGTGTCGATCTGTTCGTCGATCACATCCATCTGGAACTGGGTCGCGTTGCGTTCGTTGAGCGCCTTGGGCCCGAGCGCGAGGAAGCCCGTCGCCACGATTCGCTCGGACTTCGCACGGTCGTCGCCGCCGGTCATCAGGTCGCCAGCGATCTGCTCGCGGACGAATTGATCGTAAGGCTTGTCCTTGTTGAAGGCCGCGATGGCGTAGTCGCGAAAGCGCCAGGCGTGGGGGTAGTTGAAGTTCGCCGTCTTGCCGCTGGACTCGGTGAAACGGGCAACGTCCATCCAGTGGCGGCCCCAGCGTTCCCCGAAAGCCGGCGAGGCGAGCAGGCGATCAACCACCTTCACGAAGGCGTCCGGCGAGTGATCCGCGACGAACGCCTCGACCTCATCCGACGTGGGCAGCAGACCGGTGAGGTCAATCGTGACCCGACGAATCAGCATCCGCTTGTCCGCCTCGCCGACTGGCTTGATCCCCTTGGCCTCCAGTTTCGCCAGCACGAAGCGATCGAGATCAGAGGTGGCCCAGCCCCGGTCCTTCACCGCGGGCGCGGGCACGCTCTTGAGCGGTTGGAAGGCCCAGTGCTGCCGGCCCTTCGCAATCTCGTCTGCCGTGAGTCCGTGAGTCTTCGGTGCTGCACCGCCGCCCTCTCGCGGGTCGGGGGCGCCGGCGCGAACCCACGTCTCGAAGTCCGCGATGACCGTGTCCGGCAGCTTCTGCTTGGGGGGCATCGCGGTGCGGTCGTCCTTGTGGCGAATCGCCGTGATGAGCATGCTGCGATCCGGATTGCCAGGCACGATCGCGGGTCCGCTCTCGCCGCCAGCGCGTGTTCCATCCTTCGAATCCAGGATCAGGCCGCCCTTGAGCTTCTCCGCGTCCTTCGAGTGACACTTGTAGCAGTGCTCGATGAGAGCCGGGCGAATCTTCTTCTCGAAGAAAGCCGCCTGCTCGGCCGTCGGTCGATCGTTGAAGGCGCTTGATCCTTTCGCGGAAGCAGGCGGGGGCGCCATGGGCTCTTGCTTCTTCCCTCCCCCAAGGATCTGCGGCATCTTCTGCAACTCGGCGAGAGTGAGGCTGCCATTCTTATCCGTGTCGAGAGCCTCGAAGAGCCGGGCCGTGATGGCCGGATTCTCTTTGGTCTTCGGATTCCGCGCTGCGATCGCCTTGAACTCCTCGAGCGACAGCTTGCCGTCTTTGTTGGTGTCGCCGAAGCGGAAGATGAACTCCGCGTTGAAGGGCCGGGCCTTCGGCTCCTGAGCCGTGCTGAACGGGCCTCCCAGGATCGCGATGCCAAGACCCAGGGCCAGGCACAAGAGAGATGTTCGCATCGCCAGTTACCTCACTTCGAGAGTCCGGGGCCGTGTGAGAATGCCCGGCCATCTATTCTCGCCACAGCGAGCCAAGGTTTCACACGAGATCCCTCTCGCTGCCAATTTAAACGGGAACCCAGGCGAACGAGAACAATTCTCATTCGGTTCTCACGGCGAATCGCTGGGAAAGTGTAAACAATGAGAGCGAGGTGAAACTCGAAAAAGGTGATGTCGTTCAGGGGTGAAACATCAAGACTTCAGCCGGAGTTGTGAGTTGAGGATGGGGACATCTGTCTTACCTCTTGTCCTGCATTCCGAGTGCGAGGCCGGCGAGCGCGAAGGGCTTGATCACGCCATTGGGCCAGTCGGCGAACTTCTTCTTATCCTCGCCGAGTCGGCCTGCCTGGCGTGCAAAGGCGAGTCGGCCCCAGGCGTGGCCGGCGCACCACTTCGACCGATCCTCGGGAAGCTCGACGGCTTCCACGGGTTCGCTGGGCGAGCGTTCGATGCGTTGTCGCGTGATCTCGCCCTGGGCCCATTCGCGATAGCCGCCGGTCGGCAGCGTGTCCGCCAGGGCTTTCGCCTCGGTGATCTTCCCTTCCTTCGCGGCCAGTTGAGCGAGCCGATAAACGCGCGAGGCCCCTCGTTTCATATCGGCCGGGCTGAGCGACTTCAAATCCTTCACCAGCGACGCCGCGGCATCAAAAGCGGAACCCGGGTCGGTGGACCACTCGGCAATCTGCAAAAGGCCCGTGAGCTTGGAATCAATGGGGTTCGCGGATCGAGTCGCCAAAGCAAGGGCGTCGGCCGACTTGCCCGGATCCTTACTAAGGAGGTCCACAATCGCCGCACGCAGATCGGGCTCCTGGATCGGCCCCTGGGCGGGCACCTTGCGATCCATGATCGGCTTCTCGCCCGGGATCGTTCGCAGCAGAGCCTGAGCGGACGAAGGGAAAGGGAAGGGCGGCTTGGCTTTCGTCGTGCTCATTTCGCGGATCGGGGCTTCAAGTTCCCTTGCAATCTCCGTCGGCACGCTCGAGGGAGGATCCAGACGCTGGATTTCCAGGGCGATGATCGCTTTCGCCTCCAACTGCTCCGGGGGCAAAAAGAGTTGCGTGGCGACGTTCCGAGCCATCAGGCTCTGGCCGCGAGGCACGAGTTCCCGCACCAGTCGGCGAGCGATCGCGATGCGGAAATCGAAGTCCGAGTTCTCCTTCAAGTTCTCCAGCACGCGCTGAAGCTCTTCGTGAACGGTGTGCTGGCCGCTCTCGCTGATCTTGAGGATTTTTCTGGCGGTCGTGTCCGGCACCCAGGGATACCGCGTATGCTCTTTCACCTGGTCGGGCGTGCCGCCAAGCTGGATCACCACCAGCGCGAGTTCGCCGAGAAGGGCATTGCGGTCCGGCCGTTTGCGATCCTCCGGCTTCTGGCGTTCGAGGCGAAGCTCACCAAGAGCTTGCGAGAGGTGATCGCGAGCCTCCTTCAACCGATTCTTCCCCTCCTGAGGCGGCATCCGTATCTCGTGCTCGCCAGCAGCGAGTTCCAGGTTCGCCTTCATTAACATCTGCGTCGGTGCGGGAAGCTGCGACTCCTTCGGCGTGCTGTCGAACTGCTTGAGAGCCTCGGCCATCAGGTTTTCTTGCTTCTTCACATCCTTCTTCATGAACCACGAGAACGCGAGGCCGAGCACAACCAGCACCAGCGCGATGGGGATGCCGCGGACGATGAGTCGGTACGAAAGCGGCAGCGGGTCAAGGTCTTCCTCGATCGCGCCGGACTGGACCATCGAATCCACGGAGACCGACTGCGTCTGCGTGGAGGCTTGCACACCTTCGAGCGGTCCTTCTTCACGCTTGGCGAGCGAGGGAAGCCTGGAACTTTGCTGACGCCAGTTGTCGGTCTCGGCGATTTTGAGCTCAGGGACCCGCTGCCGACGCTGGCAGTCGGGGCAGAGAACGTTCTTGCCTGCCATCGTGGCCGGGACGCTCCACTTGTGTTCGCACATCTCGCAGGTCATCGGGAGGATGCGTTGCGTGGGGGCGGTCGACTCCTTCGCGGGCGGCTCATCCGCCAGGGCGTTCAAGGCGAGGCTTTCCGCATCCATGGGCGGTGCAATCAGTCGCGCAGCTGGCGGCGGGGTTTCCTGCACTGGGGCCGCGGGCTTGCGGGGCGGCGGCGCCACCTTCTGCGGAGCGGGCAACGCTGCGGTGTGCACGCCATTGCGGGTCGGGCCATCGGTCGCGGTGGTGGCCGGCTTTGTGACCGCCGCAGCGACGGGAGGAGATGTTGCAACCGGGGGCACCGCGTTCGCGGAACTGGTGACGGCGGCGGACTTCGCGACAGGAATCGGCGACGGGACGCCAGGAAGAGCTGCAGGCATCGCCGGGGAGGAAGACGAAGAGGCCGACGACGACGGACCCGCGGGAATCGTCATTACCTTACGGCAGGTTTCCGTACGGCAACGCGCTGTCTTCCCTGCAAGATCGTCCTTCAGACGATACAGCGTATTGCAGTGCGGACACCGGAAATCGATCGGCATGACGCGCTACTCGCCGCGAGAGAGGTTCGCCGGACAATTCTCAAGAGTTGCTATTATCCACACAGACCGGCGTCGGCAATCGAACACTTCAAGACATGGGCTTCTCCTATTCTACCAGAAACCCGCAGAAGCGAATGAACTCCCGCCAGCCAGAGCGCACCGGGAGCTTGGAAACCAACCTTCCTGTGACTGATTAACCGCTATTCTCGCTGCGGATCTTATTTCGCTGCCAACCGAAACCTTCCGCAGTTGCTTCCATTCTTCACAATTTTTTCCAGCCATCCCACTATCTCTCACTGCCAACTTCGAGATAAAGTAAATTCACTAACTGTCTCACAGGCTTGTCCTCCTCCTGTCCGGGGCGAAGAATACCCTCCGGCGAATGACGCACCATCGCGTTTGCCCGCGCGGAAACAGAGGAAGTGGCTCGTATGCATTGGCTCGTTATCCTTGGAACCGGGTTTTTCTTCGGCCTCGTGCTGACCCGCTTCGCTCGAAACTCCGCCGGTCGCGTCGGCCTGATCGATTCGCCGGACGGTCGGCGCAAGACGCAGTCGCGACCTGTTCCCGTGGCGGGCGGCGTTGCCGTGCTCTGCTCCGCGATCATCGCGATCCTCGTCGCTTACTTCTGCTTGCCGGAAGCCAGCAAGGCCCTGGTCGAGGCGACGCCCCACGGCCCAGCCTTGCTAATCGCGGCGATTCTGATCACTCTCGTCGGCGTCGTGGATGATGCCCGCAACCTTCGGGCGCGCTACAAGTTCCTTGGCCAGGTCCTCGCCGTCGGCGTCCTCATCTTCTTCGGCGACTTCCGGATTCACGTCATCAGCTTGCTGGGGCATCAGGTCGAACTCGATATGCTATCGATTCCCTTCACCGCCTTCTGGATGCTCGCCTGCATCAACGCCCTGAACCTGATCGACGGCATGGACGGCCTCCTCGGAACCGTCGGCCTCATCGCGCTCATGTCCCTGGCGGTGATCGCGACGATGGTCGGCCACACCTTCACCGCGGTGGTCGCACTCGCCATGGCCGGCTCGCTCATCGGCTTCCTCTGGTACAACCTTCCGCCCGCCACCATCTATATGGGCGATAGCGGCAGCATGCTCATCGGCCTCACGATCGGCGCCCTGGCGATCCCCGCTTCGCTGAAGGGCCCAGCCACGGTCGCGCTCGGCGCCCCCGTGGCCCTGCTCGTTCTGCCCATGATGGACACAACGGCCGCGGTCATTCGCCGCAAGCTCACGGGGCGGGGCCTGGCCACCGCCGACCGAGGCCACCTGCACCACGTCCTTCAACGAAACGGGCTCACCACGCGCCGGGCCCTGCTTCTCATCGCCGCCCTCGGCTTGATGGCCGCGGCCGGGGCTCTGGCCTCCACGGCCCAGAACAACGATGTGTACGCTCTCGTCGCCGTCGGCGGCGTGGTGCTCACCCTGCTCAGCACTCGTCTCTTCGGCAACGCCGAGTGGACCCTTGTGAAGAAGCGGCTCTTCGCCTCCGCGAAGGGCGTGTGGGGCGGAAATTCGGAAGGCGCGCCGTGGGAACTATCCGTTCGCCTGCAAGGCAACATCGACTGGGATCAAGTCTGGCACGACATCACGGACCGTGCGGACGATATGCAACTTTACTCGCTCTGCCTGGACGTGAACGCCCCGGCCCTGCATGAGAACTACCACGCACGCTGGGATCGCCGTGGCCCCAGCCAGCCCGAAGGCTACACCTGGCGGCTTGAACTTCCCCTCTTCGGCAGCGGCCACTTGCTCGGCCGGGTCACCGTCTCCGGTTCTCGCGATGGCACGTCCCTCACCGACACACTCATGACTCTCGCCAGCATCATCGAAGGCGTCGAGGCTCGCGCCACGGTTCTGACCACGCCCGTACACGGCACTCCGGCTTTGCCGATCGCTCCCCATCCCACCGCCGTGACCGCGTGAACGGTGCTTGAGCTCGCTCTCCTCGGCAACGGGGAACTCGAAACTCGGTCATGCTCGTTCAGCTGCGGAGCGCGGAACCTCAACCCGACGCGACCTGATCGCCTTCAACCGGCCACCCACTCGGGATCCACGACAAGTCGGTCCCAATTCCACGTTCCGAGTTCCCCGTTTCTGACTGGTGGACGCACTTCGCGAAAGCTGACATAATCGAGGAGAGTTCGCCGACTCGCGGCGATTGTGATTCCCCACCACCTCTCCGGAGCCTTCTCATCATGTCGCGACTCTCTCGGCGATCGTTTCTCAAGCGATCCGCTCTTGGTGGTGCCATCGTTGGCCTGCCCGCTTCGAGCTATCGGGCCGCCTTTGCTGCGGAATCGCCCAGCGAGCGGGTTCGCGTCGCCATGATCGGCGTCGGCAACCAGGGCGGGCCGAAGAACAACATGAAGTACTTCCTCAAGAACATCGTCGCCCTCTGCGATCTCGACAAGAACTACCTCGCCGAGGCCAGCGACTTCCTCCAGAAGCAAGCGAACCTCCAGGCGACGATGACCGACGACTACCGCAAGGTTCTGGACTCGAAGGACGTGGACGCCGTGGTGGTGACCGTGCCGGACCAGTGGCACGCCTTGATGACGATCGAGGCCTGCAAGGCCGGTAAGGATGTGTACTGCGAGAAGCCGTTGACGCTCGTGATCGGTGAAGGCAAGCCGATGATCGAGGCGGCCCGGAAGTACAATCGCGTGGTGAACACCGGCACCATGCAGCGTAGCGGCGAGGAGTTCAAACTTGCCGTCGATCTGATCCACAAGGGAATCGTGGGCCAGGTGAAGCATGTGAACGTGACGCTGCCCAGCCCGAACTGGATCGCCAGGGCCGGGATGCCCGTTCCGGATAGTGTGCCGCCCGAGGGCTTCGACTTCGATCGCTGGCTCGGGCCGGCGCCGCTACGGCCTTACAACAAGAACCGCGTCCACTACCTCTTCCGCTTTTTCTGGGACTACAGCGGCGGCCAGCAGACCAACTTCGGTGCCCACCACCTTGACCTCGCCCAGTGGGGCCTGGGCATGGACGACAGCGGCCCCGTCAGCGTCGAGGGCCGCTGCGTCTTGAATCCAGATGGCTGGTACGAGACGCCGGACACCACCGAGATCAACTACACGTACGCCAACGGCGTGACGATGACCTGCCGGCAGAAGCTGAACACCAAAAGCCCCGACCAGGGCACCGAGTTCATCGGCGACAAGGGAAGCCTGTTCGTCTATCGCGGCGGGATCGTGACGACTCCGAAGGAGTTGCTCAAGGGCGTGGAGTTGCCGAAGGTGGCCGGTTCGCAGGCGAACATCGCCCACGTCAACAACTTCCTGGAATGCGTGAAGACTCGCAAGAAGCCGAACGCGGACGTCTCGATCGGCCATCACAGCGCCATCGTCTGCCATCTCGGCAACATCGCGGTGCGGACGAAGAAGAAGATCGCCTGGGATCCCAAGACGGAAACGATCGTCGGCGACGCCGAGGCCGCGAAGTGGTTGACAAAGGAATACCGCAAGCCCTGGAGCCTGGGTTAAGGATAATTAGGCGAACCCGGAGCTTACGCTTCAGGTTCGCCTGGATTCGCCACTTGGTACGCTCCCGCGATCGCCCCCGACGACTACCAAAAATGATGATCCCCCAACAAAATGCCTATGCTACACTGAAGTTAAGCTTGTTGAGGTTTCTCCTACCGATCCGGGTTGCTCCCGCGTCTCAGGTTCCATGCCATGCCACAGCGAATCGCGATTGCTCTCCTGCTCACCTTCGTCGCCTTGCCGGCACTTGGCGCGGAGCCGGTGCGGTTCAACCGTGATGTGCGGCCGATCCTCGCGGATGCGTGCTTCGCCTGTCACGGCCCTTCGAAGCAGAAGGCGGGCCTGCGACTCGACGATCGCAAGATCGCGACCAGGGCCAGCAAGGGCGGCACCATCGCCATCGTGCCGGGCAAACCCGAGGCGAGCGAACTTCTCCATCGGCTGCATTCCAAGGACGAAACGGAGGTGATGCCGCCGCCGGAGTCGAACAAGACGCTCACCGCCGTGCAGAAGGAGACGCTACGCCGCTGGATCGCGGAAGGAGCCGAGTATGAGCCTCACTGGTCGTTCGCTCCGATCGAGTCGCCGGCGATCCCGGCCCTGCCTACGAGCGTGAGCCCGCACTTCCGCAACGAGATCGACTCGTTCATCACGGGCCGACTCAATGCGGACGACGTCAAGCCGAACCTGGCGGCCGATCGCCCGACGCTCATCCGCCGGGTCGCGTTCGCACTTACGGGCCTGCCGCCGACGCTGAAGGAAGTGGACGAATACCTCGCGGATAAGTCGCCGCAGGCCTACGAACACATGGTCGATCGCTATCTGGCGTCCCCTCGCTTCGGCGAAGAAATGGCCCGCCACTGGCTGGATCTCGCCCGCTACGGCGACACCCACGGCCTGCACCTGGACAACGAGCGAGGCACCTGGCTCTATCGCGACTGGGTCGTGAACGCCTTCAACGCGAACATGCCCTTCGACCGCTTCACCATCGAGCAACTCGCCGGCGACCTGCTGCCGAACCCCACGAACTCGCAGCTGATCGCCACCGGCTTCAACCGCTGCAACGTCACCACCGGCGAGGGCGGCTCCATCGCGGATGAATGGTTTTACCGCAACGCCGTCGACCGCGCCGCCACCGTCGCCGAGACCTGGCTCGGCCTCACCGCGGGCTGTGCCGTCTGCCACGATCACAAGTTCGATCCCTTAACCCAGAAGGACTTCTACTCGCTGTACGCGTTCTTCTACTCCATTCAGGGCCCGTCGCTTGACGGCAACAAGCTTCTACACGAACCGTTTCTCAAGGCCAGCACTCCCGATCAGGATTCGAAGCTGAAGGAGCAGGAGGCGAAGCTGAAGACGGTGAACGCGAGCCTCGAGGCGACACTCAAGACGCTGAAGTACGAGGACCCCGCCGATGCCGCGGGTGGCGCGACGCCGGCCGTGAAGGCCGATGCCACGCGATCCTACAAGGCCTGGCTCGCCGCCCGACTCGGCAAGGAATTCTCTACGTATCCCAAGGAAATCTCGACGCTTCTGAAATCCTTCGCCAAGAAAGAGACGAAGCCCACGCCGGCCCAGGAGAAGCAACTGCGGGCATTCTTCCTCCAGGCCGTCTGCGTGGACACGAAGGACCAGTTCACCGCGATGGTCAAGGAGCGCGATACGCTCGCGGCGGAGAAGCAGAAGCTCGAGGATTCGATCCCAGGGTGCATGATCTTCCGCGAGGAAGCGAAACCGCGGGACACGTTCGTGATGCTCCGGGGCCAGTACGACAAGCCTGGCGACAAGGTGGTGCCGAACACTCCCAGCTTCCTGCCACCGCTGAAAATGAAGAGCCGGGCCACGAGGCTCGATCTCGCGAACTGGCTGCTCGCAGAGGAGAACCCGCTGACGGCTCGAGTTTACGTCAACCGTCTCTGGCAGCAGTTCTTTGGCACCGGCCTCGTGAAAACCAGTGCGGACCTCGGCGTCCAAGGCGAATCGCCAAGCCATCCCGAGTTGCTCGACTACCTGGCCTCGGAATTTCGCGATCACGGCTGGGATGTGAAGCGAACCGTCCGCCTGCTCTTGAACTCGGCCGCGTTCCGCCGCTCCGCGAAGGTGACGCCGGAGATGATCAAGAACGATCCCGAGAACCGCCTGTACGCCCGCGGCCCGCGCTTCCGCCTCGATGCGGAGCAGGTTCGCGACAACGCTCTCTACGTCTCCGGGCTCATCGACCTGACCCTCGGCGGCAAGGGCGTGAAGCCCTACCAGCCCGAGAACATCTGGGAACCGGTGGCGTTCACGGGCTCGAACACTCGCGTGTACAAGCGAGACGATGGCAACGCCTTGTATCGCCGCAGTCTGTACACGTTCATCAAGCGGACCGCCCCGCCGCCGTTCATGGCGAACTTCGACGCCCCCAACCGCGAGCAACCGTGTTCGCGAAGGGATCGCAGCAACACGCCGCTGCAGGCGCTGCAACTGATGAACGATGTCCAGCACATCGAGGCCGCCCGCGGCTTTGCGGAGCGAATGCTCATCGAAGGCGGCAAGTCGGCCGAGGAGCGAATCACGTTCGCGTACCGCACGCTACTGTCCCGGAAGCCGAGTGACATCGAGGCGGTGATCGTGCTGGGGGAATTGCAGGCTCACCAGGAGCGATTCGCAAGGGCCAGCGACGACGCAAAGAAGCTCATCGCCCACGGCGAGGGCAAGCCGAACGCGACGTTGAAAGTGGAGGACCTGGCTGCGTACACGCTGGTGGCGAACATGCTGCTGAACCTGGATGAGACGTTGACACGAAATTGAGATCTGTGGAGATCGCGACTGTGGCACCGGCGAGACGCAGGTGCCACAGTCCGAGGAGAGAATCCATCATGCATCCGATCCACGAACATAAGCTCCACCACACCCGCCGCCAGTTCTTCGGCTCCACAGGCCTGCGGCTTGGCGGCATCGCGGCCGCGATGCTCGCATCCCGCAGCGCCGGCGCCGCGGTCGAACGTGCCCACCCGCCGATGCCGGGGTTCCCGCACTTCAAACCGCGGGCGAAGGCTGTCATCTATCTCCACATGAATGGCGGGCCCAGCCAGATCGACCTGTGGGACCACAAGCCGAAGCTCCACGACTTCTTCGATAAGGAACTTCCCGATAGCGTCCGCAATGGCCAGCGCATCACCACCATGACCAGCGGCCAGGCACGCTTCCCCGTCGCACCGTCGAAGTACAAATTCATCCAGGCCGGGAAGTGCGGCACATGGGTGAACCCGGAACTGCTGCCGTTCACCTCGAAGATCGTCGACGACATTGCGGTCGTGAAGTCCGTCCATACCAACGCCATCAACCACGACCCCGCCTGCACCTTCGTGATGACCGGCAGCGAAGTTCCCGGTAAGCCGAGCATCGGCTCCTGGCTTGCTTACGGCCTCGGCAGCGAGAATAACGACCTGCCCGCCTTCGTCGTCTTCACGCCACAGTTCCCCAAGGATTCCCAGGGCCAGGCGCTCTTCACCCGCATGTGGTCCAGCGGCTTCCTGCCCAGCAAGTTCAACGGCGTCGCCCTTCGAGGCAGCGGCGATCCGGTGCTCTACGTCCGCAATCCCGAGGGCGTCACCCCCGGCGATCGCCGGACGATGCTCGATGCCCTCAACAAGCTCAACACCCTCAACCATCAGCAACTCGGCGACCCCGAGACGCTGACGCGAATCGCCCAGTACGAGATGGCCTTCCGCATGCAGTCCAGCGTGCCCGAACTTGTCGATCTCTCCAAGGAGACCAAGGAAACGCTCGACCTCTACGGCCCGAATGCCACCGTGCCCGGCACCTTCACCCACAGCGCCTTGCTGGCCCGCAGGCTCGTCGAACGAGGCGTCCGTGCCGTGCAGGTGCTGCACCGCGGCTGGGACCAGCACGGCCAGCTTCCGCAGAAGCTCGGCAACCAGTGCAAGGACACCGACCAGGCCACCGCCGCCCTCGTCATCGACCTGAAGCGACGCGGCCTGCTCGACGATGTGCTCGTGGTGTGGGGCGGCGAATTCGGCCGCACGGTGTACAGCCAGGGCAAGCTCACCAAGGACGATTACGGCCGGGACCATCACCCGCGGAACTTCTGCGTCTGGCTCGCTGGCGGCGGCATCAAGCCCGGAATCACGCACGGCGAGACCGACGACTTCAGCTACAACATCACCAAGGATCCCGTTCACACCAACGACCTGAACGCCACGATCCTCCACTGCCTTGGCATCGACCACGAACGCTTCACCTTCAAATTCCAGGGCCTCGACCAACGCCTGACCGGTGTCGAGAAGACGAACGTGGTGAAGGCCATCTTGGCGTGACGTTGCGAGAAGGTGTGAGCCCGTCCTTGCCAGGAATCGCGAGGCGCAATCGGGAACTTGCTCCGCGTCCGTGCCTTCTCACTCTCGGCAGTTCCACAAGCAGCGGAGCACTTCCGCCACGCTCCAGGCCTGGGCGGCGCACCCGCCGGGCTTGTACGGATCCTCCGCGTCGAACACCTCGCTGATCGTTCCCAGGCAAGCCTCGCTGAGATGACGATTGAACCCCGAGAACATGGCAGGGCACTCGCTCTTTCGTTCCGGGAACGCCTTCATCCAGGCGTCAATGAATGGCCCGGTCAGCCAGGCCCACACGGTGCCCTGGTGATAGGCGGCATCGCGCGAGCGAAGGTCGCCGTAGTATTTTGACTTGTAGTCCGGGTGCCCCGGCGCCAGCGTTCGCAAGCCCAAGGGGGTGAGAAGCCTCGCCTGGCAGGTGTTCACGACCGTGGCCCAGAGTTCGCGGTCGAGCACGGGGAACGTGAGCGAGATCGCGAAGAGTTGGTTCGGCCGACACGCCGGGTCGTTTGTTCCTTCGGGTGTGTCGACGACATCATAAAGCCCCTGCTCGGGCTCGCACCAGAAGCGGCGATTGAACGAGGCGTACGCCCGGTCGGCCAGTCCCGCGATGTGCTCGGCCGGCTCCTTTTCCTGCCGGAGCCAGCCCTCCGTGAGGCGAAGGGCGTTATACCAGAGTGCGTTGATCTCCACCGCTTTGCCGCGTCGTGGAGTGACCACCCAGTCGCCGCACTTCGCATCCATCCAGGTGAGTTGGTAGCCCTCGGCCCCTTGCTTGAGCAGTCCGTCCTCGGGGTCGACACCGATGCCGAAGCGCGTGCCCGCTTCATGCTTCTGGAGGATGTCGAGCATCGTGGGCAGAACGGTTCGCAGGAACTGGCGATCGCCGCTGACCTCGACGTAACGATGAATGGCCTGGAAAAACCAGAGCGTGGCGTCCGCCGTGTGATAGACGCCGACGTTTCGCCTGTCGGGGAAGAAGTTGGGGATGAGTCCATCCTTGACGTGGCTCGCGAAGGTCTGCAGAATCTCGCGGGCCTCGGCATGGCGGCCGGTGCAAAGGGTAAGGCCGTCGAGGCTGATCATCGTGTCGCGGCCCCAGTCGGTGAACCAGTGGTAGCCCGCGATCACCGTGCGAGCCTGGCCGCCCGCGGCGACCGCGCGTGCGAGGTCCGCGGCCCGCGTGGCCGGCGCGATGATGAACTGGTCGGCGGCAAGGACAAGCTCCGCAGCGAGGCCTTCACGCAAGGCCGGCGGGGCCTGCTGAAGCAGCCCGCGGCGCCGCTCATGCTCGGCCTCGAGCGTCTCTTGCGGCGCCAGGGCCAGCGCGTGTTCCCAGGTTTCCGTCGAGGCGCTGAGCACCACCGGCTTCTCCGGGCTCATCCACGTTCGAAACTCGCCGGGGCTCCAGCGAATGCCCACGCCCTCGTAGCCCCGGTGTTCCTCCACGCGATAAAGCACCTCGGGCGAAGTGATGCCGTCGAGAACGAATGCCGAGTTTCCTCCGTCGATCCAAAGCTTCAGCGAGGGATACGGGCCTGGAGCCGTGAGCTCGTAATTCGAGTCCTTCGCAGTGAGGACGTACGACTCCGCATCTCGGACGCTGACAGGATCATCATGGCCGCGGAAGTGAACCGACGGCCGAAGCTTCACGCGAATGGGGCCAGGGCCGGAGAGCAGGCGATACTCGATGTGAACCGTGTTGCGATGGTGGGGCATGAAGACGCGCTTCTCGAAGACGTGGCCCTGCGTCTCGTAGCGCCACACGGGCAGGCCCATTTCGTAGCGAAACTCGCTGAAGATGTCGGAGCCGAAGACTTCGAGTGCACCACCGGGCCGTTCGCTGCCGCCGAACTTCGCGGAGGAGTGATCTGGAAATCGGAAGGTTTCGAGCAGGTGGTTGAGCATCATCACCCGGCCGAGCGGCGCCGCGTGCGCTGCGACGAGAAGGCCGTGGTAACGGCGCGTCGTCACCCCGGCCACGGTGCCCGAGGCATAGCCTCCGAGGCCGTTGGTGACGAGCCACTCACGCTCGATCAGAGCGTCGAGATTCTTCTCGTTCACGCGGCGAATGGGCACGGCAGTCACAGGTTCGATCATTCCGCTGTCTCGAATAAGGTCTTATCAGTTGTCAGTACTTTACACGCAGTTCAGAGCATTCAGCACTCAGCACTCAATTCTTGCCACTCTTCCGCTTTGGTCTTCGATGCGAGTCGACGGGGGGCTGCGTGGGCTCCGGTGGCATCGGCACTGGGGCGAGCACCATCGCGGCTTCGCCCACGAAGCGACGGCCGCTGGCGTCCTCCGCGACCGGGGGCGTGCCAGTGCCGCCGTATCGGGGATCTTCCGTCGAAAAGAGGATGCTCCACTTCATCCCCTCGGGCGGTGCGGTCAGCGGCTCGGCACAGGCCGGCAGATGGAGATCCCGTCCGAAGTTCACAATCAACAGGCGATCGGTGCCATCCGGTACGAAGAATCGCAACACGAACACCGAGTCCCCAATGACCGCACCATCGACGGACTCCCGACGCTGAAGGCGAAAGGCAGGATCCTCTCGCCTCAGGCGAAGGAGGTCCCGGGTGAGATCATACGCGGCCCGGTTCCGATCGCGTTCGGCGAAGTCGAGCTTGCAACGTGCGAAGGTGTCATGGCTTTCCGGTTCCGCCACCACGGAGTCCATCCGGGGATCCTCCATGCTGTAGAACTGCGAGAGAAACTCGATCCGACCGACATTCACCTTGCTGGCGAGATCGGGCACGTGATCGGCGAAGTAATGGAAGGGCGAAGAGGAAGCGAACTCCTGCCCCTGGAAAAGCATGGGCGTGCCCGGGGCGAGCATCATCAGCGCCATCATGGCGCGATAGCGGCCGGGGCTGGTGAGGAGATGAGCCCGCAGCCCGCGTGCACTGTTGGCGACCTGGTCGTGATTCTGGATGAAGGTGACGAACGCCGCCGGCGAGAGATCGAGCCCGGACTGGCCGCGGTCCTTGCTTTGCCAGGAATACCACTGGCCCTGATAGAGGTAGCCGTACTTCACCGCGGAGATGAATTCCTGAGGCGAGCCGCGGTAGTCGGTGTAATAGGCCTCGGCGCGGCCGGTGAGGGCCACCATCGCGCTGTGATGGAAGTCGTCGTTCCACAAGCCGTCAAGCCCGTAACCGCCATGATCGACGGATCGCACCAGTCGCGGATGCTGTGGCTCGTTCTCGGCAACGATGATCGTGGCACGTCCCTTCGCCGCGGCCCGCACCGCCTGGCCGATCCCGGTCAGGATGTGCTTTGCGGGATCGGGCGTGTCGTCGTAGATGTTCTGCGTGGCATCGAGGCGAAGGCCATCCAGGTGAAACTCGTCGATCCAGTACCTGGCATTGTTCAGGAAGAACTCGCGAACGGGGCCGCTATCCGGGCCGTCGAAATTGATCGGTTCGCCCCACTCGGTTTCGTACTTGTCCGTGAAGTATGCGGGGGAGAACTGCGTGATGTAGTTGCCGTCCGGCCCGAGGTGATTGTAGACGACGTCGAGAATCACTGCGATTCCCAGGCTGTGAGCCGAATCGACGAAGCGCCGGAAGTCGTCAGGTGAGCCGTAAAGCCTCGTGGGGGCATAGAGGTTGACGCCATCGTAGCCCCAGCCGAACCGACCGGGGAACTCGGAAACGGGCATCACTTCCAGGCAGGTGATGCCACAGTCGGCGAGTTCGGGAAGTTCTCGTGTGGCCGCGGCCCAGGTGCCTTCCTTGGTGAAGGTGCCGATGTGCATCTCGTAAATCACCTGGCCCTTGATGGCGGCGCCGCGCCAGGTGGAGTCGGTCCAGGGAAAGGCCGCGGGATCGATCACCTCGGAGGGGCCGTGCGGCCCATCGGGCTGGAAGCGAGACGCGGGATCGGGGTAGGCGTCGCCGCCATCGAGAGCGATGCGGTAACGTGTGCCAGGCCGAGCGTGGGGCACCAGCCCGCTAAAATAGCCGTCCGCCTCGTGGGTCAGTGTGTGAAAAACTCCCCCGTCTTCGATCCGCACCGCGACGCGCTGGCGTTGCGGAGCCCAGACGCGGAAGTGGGCGCCGCCTTCAACGACCTCCGCTCCAACGGGGTAACGTCGCGACGTCATGAAAGATCCCTTCGCATCAGGGGTGTCCAGCCTTCGCCACGGTATCTTAGTCCTCAATTTGCCTCTCCAGGAAACTCACATCCTTTCATGAGGCTATCATGCAATAGGCTGCTCAATGCCACGCACCCTGGCGTCGGGCTGCGCCAACGGTATGCTTGCGTTCCCCGTCATTGGACACTTGCTCAGAAGAGGCTGAGGAGGCCTCGTCGTTACCACTTCCTCTGACGTTCTTCATGACCACGGATGCGGTCCAAAAAAGGACAAGCCGGAGCGCACCTGGTGAAGCCGCCTGGTACGCGACTTGCGGAAGCGGAAGGTGACAGATGAAGCCTGGCTCTCCGCAACGAGCGAAGTTTCCGCCCACCCGATCCACGGGGTGGGCTTTCTCATGAACAGCGTGAGTGAATGTCCGAAGCGCTCCAAAGCCTGATCCTTGACGCCACAGCCCTGGCGAAGTCGCGTCGTGCGGTTCCTCGCGCAACGTATCGCTTGCAGATGCACGCCGGCTTTCCCATCAGGGCCGCGCGGGAGATCACGCCTTATCTTTACGAACTTGGCATCTCCCACGTATACACCTCCTCCTTGCTCGCGGCCCGGCCTGGCAGCCTTCATGGCTACGATGTCTGCAATCACGGCATCATCAATCCCGAGCTTGGCACCGAGGAAGAGTTTCTTGCCTGGAGCCGGGAACTCCGCGATCGCGGCATGGGGTTGATTCTCGATGTCGTGCCCAATCACATGTGCGTCAGCGGCGAGAACGCCTGGTGGAACGACGTACTGGAGAATGGGCCCTCGTCGCCGTTCTCGGGTTACTTCGACATCGACTGGTCGAACCATCCCCGCGAGCGATTGAACCACAAGGTGCTCCTGCCTGTGCTGGGCGAGACGTACGGAGCCATGCTCGAAGCGGGGAAGATTCAGCTACGCTTCCGCCAGGGCGCGTTCCTGCTCGAGGTCTACGAACGCGTGCTGCCGATCGACCCACGGACGTATCGTTTGATCCTGAATCCGGTGCTCGAGAGCGCCAAGAAAGACCTCGGCGCTCGCGTCGAGCCCGTGATCGAGTTGATGAGCATCCTGACCTCCGTGAGCCATCTGCCGCCGCGGACCGAGCACGACGCGGACCGCATCGCCGTGGCCCGGGTGGAAACGAGCGTGATTCGTCGCCGACTCGCGGAGCAGGCGGCCAAGTCTCCACGGATCATGAGGAACATCCAGGCTACCCTCGATCGTTTCAATGGCACGCCGGGCGACGCCGCCAGCTTCGGACCGCTCGACGAACTGCTCGAAGCCCAGGCGTATCGCCTCAGCTTCTGGCGCGTCGCCTCTGACGAGATCAACTATCGTCGCTTCTTTGACGTCAATGACCTCGCGGCCCTGAGCAACGAACGCGAGGAAGTCTTCGAGGCCACGCATCGCAAGATCTTCCACTGGCTCGGCGTCGGCCTCGTGGACGGCATTCGCATCGACCACCCGGACGGCTTGTACGACCCCGAGCAGTATCTCCGCCGACTCCAGGTTCATTACCTCATCGCCTGTGCCGAACATCTCGCCGCGGAGGCACCCGAGCGTTACGCCGGCGTGACGTCCGAGGAGATTCGCGCCGCGTTGCAGGAACGCTTCGCGGACGGTCCCCTCGAACCGCTGCTGTATGTGGTCGTTGAGAAGATCCTCGGCCCCAACGAGCAGCTTCCCGCGAACTGGATCACGGATGGCACCACGGGATACGAATTCCTGAACCAGATCAACGGCCTGTTCGTCGATGGTTCTCGCGAAGCGGATGCAACCTGGAATTACCATCAATTCACAGGAATGGAGACACCGTTCAACGACCTGGTCTATCGCTCGAAGTTCCTCGTGCTTCAGTCCACGCTCGCCGGGGAACTCCAGATGCTGGCCCACCAGCTGGATCGCCTGGCGCAGGGGGCGCGATGGTCCCGCGACTTCACGCTGAACTCGCTTCGCCGGGCTCTGCGCGAGGTGATCGCGTGTTTCCCGATCTACCGGACTTATATCACGGAGAAGTCCAGCGACACCGATACGCACATGGTGACGCGGGCCTGCCGACTGGCGCGATTGAAGAATCCGACGCTGGGCCGCAGCGTCTTCGAGTTCATTCGCGATACGCTCCTGCTCAAGGACCCCCCCGGCGGGCCGGCCAGCGAGGAGTACCGCGACGCCCAGCGACGCTTCGCCGGCAAGTTCCAACAGGTGACGGCTCCGGTCACCGCGAAGGGCTACGAGGACACGGCTCTTTACGTCTACAACAGGTTCGTCTCGCTCAACGAAGTGGGCGGAGAGCCGAGCAAATTTGGCTACGCTCCCGCTCGCGTCCACGGCTACTTCCGCGAACGAGCGGAGAACAACCCCGCGGCGCTCTCGCCCCTCTCCACGCACGACACCAAACGCAGCGAGGACATGCGAGCCAGGCTTAATGTGCTCTCCGAAATGCCCGAGGCCTGGGCGGAACGACTCATCCGCTGGGATGACCTCAACGCGGCCTTTCGTGCTCAATTCGATGAGGAAACCGTCGCTCCGGACGAAAACGAGGAATACTTGCTCTACCAGACGTTGCTCGGCGTCTGGCCAGCGTCACCTCCAACCGACGAAGAGCGAGAGAAGGTCGTCGAGCGCGTGCAGGCTTACATGAACAAGGCTCTGCACGAGGCGAAGGAACACTCCAGCTGGATCAACCCGAACCCCGAGTACGACGCCGCGGTCGAGCACTTCGTGCGAGAAGCTCTTTCAGTGCAACACTCCGAGACCGGTTTCCTGACGGAACTCAACGACTTCGCACAGCGGATCGCTCGGCTCGGAGGCTTCAATTCGCTGAGTCAAACGCTCATTCGCTGCACGGCGCCCGGCGTGCCCGACACCTACCAGGGCACCGAGGCGTTTGACCTGAGCCTCGTCGATCCGGACAACCGCCGCCCCGTCGATTACACATGCCATGGGAAGCTGCTTGCGCAACTGGCGGAGCGAAGCCGCAGCGATCGACTCGCCCTGGCACGGGATCTGGCCTGCGAACCGAACGACGCCGCCAAGATCTACGTGCTCAGCGAAAGCCTGAAGCTCAGGCAGCGGCAGCAAGACCTGTTCGAGAAGGGTCGCTATGAAGCGATCGAAGTGGAAGGCGACCGGGCCGAGCATGTCTTCGCCTTCCTGCGGGAGGGCGCCGGGAACGCGGTGATGGTCGTGGTCCCTCGGCTTATGGCGGCGCTCTGCCCCAAGCTTCAGCCGCCGCTGGGCCCCGCGGTGTGGAGCAACACGAGGCTGGTGATCCCCGATCGCTTCGCGGGACGAATGTGGAGGAATGTGTACACGGGTGAAAGCGACGGGCGACCCTCATCCTTAGCCAAGGTGCTCGCACATTTCCCGGTGGCCTTGCTGGAATTGACAGATCGAGAACCTGCGGGCTCTTAGAGAAGTAAGGAGTCGACGCCTAAACGCCTCGGGCCGCGTGCAAGACTGCACGCGGCCCGGAAGGCTCTCATCGTTCACGTTCTCAGGCCTTCGAGGCGCGACCAAGCAGCAGGCCGACGCCGAGGCCGACGAGGATCGCCGGCAGCGGGTAGCGTCGAACCATGCTCGTGATCTCGCGGCCGAGGTCCCCAAGCTGTTCGCCGGAGACATCGTAAGCATCCGTGGCCCAGTGCTGGACCTTATCCGCAGCCTGGCCCACGCCATCACGGGCCGAGTGAAGCGCATCCTCAGCCTTGTCGCAAGCCTGCCCGGCGTAATCGGAGATGCGGTTGACCGTCGATTCGGCCCGATCCTTCAGGTTCTCCACGGTGCCCTTGGCGGCCGGCTTGGCTCCGCCAGCCAACTCCGCCGCTTTATCCACGCCTTCTTTGGCCTTGTCAGCACCAGCATCGATGCCGCCCTTGACCCAGTTCTTCGTGTCGCTCATGACGACTCTCCTCATCGAAGTAAAAAAATTGGAAGAGTTAGACATCCACATCCTAACTGCACAAGAGAAGTGAATTGCAGATGCCGTGCCAACCTCCGGGATAAGCCGGTCTCAAGAGAGTCTGCCAGGATTCCGATACTTGTCTAGACAAATACCGTCTGGACGTATATATTCCACAGGTATGAACGAGCCCACACCACCCGCGTCGACGCTGCCGCGATTTGATTCGCCCCAGCAAGAAGCGTTTTTGAACCTGTGGCGGACTTACGACCGGTTGCGGGCTCTCGAGGATGCACTCTTCAGCCGATTTGAGCTTTCGCCCCAGCAGTATAACGTGCTCCGGCTGCTGCATGGAGCGCATCCCAAGCTGATACCGACCCTGGCCATCGCCGAGCGACTGATTTCTCGCTCTCCTGATATCACACGGATCATCGACAAGCTGGAGCAGCGGGAGTGGATTCATCGCGAGCGGCCGGAATACGATCGCCGCACCGTGCTCATCGGCATCACGGAGGAAGGCCTGGCCCTGCTGACGTCGATCCACGAGCCGCTGCACGATTGCCACATGAGGCAACTGGGCCATCTCTCCAGCGTGGAGCTCTCTCGCCTGGTGGAATTGCTTAGCCTTGCCCGAACGCCCCATGAGACCGACGCCAGCAACTGGAAATAACTGTCACTCCTTCGAGGATGTCGCATGACCACTCTCACGCGCGAACCCGATGTGATCGTCATCGGCGGCGGCCCCTCAGGCGCCACCGCGGCCACGCTCATCGCCCAGAAGGGCCACAAGGTGGTGCTCTTCGAGCGCGACCACTTCCCACGCTTCCACATCGGCGAGTCGCTCATCCCGCAGACGTACTGGGTGCTCGAACGCCTGGGCATGCTCCCCAAAATGAAGAGCAGCCAGTTCATCAAGAAGTACAGCGTGCAGTTCGTCAATCAGGTCGGCAAGCTCTCCGAGCCGTTCTACTTCATCGATCACAAGCCGCACGAATCCTCGCAGACCTGGCAGGTGAAGCGTGAGGAGTTCGACAAGGCAATGCTGGACAACTCTCGCGAGCACGGCGTCGAGGTGCACGAGGGTGCCCGCGTGCTTGAAGTGATCTTCGAGGGATCACGAGCCGTCGGCGTCCGCGTCGTGCTGGACGACGGCACCGAAACGGAAGTGCGGTCGAAGGTGGTGGTCGACGCCAGCGGCCAGGCCTCGATGATCATGAGTCGGCTGGGCCTCCGGGAGTGGGATCCGCTGCTGAAAAAGGCCGCCGTCTGGACGTACTGGAAAGGCGCGTACCGCGATCAGGGCCGCGACGAAGGCGCCACGATCGTGATTCAGACGAAGGACCGTGCTGGCTGGTTCTGGTATATCCCCCTGCATAACGATGTCCTGAGCGTCGGTGTCGTCGCGGGTTACGACTACCTCTTCCAGAACCGCGGCACCAAGGATCTCGAGACGATTTACAACGAGGAAGTGGCCCGCTGCCCGGGCTTGCAGCCTCGCCTCGCGAATGCCAAGCGATGCGACATCTTCCGGGCTCAGAAGGAATATTCGTACCGCTCGCAAAAGACCGCCGGGGACGGCTGGGTGCTCGTGGGCGACGCTTTCGGCTTCCTCGATCCGCTCTATTCCTCGGGCGTGCTGCTCGCGCTCGTCTCCGGTGCGATGGCGGCGGACTCGGTCTCGGAGGGGCTCGCGAACGGCGACACGAGCGAGACGCAACTGCGAACCTGGGAGCCCGTGTTCACCGCCGGCATGGACCGCATGCGTCGCCTTGTGTGTGAGTTCTACGACGGCTTGAACTTCGGCCGCTTCATCAAGAAGCACCCGCACCTCAAAGGCCATGTCACCGACGTGCTGATTGGCGACATCTTCAAGGATGACGTGGATGTGCTCTGGCCGTTAATCGACGAGATGAAGGCCGAAGCCGTGATGGCGTAGTCCAGTTCGTCATAAATGACAGGGGAGCGATCGAAGGTCGTCTCGCCAGGTGAAGGGGTGACGCCTTCGGAGAACCTCCGAATCATTCCCCATGCCGACGCGCTCCGAAGGCGTCGGCCACGTCCAGACGTTTTGTAAACCTCCCAACGCTTTCCCTTCACCTGGTCGCTCGCCCACGTTGGCCCGTTGGCCCGTTGGCCCGTTGGACCGTTGGCGCGCCCGAGAAATTCTGCTTGACAGGCCGATCGAAAACTGGGAGGGATGGAGAGAGAAGATTTACCGATCCTACGGCTTGCAACGGGCTCCGCGTGGTTCACTGGACCTTGCAAGAGCCGCCCAACCGAACTAAGGACACGTTCCATGATGCACTTCTCGTGCGATCTCTGCGGGAAGGATATGACCCCTGCCAACGCTCAGCGATACGTGGTCAAACTCGAAGCGTTCGCGGCTCACGATCCGGCTCAGATCACCGAAGACGACCTCGACGTCGATCATGTCGAAGAAATGGCCGAGACGCTCAACGCCCTCGAAGAAGCGGGCGCCGAGGACGAGATGGAATTGGCCCCACCGCGGAAGTCGATGCGGTTTGACCTATGCCCCATCTGTTATGGTAAGTTCCTTTCCGATCCGCTCGGCCGGGAGACGGTGCCCAAGTTCGACTTCAGCGAGAACTGATCGGCCAACCATACGTTGATGGTCTCGGTGGCACCTCCGGAAGACTCGAGTCGCGGCAACGGCGAGGCGCCGGTGCCGCTGGAAACTGGGTTCTGAAGCCGTCTCTCAACAAACCTCTTGTTGTCGCTTACAATGGACATCGCCCCTTCCCTGTGGAGGATGTCTCATGCTGCGTCTTCACCTCGCTGCGGCCCTCGTGGCTTCCATATTGCTGACGGCTCCTGGCGTGGCCCAACCGCGCGTTCCCGTCGGGCCCATCACCGTGGCGTCGCCAGGGTCCTCGGGCTTTATGCCTGGCAACCTGCCAAGCCTTCCCACACGCAACGCCTTCGGCCCTGGCTACGGCACCATGGGCTGGCCGTACTACTCGTACAATCTCAACCCGTACGGGTATCCGTTTTCGCCCAATATCCCTTACGATCCTGTGAATCCTTCCTTCGGCACGCCGATCGGGCCGAATGATGTTCCCCCGCCGCCGCTGCTGGGGGCCGGGTTTGGGTCGAGCCCATCGTTAAAGCTCACCGGCATGCCCGCCGCTCTGACGCTGCAATTCCCCGGGGATGCCACCGTATGGCTTAACGGTCGGGAGGTGTCGGGCGATCCGAGCAAGACGCGGGAACTGGCTTCGCCGTCGATGGCCATCGGCACGGCTTACTCGTTTGATGTGCGAGCCGAGTGGGCGGTGAACGGGGTGACATACGAGTACGAGAACACGGTGAAGGTGCCCGCTGGCGATCCCAGCAAGATCACCGTGCTCGCGGGAACGCCCAAGAAGTCCGCACCTTGAGGCCCTGTTCGCTGCGAATCGCCCCGGATCGGAACCTTCATGCCGCTGCTGACGATCTTCCTACTTCTCGCGGCCTGTTTGCCGATCGCCTGGCCTGAATCGCCGTTGGGGCTCACTCGCGACGAGAGCCTGATCGCCTCGGCGCTCGCGGTCCTGGTGCCGCTCTGCATTGCGCTCTTGCTGCGGACCTGGGTCGTTCGCAGCCTCGCGGCGGATCAGTTTCGGCGGGTCGAAGTCACGCGAGTCTACATCCGCTTGCGGGCGCTTCTGTTTTACTTCAACCTCTCCTGCGTGCTGCTCACGGTCCTCGTCCTTGGCTGGGGGGCAACGGCCCAATCGCTGCTGCTGGTCGAACGGCACGGCGATTGGATTCAGGCGCCGTTCGCGGAACTACTGGTGCCGCTGCCTTACTTCCTCCTGCTGCTTGGCACCTGGACGATCTACTTCGATGCCGAGCGAGCGATGCATCAAGCGTCGCTTCACATTCCTCGGCCTTTCTGGTCTCGCATGGGGTTCATCCTCCACAATGCCCGGCAGGTGCTGCTGTTTCTGATGCTGCCGGTGGGGCTGTTCACGGTGAACCAGAGCCTCGTGCGCTGGTGGCCGGAGGTGGGCAACGCCATCGCCTTCCGCATCGGCTCCACCTTCGCGGTGCTCCTCCTCGTGACCCTGATGCCGCTGCTGATCCGCCCCTTGCTCGGCCTGAAGTCGATGCCCAACGGGCCGACACGCGAACGATTCACCGGCCTCTCGCACCGCATGGGCTTCCGCTACCGTGATCTGCTCATCTGGCCCACGAATGGGGGCATGGTGAACGCGCTGATCCTCGGCCTGTTCGCCCCGGTGCGGTACGTCATTTTCACGGACCGCATCCTGGAAGAACTGCCGCCCGAGCAGATCGACGCCGTGCTCGGCCACGAGGCGGGCCACTCGCAGCACGGGCACATCCGGTACTATCTC